>JAEEGL010148697.1_pt1 | contig 14345 bp, 9 predicted proteins | sample 9134231 | NCBI WGS metagenome assembly JAEEGL01 (sample SAMN16246548, study PRJNA631951) | gut metagenome | biome: gut microbiome; feature: rumen; material: fiber-attached | host: Bos | place: Iran: Karaj | collected 2018-10
ACTATGCAAGAAAAAGCGATAAAACTTTTGCACATATTCACCGACTATCATCATACAACTTATTTTCTTTTAAAAAATAAAACAATAAAAAATAAATATAATAAGATGTTGAAAAAAGAGTGGCAGGAAAAAGGATATATCGATGAACCGATAGAAGAAGGTATTGATTTGCAGTCAGAGATCCGTCGGTTAGCGAAAGAGAAAGATGCTGTCATACTGGCTCACTACTATACAGTGGGTGAGATACAGGAGGTGGCCGACTTTATCGGTGATTCATTGGCATTGGCACAGAAAGCAGCACAGACAGATGCCAAGATCATTGTGATGTGCGGTGTTCACTTTATGGCTGAAACCTGTAAGATCCTCTGTCCGGATAAACTTGTGCTCTGTCCGGATCTGAATGCCGGTTGTTCCTTGGCAGACAGTTGTAAGGCTGATGACCTTAAAATATATAAAGAAGAGCATCCTGGATATAAGGTGGTCAGTTATGTCAATACGACTGCAGCTGTCAAGGCGCTTACGGATGTGGTTGTTACCAGCGGCAATGCAAAGAAGATAGTGGATACCTTCCCACACGATGAGAAGATTATCTTCGGTCCTGACTATAACCTCGGTAGTTATATCAACAGCATCACAGGCAGAAATATGCTTTTGTGGAATGGTGGCTGTCATGTACATGAGCGTTTCTCTGTAGAGGCCATCATAGCTTTGAAGGAAGCTCATCCGGATGCCGTCGTATTGGCTCATCCAGAGTGTAAGGGTCCGGTATTGGCGCTTGCCGATATAGTTGGATCTACGGCTGTTATATTAAAGCATTGTATAGAGAGTGATAAGAAAGAGTTTATCATCGCCACAGAGGCTGGTATCTTGCATGAGATCGAGCGTCAGTGTGAGGGAAAGATCTTCTATCCGGTGCCTCCAGAGATTTCAGAAGGTTCTATCGGCTGCAGTTGTAATGAGTGCAACTATATGAAGATGAACACCCTTGAAAAGATTTACAATACCTTGAAATACGAGTGGCCTACAGTTGAAGTATCAGAAGATATTCGCAAGGAAGCTGTAAAGCCAATAGAAAGAATGCTGGAGTTGAGTTAAAGCTGACAAATCTATACACGATTAGTTGACTTTTAATAGCTAATAGTTGACTAATTGTGTATAGATTAGTTGACTTTTAAGTACTAATAGTCGACTAATTAAGTACTGATTAGTCTAAGATAAAGTATTATTTATCTTAATATTTCTACCTTTTCATGATCCACTATCCACACACTTTCAAACGCTTTTTCTGATAGAATAGCGTTTCCTAACGTCTTTGCTTTATTAATAGCATCAGGAGTTCGTTCTAGGATTGTATCCTGAACAGTCACCGGCCATTGATAGTTTGTTTCGTATTTTGAAGCTAATCCCCATCCGAAAGCTTCATTAGGTATGACACAGAAAGAAGATAGTTTAGGATAATCATCTTCAATGATAACCACATAAACCTTTTTTACAGGATCACCTGTTTTGTTAATTGCTTCAACAGCCATTTCCTTTCCTATCCTACCGGATTGAATAGAAGCATTAATAAGATGCGCATCAATCAATAAAGATATTATAAAGAATAGTGCGAAAGACACTGATATTTTTTTATGGATGTGTGGAAAACGATTCAATGAATAAGCTATCAATATACATAAAAGAGCCATTCCTGCATAGGTATGCATCATACTGAAGACCGTAAAGAGATGTGGAGCAACAGCAATCAGGAGACATAATAAGGTACACAATATCTTTTTACTTTTATACATCACTTGATTCTTTACGAATATATAATATATAAAAGGTATAGTAAAGATAAATGATAATAAAGCTAATAAAAGATGACGACTGGGATGATGCAGCAGATAAATATAATCGACAGTAATAAAAGTTGTAAAGAAGAACTTACAGCAATTCTTGATGATTTTCAATATATCCGGGATGTAATCGGGATGAATAATGATATTCTTGGGAAGAAGATAGATAGTCAATGCATAGGCTATAATGATACTTATTCCAATAAGTATATCTTTTTTGAGTGTTTTATAATCTATATAATCAAATCCATATGCCAGTATAGGACAGATAAGTGCCCACATGAGTCCATTTTCTTTCCACCAGGTAGCTATTATGATCATACCTATCCAACCTATATATTTCAAATTATTTCCCTTTATATATAGGAGGAAGGCGATCATATCAAAGACGAGGGCATATGTCTGATTCATACTATCTACAGCTGATACTGTAGCCATCACAGCAGGAGCAATAAAGAAATAAAGGGTAGATATATTAATAGCTATATGACTGAATCTTAAGACTGAGAGTATCCTGAATATCAGTAAGGCAGAAATAAAATGCCCTATCACTACCATATAATGATTAAAGGAAGGGAAGAGTATTTGTGGGTTTAAACCATTGATATATCCGATGATAGCATCAAAAGGTCGCCAGTGATAACCATAAAAGAGAAAACGTTCTTTTATCCAAAAAGAATTGAAATCCGGACTCGTGGCACTTACCCAGTCATCGTGTGTAGGAAGAATTTTCAATACTGCATAAAGTAATACAGGTAATAGTAATAAAATGATTACTATTGCCCAATATTTCCTTATAAGTGAAACAGTCTTCATAGCTAATTGACAATAGCTATTTTACATACGGTACCTTTCTTACCATCACTGGTAGCTGTAGCTACCATATAAACACCAGAGGCAACTCTTTTACCGTTTTTATCACATCCATCCCAGGTATAACTGCCGCCGTTGCTTTTTCCTTCATTGACTACTGATCCATTAACAGTGAGAATCTTTACGTCACTATTTAAGGAAAGACCGACAATGGTGATTAATCCGGTATAATCCGGTCGTACAGGATTAGGATAAGCCCATACATTATCTTTCGTCATCTCTTCATTAGCTTCCATAGCATCACTCAGATAAGAACAGAGTCCTTTATCTGTACCGAAGAAAACTTCACCGGTTGTATTATCAATAGAAATAGCACGGATAACATCAGAGAGAAGAGGACTGTTCTCAGAAGTAAAATGATATATTTGTTGTATGTTATCAGCACTGATAAGATAAACACCATTACCATTTGTACCGAACCATTTCCTTCCTCCACCATCTACAGCCATGGCATAAATATCCATATTGGCAAGCAGATAGTCAGCATAGTTTGTACCATCATTACGTGGAACTTTCACTTGTGTAAAGGTAGATCCGCCATTTTTTATCTCACTACGTTCGAGCATAAATGGTCCTCTGTCAGTACCTATCCATATGTTTTTATCAAGATCTTCTTCGACGAAATATACGTGATACATGCCGTTGATGATCGTTCCATCCTGGTTTACAACACTTTCATAAGCCGTTATCTCATCATTATTCAGATTATATTGATAGAGTGCCGGTAACATCCAGTTATTATTAACAAACCACATCAGTCCCTGACTGTCTATCATCATCTTACTTAGCTCACCATTACTCTTATTGGTAAATCCACCATCATTGAGTTTCATCAACTCATCTTTATTGTATTTGGTGAAATGACCACCTTCTAATTTAATTAATGAAGCAGTAGGTGCCTGACTGTTAAGTATCCAAAGATTACCGGTATTGTCGTACTTAACACCTGTAACTAACTGATATTCTTTATCTTTTAAATTATAAGATTCTATAGGACTGTTATCATAACTAAAGTAATTAACGAATTTACCGTCAAGATATTCATAGAGTCCGTTTCTGGAGCCTGCAAAGACATGATTATCATTTGCAGGGTCTATATCCAGACAGTATGCCCCTGCATAGGAGACACCTGTCTTCTTACTGATTTCTTCATTCTCGTAGATGATCCATTTATCATTATCCAATACTTGAATACCTGAATTATTATCTCCGTTACAGGTATACAGTTTATTCTTATACATCTTCATATATCCGAATGTATTGTATTTAGGACCATCAGGGTTAATATCACTGGCTAGAATAGTTTTCACACCTTCCTCTGAAAGCGTGTATTGCTGTAGTTTACCATTACTCTGGTTACTCCAATAACATTTGTTTGTCTTATCGTATGCGATATATTCCTTATAACCGTTGTCATTACTCACGGTAATATCATTATCATCAGTAAAAGCAGGATGGTTTGTTGTGACAGTCCAGTTGACAGGATCATTCAGATTATTATTCTGATTACCATCGTAAACAGAACCATTGACTGTGAGGGCATAGATATGGTTGTTTTGTATGGTTACGTCATATACAGCCTCTCCGAAATAATATGTATCACTGATTTCTGCCTTAGCCACGTTAATCTTCAGTACTCCCGATCCAGTACTGAGATAAGCATAATGACCATCGATAGTAATATTATATACGGTCTTTGAAGTAAGCAATGATTTATTGTGGAAATCACAGATATTCTCTACATTCTCATCTTGATCAAGTAAGTCGATATTTTGGTTGTTATAGACAATAACTAATTTTTTGGCGGTGTTATTCCAAGCGATGAAATCAATATAAGAATCACTAAGACTGTTCACCTTATTATATATATATACGCTCTTATCGTTGATATTATATGAAAAAAGATCATTACTGCTAAGGACATATACCATCTTTCCGGCTGGTTCTATGTCGGTGATATTATAATATGCCATATAAGCTTTCCATTGTCCTATGGCAGCCATATGAGTAATCATCACAAAGAGTAATGACCATATCGTGAAGAGTCTTTTCATTTCTGTTTAATCGTCTATATGATGATAATACAAAAGTTTGTATATATTAAACAGAAAAAGGGATGATTTATTGTCTATGAGTTGTTTACGTAGATATTTTCCCACCTTATTATATATAATCTTACAGATAGTGTGAAGGTAGGGATAATTAAGGATGGATGAATATCCTTTCAATGACTGTCTCAGATTATAGAGAGTATGGAGTGCTTCTTCAGTCTTGGTAATAAAGATATCATTATCTTCGAATGTACCAAAACAAACAGGATTATCGATATGAGAAAGGGATATGTGGTGTTCCTTGAGTTGTTTTCCCCATAAGACATCCTCATAACCGTATTGTCGTATTTTCTCATCAAAAGGAATATTCTTCAATATTTCCTTCTTGACTAAAAAATTACAGGTGTGGAAATCCTGATAAGGATGTTTCTGACGAATAACAACAGTACTTTTATCCTGATGTTTTTTCTCTATTCTCCAACGGAGATAATCAGGATACTCTCCTAATATATGATATCCGCCATATACCACATCAGAAGTATCGTCTATGGATAGATAACGATAGATATAGTTATCATTTTTGATAAGCATATCACCATCGATGAAAAGCAACCATGGATAGTTAGCCTGCTGTACTAAGAAATTACGGATGGCTGCCCTCCCCACATTATTCTTTCGAATAAGGTATTGTACATGGGTGAGTAATGAAAGGGATTTATTCTCATCAACGAAAGAGCGGTCGGTACTGCCGTCATCAGCAATAATGATTTCAAAGGAAAGATCTGTCTGACAGAGTTGTTCGTGCAACACTGTTACCAGTTGTGTACAACAATGGTTATATACAGGTATTAAGACAGATAATTCCCTTATCATTGTTATTTTTTGAGTAGATAATCAGCTAATTTGGCCACTGCTCTTGCACGGTGAGAGATATGATTCTTTATTTCCAGTCCTAAGGCAGCAAAGGTATGATCATAACCTTCCGGTTGAAAGATAGGATCATAACCGAAACCTTCTGTTCCTTCACGTTGTAAGGTAATAGCTCCTTCCACCTTACCTTCGAACAGACGGATAGTTTCAATGCCATCTTCCTCCTTTACTAAGGCAATAACCGTTTTAAAACGAGCACTGCGATTGCTGATGCCCTCCAGTTTTTTCAACAACTTAGTCATATTAGCTTCACTGTCGTGATCAGTACCTTCTGCATAGCGTGCACTGTGTACACCCGGTTCTCCATTCAGTGCATCAACCTCCAGTCCGGTATCATCAGCAAAACAATTGATATGGTAATGATGATAGATATAGTCGGCTTTCTGAATAGCATTCATCAAAAGGGTATCTCCTGTCTCAGGAATATCCTCATGACAACCGATATCCCAGAGGGAGAGCACCTCGAAGGATTCTCCGAGTATCTCTCTTATCTCATCCAGCTTATGCTGATTATTTGTTGCAAATACTATTTTCATTCTTTCTGAGTAATTATTTGTTCAGTATTCTTCGGTGTCTTTACCTTGATGGTATCGAAACCTTCTCCATAGACACCGATAACGGCACTTTGGCTGACAAAGGCATTAGGATCGATAATCTTGATAATACGGAAGATCATCACACTCTCACTCTTCTTCGCCATCATCACGATGACCTTAACCTCTTTGCCACTGAACCATCCGTGACCGTCAAGGATAGTCATCGTATGCTCAGTCTGTTCTGCTAAAGCTTTGGCGATATCTTGGTAATGTTTAGAGAAAATCATAAACTGTACAGACTGTCGCTGACGGTTCATGATATAGTCGAGCATGAAATTCTCGATGATCATCGTACAGAAACCAAATACCACCATGGTCATTCTCTCCAGGAAACTACCAAACTGTGGAATAAAGAGACAGCTGCCGATAATGATAAAGTCTACAAAGATAAGGATAGTACCTAATGATACATCACGATATTTATTGATAGATGCGGCAATGATATCCGTACCACCCGTACTACCATTAAAGAGGAAGGTCAACCCTAAAGCAGTACCAGTCATCATACAGCCAATGAGCAGCGACATAAAGTCTTGTCCTTCTCCTAATATCTTGATCATATTACCGTTGGCATCCACAGGTGCTATCTCTTTCATTAACCATAATAAAAAAGAAAGCATTACTGTGACAAACACCGTTTTGATTAGGAATTTTATTCCTAATATCTTTAATGCCATAATCAACAAGGCAGCATTGATCAGGAAATAAGTATAGGAGTTAGGAAATCCTGTAGCATAGTATACGATTACAGCAATACCGGCCACACCTCCTGTTACTATCTCATAGGGCATCAGGAAGAAAGTGAATGCAAAGGCATATAGGATACTGGAAAGAGTCAATCCTATATAATCCTTGCATTCATTCTTTACATATTTTTTATCAATCGTCATCTTCATAATATGATTAGTTTATCAAGGTTATTTTTCTTAGTGTTTTTATGGTTTGAGCACGATGTTAACCATACGCTTAGGTACGATAATCACTTTTACGATATTCATACCATCCAGGTATTTCTGTGCTCGCTCATCATGAAGAACAGCATTTTCGATGGTTTTGTTGTCAGCATCTGCAGCAAAAGACATTTCGAAACGACGCTTGCCGTTAAAGGCAATACCGAGTGAAATGGTATTCTCAACAAGGTATTCGTCATTATACTCCGGCCACTGTGCATCACATACACTACCCTGTTCACCCAGACGCTCCCATAACTCTTCTGCAATATGGGGTGCGAAAGGAGCAATGAGTATAACCATCTTCTTCAATACCTCACGGTTTGTGCACTTCAACTGCTGCAGTTCATTGACACAGATCATAAAGGCTGAGATACTGGTGTTATAAGAGAACTGCGGGATATCTTGTGAAACCTTTTTGATCAGTTTATGCAGACTCTTCAGTTCTTCTTGGGTAGGAGCTTTCTGTTCTGCGTTATCCGTGAGTGCCTTATCATAAAGTGTCCAGAATTTCTTCAGGAAGCGGTGACAACCGTCAATACCGTTAGTATCCCAAGGCTTACTCTGTTCTACAGGACCTAAGAACATCTCGTAAAGACGCAGGGTGTCAGCACCGTATTTCTCAACGATCATATCAGGATTAACGACGTTGAACATACTCTTCGACATCTTCTCAATGGCCCATCCACAGATATATTTGTCATTCTCCAATATAAACTCTGCATTCTCGTATTCCGGACGCCATGCCTTGAATGCTTCTATATCCAGTACATCATTTGAGACAATGTTAACATCTACGTGAATAGGTGTCAAGTCTGCATAGTCTTTACGGAGATTGAAAGAGACAAATACAGGATGCCCTTTTTCTGCAGAAGCTATATTATCACGATAGACAAAGTTTGAACGTCCTTGTATCATTCCCTGGTTAACCAGTTTCTTGAAAGGTTCTTCCTTGCAGGAGATATCCAAGTCAAACAGGAATTTATTCCAGAAACGAGAATAGATAAGATGACCGGTAGCATGCTCAGTACCACCAACGTAGAGATCTACATTCTGCCAATACTCATCAATCTTCTTGTCGACAAGTGCTTTGGTGTTCTTAGGATCCATATAACGGAGATAATAAGCAGAGGATCCTGCGAAGCCAGGCATGGTGTTCAATTCCAATGGGAAGATGGTCTTGTTATCAATAAGTGATTTGTCAACCACTTTATTGTTAACAATATCCCATGCCCATATCTTAGCATGACCCAATGGGGGTTGTCCGTCTTCCGTAGGTTTATATTGATCCACTTCCGGCAATTCCAGCGGCAGGCACTCTTCCGGTATCATATAAGGCATATCGTCCTTATAATATACAGGGAATGGCTCACCCCAATAACGCTGACGGGAGAAGATAGCATCACGCAGACGGTAATTAACCTTTACCCGTCCGAGTTTTTTCTCTTCAACATAACGCTTGGTGGCTGCAATAGCTTCCTTTACCGTCAGTCCGTTGAGTGAGAATTCTGTCTGCTTACCGGCAACAGGTGAGTTCATCACAATACCTTCCTTGGCATCATAACTCTCTTCAGAGATATCAGCACCCTCAATCAATGGAATGATAGGCAGATTGAAATGCTTGGCAAAAGCGTAGTCACGACTGTCATGTGCAGGTACGGCCATGATAGCACCGGTACCATATCCTGCCAATACATAATCGCTCACCCAGATAGGAATAGCATCATTGGTAAACGGATTGATGGCATAAGAACCGGTGAAGACACCTGTTACCTTACGATCGGCAATACGCTCACGCTCGGTACGTTTCTTTGTTGCTGCAAGATAATCATCAACAGCCTGTTGCTGTTCTGCTGTAGTAACCAGTGATACATATTCGCTCTCAGGAGCCAATACCATAAAGGTAACACCGAACATGGTATCTGCACGGGTAGTGAAGATGGTAAAGTTAACATCACTGTCTTTTACCTTAAAGACTACTTCTGCACCTTCTGAACGACCGATCCAGTTACGTTGTGTCTCTTTCAATGACTCTGTCCAGTCGATCGTATCCAAACCATCCAACAGTCGTTGAGCATAAGCAGACACACGAAGACACCATTGACGCATCTTTTTCTGTACAACGGGGAAACCACCACGTACACTGACACCATCGACAACCTCATCATTGGCAAGCACTGTTCCTAAACCGGCACACCAGTTAACCATGGTCTCACCCAAATAGGCAATACGATAGTTCATCAGTATCTCCTGTTGCTTCTTCTCATCCCAGCTGTTCCACTCTTCAGCAGTGAAAGATATTTCTTCAGAACAGGCTGCATCAACACCCTCAGTACCTTGCTTGGAGAAATGCTCAATCAGCGATGTTATCGGTTGTGCTTTCTTACAGGTGTTACAGTAATATGACTGGAACATCTTCATAAAGGCCCACTGTGTCCAATGATAATAGATAGGATCACAGGTACGCACCTCACGATCCCAGTCAAAACAAAAACCAATCTTATCTAATTGCTCCCTGTATCTGTTAATATTATTAATGGTGGTGATGGCAGGATGCTGTCCGGTCTGTATAGCATATTGCTCAGCAGGCAGCCCGTAAGCGTCGTATCCCATAGGGTTCAATACGTTGAAACCCTGCAGACGCTTATAGCGGGCATAGATATCTGATGCGATATATCCGAGTGGATGTCCTACGTGCAGTCCGGCTCCTGATGGATAAGGGAACATGTTGAGCACATAGAATTTCTCTTTCTGCTCATCTTCCTTCACTTGATAAGTTTTGTTCTCAACCCATCTCTTCTGCCATTTCTTCTCAATCTCTGTAAAATTATATTCCATTGTCTTTACTATTTCAGGGGTTATCCCATTATATTAATACCTCTTTATTATATACATTATTTATAATTGGCTGCAAAGTTACAAAAAACGAGTGAAATGCCAAATTTTCTAATCATTTTAATTATTAAGACCACTATGTTAAGTAAAATAATGAATGCTTCAGATCATTCAGACTAACCGTTCGAGTACTTTTAACAATGTGTCCAAGCACCCAAACCATCCTTGTATAATACATAATGTTTCTGATAAATATTACCAAAATTGGTGTCAATACCCACAAATATACATGAATTTCCCTCTTTATTTCTAAAAAAAAGTTAATAATAATCTTTTTTACTTATTATCTATTATCAAATGTAAAATAAATAACTACCTTTGCAATGTTATAGCGCTCCATTCTTGATTCTATGAGTATTTTACTCTTGTGTAGATAGGGGATAGTAGTACTGTATCCTTACTTTTACCAAGATACTTCCGCATGCAGTATGCGGGGGAGAGGAGGATATACGCACTAGAAATATAATCGTATGATGAATGACAAACAAGACAGTAACTGGTACGCAATTCGTACATACCACTGTAAGGAATTACAGTTGGTTGATTATCTGCAAAGCAGAGGGCTTACCTGTTTTGTTCCCATGACATATGTAAAGGACACCGATATGGATTCTCAGGAACTCCATCGACTGGTGCCGGCGATACATAATTTTGTCTTTGTCCGCAAGACATTGCCAGAGCGTGTCATTCAACAGATTTTTCAGGAGAGCTGTATTATGATGAGTGTTTATAAAAATGATAATAATGAATATTACGAGATATCCAATCATGAAATGAATGACATTCGTCTGCTGTGCGATCCCGGATTCGCCAATGTTCAGATTCTCGATTATGAAGAAGCAGAGGCTAAAACTGGCAAGGAGGTGATCATTGTTCAGGGTCCTTTTAAAGGTTTACAGGGTAAATTACACCGTCAGCAGCGTAAGTATTATTTTATCAAGACAGTCATTGGGATTGGAATAATGGTAAGAGTCTCTCGTTGGTATTGTAAAGTAATAGAATAAAACTATACAAATAGAACTAAAGTGTGAAAGGATTCATAATAAATAAACTGCTGCATTATAATTATTTAAGCAGATATCTGGTTTGGGCTACCGATGTTTTCCTGTCAGTTGTGGCAACACTGCTCAGCTATCTGTTCTTGAATTATTTAGTGCACATAAATATTATACCGGGTGTTGCCCTGTTATTCTTGCTTTGGTCGATGGTAGTATCCATCTTTTGGACCTGGGTGACAAAGACATACGACGGCATCATCCGACATGCTACGGTAACAGAGCTTACTCGTATTATCTATGCGATGATGCTCAAGGCTATCTCATTGCTGGTGATATCGTTCTTTATCTTTGAGAAGGTAGGACAATTTATCCTGGCAGTCATAACGCTCGACTTTGTGATATCAGTGTTCTTGCTGATGTTGACGCGTACAACGATAGCTACGTTCTATTATACTGTTATCAATAATGGTGGGAAGGGAACCCTGAACACGATGATTTTCAGTAGTGAGGATGAGTTGGCTGTGAGTTTGGCAAACTACCTCCGGAGTGCTGAGACACAGTATAACTTAGTGGGATTCCTCACACGTAACCCACATAAGAATAATTACCGGATGATGGGGCATAAGTTTTTCTTCATCGACAGTGTGGAGAACATACAGCCCATCTTTGAAAAATATAAAATCAACTGTCTGTTGTTTACCGGTAAGGACGACCTGCACAGTGATGACGAAATATTCAACTACGGTCTGAAGCATAATATCAGTATGCGTATAGCTCCGATGGCTGACGTATCTGAAGAGCAAGCCAGTATCCAGCTAAGGAGTATCCAGATTGAGGATTTGCTGGGCCGTAATGAGATAAAGATTAATTTGAAGGAGATCGACAGTCGGCTGAAGGATATGACTGTCATGGTAACGGGTGCTGCCGGTAGTATCGGCAGTGAGTTGTGCCGGCAATTGTGTAAGTTCCATCTTAAACAGTTGATCTTGGTGGATTTCTCTGAGACAGCTTTGTACGAGATAAATATGGAACTGACCAAGAGGTATCCCGACTATAATATTGTCTCTATAATCTCCGATGTAAGAAACAGCTCTCGTATGGAAGCTAATATCAAGGAGTATCGTCCCGACTATATCTTCCATGCTGCTGCTTATAAGCATGTTCCTATGATGGAGCTTTATCCTTGTGAGGCAGTAAGAGCAAATGTTTTGGGAACAATGACGGTCGCAGATCTGGCCGTTAAATATAATGTACAGAAATTTATAATGATCTCTACCGACAAAGCTGTACATCCCAGTAGTGTGATGGGAGCATCCAAGCGAATAGCTGAGATGTATGTACAGAGCTACGGCAATGCGATTAAGGAAGGGAAAGTTCATGGAAAGACCTCTTTTATCACTACGCGTTTCGGTAATGTGCTGGGCAGTAACGGCAGTGTTATTCCCTTGTTCCGTAAACAGATAGAGAAAGGTGGTCCGGTGACGGTGACTGATCCAGAGATTATCCGTTATTTCATGACCATACCTGAAGCATGCCGTCTGGTTCTTGAAGCAGCCTATCTGGGTGAAGGCAATGATGTGTTTGTCTTTGATATGGGTAAGCCGGTGAAGATTGTTGATTTGGCGAGAAGGATGATAGAACTGAGTGGTCTGATTCCTGACACGGATATCAAGATCACATTTACGGGTCTGCGTCCCGGAGAGAAACTTTACGAGGAGCTCCTCCGTAAGTCGGAGAGTGACCTTCCTACTGAGAATCCTATGATTTTCCGTGCTGAGAGTATAAAACTCGACTATCAAGAGGTACGTAAGGCACTGGAATATCTCATCGACTGTTCTTATCACGAAGACAAACGTGCGACAGTAAAGACGATGAAGGAAATTGTTTCTGATTATAAGAGTATGCACTCTGTTTACGAACAGTTGGACAACGTGCAGCAAAAGTAATTTAGGAATAGATAAGTATTATAATATTTCAATTTAATTTAAACAAAATGAGACAAATGAAGAAGAGTTGTTTAGTATTTATTCTTCCTCTGTTAGCAGCACTTCCTGTTGCTGCTCAGGAAAATGTACCTGAGGGTGAGACTATCTATTGGGTAGATTCACAGACAGATGGTAAGATTTTAAACAAGTCAACGTTTGGTGACAACTGGTTTTTCAGCATTGGTGTAGGTGCCAATCTTAACTGGGGTAGTTACCAGTCAGAGCCATCTCTGACAAGTCGTATTTTACCTTCTGGCGCTATCGCCATTGGTAAGTGGTTCTCACCTTATGTAGGTGCGCGTGTACAGGGTGTTTTCAACAGCAGCAGAGGTGTTGCTCCTAACCTGAAGACATTCCACTACAATTCAGCTGGTGCTTATCTGGATGGATTGTTCAACTTCACAAATCTGTTCTGCGGATTTAAGGAAGATCGCGGTTTTAACCTCATAGGTATCTTGGGTCTTGGTGGTGAGAAAACACTCGGTTTCTCTGAGAGATCATGGAATCCTGCAGATGCAATGTTCAAAGATGAAGGCGATATCTTCCTCGCTGGTCGTATCGGTTTGCAGGCTGCTTTCCGTCTGAGCGAAGCATGGGATCTGAATGTTGAGGCTACTAATGCATGGGTTGATGACAAGCACGACGGTGTTCTTACCTCTATCCGTTGGGATGGTCGTGTCAATGTATTGTTAGGCCTTACCTATCACTTCAAGAATCATGATGGAAGTCGTGGATTTACATTTGCAAAGCGTGACTGGTCTAAGTACGCTCCAATGAATGATGAGTTGAACCGTCTGCGTGCAGCTACTGAGGAGGCTAAGAAACAGCCGAACCGTATCGAGAAGCAGGTTGTTAACTCTAACCAGATCCACACTCTGATTTCCTTCGAAGACAATACTGCTCAGATCAACCAGTTGCAGGAAGTTAATGTTTACACAGCCGCACAGGATTGGAAAGAGAAGACAAATGGTGAGAGTGATATCTACATCACCGTTTTGGGCGACCAGGTTAAGGACAAGGATCTGTTCTTGCAGCGTGCTCAGTCTATCCGTGACGTCTTGGTAAATAGCTACAATGTTCCTGCAGGACGCATCTTCGTAGAGCAGAATCCTGCTGTTGTACGTTCTCTTGACAAGTCTAAGAGCTGTGTAGTAGTATTTATTAATGAGTAATAACGTAAAAAGCTTAGACACAATGAAAAAGATAATTGCAATTTTCGCAGTAGCTCT
>JAEEGL015681753.1_pt1 | contig 14345 bp, 13 predicted proteins | sample 9134231 | NCBI WGS metagenome assembly JAEEGL01 (sample SAMN16246548, study PRJNA631951) | gut metagenome | biome: gut microbiome; feature: rumen; material: fiber-attached | host: Bos | place: Iran: Karaj | collected 2018-10
ATCTCATCACCGTACTTCTCATGATCGGCTTTCGCGATAGCGATGGCTTCCTCATTGAAAAGGCTCGCATAGGTCATCTGTATCGTAGTTTTCAGTCCGTTCTTATGCGCGGTCTCCTGCTGGAATTTGAAAATGTCCAGGCTCTCGGTGAGCAGCGCCTTGCGTCCGATGTCCTCGGACTTGCCGTGTCCGGTGACCTTTTCGGCATATTCGGGGACCATCTCGGGGCGATGGATGATGTTAACTATGAATTTGTCCATTTTTCCTCCTGTAATAATGTAATCACTCTGCGTCCCTTCGCAGATATGGTTTGGTTTCAGGGGCGCTCCCGCTCATACTCCGACGTAGCGGATGCTATGCTCGTGAGGAACCTCGCTTAGCACCGACGTCTCCGGATGCCCTGAAACAAACCATATCTGCGATAGGACGGATATAGATTTGTATCGGTTGAAAAGGAGTAAAGCATTTCTGTGCTACGCACAACCTTCTTACATCACCTGGGTGCTCTCCTTCATGAGGACTTCGTAGTTCATGAGGGTTACGGGCTTCACGGGGCGGCCGTCTATGAGGTCGAACAGACGCTCGCAGGCCGTCATGCCCAGCTTCGCTACATCGAACTTCAGTGAAGTTACCGACGGTTTATTATGGTCAAGTATGGATGTGTTGAAAAATGACGCAACCTTGATGTCTTCAGGGATGCTTAAGTTCATCTTGACGAGGTTCGTAAGTATGGAATTGCATATGGAATCATCCATACCTATGATGCAGTCCACACGCTTCTCGAGCAGATCGTGCACGGTCTTCTCTATCATGTACATACCGTTCACATTCATATGGATCAGGCTCTCATCGGGTGTAAGTCCCGCACGGGCATATCCGTCGAGAAATCCGTTCAAGCGGTTGTTGTTGACTACATAGGTGGAATCACCGCCGACGAGGGCGAGTTTCTTAAGTCCCTTCAATAACAGCAGACCGGTGAGATCCGTACAGCCTGCGCGGTCATTGTTATCGACCTGGACAACACCGTCAACATCGGTTGAGCCGATCGTCACGAACGGAAGCTTCCGCTCCTGCAGGTAGGCGATCGCCTTATCATTTGTATATGTACGTCCGAGAAGCAGGCCGTCAACCTTGCTGTTTTCGACCAGGCGCTTAAGTCCGGTGATATCGGTTGCGCTGACCATGGATATGAACACATCGTAGTCCATACGGGTAGCCATGCTCGTGACACCCCACAGACACGTCTGGAAAAAGGGCATATCTACAATATCCGCTTCATTCGGCATCACAAAACCGATATTCATGGTTCTGGAAGTGGCCAGACTCTGTGCAATTGCGCTGGGCTTATAGTTCACATCATTGGCGTAGGCCATAACGCGCTGTCTGGTGGAATCGGATATCCTCCCCTTCCCGGACAATGCTCTGGATACGGTGGTCTTTGAAATATTCAGTTCCCTGGCGATATCATCTATGGTCATATGAAATACTCTCCGCATGCATAGAATTGATCATGCGCCCGTACATCCGGCCTGTGCGCAATCGGTTGTTCGAACAAGCATAGAATAACACCCCGACAATCTTCAGTCAACACTTAGTTGATAAATCATCGGGGTGTTTATTTCAAAGTTTTAAATCAGGCAGATTCCGGTATGGAGCATCAATACTCTCCGGGCTTCTCCTCGCCGTTCATAACTCTCAGGCCGCCCTGAGCAAGAGCAAGCAGCTCGTCCTCACCGGGATATACGGTGAAGGGTGCGATCCATTCGCAGTTGTCCTTCAGTGCCTGAACCACTACCTTGTCATATGCGATACCGCCGGTCACGATGATCTGGTCAACTTTGCCCTGCAGTACACATGCCATGGAGCCGATGTCCTTGCTCATCTGCATGATGAATGCATCTCTGGCAAGCTTGGCATCAGCATTGCCCTCGTCAACCATCTTATCTACATCACGCATATCATTGGAACCTACATATGCGTTGAACCCGCCGTTGCCGACAAGTTTCTTATATACTTCCTTCTCGGTATACTTACCGGAGAAGCACATCTTTACAAGGCTTCCGACGGGTACCGCACCTGCTCTCTCGGGCGAGAATGCTCCGTCTCCGTCAAGTGCGTTATTGATATCAACCACGCGTCCGTGCTTATGAGGACCTACGGATACTCCTCCGCCCATATGTACGACGATGAGGTTCAGATCTTCATATTTCTTACCTACTTCAGCAGCATATCTTCTGGCCACAGCCTTCTGATTGAGTGCGTGGAATATGGATACGCGGGGAAGCTCCGGTACACCGGAGAGTCTGGAAGCGGGCTCCAGTTCGTCTACTACCACGGGATCCACAATATATGAAGGTACTCCGATCGAATCACCGATCTCACGGGCGAGTATTCCACCGAGGTTGGATGCGTGCTGTCCGCTCACACCTACCTTCAGGTCTTCGAGCAGTTTATCGGTCACGGGATATGTACCGCCGGGTATGGGTTTGAGCATGCCGCCACGGCCCACGACCACGTTGAAGCTCTTTAAATCTATTCCCTTCGACTCCAGGAACTTCACGATGATGTCCTTACGGAAGTCCTTCTGATCAACGATGGTCTCAAACTGTGCGATCTCCTCGGTGGAGTGACACAGTGTCTCGTCGAAAACAAGAGTCTCATCATCGAATACACCGATCTTGGTGGATGTCGAACCGGGATTGATTATCAATGAACGAATTGCCATTTTATCTCCTTTCTGTCCTGCCTGTCGCCTGATCGTGCGACGGATCACTTCATGCTCTCGGCAACTACTGCTGCCAGTGCGATGGAATTAACCTTGGTCTCGCAGTTATCCGATCTGGATGTCAGGATCACGGGAGCCTTGGTACCTGTAAGGATGTTACCGTTCTTCATGTCAGCCATGTGTACGATAGCCTTGTATACGAGGTTGCCTGCATGTATATCAGGGAAAAGGAGGATGTCGGCATCACCGGCGACCTTACGTCCCAGAGCGCCCTTTTCCTCAGCAGCTTCCTTATACAGTGCAATATCCATGGACAGAGGACCGTCCACGATACATCCTGTGATCTCGCCTTCCTCATTCAGTCTGGTGAGCTCTGCAGCTTCAACCGTGGTAGGCATTTTCTCATTAACGACCTCAACAGCTGCAAGGGGAGCAACCTTAGGCATCTCCACGCCGCAGGCCTTCGCAATATCCACGGTATACTTGATGATCCACTTCTTATCCTCGAGTGTCGGGTAAGGCATGAATGCAACGTCTGTCAGGAACAGCAGTCTGTCGATACCCTTGATCTCGAATACACATACGTGAGAAAGGGGAGAACCGGTACGGAGACCGACTTCCTTATCAAGCACGCTCTTAAGGAACGTCTTGGTATCAAGAAGCCCCTTCATATACATATCGGCTTTTCCGTCGTGGACGAGTGATACTGCCTTGAGTGATGCAGCTACGGTATCCTTCTCATCTATGATCTCGTACTCATCCATATTCATGCCCAGCTCGGCACCTATGGCACGTATCTGATCCTCATCACCTACCAGTATGGAATCGGCGATATTACGCTCCTTGGCATCCTTCACTGCCTCCAGTACGGCCTTGTCCTGTGCGCATGCTACGGACAGTTTCTTTTTGCTGCATTTCTCTACGCGGGAAAGCAGGTCTTCAAAACTCTTGCTCATGTCATCCTCCTGAAAAATAATAATAAAACCGAACTATTTGATTATACTGCTAAAGGAAGGGGGGTTCAAGTGAGGGGAGTTCGACTATCCGCAAATATCCGCGAAGCATTTCGCACCGAAATCTTCAAATCTCACCCAATAGTTGTCGAGGTTGTTGTTGCCGTTGTTGTGGCGGATGTATGCATCGAAATCGAATCTCTCCATTCCGATATTACGGAGATGCTCCCTGTAGAACATGCATCCTTCTTTCATCGTACGGCGTTCGAAGAACTCATTCAGGTTCCCATATGTGATGCCGCCGTATAAAGCCAGCTCGGGAGGAAACAGCCTGCCCTCGTTCAGATCGACCGCTTTGATGAGCCGCCTGTCCCTGACTTCAAAATCAAGAAGCGGCGTATCCAGATAGTACAGTATGCCTTTCAGGTTATTGATCAGTCTCACTTCTGCCATATCCCGAGGATCCTCCTCTCGTATTCGAGTGCGTATGGTGTATGCAGGATATCCGGATAGACCACCTTATCTATCCCCGGGTACATAGCTTTCAGATCAAACTCTTCATCCAGCATGCGTAACATATCAAACGGATCTTCTCCGTAGGGCGAAACATATACATTTCTCATCGCCTCGTCAAAAGACTCATATCTGTCCCTGTAGGGATCGTTCTCAAACAGGCCCATTCCGTTATCGAACACAGGAGGTATCTCATACGCGCCCGATCCGGTATTGAAAAACAGTCCGAAATTTCTCGTATGTCTGTCAGTATTACCTACCAGGCAATCCAATACTGCCAGGTCAGTCATGTACTTAAGTGTCTCGTCATATGGGAGTGCCCCCGCCTCAGACAGCTGCATTGCACACCACTTAAGCTTATCCAGTGCCCCAAGAGATATGAAATCATCATCTCTCGATGTCAACCCGCGCCGCTCTATCAACCTCTCGAACGAAATAAACGTATATCCGTCCAATTCGAAATTACGCGAATATACACCATCATATGAGCGGCCCTCATAGACAAACTGACACGGTTTCTGTTCTATACAGGGTATAGACAACTGTCTGCATATATCCGTAGCGATCACTTCCACGGCCCAGTCACGCAGCGCTACTCCGGATATGATTGCCTGTGACTTGATGAACAACCGCCGGTCGTGTGTCAATGCCTTCATCTGATACCCGTCTGTATCCGTCCTGTGTATGACACGGTCTTTTCTGGAAAAAGTAAATACAGGGATCGCATCAAATATACCGGCATCTCCATCTCTATCCTCAAAAAGATACTGAGCCGGTGATTCTATTCCCCGGTTTCTCAGATAACTGTCATCCAGATACTCCTGCAGGGCCTCCCGATCCGGGGATGTATTATATCCGAAAGCCAGTTTCGACAGCTGCGAAACATAATTTATCACCCTGACATGCTGCTTCCGGCAATCATAGAAAATGGAACTGCACAGTTCACCGTCAACGACATGATCAATCCTCACCTCAGCCGGCATCTGCACAGCCTTAAGCCTCTTATCCAGTGCCTGTCTGGACACGCCATACTCAGCGGCGATCGAAGCCACGCTCTCGCCTGCCGCCCGCCTCTCGCGTGCCGACTCTATCTGCTCATCGCTGATCTTAGGTTTTCTGCCTGCGCCTCTGTCATTGGACATAAATAATCCCTCATAGTCGGATCACGGTGCTTATACACCCGGTTAATCTGATTATGGGGGATGAACGGGGTTGTGTCAATTAATTAATTTGTTGACGTTTTATCGAAGTAAACAGGAGTGAAGTTGGTGATTGTGTTTGACGCGAGTCAAATAGAATACTATCACTGAAGAAGACTGAGCACGCCCTGGCTTGACTACACGCATATACAATTCATGCGCAGCTTCATTCCTGCGGATTTGTGGTTCCTTGATAATCCGATCAAGATTAGGGGCAAGAGGATGGTATGCGTTTTACAAACACTGTATCTTTTCCATCAAATCTTGCATCAATGGGATACTGATCTCATAATTCTTGACTTGATGGATAGTTGTACTCGTTTTCACGGTAATAATCCATTTTCTCTTTAACATCCACAACACGTTTTCTATATCGGCACTCGCATGAATATAGTGAATCTTATTCACATCAAGCAATTGATGCGTCGTGAATGTCTTGTCCGGAATAAAAAGGGGCCATGAATTCACACTCTTCCAGCAGCGGAAACGCAAAAGCATAATTATCTATATAGCCATCATCAAATGTTAAGAGCAATGCTTTTTCCGGCAATGGTGTTCCGCCCTTAACAGTTTCGATAACCTGCTCCACACAAACCACGTCACAGTTCTCCCTAAAGAGCTCAAACTGTTGTCTAATGTATTTAACATCCAGGCCCTTTATCTTCAGATACCTGCTGTGTCTTAAACCTCTCGTATAATGATACATAAACAGTTCTCTATAGGATAATCTAAACACCTCCTCAAGAACCTCACGTTATATCATAAAAAGTTTTTACAGTTCCTACTTCACCATTTCTTTTGAATACAGAATAAATGACCTCTGTTATCCTCTCTGATGTATCTCCATTTCCAAACGGATTTGTCATCGTTTTAACCTTTTCACGAAAATCAGTACTGATGGCTTTCTTCATGGCCTCAATGATAGCTACACTCTCAGCCTTGCAGCATATAACACTGTCAGGCATAATCCTTCCTTTTTGTCTGTCTCCGATATTTACGGTAGGAACGCAAAGACAAGGGGCCTCAATGATCCCGCTTGAAGAATTTCCCAGAACAACACAACTATCTTTTACTGCGCTCAAATATCTCTTTACGCCCAGTGAAGTTATGGCAACAACATTGTCTCTTTTTCTAGCATATTCATCTATACGTCCGTTAATATATCTCCCACCTGCATCTGCATTTGCTTTTGTTATTATGAATTTCATATTTGGAAAAGCATCCATGGCATCCATCAACTGATCTATTTGATCAACACCACTGTTTTGTTCAAGAGTAACCGGATGAAATGTCACAACTGCATAATCACCCATCAGATCAATCCCCAGTTCTTCTCCCAGTTTATTTCTGGAAACAAATTCAGTATTTTGAGTGTTTTCAACCGCTAATGCTCCAACATTAAAAACTCTATCCGGCTGTTCGCCCATTTGTATGATCCTATTTCGGTACTTCTCTGTACAGGCAAAGTGAAGTTGACTCATTTTAGTGATAGAATGCCTTATTGCTTCATCTATGGCACCTTCTGTAGTCTCTCCGCCATGAATATGTGCGATAGGAATCTCAGCGTTCATCGCAGCAATACATACTGCCAGTGTCTCATATCGATCCCCCAAAACGATTAACAGATCAAGCTTATTGTCGTCAAAATACTTTCCGAATCCTGTCAATGCCATTGCCATGTTATTTGAAATATCACTGGGGGCATCTCCCTCTGTGATACATTCTATCTTTACGGCAATCGGAATCCCGGCTTCTTCAATCTCCTTATATGTACTGCCAAATTCAGGCGATAGATGCATGCCTGTTACCAAAACTCTCGTGTCGCAGAAATCCTCTTTTTGTAATCTTAAAATGAGTGGTTTGAGCAAACCGAATTCAGCTCTTGTTGCTGTCAAAACCCCTATTTGCTTCTTCATTTTCGAATCCACCTGTCAGATCAGTTCGTCTTCTTGATAATCCTTATCCGCTACCGTTCCTATTATCTCATTCCATCTCATAGGCGAGATACCGGTACCGGGTCTTTTGGTCGTCAGATTATCCGAAGAGAAGACTTCACCCTTCAAAATCTTTTTTGATGCAACTATGCTTTTTCTGGCGACACTGCGATTTTTAATTTCAGTTTCCGTGGGTTTCTTTTCACCGGTTCCTTTTGCTCTTTCCACATTTCTGATCGCGGATATGAGGCTTCTTAACTCATCCGGTTCCAGACTGGCTTTATGATCAGGCCCATTCATAGTCTTATCCAATGTAAAATGCTTTTCAATAACCGTTGCTCCCATAGCTACAGCTGCTACGCTCACCTCTATCCCTTTTGTATGATCGGAATAGCCTACCGGACATCCAAATCTGTCTCTCAGTGTAAGCATTGCATTCAGATTAACCCCTTCTATCGGGGCAGGATAATCTGTGGTACAGTGCAAAAGAGTGGTATCATCAGCACCATTCTCTCTCAATACCACCAGTGCTTCATCAATCTCATCAATGGTACTCATACCTGTTGAAAGAATTATCTTCTTCTTGGTCTTAGCAATCTCGACAAGATATGGATAATTTGTTATCTCTCCCGATGGGATTTTCCACATGTCCTGCAGACCAGCAAGAAATCTGACACTCTCTATATCAAATGGGGTAGACAAAAAACCAATCCCGACTGTCCTGCAATAATCTGCCAGTTCACTAAACTCAGAATATGTTAACGCAAGAGATGAGAGCATTTCCTTTTGGCTCTTATCTTCGCCCAGGTTTTCTTTCTGGTATTGCGCCATTTCGGCGCAAGCTGATGTAAGGGCATCTACATTAAATGTTTGGAATTTGACAATGTCAGCCCCACATTTTAAAGCCTCATCCACGAGTCTTTTTGCCAGATTTATATCCCCGTTATGATTAACACCCGCTTCAGCTATTATAAGCACTCTATCAGACATTCTTTAACACAACCTCTCCTGCTTGAATAAAGCTGTTTGCCTTAATATGGATTCCCTGTATTACAGTAGAATTGGCTCCGACTAAAACATCGTTATCTATGATGCAATCACCGCACACAACAGATCCCACAGAAACATGTGAAAACTCTCTGATACGGCTGCCATGTTCCACGATCGCGCCTGAATTGATTATACAATTATCGCCTATTTCCGCCTGGGCATTTATCACCGCATTTTTACCGACAAATATGCCTTGGCCAAGTCTGGCGCTGTCAGATACAACTGCGGATGGATCAACAATGTTAGGAAATACGAGGCCACAATCCTTCGCCTTATGGAATAGTTTCCTTCTTAAAGCAGTACTCTTAATACTCCCAACAGTCACAAATGCTAAAGAAAAACCGTCCGCGACAAGCCTCGGAAGATCATCATCGCCACCTGCGACCCGGGAGTCAAGGATCATGCTCCCAACCGACATATTCGGATCGAGAACAACTATTTCCGAAAACGTATGCATCCTATATGCTGCATCCAATACTGAGATACAATGTCCGCCGCCACCCAATAATACCAGTTTGTCACTCATGCTTTCTCTCTACTTCACACTGCCTTTGAATCATATACTCCGCTAAGATGAAATCATATTCCGTGTCAATGTCTAAACTATGCTCTCTGGACATAACATAAGCATAGGAGCCTTCCCTGTATAGGAAGCTGTCTTTAAAAAGTTCCTTAACATCAACTATGTATATCGCACCGTTTAGTCTATAATCTTTCTGATAGTTTTGGCGCGCTCCGGCCGATTCCTTTGGTATGAAATCAGCCAAACTCCCGGCCTCATCAATGTGTCCGCACCACCTTATCGGGTGGTCAGTCTCACATACGGATACTACAGCAATGGCCTGTTTATCATCATATACAGAAAACGCACCTTTAATATCCTCTTCGTTTCTAAACGGAGAAGTAGGTTGCAAAAGCGTGATCGTATCAAAACTCTCTCCTAAATCCCCATAACAGTCCAAAACTTCCCTGACCATATCCCACGAAGAGGCACTATCCGAAGAATTCTTATCACTTCTTAAAAAAGGGACTCTTGCCCCAAATTCTTGCGCAATATCAGCATAAATCTCGGAATCGGTAGAAACCATAATTTCAGTAAAACACCCGGACCTATGTGCCGCTTCAATCGTGTATGCTAGCAGAGGCTTTCCCTGTAACTGTTTGATATTTTTATCCGGCAGTCCCTTAGATCCACTTCTTGCCGGTATAATAGCAAGATTTCTCTTATTCATCATTCCCCCATTAATTTAGTGCACCATCTGTATAGCAAACTATATGGATCGTCACACTTTATGCTGATCCCATTCTGTTTAGCCAGGAATTGAAGTACTTCAAGGTAAAACTCCGTATCCGGCATTCCTGACGGCAATTGATAATACGGAAGCTTATGCCCCTTGCAGATTATACTGTCTGCATCGTCCGGCAGTTCTGAATCCTCCGGCATACGCATTCCCTTAAAATACAACTCCGTCCCTGATAGCTTCTCTCTGGAATTAATAATCAGATCCGGCGGATTCTTCAGATCAACATCTACATCATGATTATCAGAGATTATCTGTATCCTCATCTTATGGCCTGGGTGCAATCTGATCGATCCGAAGTCCTCCGTTGCGATCATTTCTTCAAAAACAGTTCCCATGACTTCCTTCAATATAGGCTCTGCTTCATCATCCAAACCAATATCCGAATCAAGATACTGTCTCAGAATGAAATACTTCTCTCTCCAGTCCAATGTGGAATCATCTCTCAACCTCTTAACCCACTCTATAGTTTCCGATTTATCCGGAAGTCCATCTTCCCACCATGCCCCGATTCTGGTTCCGGGGATAAACAGGCCATGTTTAGACAGGTTCCATACTTCAACATCCGGATATGCATATATCTGCTCCTGTAGTTGTTTGGAAAAAGAAACAAACTCCTTATCAGTGTGTACCTGGCCTCCATCGTTTGACCTTTCACAGATAAAACTTTTCTTAGGTGACACAAAGGCTAGCCCATCATTCGAAGCATATTGTATGTCATTAGGATACGCAAGATCAACGCCGATAAGATAAACCTTACTCGCTCCCATATGAAATACTGCTTCAAGTGCAAGACTGGCAACTGTACCGGACACGTTCCATGTAGATAGTTTCTTTTCCCTTATCATTTCAAGCACCTTAGGGAAAATGGATGTCGGAGCGAGATATTTAGGTCCCCGATATTTTTTCAAAAAGATGCAGGAGGCATTGGGGTCAGCTATCAGAGGAATTCCTTCAGTAAACTCTTCATATCCAACAATATGTCTGACTATTCTCTCGGTTGGATCACAGACTGCTATCAGATCGGGACGAATACCTTCATCAGCCAGCCTTCCTATACATCTGTTAACTGCTATTATGATCCTTTTGCCCACGCTTTCACGGATAAAATCAATATTCTGATCCAGCGACGGACCAGCTGCCACCAGGATCCATTCTTTATCTTCATCAATGCAAGCGATTTCTGAGTAGAATCCCTCTGTCAGTTGTAGATTGTACTCCAGATTCATCTCCATTTCATCTTTATATCGCATGTAGGTGTTATAGCCCATAACGCTATCAGTCATCATCCCATCAAAACACCTGTTGATTTCTATCATAACCTCATATGAGGCATATGTAACAAAACGCTTCTCTGCAGAACACTCGCTGAACTTTAATGCATATTCGTTTATATCATCAACCACCTCTATATGAAGAACACCCTGATCTATGACGGAAAGCGGTCCAAACATATAACCATATTTTATCGTCCTGTCGTCAACCTCATATATATATATATCCATCATTCCTCGTGTTTTACGCCACAACTGGTATGCCAGATATCCCAAACCCGCGCCGAATATATGAAACTCTTTATGTCCGTATAGCTTAAAGCTATCTGCGAGCTGATTGGCTTCTCGCATAGGGTCGTATGTCGAGTGCAGGTGCAGTCGCTGCTCCGTATCATATACAGTCAGAAACCCGCTCTCTGTTCCCTGCAATACATATTTACCATCATCTATTTCGATTGAGGAATACTTTGCCAGATACTGTAGAATGGTGGGGATGATCATCCCGGAAATCATACCGGAAATGAGATGTGTATTATCAGTATTATTACGGAATTCTAAAGCGAGTTTCATCATCAAGTCTGCGCATTGCGGATCTTCACCGGCAACCATATCACGAACTGTCATATACTCTCCGGTAAGTGCATTCCATGCATCAACCGCAAATGTGAATTCGCCACGGTTCAGGTAATCTTCAACCTCATGGATTCTTTCACAAAGCATGGCACATCGAAATACATCTGCAAAACTGTCATCTATATTTTTTCCTGAATAATCATTCCCCATAGTTATTGTTGACCCACTCCTCCATTTTCCTGAGTTCTTCAAATTCGCCCATATCAAAGAAAGAATCCTCGCTTATCGGGTAGATTCCCACTTTCTGCCCCATAGATAATAGTTTGTCAATAAGATCTGTCATATGGAAAACACCCTGCTCAGGAATAAGCTCTACCAGTTCCGGATTCATTACATACATTCCTGTATTAATAAGATGGGATAGACGGGGTTTCTCCTCCATGCATGATACGGTGCCATCCTCATTGGAGCGAATAACACCATATGGTATGACTGTTTTCTTTACAGAAGACACGATTGTAAGTTTATTCTGATTATTTACATGGTGTTTTATGATTTCATCATAGTCGGCAACAATGAGTATATCGCAATTGGTAACAATGACCGGAGTATCAAATCTCCTATTTAACAGTTTTATTCCTCCTGCGGTACCGCGGAATTCCGTTTCTTCCGCATAGGAAATCTTCTCTTTGTATGCGGTTTCAGAAAAATATGCCTTTATGATCTCCTTTTTATAGTTCACAACCAATGAAAAATCTCTGACCCCATATTCAGTAAACCTTTTGATTATTCGCTCTAATATAGGAACACCTCCAATCGGGATCAACGGTTTGGGAAGGACACTTGTATACGGTTGCAGTCTCATACCCTTACCGCCTGCCATGATAATTACTGATGTATTTTCAAGGCTTTTCCTTCTGGCTTCTGCTATTAAAGTATCATAATTTATGAAACATATATCGATGATCGTCTTATCAGGGGCCACGATAGGTACAGATGTTATCTTCTCTCTATCCATAAACTCCCTGGCACCTGCCCGATCATCCTGGTACAGGAATTTAGTATGAGTAAACATGATGTCCAGAACCCGAGCATTCAGATCTCCATTTTTGATCATCCAGCGTCTGATATCTCCATCAGTCAAACTGCCAAGCAACCTATGTTTATCATCAGATATATAGATAATACCTTTTGTATTAAGATCGATCTTTTTCATTGCATCGATGACAGGCATATTACCACTACCAAGATATTTATCCATTTCTTCTTTGGTCATATTGCTTCACCCCTCTATAATTATACCAAATTCAGTCATACTCCATAAAGCAATATAGGGGATACATAAGTATCCCCTATCAAAGTCAAGTATATATATTGTCTATGTTTACTGGAGAAGTGACAGAACACCCTGATTGGACTGGTTAGACTGTGCCAGCATCGACTGACCTGCCTGTGCCAGAATGTTGTTGTTCGAATACTTAACCATCTCGGTAGCCATATCAGTATCACGGATAAGGCTCTCTGCTGCCTGAGTATTCTCTGCAACGTTATCAAGATTCTTGATTGTGTGCTCAAGTCTGTTCTGTACTGCACCAAGATCGGAACGGCGTCTGTTGACCTCGGAAATAGCTCCCTTGATCGCTGAGATCGCAGTCTTGGCTCCATCATGACTGCTAACATTCATGCTGGCAATTCCGATTGCGGAAGCAGCAATGGTAGATATATTGATCGTGATGACCTGATCTGCTTCGGTACCAACCTGAAGTTTCTTCTGCTGGAAGCAACCATTCAGCAGACTCTGCTGGTTGAATGTGGTGGTATCCTTTACACGATCGATCTCTGTTACAAGTGCATTCATTTCTGACTGGATGTAACTACGATCCTCTGTCATGTTAGTATCATTTGCAGCCTTGGTTGCAAGCTCATTCAGTCTCTGAAGCATATCATGTACTTCGTTGAGTGCACCTTCTGCGGTCTGTACTGCAGAAATACCATCCTGAGCGTTTGTTGAAGCCTGTGTAAGACCTCTTACCTGGCGTCTCATCTTCTCGGATATTGCAAGTCCTGCTGCATCATCTGCTGCACGGTTTACTTTATAACCGGATGAGAGTTTCTCGGTGGTCTTAGCCAGAGATGATGTCGTAAGGCCAAGCATTCTATTTGAGTTCATTGCTGTAAGATTGTGCTGTACTACCATATTCTTTCCTCCTTGAAGGTGGCGCGTCCCTGCGTCCTGGTCCCTTATCTGAAATGACGGATCCGCTGTATGATCCTATCTTTATCCTGCGAATCCGTTCGCCTTTTTTACTTCGTTACATATCCTATATCGGAAGATTATGTAAATACTTAACACCTTTTTTCATGTTTTTTCATATAAAAAAGGAAGCCGCTTATGCGGCTCCCTTCGTTTGGTAGATTTGCTCTGAACTTGTCAGAATTAGCCAAGTAATGACAGAACACCCTGATTGGACTGGTTAGACTGTGCCAGCATCGACTGACCTGCCTGTGCCAGAATGTTGCTGTTCGAATACTTAACCATCTCTGTAGCCATATCAGTATCACGGATCTGGCTCTCAGCTGCGGTTGTATTCTCAACAACGTTGTCAAGGTTCTTGATTGTGTGCTCAAGTCTGTTCTGAACAGCACCGAGTGCTGATCTCTGACTGTTAAGGCTCTTGATAGCGGTCTTGATGGTTCCGATAGCTGCTGAAGCTGCACCCTGAGAGGATACGCTAAAGGTAGCTCCGATTCCAAGACCTGATGCCGACATCTTGTTGATGCTGATGTCGATGTACTGGCCGCTCTCTGCACCTACCTGCAGAT
>JAEEGL010577455.1_pt1 | contig 14344 bp, 12 predicted proteins | sample 9134231 | NCBI WGS metagenome assembly JAEEGL01 (sample SAMN16246548, study PRJNA631951) | gut metagenome | biome: gut microbiome; feature: rumen; material: fiber-attached | host: Bos | place: Iran: Karaj | collected 2018-10
AGGACCTCCTGCGTATAACACTTTCTGATAAATAACTAACGTCTATCTTTTACTTCAACATACAGCCCCCGAAACGTCACCGCAAGCCCTTTTTCAAAATTTCTTCAAAAAGGCTTTTTCGCCATTTTTGACGAAGGTACCACGCCTAACGCGACTATTTCACAGGAAATTTGTTCGCCATTTCTGTCGTCGCCATTTCTGCCGACATCGCCGCCGCAGACCGCATCGCACAGCCGCGATGCCCACGCCCGCCCGTTGGCTGGCGTGTCGTGTTGCATTCCGCGCCTAATCCGCATACTCTGTTTCAATCGAAATCTCAGCGATACAAATCAATTGGAGGGCATCATGGACAAGCAAAACGGACTACTTTCACCTATCGTCACCGGCTCGGACATGGCCATGATGACCATCGGCAACAAGGTCGCCAGGGGCGCCGACCTGCTGAGCTCAGAAAGGCTGACGGCGATCTCGGTCGGAGCGCACGATGCTAGGATGGCGAACATGCCCGACATGACGACTCCGAAAACCGAACCGCTTCCGGAAATAGCCAAGGGAGCCATCGCCAACCACATGGGCTGATTCCAAAACGCTCCGCCCAGACACCCTGCTTTTCCTGTCCGAAAACACCTGCCGAAGAGACATTCCGTGTCGGCCGCGACGGGAAGGAAGACGAAGTCGTCTGCCTCCGCGACGCCGACGGGCAGTTCGGTAACGGCAGGATGTTCGAGGTCGAGAATGCCAGAGAACTTCTGATTCGCGACGATGGTACGGCCGGAAGCATGGCGGATACGCGTGTCGATGTCATCAACCCGAAGAATGATCCCAAGGGACTCAGCGCGACGTATCGGACATATCGCAAGTGAAGCGCTGTCCGGCATGACATGATCGCGTCCAGCTTTTGAGAAAGCCCGGCGCAAGGCTATCTCACCCCAAGCCCGCCCTCCCAGGCGGGCTTGCTTGATTCCCCTCATGACCAGACAAGAGCGCACCACTCCCCTTCAACAACACGCCGGGCGGCGGGAAGCCCCTGCTCTCTGAATGCCTTTTCGACGTTGTCTGCCTGAACGGCAAGCAATCCGCACAGCACAAGGCAGCCGTCGGGCTTTTTGGCAGCCGCCAATGACGGTGCCATCTCGATAAGCGGACGGGCGAGTATATTCGCAATCACCAAATCGAAAGCGCGCGCCGGAGCGTCTCCTATGCTGCCCTGGGCGACCTCAAAATCCTTCACGCCGTTCAACGCGCGATTTTCTCTCGCGTTTTCAATGGAAAGGGGATCGATATCCAGTCCAATGCCGTGCATTCCGGCCTTGCAGCAGCCTATGCCGAGTATCCCTGTTCCCGTGCCCAGATCGAGAAATTCCTGCCCGGGCTGAAGGCGCCCGCTTGACAGCAATTCGCCCAGCACGCTCAAGCAAAGAGCCGTGGTCGCATGCTGCCCCGTTCCGAAAGCGCTCTTCGGCTCTATGAGAATCGGAAAGCGATCCGGGTGACTGGCTTGAGATTCAACGAGCCAGGGGGGAAGAACGAGAAAGAGCTTTCCGCAACATACCGGCGTGAAATACTCACGCCATGCGGCAAGCCAATCTTCTTTCTCTTCAGTCATGATTCCCCATTCAGCGCATCCGCCGAGACGGATTTCCAGCTCGCGCGCAAGCTCGCGCAAAAAGCCCTCGTTTTCGCAATGGACGCGAAACCGAGTCTGCCCTGTCGTCAAGCTGCTTTCCTGCCAGCCGAAATTGACGAGCAGGGTGAGCACGCCAAGGACCCTGTCGTAATTCTCCTCATCCACGAGAATATCTAGGCGAAAAATTGTTTCCATTCTTCCCCCTTCATGATGCCTGCCCAAAAACATGAGTACGCGCAATGGCCCCGAAAGGCATAGGGGCACGGGCGCGAACACCGCGCAATGTAACGAAAACTTCCCGGCAAATATTAGCCGAATTCAGTCGAAAACTCGACAATACGCGCCGGGAAAAAAATGCCTATCGAAAAAATAACTTCATAACATATTAAAAAAAATATATTTTTTATTGTTGGCACAGAGCTTGCTTATCCGTGGGTACAGCTTACTAAAACCAGTTTGGAGGGAGAAACATGTCTTTGGTCATCAATCACAACATGATGGCAGCCAACACTGCCAATGCGCTGAACGCGCATTACGGAAATCTCAGTACATCCACCCAAAGGCTTTCATCAGGCTTACGCATCAACTCCGCAGCCGATGATGCCGCCGGACTCGCCATCCGCGAACTGATGCGCACCGACATCAAAGCGTTGCAGCAGGGCGTACGCAATGCGAATGATGCGATCTCGCTCATACAAACCGCTGACGGGGCTTTGGGCGTCATCGATGAAAAGCTCATAAGGATGAAGGAGCTTGCGGAACAGGCAGCCACCGGCACCTACGATTCAACGCAGCGCCTTATGATCGAATCCGAATATCAGCAGATGGCTTCTGAAATCACCCGAATCGCCAACGCGACGGACTTCAACGGCATCCACCTGCTGAACGGCAATCTTTCCAGTGAGGTCCACAACGGCAAGGGCATTTCCTCCACAGGAAAGCTGAAGATCCACTTCGGTTCGGGCAACGACTCCGCTGAGGATTACTACTATATCCGGATCGGCAACTGCACCGCATCGGCGCTGGGTCTGGGCAATGCCGGCGACATCAACAACGCGGGATACTGCATATCAACGCAGGAAGCCGCCCAGAAGGCGCTCGTCGCGATCAACAATGCCGTCATATCCAAGGACAACATAAGAGCGCTTCTCGGTGCGACCCAGAACCGCCTCGAAAACACCATAACCAACCTGACAACGCAGGCTGAAAATTTGCAGACAGCCGAATCACGGATATCCGACGTCGATGTCGCAACGGAAATGACCGAATTCGTCAGGAACCAGATTCTCACGCAATCGGCGGTGGCCATGCTCTCGCAGGCAAACTCCCTGCCGAAGATGGCCATGCAGCTTATCGGCGGCTAAATATTTTCTCCATAAAAGCTGTGCAGGCCAAAGACCATGGGCCCGGGGATTTCCCCGGGCCTGGCACAAATCTCAACATCAGATTGAAAAAAGGCCTAGCGCGCGCTCAAAGTTTCAAGAGCCAGTTCGGCAGCTTTCTGCTCGGCCCTCTTGCAGCTTGTCCCCGAAGCAAGAAACTCGGCACCGTCCGGCATCGTAAGAGAGACGGAAAAGACTTTCGCATGTTCCGGTCCGGACGCCTGGAGCAGAGCGTAGATCGGCAAGGCGTTAAACCGCCTGTGGCATGCTTCCTGAAGCGCTGTTTTGAAATCTTTTCTCTCCGGTCCAGGAGCCAGAGCCGGCCAGTGATCTTCAAAAAGGCGGTCAACCACCCTTCTCGCCTCCGAAAAACCGCCGTCTTCATACACGGCGGCCAAAACGGCTTCAAAAGCGTCGGACAGGATGCTTGCCCTCTCCCTTCCCCCCTGGGCAGCTTCGCCTTTTCCCAGTCTCAATAGCCCGCCAAGACCAATCTGGCGCGCTATGCCGGCAAGACTCGGCTCACTGACAAGTTTCGACCTCAACCGGGTCAAAACGCCTTCCCTGATTCCGGGAAATCGGTGGTACAGCTCATCGGAAACGCATATCTCAAGAACCGCATCCCCAAGAAACTCAAGCCGCTCATTATGGGACGCCTTTTCACCGGGGCATTCGTTTGTCCATGAACTATGCGTCAAAGCTGCAAGGAGAAGTTCAGGATCCCGGAAACGATACGCGATTTTCGCCTGAAAGGCATCGAGATTTGATGCATTGCCAATGTCGTTGCCGGGACTCTTTTCTTGCATCATGCCAGAATTGTTACTTTTGGTGTGAGCGGGATCTCTTTTTCAAGGCGAGATCGATCAATTTTGCAACAAGCGCCTTGAAATCCAAACCAATCGCCATTGCCTCCTTCGGCACCAGACTTGTGGGTGTCATGCCGGGCAAGGTGTTCACCTCAAGAAAATTCAGGTTTCCATCAGGACCGAGTATGAAATCAGATCGGCTCACCCCTTCAAGCCCCAGAGCCCTGTGCGCGGCCAAAGCAAGCTGCTGGACCTTTGCCGTCAATTTTCCGTCCAAAGGCGCCGGGCATATCTCTCTCGCGCCATCCTTCGCATATTTGCTTTCGAAATTGAAATACTCTCCCCTCACCGGTTCAATCTGAATCGGGGGAAGGGCTTCATCGCCCAGAACACCGCAGGTAATCTCCCGACCGCATAATGCTTCCTCTATAAGGGCGGCGTCACCGGCTTCAAAGATCTCGTCCAGAATGGCATTCAGCTCAACCTGGTTCACGGCTTTGCCCAAATGCAAGGAGGAACCGCCCGTATTGCTCTTGACAAAAACGGGGAAGGCGATGCGAGGCTTCCAAACATCGCCCGGCCTTTGCGGCAGAAACTCCCACGCAGGGGTCGGCAAACCGGCATCCTTCAGGATTTGCTTTGTAACAGCCTTATTCAGGGCCAAAAAGGATCCAGACGGCCCCGTGCCCTGATACGGGCAACCGACAAGATCAAGCATTGCCTGGACAATGCCATCCTCACCGGGCTGTCCATGAAGGTTTATCAACGCCACGTCGTGCTGGCGTGCAGTTGCAAGCAACTCATCAAAACGGAAAAGCAAATCGAAAAAAGTAACATCATGACCAAGAGAACGGAGAGCATCTGCTATGCCGCGAGCTCCCAACAAGGATATCTCTCGCTCACTGGACCAACCGCCCGCGATTAAAAGAACACGCATTGAGATTTAACTCCAAAAGCGCTGAAAGCGCATTTTCTATTTGTTTTCCCTGATTCAAAGAAGACTGGATGGAATTTTTTGCAGCATCGGTCTTCCCGTAACGAACGATAAGATCGGCGTAACGGTCGTCAAGAGTGACGCAACAATCATGCTTGACACGCTTATCCGCGTAAATGACAAAAAAAGGCAAAGAACAAATGTTCTTTCCCTCGGGCAATTCCCAAGGCCAATGCACATGGAGCATGACGCCTTGAGCCAGGGCATAGTTTTTAGTCTCAACGATCGTCCACGCAGCACCCAGCTGCGCATGACCGCCACCATGTTTTATGCAGTACGTTTTCGCAATATCATGCAAAAGGGCGCTGGCACGGACATGAGGTACGGAAATGTCATAACCGCACGATTTCGCGCGAAGCGCAATCTGCGTTGCGATATCAGCCACGAGGCGGGAATGGCGTCTCACATTCGGCAACATATCATACTTGTCCCAAAGAGCAATGCACGCGGTATCGTCAGGTGCGGCTCCTAATGAAGAAGGCGGTGGAAGTTCAGGTATTCCTCCAAGAGGAAAGGAGATTTTTTTCAAGTTATCTCTCGATCGGTGCATTTTGCAAAAAGAATCAGACAAGCGGCAATTGCGAACGCAATTTGCTTCGGAGAAGCTTCCCAGTAGGATTATGAGGAAGCTCTTTTACGAAGTAATAAAATTTTGGTCTCTTATAAGAAGGCAGCATCGGATGCGCTATGCAATATGATTTCAGGTCATCCACGGTCAAGGCATCGTCGCAGGGAACAATAAAAGCAACGACACATTGACCGTGAAGACGATCAGGCATGCCGACTACGCCGCTTTCCAAAACGCCGGGATGTTCGTTCAAAATGGCCTCGATTTGAGCCGGGAAAATATTTTCGCCATTGCTCAATATCATATCATCCTTTCGAGATACGACTGTAATGAAACCATTCTCATCCCATGTTCCAAGATCGCCTGTGTAATGATAGCCCTTGTAAAATTTCTTTTGAGTCATGTCATCATTATTGACGTAACAGCATGTAGATTTAGCAACCGATTTGATGATGATCTCTCCAATATGCTTATTGTCATTCTTTACAAGTTCATCTGGTTCTGCATGACGATTTTCAAATGAGTGGACTATGCGAACCTCATCATCGGTGCAGGATTTTCCTGCCGTTCCTGCCAGTTGAGGAAGATCAAACGGGGAAAGGAAAGTATTCCAGAATGTCTCGGTTGTCCCATATCCGTTGTATATATTTGGCGAAAGAATCTTCAGATAGTCCTCGCATGCTGATTTTTCAAAGGGGCTCCCCATGGTAATTATGGCTTGCAGACTCGACAAATCTGCACGCTGCTTTTCTTGAGCACGAGCCAGGAGCGCAAGAATGGAAGGCACACCGACAAGAAGCGAGATACCCTCATTTTGAATAATGGTCAGGCATTGCTTGGGATTGAATTCTCTGAGGACAACAATTTCAGCACCGGCATAAAGAGTGGGCGTAGGGCCACCGGCATGCACCCCCCCGCGGTGGAACCAAGGGGTCATATTCATAGTCTTGGAATGACAATTCAAAGGAAAATGCATCATGACATCATGGGATGTCAAAACTTCGTTTATATTATTTACGGGAACTGCTTTTGGGATATTGGTCGTTCCAGACGTATAAAGGCGCAGAGTTTCGTCATAGATATGAGGCTCAAAACTTAAAGTAGGGGATGTTGATTCTCTATTTTCAATATATTCAGAGAATTTCAAAGTGTCATTTCGCGAACAGAATTTGTCATCACCCGTAAAAAGAGTTCTTCTAGGCTTAAATTGCGAAAGAGATAAGGCTTTTTCAGCGATTTCTGCGAATTCAGCATCGTAAATAAAGATGGAAGGTTTTGAACTATCTATGAGACTAGCCAATTCACCGGGAGCCTGCCTGAAATTTACAGGCGAAGAAATGGCGCCTATTTTATGGCTGGCAACATAAATAAAAACAAATTCAGGACAATTATAAAGCATATACATAACAACATCATTCTTTTTGATGCCATCCTGGAGCATTGCGTTGGAAAATTTGTTTGCTTCAGCGTTCAAAGATGAGTATGTCCAAGTCTGTCCAGTTTGAGCGCAACACATCGCGGGCTTTTCTGAATATCGCCTAACATTTCTCATAAATCCGTTAATCCAGGTAAAATCATGTTCAAATAATTGTTTGAACATAGAGACATCATAAGTAAAAGTCATATTTGACTCCTATTCCACAAATCGGGAGACAATTATGCAGGAATTCTGACCTCCGAAGCCCATGGCATTGGACATCGCGGCAGCGATGTCGACTTTTCTGGGGCCTTCGGGAATGTAATCCAAATCGCATTGCGGATCTTTTTCAGAATAATTGAGGGTTTGAGGCAATAGTGAATATCGAATTGCCTGGATGCACGCAATAATTTCCGTGATTCCGCCAGCCCCCATCATATGTCCGGTGGCGGCTTTCGTTGAGCTTACAGGCGGACACTTTGCTCCGAAAACCTTTTTTATGGCTGAAGTTTCCGCACGATCACCTAAAATCGTCGAAGTTCCATGGGCATTTATATAGCCTATTTTTTCAAGGGATAAGCCGGAATTCTCCAAAGCGATACGCATGCAGGCCGCCGCCCCTGCTCCGTCAGGCTGCGGGGCTGTGATATGATACCCGTCTATCGTATTGGCGTATCCGCATAAAACGGCCTTTATATCAGCATGCCGCTTTCGCGCATTTTGCACAGTCTCGACGAGCAAAGCCCCACCTCCTTCGCCAATTACGAAGCCGTCCCTCAAGGCGTCAAAAGGACGGCAGGCATGCGAAGGATCATCATTATTTCGCGAAAGGGCCTTGGCCTGAGAAAGGCTTGAAACGGTTAAAGCTGAAAGTATGCTTTCCCCCCCCATGACCAATACGGCATCCGCGGCGCCGGAGCGCAAGAGAAGGGAAGCAGCCATAAGCGCATCCCCGCCGGCCGAACATGCCGTGTCAATAGTCAGGGACGGTCCCGTGATTCCATGGGCGATCGCCAGATGCGCCGCGGCCATGTTATTAATGACAGCGGGCACGAAATGCGGGCTGACTTTTTTGGTATGGCTCTCCATAAAAGCGGTTTGCTCATCGGCTATATGAGCAATTCCCCCCATGGCGGTAGCCATGAGCACTCCTATGCGGTTCGGAGGGGTTTCATCTACGGCACGGCTGTCTGAAAGGGCTTCCTCTCCGGCCGCCAAGGCAAACTGCATGAAAAGGGACGAGGCGCGAATGCAATTTCTTGAAAGGCATGCTTCAGGATTGAAATCCCGGACTTCGCCTGCGATATGCACAGGAAGTCCGGAAGAATCAAAACGGGTTATTTGATTTATGCCCGTTCTTCCCCGAAGTAAGTTATTCCAATAAGTTTCAACACCGATGCCTATGGGGGTCACAGCGCCCATGCCGGTTATAACTATCTGAAAATCTTGCATATCGTTCACTTTTGAACTGATTTTGATTGAAAATCCATAAGATTTTTCACAAGATCTCCCAAGGCAAGAATCGTATTGGCATACGTTTCAGAGTGATTATAGGCCATCAGATACTTATGCTGCTGAACAGGCGTCGATGAGGATCGCCAGCCATGCATGAAAAGATACTTTGAAAGGCTTGCTACGGCATCTTGCACGGTGAACAAATCTATCCTTCCATCCCCATTGCCATCTTCAGCATATTTGAAGATATTTGATGGCATAAACTGACAAAGACCGACTGCGCCATAAATCGAACTTGGAAGGTTCGATGGATCAATATCATATGCAATCATATATTTAACTAAAGCTTTTACTTCATTATATGCCCAATCAGATCTTTTTAGCATTGTAGATTTAATCCAATCAATATGTTTTTTATAGTTTTTCAACTTATTAAGCCAAAGACGAATAGACGATGGTTCTGTGCAAACAGCCATACTGGCTAAAGTGAAAAAAGCATTTTCAGGCACATCTGCCAATACGGTTCCCAAACGGGTTTCAACAAAAAGCAAGGAAACGGCTACGTATGCGGGAACGGAATATTTACGCTCGGCATATTGAAAAGCAGTGATGTGGTCTTCTATGAATTTTTTGCACTTAACGGCATTTTCATTATTAACAACCCCCTTGTAATAAAGGGGATGCTTATTTGTTTTTTTCGATTGAGGAAGGAATTTGCGTTTATACAAGGCATAAATCTTGCGGCCCATGGGGGACTGCGTAGGGATTGCAGGCAATGTTGCGAACAGGCGAATGACGGCGTCACCGGAAATGCCATCACGCGAAAGGTGATCCACCAAAGGAAGCCAAACGGGCGCGATCATAGATCGGGTGGCAGCCTGGGGAATCTTACTATTATTTTGCCCGCCGGCCTGTTGCGCTAAATCAGCATGCAAAGGAGTCCTGTCTTGAACCTCCCCGCGAGCCCAACAACTCGTGGAAATGATGAACAAAAGGATGATGCATGGGAATGCACCGCCACGCAGGGGAACTCTGCGGAACAGGTTCGTCAAAACGACCTTCATGGGCGAAGAGCCGGCACTCATTGCTGCAAATTCAACAAAGGCGACTGATTTGTCAAAACCATCCGGCTATTCTCGCCGAAAGATTTTTTCATCGCTTCAAGCCAGCGCTGGTAGGAATAAAAATCAGGAGAACGGGAATACGCCGCGGCGTATTCCGAAGCGGCAACGGCATCACCCTCACCGCGTTTCATCTGGGCATCACGGACAGCTTCGGCCAAAATAACCGCTCGTTGCCTGTCAGCGTCGGAACGAATGCGGGTTGATTCCTCTTCACCTTCCGATCGATACTGTTTGGCCTGACGTTCACGTTCCGCGCGCATTCTGCCGAAAATTGCACGCTGGTTTTCGGGGGGAAGATCCGTCCTCTTAATCCGGACATCCAGCACTTCGACACCGAAAGGCTGCATGAGCAAAGAGACCTTGTTCGTAACTTCCTTCATAATCGCAGCGCGGTGCGATGATACGACCTCGGTCAACGTGTAGGCCCCGACCAAAGCGCGCAGCTGGGAATAAACGACGTCGTCCAACCTTGCCTGAGCCCCGGGAATGGAACGCATAGTGCGATAGAACTGCAGAGGGTTCGTGATTTTCCATCTGGCGTAGTTATCAAGGACGATGGCTTTTTTGTCTACTGTGAAGGCTTCTCTTGACCGGGCCTCATAATCCAGCACGCGGGCATCGAAATAGACGACATTCTGTATGAAGGGGAGTTTGAAGTGAAGACCTGAATCATACACAGAATCAAGAGGCTCGCCGAGTTGAAGCACCAGGGCCTTCTGGGTTTGGTGAACCGTGAAGAAAGACTGGCTGCCGATCAGAATGGCGAGGACGACAAGAAATATATAGACCGGATAATTTCTCATTATTTCTTCTCCTGCGCCTTCGGAGTGTTGAGCTTATGTTCAAAAGCCCCCCCGGGCAGGGGCAAATAGGGAAGAACTCTGCTCGAAGCGGGCGTATCCATCAAGACCTTGTCTCCTGAAGACGCGAGGATTTCTTCCATCGCCTCATAATAAAGGCGCTGTTTAGTGACCAGAGGCGCCTTCTCATATTCAATTCGGAGAGCATCAAAACGCGATGCCTCGCCCTTGGCATTCTGTATGCGATTTGCGGCATACGCTTCTGCTTCATTGCGTGTCGCTGCGGCCTGGCCCCGGGCCTGCGGCAAAAGGGCGTTGCGGTAGGCCTCCGCCTCATTAATTATCCGGCTCTTATCTTCACGCGCGCTAGCCACGTCTTTGAAGGCATCTATGACGTCCTTCGGGGGATGCACATCCTGCAACTGCACGGCAATGATCTGAATGCCGGCTGCATAGCGATTCAATATCTGCTGAAGAAGCTGCGTCGCTTCGCTCTGAATTTTCAATTTTCCGTCTGTAATGGCAGAATCTATCTGGCTGTTGCCGATGACTTCCCGCATCGCCGCCTCGGCGGCATTGCGAACCAGAGCGGGGGGATCCATGACGTTGAAGAGGAACTGAACTGGATCGCTGATTTTATATTGAACGCTGAACTGGACGTTGACGATATTCTCATCACCCGTGAGCATGGAGGCCTCTTCAGGAATAGTTCTCAGCTGGCCCTGCTGAAATGTCGTGGTCTGACCGAATGAACGGAATCCCACTTCGCTACGCAACACTTGGGTGACTTTGGGTTTGTAGACTTGTTCCAGGGGAAACGGCCACGCATAATGCGGACCGGAATCTACCGTCCTGTCATATCGTCCAAAACGTAAAACAACGCCTTGCTCATCAGGGTTGACGATATAAATGCCGGAGAGTAGCCATAAAAAGACAAAGAGCGAAAAGACGACCGTCACCGATCTGCCCAAAGGCCATTTTTTCAAGAAATTGCCGAAGGGATCTCCGCCCCCGCCACCACGGTTGGGAGAAGAATTATTTTTTCTTTCGCTCTGGAATTCTTCGCGACTCTCTTCGCCATGGTCTTCATGAGAGTCATTTCTGGGGCTGCCCCCCCCCTGCTGACGCTTGCGATTTTCCTGCAATCTATCCCAATCCCAGCTCATGATGCGGCAATACCTTACTGTCAGAGATAATGGAAGGTGCGACTGATTTGAGTTTTTTATTGTAATTCACATAAGCACATCGGTCAAGCGAGAGAGATTTTCATCAAAATTTCAATAGGTTTCCCCGGGATCCCAGTTCAGGATTATTTGGCGTAACTTATTAAGGATATTAAGATATTGAAAAGCAAAAATGAAGGACCGCTTGTCCACGAATCCACTCGGTGAACAAACGGTCCCTTTCAAAGCTATTCGGAAACGCTGCTTGCGGAATGTTCAGCTATCACCTTCTCCACGACAGGCTGCGGGGCTTCCTCATAATGGTCAAAATCCATCGTGAAAAATCCCTGGCCTCCCGTCATCGAGCGAAGATCCGGCGCATAACGAAGGATTTCGCTCATGGGAACGTGAGCCTTGATCTCCGTTATGCCGCCCTTGGAATCCGAACCGAGCACCTTGCCCCGCCTTGAGGAAAGATCCCCGATGACATCGCCCATGCTTTCATCCGGTATTGACACCGTGAGCAAGACGATGGGTTCGAGCAGAACGGGTTTAAGCGTTTCCATCGCTTTCTTGAAAGCCAAGGAACCCGCGACCTTGAAGGCCATTTCCGAAGAATCGACGGTGTGGTAACTGCCGTCGTAAACCTTTACGCGAAAATCGACGACCTGGTACCCGGCCAAGAAACCTCGTGCCGCCGCTTCCTGAATTCCCTTGTCAATTGCCGGGATATACTGGCGAGGAATGGCCCCGCCCACGATCGCATCCTCAAATTGATAGCCTGCCCCCCTCGGCAGCCCTTCCATTTCGATCCAGCAGTCGCCAAACTGCCCTCTGCCGCCTGACTGCTTCTTATGGCGGCCCTGAACCTGACATTTTCCTCTAACGGTTTCGCGATAAGGAACTTTCGGCGTTTTGAGCAACATGTCGACCTTATAGCGACGTTTTGCCTTTTCAACTGACAGCTCGATATGAAGCTGGCCCATGCCGGAAAGCAGTATGTCGCCATTTTCCTCATCCCGTCCCAAACGAAGCGTTATGTCTTCATCAAGCAGTCGTTGGATTGCGGCGTACACCTTGTCTTCATCACCATTGTCTTTGGGTGCCAGCGCATAGGTGATCAACTGAGGCGGCAACTTTGGGGCTGGCAGGGCAAAGGGTTCCTTTTCATCGCAGAGCGTGTCGCCGGACTGTGTGTTCTTAAGCTTTGCAACGGCGACTATAGCGCCGGGGCCGACAAGCTCCTTGCAGGGAGTCTGATCTTTGCCATTGAGAAAGAGCAAAGCGCCGATCCGTTCTGCTTCTTCACTGCGCATATTCTTCAGTACTATATCGCTTTTCAAGCTGCCGGAGAGGACCCGCAAAATCGAAAGCTGTCCGGAAAAAGGATCGGACAAGGTCTTGCAGACGAAACACGCGAGAGGAGCCTCGGGATCGGAAAGGCGTTCATTGCCTTTTTCATCCGCAAAGGGCTTTCTCTCAAGCGGCGAGGGCATAAGTTTTTCGATGGAATCCAAAATCCCCCTGCCGCCCTTATCCTGCAATGCGGACGAAACGACAACGGGGGTCAAAAGACCGCTCACAACGCCGGTGCGAAGCCCGGATTTAAGTTCTTCAGGAGAGAGACTGCCCTCATCCAGATATTTTTCCAAAAGGGCCTCGTCGCTTTCCGCGATGTTTTCAACCGCAACGTCACGCAGCAAAACGACTTCATCTTGCAGGTCAGCTGGAATATCCATGGAGGAAAGACTGCCGTCCTCCTCAAATTTCAGGGCCTCTCCGGCGAGGATATCTACATAGCCGATGAACTCCCCGTCCTTGCAAACAGGCAGCTGCAAAGCCACAGGCTTTGCTCCAAGCGTTGCAAGGCTATCAAACGCCATGCTGAAATCGGCCCTGTCTCTGTCCATTTTGTTTATGACGACGATAGCCGGGAGATCGTTTGCCTTGATGATGCCCCAAAATTTTTTCGTCAAGGGGCGAACGCCATCCACGGCATCAATAACGAAAAGAACGCTGTCCACTCCTTTCAGAAGGTACTCCATGTCACCAGTGAAATTGCCGTCCCCGGGTATATCCACCATGTAATGGCGGTTTTTCAGCCATAACCAGGTGGCGAAAGCCGGCTGAACAGATCCACGCCGGCGAATTTCTTCAGGTTCATAGTCGAGAACTGTTGAGCCATCCTCAATCGCCCCAAGCCGGCTCACGGCTCCGGTATCGAAGAGAAGCATTTCCGCAAGAGAAGTCTTACCGCATCCGCCGGTTCCCACGAGAGCAAAAGTTCTCTGCATATCCAGAGGGCTTGCCATGATTTCCTCCTGAGTAAAAACATGTGGTAATCGTCAAACAGTTCGGACAAGTATCGCGCAAAACAACTTTTTTTAACCTATCCCATGAACAAGCGGCTTGTCCAGTTCCTAAATGAAACTGATATTGGCAAAGGAGTTTTGAAAGAGCATTTTGTCGGGAGAACAGATAAAAATATAAATAAAATCAAAATATTAAAAACGATAACATACAAGCGGCAAAAGAGAAAAAGAGATGACAGTGTCCATAATATTTGCTATCGGGGTTAAAGCGGGTGGAGAGCTAACCAGCTTTTCTTCCACTCGGACGTGCGCCAGGCATATACGCCAAAGCAATCCCCCACAGAAGGAGGTCGTATGCTACACAAAGCAGGCTCACTGAAAACAGACATCACGGAGCACATGCGCGGCGGCAAAGGGGCCCTCAAATCCACACTCATCCTGCAGAAGGACGATTTCTGCGGCAAAGGGCGCCTGTTCAATCATTGCGTGCTCGAATCCGGCTGCAGCGTCGGAGTTCATGAACATACGGGAGACTTTGAGGTGTATTACTTCCTGAAGGGAAACGCTCTCTATACGGATGATGACTCCACTTATGCCGTCGGCCCCGGGGATGTGACCGTCTGCCCCAGCGGACACAAGCATGGCGTGGAGAACACCTCGGACGAAGATTTGGAGTTCATCGCCCTGATTCTGTTC
>JAEEGL010932957.1_pt1 | contig 14344 bp, 13 predicted proteins | sample 9134231 | NCBI WGS metagenome assembly JAEEGL01 (sample SAMN16246548, study PRJNA631951) | gut metagenome | biome: gut microbiome; feature: rumen; material: fiber-attached | host: Bos | place: Iran: Karaj | collected 2018-10
GATCTGCACGAGTCCGCATATCGGGTCGCACGTCAAGCCCAGGTTATGCTCGATCGCGATCTCGGCGGCGTACTCGACCTGCGCCATGTCCATCCCGTACAGCGTCGAAAGTCCCGCAGCCGCCATCGCGGAGGCGCTTCCGATCTCTGCCTGGCAGCCGCATTCGGCACCGGAGATGCTCGCGTTCGTACGGATCACGTTGCCGATGAGGCCCGCGACGGCAAGCGCGTCGACGATCTCCTCCTCTGAGAAGCCGCGGTCCTTCTGCATATAGTAGAAGACGGCAGGGATCACGCCGCAGCTTCCGCATGTCGGAGCGGTCACGACGACCTCCTCCGCCGCGTTCTCCTCCGCCGCGGCATAGGCATAGGCCGAGATCACGCGGCTCATCGTCACGTCGGCGCCTTCGTCATGACACCGCTTCTCGAACAGTGTCTTTGCTTTCCGGGATACGTTCAGTCCTCCCGGCAGCACGCCTTCTTTTGAAAGCCCAGATTCCACGGTCTTCTGCATCTGCGCCCAGATCTCGCGAAGATAATCCCTGAAGCCTTCACCTTCCTGGCGGTATACGAATTCCGCAAGCGTAAGGCCTTCTTTTCCGCAGGTCTTCAGCATCTCGGTGAACGAATGCTGCGGGTAAACTTCCACCTCCTCTTCGGAGGGTTCGCCCTCGATCCGGATCGAGCCGCCTCCGACGGAGAAGATCCTTAAGTCCGCCAGTTGTTGTGCGCCTTTCAGAACGCGGAACGTCATCGTGTTCGGATGCGGCAGGTCGTCCTCCGGCGTTTCCTTGTCAAAGAAGACCCTGGCTTTGGGCAGCACGGCCGTGATCGCCTTCTTCGTTGCGTGTCCCTCTCCGGTACATGCAAGTGACCCGTAGAGCGTGACTTCGCAGCCGTCCGCTTCCGGGAAGCGGGAACGGATCAGCCTGGCCGCGTTGTACGGACCGACCGTATGGGAACTCGAAGGTCCGTTGCCGACTTTATAAACGCTTCTGATGCTTTTCATAATTCCTTACTCATGTTCGAAATCCGGGCAGGTGATGCTCATGACCTGCTCAATGATCTCGTGCAGTTCGCGCGCCGTCTCAGTCCCGGCGGCTTTATAGTAGACCTCTTTTCCTTCCCTTTTCCCCTCGATGAGCCCGGCGCCCTTTAACTGGCGCAGATGATGGGAAACGGCCGGATTCGACATGTCCATCAGGGAAGCGATCTCGGAAACGCATTTTTCCCTGTGGCACAGCAGCCAGAAAATGCGCAGCCGCGTCGTGTCGCTCAACTGCTTGAAAACGTCAGCGACCGTCTCAAAATCCCTAATCCTGGACAACTGTTCCTTCATGATGTCCCTCCGTATATGCATGCGCGCCGCAGGAAGCGGCGGTCAAAAACTTACGAATTTACATTATACATAAAAAAGGATGTGTTAACAAGCCGGAAGCCCGGGAAGAATCGTTCTTTTTTTGGAAAAAAGTACTTGCAATCGTCTTGAAAAGGGAGTATACTTCAGTTATCAATTAAATAATTGTTTAATTGTTAAATCAATTGCGTGTTTTAGGGGGAGGCGACCGTGAAAAAGACCTATAAGATCGAAGTGGACTGCGCGAATTGTGCGAACCTGATGGAGGAAGCTGCAAGGAAAACGGCCGGCGTTTCAAACGCCGTCGTCAACTTCATGACTCAGAAAATGACTGTGGAATTTGCGGAAGGCGCAGAGCCGCAGGCTGTCATGAAGGATGTTTTAAAGGCCTGCAGGAAGGCTGAGCCTGACTGCGAGATCGAACTGTAATCACGACCGGGCGGCATTGTTACTGATGCCGTCCGTTTTTTTCGGAGCATATATGAACAAGAAACAGAAAAAGATGCTGATCCGTATCCTGGTGTCGGCCGCAATGCTGCTTGCGCTTCATTTCATCCCCGTCACGGGACTTTTAAGGCTTGCGCTGTACCTTGCGTGCTATGCCGTCATCGGATACGATATCGTGATCAAGGCCGTGAAAAACATCCTGCGCGGCCATGTCTTCGACGAGAACTTTCTGATGGCCGTCGCCACTGCCGGCGCGTTCGCGCTCGGCATCCTCAACAAAAGCGGCGACTATGACGAGGCAGTGGCCGTCATGCTCTTCTATCAGATCGGCGAGCTGTTCCAGAGCATTGCCGTGGGCAGGAGCAGGAAGAGCATCACCGAACTCATGGACATCCGGCCGGACCACGCGAACGTCGAAGAGAACGGCAGTCTTGTGGAGGTCGATCCCGACGAGGTCAGCGTTGGAAGCATCATCGTCATTAAACCCGGCGAAAAGGTGCCGATCGACGGCATCGTGACGGAGGGCGAATCTTCTCTTGACACAGCTGCCCTGACCGGCGAAAGCGTCCCGCGGACCGTGCGCGAAGGCGAAGAGGTCTTAAGCGGCTGCATCAATATGACGGGCGTGCTGAAGGTGAAGACCTCAAAGGAAGCCGGCGAGTCGACGGCATCCAAGATCCTGGAGCTCGTCGAGAACGCGAGCTCGAACAAGTCGCAGTCGGAGAACTTCATCTCGAAGTTCGCGCGGGTCTATACGCCGATCGTCTGCTTCGCGGCGCTCTCCCTTGCGGTGCTGCCTCCGGTCGTCCTTCTTCTTGCGGGAAGAGAACCCCTGTGGACGGACTGGCTCTACCGCGCGCTCACGTTCCTTGTCATCAGCTGTCCGTGCGCCCTGGTCGTATCGATCCCGCTCACGTTCTTCGCAGGACTGGGCGGAGCGAGCCGCGAGGGCATCCTCGTAAAGGGATCGAATTATCTTGAGACGCTCTCGAAAACGAAGACCGTGGTCTTCGACAAGACCGGCACGCTGACCGAGGGCGTGTTTGAGGTCAGCGGCATCCATCACAGTCCTTACGAGGACGAGAAACTGCTGGAATACGCGGCGCACGCCGAACTGTTATCGTCCCACCCGATCGCAAAGAGCATCCTGCGCGCATACGGGAAGGAGCCGGACCGCACGCTTGTCACCGGCATCACGGAGGACAGCGGCCGCGGCGTCACGGCTAACGTCGGCGGACATGCGGTCGCCGTGGGCAATGAGCTTCTGATGGCGCAGATCCCGGTCGAGCCGATCCCCTGTCATCATTCGGGCACGATCATCCATATTGCGGTCGACGGATCTTACGCGGGACACATCGTCATCGACGACCGGATCAAAGCGCATTCGAAGGAAGCGCTCAAAAAGCTTTACGACGCCGGTGTGCGACGCACGGTCATGCTGACGGGCGACGGCGAAAAGGCCGCGGCCGCGGTCGCGGAAGCGCTGGGCGTCAGCGAGTTCCGTGCCCGCCTCCTGCCGGATGAGAAGGTCGCCGAAGTCGAACGCCTTCTATCCGAAAAAGGGGCGAACGAATCGCTTGCGTTCGCAGGCGACGGGATCAACGACGCGCCTGTCCTCTCCCGCGCCGACATCGGCATCGCGATGGGGGCGCTCGGATCGGACGCCGCGATCGAAGCGGCAGACGTCGTGTTGATGGACGACGATCCGCTGAAGATCCCGAAAGCCGTCCGCATCTCGAAGAAGTGCCTGCGCATCGTCTATGAAAACATCGTTTTCGCGATAGGCGTGAAGCTGATCTGCCTGATCCTATCCGCCCTCGGCCTGGCGAACATGGGCCTTGCCGTCTTCGCGGACGTCGGCGTCATGGTGCTCGCCGTTCTGAACGCGATCCGTTCGCTCCGCGTCAAAAACCTGTGACCGGCCTGGTTTCCTGCCGGCCCCTGGCCAAGGCTCATGTCTTGACAGGGGCCGGTTTTTCAGTAAAATGGATGTAACAAGCAGACGTTTTTCAAGGAGAATCCCGTGAAAAAAACACGTTTCCGCCGACTGCTGGCATTCCTGATCCTGACGGCCATACTGACGGCCGCTTTTCCGTCTTCAGCCCTTGCGGACGGGCCTGAGGGTCCGCCTTCCCAGCCGTTCTCCGAAGACGTTCCCGTAAAAACGCAGCAGATCCGTCTCCCGTTCGTTTCGCTCGGCCACAAGCACTTCGAGTGGGATTTTCCCTACTCGGACCAGTTCTTTACGGTCTCCTCTTCCCAGCTTTCGCTCGGGCTCGCTCGCGCGTCCATAGGACTCGCGATCTCAGCGTTCCGAAACGACAGCGATCCGCTCGAAAACCAGTATGAGACCTATCTCGGTGCGGCGGGTTTTAGCCGCATCACGCCCTTCGGCTACGACGAGCCGACGTCAAAAAGCTCTCTTTCCGGCGTCATCGCGATGAAGAAAATCGGCGGTTTCACGCTGATCGCCGCCGCGCCCTGCGGCCAGGGCTACGGAAAGGAATGGGGCGGAAACATGTACGTCGGGGACGGCGAGCGACATGCGGGCTTTGACGAAGGGGCCCGGATCCTCGAATCGAAGATCGACGAATTCATCCTCGAAAACAAGCTTGACGGACCGCTGAAGCTCTGGGTGACGGGCTTTTCACGCGCTGCCGCCGTCGGAAACCTGACCGCCGCCGACATGATTGCATCCGGTCGGTTCGAAGACGTTTTCGCATATCTTTTCGGCGTCCCGAGGACGACGCGGAATCCCGTGTATTATGACGGGATCTTCAACATCTGCGGCAAGTACGACCCGGTCACGCAGGTCGCGCCCGAGAGCTGGGGCTTCGAGCGCTACGGCGTCGATTACTTCACGCCGGCGGAGGAGACCGACACGCTCTATGCCCTGAAGTCCGTACGCGCGGGCGCCGTCTGCCGGGCCATCTCGGGGGATGTGATGCGCAACAATCCCGAGGTCAACTACCAGCTTCACATGATCATCGAGTTCCTGGCGGAGATGTTCCCGACTTCAGGCGAGTACTGCGACGTGTTTCAGGACGTTCTCGTGCGGATCATGACCGAAAAAACGCCGGACAGCCTGCTGGAAGCGCTTCTCTCAGCCCTTTCGTCCCTCGACAGGCTCGACAGGCGCCGTGAATACAGCAGCAGAGTCCTTGAAGATTACCTGTCCCACATTCTTTCCCAGCATCTTGAGGCCGATCCAAAACAGGTCTCCGAGGGCCGGTGGGATCCGGACGCGTCGGTCGGCATCAATCTGATGCGCGAACACCTGCCACTGACATACGTCTCCTGGCTCTTTTCTTCCGACAGGCTTCAGGATTTCCTTTACGGTCCCAGCTTCACGCGGCGCGTCGTCATCAACGCAGATGCGGACGTCGAAGTCCTCCTGAACGGACAGATCGTCGGCGGTGCGCGGCGGGACGGCGGCATCATCAGTCCGGAGCGCGCTGATTCAGACGAAGATCCCGAAGGCGTGCCGCACGCCATCAATGCGGTGCGCGACGGGAAGAAGACCGTCGTGAACCTCCCGATGAACGACATCTACGTGGTCCGCATCCGTACCTACGGTCTTACGAACGTCTCCTACTATGACGTGATCTGCAGTCCGCATACGACCTTCGGGACGGCCGATAAGCTGCACGTTTTCGCCGCGAAGGAAGGCGAATACGAATTCGCGGTCAGGTACGCCAAAGAACTTGATCCGCCGGTGACCGTACGCGGCAGCGCGACCCATGTCCGTGAAATGGATTTCAGCTATTCCACGACGATCGTCATGGCAGACGAAGCGGGAGCGTCCCGGCATGTGTCTCTGAAATCGCTGCTTCAGCTTGCTTTCGGCGCGCTTATTTTTACGGTCCTGGTGCTGCTGTTCTGTCTTGTCATTTCGCTCATCCACCGGAGAGGCAGAAAAAAGACGGGGAAACAGTATTCGGACCTTTACGTCATCGTTCCCCATCTTCTTCTGGCCGCTCTTCTTGCGGTACTGACCGTTTTCTTTACGGTCAACATGTTCTCGATCGGCGCGGCGCGTTCGGTCTTCGCGGGTCTGACGGTCTTCGTGCTGTTCCTCCTGGCGCTTCGCGGGACGCTGAAAGACCGCCGGCCGTTCAATATCGCCGTAACGGTCTTTCTGCTGCTCGTCTCGCTTGTAAACGGCTTCATATACCAGAGAAGCGCGCTCGTGACGGCGACCGTTGCGCACGCGGTGATCTACGGCGTTTCGATGGCGATGCTCGCTCTCCTTTCCGTCCTGACGTTCCGTAAAGGAAAACAGGTCCGGGATCCTTCGGCCCGAGTTTCCGGAGAATGACGCTTACGGATAACGGCGACGGCACGGTCACATCCGATATCGCCTGGAGCGTGGACAACGAGCCGGTGGACGTGCCTGAATTCGTGAATGAGAGCATCCCGAACACGGGTGACCTAAACCGGCCGCTCCCGTATGCGTTCCTTCTGACAGGCGCCCTTCTGCTCATGCTCGGCTTTGTCCTGTTCAAGAGAAGGCACAGCTGACCGCGGCATAAAAAGACAAGCGAAAGCCCCCGCGTTTTGCGGGGCTTTCGTGTATCTGAAAGGTGCCTTTCTGATCCGTTCAGTTGCCAGCGTATCCGGTCTTCCTGATGATCTCCTGCCCGTCTTCCGACAGAAGGAACTCCAGGACTTTCCTGACGTTCTCGTTTTTATCGTTTTTGCGGGTGACTGCAACGAGCGGAACCGTCAAAGGATACGTCCCGTTCTCGATCGTTTGAACGGTCGGGTACACACCGTCGACGGAAAGCATCTTCACGTCCTTTTCCTGGTTCAGCTCTTCCAAAAAATAGCGGAAGGTATAGCCGATCGCGCCGGCCTCGCTGCTGTACTGCGCGACGTGTTCGATGACGCCGCCCATCGCGTTGACGGTCTCGTACGTCATCGGTTCCTTTAAACTGACGTTTCCCATGAAGTATTCCATCATGGTCTGCGAGCCGGAACCGGCAGGCCGCTGGAAAGCGACGATCTTCTGATTCCTGCCTCCTGCTTCCTTCCAGTTTGTGATATCGCCGTGATAGATCGCACGGATCTGATCACTCGTCAAGGCTTCGACGGGATTGTCTTTTTCGACAAAGAAAACAAAGCCTTCTCTTCCGATCTGTGTGATCTCCAGCTCGACCCCGCTGCTTTCGGCCTCCTTCATCTGATCCTTTGACGGACGCGCCCCGAGAATGATGTCAACGGTCCCGTAGGTAGACACTCCGTAAATAGAAGGCCGTTCGATCAGCCGCTGGAACGCGCGCACCGTATTCGTGAACGTCACGATCTTCCCGTTGTCCCAGTCCGGCTGTGCATCCTTCTCGATCTCAGCAATGCCTTTGTACAAAGTCTTCGCGACGGCTGAGTACAGCGGGTAGCACGCTTCCGCACCGTCCAAGACCGGCATCCTGTCCGGGTCTTCTATCTGAAAATCAGCCGGATGATCCAGCGCCGCGAGTTTTGACGGCTCGCTGAACACCATGTAGTCCTTGAAGTCCGTGCTGGACCAGCCGTTCATGTATTGAAAGCCGTGGCCGGCGTACCGTTTGGACGGACGCCGAAGAAAAAGGCCCGTGCAAAGCGCGATGCAAAGAACGGCAATGAGTCCCGGCGTCAGCAGGCGTTTCCACGAGACCGCCTTTTTCGCAAGGAACAGGCAGATCAGAAAAGCCGCAAGATACGTCATGAGCGCGGTAAGATACAGCGGGCATTCCTTCAGGATCACACGGAAGAACTGCGGCAGGAAGGGAAACAGGACCGGATAGTTTGCCGCGTTCCCCATGAGCCGCCCTGCTGTCTCCCCTTTGGCGATCACCATCAGCACGGTCTCGTAGATGATCAGCGCGAACGTGATCACGCCGTTTACCTTCGCGGCAAACAGCATGTCCAGCTTTTTTCTGAACAAAACGTAGAGCAGAACGACAACGGCCGCCGTGACGAACGCCGAGATCCAGTTCCAGTCCATGCCGTACAAAAAGACCGCTCCCGCCGCAGCGCCCGCAAACGGGAACACCAGATAATACAGGATCAACGTCAGGATCTTCTTGAATACCGTTTTTGCCTTCATTTCTTCCCCTTGCTGACGCACCTGTTATCCCGATGCGCTCTTATGCCTTAAGATTCCGAAACAGTTTTCTTTTTCCTTCCGGTCAGAAGGACGGCCAGCATCCCGCCGCACAGTGCGATCGCCATCGCGACGTAGAAGTTCGCGATGTACCCCCGCACCGGAACGACGCCGGCTTCCGTTCCGCCGAATCTCTCGATCACGGCGCCCGCAAGCACCGGGCCTATGAACATGCCGATGCCGTAGATCGCCTGGTAGATGCCCATGGCCGCGCCGCGTTTTTCATTCGGCACTGTCTCGATCGCGCTCGCCATCGTCAGCGGCATGATCAGACCGACGCCGGTGCCAAGAAGCGCCTGCGTCAGAAGAAGCGTCAGGAGCGAATTCGTGCGGGGATACAGAAAACACGCGCACGCCATGCACAGAAAGCCTGCCGCAAGCACCGTTTTACGGCCGAATTTGGGGGCAAAGACCGTTCCGGAGAACCGGGACAGTACGGTGTTCGGCAAAAGGTTCGCGACCGATAAAAAGCCTAATTGGGCGGTCGTAAGCCCGATCACGTCGCGCGCCCAGTTCTGCACGAACCCCTGTACGGTAGCCCAGCAGACCAGCTGATAGATCGCCGCAAGGACCGTGCCCGTGATGAGCTGACGGTTCTTCGCGACCTCGATAAAGCCGCGCGCCGTCATCGGCTCGCCCTTCGGCGGCTGCTCCTTCACATGCGCCATCACGATCAGGCCGGCTATGCCTGCTGCTGTCGCAAGAAGGAATGCCCAGACCTCGCCGAAATGGCCTGCCAGCTGCGCTCCAAGAAGCATCGCGACGATCTGCGACCCGCACTGCGGCACGATGATGCGGCTCATGGCCGCCGCCACCCTGTCTCCCTGGTAACTGGATGAATAGAGCACCGAGAAATTGACCCAGGTCGCCGCCGTCATGCCGGAGATGCCGCGGAAAATCATTGCCGCGTATGCAAGGCCCGCGGGCACGTTCTCTTTTCCCGCAAGAAGCGCAACGAGCGCGAGTCCGAAGGACGCGAGGACCGAAAGGCCGAAGCCGATCATGACGAACATCTTCCGCTTCTTTAAGACGTCAGACAGGATGCCGAGCGGGATCCTTAAGATCATCTGCGTCAGACCGTAACTGCCGACGATCATGCCGGCGAGGACCTTCGTCGCGCCGAGCGTGTTGGTCGAATAACTGGACAGAAACGACGGATACGTGTAGACGGAGAACCAGAACAGGAACACCGCCGCAAGCATCGTCATCTCATTTTTCTTTTCTGTGTTCATCAAAAGCCTCTTTCCTTACGATGCAAAAAGCGCGGTCAGTCCGACACGTCGACGTCCGGCGTGATGTTCACGGTATAGTCCGGGAAAGCCTCGGCGATCTCGTCGTACAGAGTCTTCAGCGCTTCCGTCTGTTCCTGCCCGAAACTGATGACCGTGTCGAAACGCATCGTTTTCTCTTCCGTATCGATGTAGAACCCGTGCGTCTGCAGCGCCCAGTCGTGCCGAAGCACGATGCTCCGCACCCTGTCCCGGATCTGCGCCGCCTCATCGTTTCCGGTGTTGTAGGAATAGACGCTGATGCCCGTCAGGATCACTCCCGTCTTATCGTAGATCTTCTCCTGCACGCGCCTCGTCAGGGCGTCGAGTTCGGACACCGTCATCGTGTCCGGCAGCTCCAGATGGACGGAGCCGTAGTTTTTATCCGGTCCGAAATTGTAAAGGATCAGGTCGTACGCGCCTCTCACCTCGGGCTCCTCGCCAAGCAGCCGTTTGATGCCGAGCGACGTTTCCCTGTCCGCACGGGCGCCGAGGATGTCGTTCAGCGTTTCGATCATCATTTCAATGCCCGCCTTGATGATGAAACAGGAGATCACGACGCCGACGTACGCTTCCAGCGAGACTTTCGTCAGAAGGAAAACGACGGCGGACGCGAGCACGGACAGCGACAGGACGGCGTCGAACAGCGCGTCGGACCCGGACGCCTCGAGAGATGCGCTCTTTACTTTCTTTCCCTGCGATTTGACGTATCGTCCCAGAAGGATCTTGACGGCGACCGCGACCGCGATGATGATCAGTGAGACCGTGCCGTAATCGGGGGTCTCGGGACGGATGATCTTTTTCACGGATTCCACAAGCGACGTGATGCCGGCATAAAGAACGAGCCCGGCGACGATCATCGCGCTCAGATATTCGATCCGTCCGTAGCCGAGCGGATGCTTTTTGTCGGGGAGTCTCCCGGCAAGCTTCGTTCCGACGATCGTGATGACGGACGACAGGGCGTCCGACAGGTTGTTGACCGCGTCCAAAATGACCGCGATCGAATTCGAAACGATGCCGACGAATGCTTTAAAAGCCGCAAGAAGCACGTTGGTGAGGATGCCGATGACACTGGTCCTCACGATGACTTTCTCACGGCTGTTTTCCCGGACCTCTTCCGGCTTGTCACGTTCTTCCATGATATCTCCTTCTGCCGCATGAAATCTTACGGCCTTCGGTGCATTACTGCTCTTCTTCCGGCTTTCCGGTCCTTGAATAGTCGCTTAAGCCCACGGTCCTTTCGATCGGGAGCGAGAACGCGATGCCCTGTCCGGCGGAGCCCAGGCCCGCCTCTTCGTAGATCTCACGCAGCACCGCGTCCTTGATGCCGGCGTCAACGAGGATCATGACGACCTCTTTCTCGGGCTGGATCGTGATCTTGAATATCTCTTCGGCTTCCTTCGGCGCGGCGCCTCTTCCCTTTAAAACGGTCCCGCCGCCTGCGCCGGCTTTCCTGGCCGCCGCCATCACGTCATCCGAAAAACCCGCGTTGACCACGCAGAAGATCGCTTCGTATTTCTTTTCCATCATCGTTCCTCTCTCTTGACCATCTGCGGGTCATTGCTCAAGAAGCCGTAACTCAGCTTGCCGATCACACTGGAAAGCGGGATCGCGAAGGAAATGCCGGTCTTGCCGTTCACGGAATAAAACCGGTCCTCCAGCGCTTCCAGGATCGCGTTCAGTTTTTCTTCCCTCACGATGCTGAAGATCACGCTTCTTCTGTTGTCCTTCAAGCCTAAAAACTCGACAAGATCCTGTCTTGCCGTGCCGGTCCCGGTCATGCATATCTGCAGGTTCGAACCGAACGTCTGCAGAAGATCCGCGAAAAACGTACCCTTTCCCTTCTGCACGACCGTCACGAGCAGGTACAGCTTTTCAGGCGCAAAGCTGATTTCTTTTCTGTCTTCCATGTCGCGTCCCCTTACTTAAAATAGATGATCTGGGCATCGTCCTCGGACAGGATCCTTCGGACGGCGGCTCTCTTGCGGACGAACCTGGCCGCAACGGCCTTGAAGCCGAGCGCCTGGATCGTGATGAGAGGTGTCATGGCCACCAGCGCAACGACGCCGAACGCGAAATCCAGCACCGCGTCCGCGCTTCTAAGCGTGACGCAGGCGCCGATCATGAGCGGAAGGATGAAGCTGCTCGTCAGAGGCCCGCTCGCGACGCCGCCGGAGTCAAACGCGATCGCGGTGTAGATCTTCGGCACGAAGAACGACAGGCCCAGCGACAGAAGATAACCCGGGATCAGGTAATAAAGCAGCGAGAAGCCGAAGATCAGGCGCAGGACCGACAATCCGATCGAGATGCCGACGCCGAGCGAAAGCGCGACTGTCATCTGCCGCTTCGTGACCGCACCGTCCGTGACCTCTTCGACCTGCTGGTTCAGAACGTGGACCGCCGGCTCCGCGAGTACGACGACCATGCCGATGACGAAGGCGAAGACCTGCAGCACCGCAGGGTTTGCCGAAGCCATGGAACGGCCGATCCTGTAGCCTATCGGCATGAAGCCTGCTGCGGCCGCAGTCAGGAAAACCACGAGGCCCAAGAACGTGAATCCCGCCCCGATCAGGATCTGCATGAGTTTCTTTACCGGCAGATGCAGAACGAAGACCTGCAGCACGGCAAAGAATAGAAGGATCATGAGCAGGGACTTTGCGACGTCCAAAGCGGTCTGTGAAAGAAGTCGGTAAAAGCCGGGGCCGAAAGCGCCTTCAATGGAATAATCGGGAAGCGGATACGCGATGCTGCCGTTTTTCGCGCTGAGGCTCAAGACCAGAACGGCAAGTACGGGGCCTGCCGAGCAGAGTGCGATCAGGCCGAAACTGTTCTGTCCGGCATGCCTTCCGCCGAGCGTCTGGGCGATGCCGATGCCGAGCGCCATGATGAAAGGCACCGTGATCGGACCTGTCGTCACGCCGCCCGAATCGAACGCCAGGGGCAGAAAGCGCTCCTTGCCTGACGCGATCAGAAGCGCGGAAAGAGCGAAGAGCACCATGTAAAAGAACAGCAGCATGGCCGTCAGGTCGGTCTTCGTCACGATGCGGATGACCGCCAGCACGAGGAACAGTCCGACGCCCAGGCCGACCGCAAGGATCAGCATCGTCGGATCAAGGACCGCTCCGACCTGGCCGGCAAGCACAGAAAGATCCGGTTCCGCGACCGTGATCAGCACGCCCATCAGGAAGCAGACCGCGACCAGGATGCCGATGCGTCCCGATTTCGTGAGCCCGTCGCCGATGTGGCGTCCGATCGGCGTCATCGCGACGTCGGACCCCAGGTTGAACAGGCCGATCCCGATGACGAGGAACAGCGCCGTCACGGCAAACACGCCCCGCTCTGTCCAGGACAGCGGCGCAAATTCCGTGAAGGAAAGCGCGAGCACCAGCGCCATGACCGGCAGCACGGAGATCAGAGCCTCCCACAGTTTTGAAGGTAAAGCTTTTTTCAATACAAACTCCATGCGGACGCCCTCTCAGGGCTTTCCGCCATCTATCGGCGCGCCGTGAAGGCGGCGCCTTTCATGATGAATGAAATCTTTTGTTTAACGGATGCGGTCAAGGAACCGGCCGATCTCTTCGTCCGTCATGCCGGAGTCCTTCAAGAAGACGCGCGCCGCTTCGGAGAGATCCGTTTTTTCAAGATCGGCGTCCCTGTTCCCGACGACGGTCTTCAGCATCGCCGCCAGATTCTTCTCCAGGATCACGTCGTACTTCGGCTTATCGGATGCTTCGTTGATCTTGTAGTAGTTGTCGTACGTCACCATGTAATCGTCAGCGATCTCTTTATAAGACGCGCCCGCAAGTGCCTCTATAAGCATGCAGACGAAGCCCGTGCGGTCCTTGCCTTCCGTGCAATGTATCAGGTAAGGTCCCTCTGACTCCGACATCACGATAAAGCCTTCGGCGATCTTCCTGCGGAATTCTTCCGAAAGATAGTTCATGTTCAAGGCGAGCGGAACGACCTGCCCGTTTTCGTAAAGCGACAGGAAATACGGGGAATCGAAGTCTTCGGACGTGATGTACTTCCGGATCTTCGCGTCATTGTCCGCAAGATCCAGGATGCATCTGATCCCGGCATCTGCGATCAGCCTGTCGACGTAAGGCGCGCGGTTGTGCTGGTTGTCGCAGGGAGATGCGGACCTGTAGACCGCGCCGGGCTTCAACTGTCCTGCCGTCATGTTCCTGAAGTTCGCGAAGACCTCATCGCTCGGGAATTCCTCCCTCTCATCGCGGTAATGGATGTCCCGCGCATTCTGGATGTCGAGGTATTTGCCGCGCTCGCGAAGCTTAATGCTTGCAGTCGAATGACCATCCAGCGCTGCCGTTAAGAAAAGGTCGGTCCCCGCGTTCTGCTCCGGCGCGGCGGCCTGAAGAGGAAGGCTCTGCTGAAGTTCGGCCTTTTCCCACAGGTCTTCGCCGTAGTTGATCGCGGCCTTGACATAGTCGTAGCCCGGGTAGGCGATCAGCAGCGCTTCTCCCGCATCCACATAGTAGCCGTTGTAATACGGGATATCCTCGAGCTTATAGCCGTTTGAGAACTCCACGTCCACGCTGTCGCCGTATGCAAAGCCTTTCCTGTTGAAATCGTCGATCGTGATCCTGATGTAGACGCCGCCGAACTCCGTCTCATGGATCGTTTCAAGACCCGTTACCGACAAGGCCGTCTCTTTTTTGCAGGCGGCAAAAGCGCATCCGAACAGCACCAGGACCGCCAGAAACGAAACCGCCCTGAGCATCGTCTGTTTCATGTTTTTCTCCTTATCGAACATTCCCCGGTCACTGTTCCTTCATCATCATCGCGATCTGGCCGGCCGCATACTGGTACGACACGAAGCGCAGCAGCACGACGATGAAGATCACTCCGACAACCAGGCCGATCAGCAGGCCGGCCAGGCCCTTGTCAAGCGTCTGTTCGGCAATGATGAAGCCGCCTGCAGTCAGCGCGCCCAGAATCAGAAACGCAAAAATGTCCCACAGCACACGGATAAGCGAGAACTTCAGTGTTTTCGAGTAGATCTCTTTGTTTGACATGTTCGTCCTCCTCATGCATGGCCCTGCCGACCATATTCTTTTATATTATAATCCCGCATGGCTCATTCGCGCAAGACGTGAACGCAAATCAGCAATTA
>JAEEGL010473743.1_pt1 | contig 14343 bp, 18 predicted proteins | sample 9134231 | NCBI WGS metagenome assembly JAEEGL01 (sample SAMN16246548, study PRJNA631951) | gut metagenome | biome: gut microbiome; feature: rumen; material: fiber-attached | host: Bos | place: Iran: Karaj | collected 2018-10
AATGACCTTTGTAGGTTTGGTGGGCATGATCGACCCGGCCAGACCGGAAGCTGTAGAAGCGATCTCAAAATGCAAACAGGCGGGGATCCGTCCGGTGATGATCACCGGCGACTACGAAGGCACCGCCTTTGCCATAGCGAAACAGATCGGCCTTGCGGGCGAGGGGGACAGAGCCCTTTCTGGCAAAGAATTGAACGCGATGACGGACGAAGAACTGTTCCAAGCGGCGCCGGAAGTCAGCGTCTATGCCAGAGTATCGCCGGAACATAAGACCCGTATCGTGGAAGCTTTGAAAAAACGAGAAGAGATCGTTGCCATGACAGGCGACGGGGTCAACGACGCGCCGGCTTTGAAACGGGCGGATATCGGTATCGCCATGGGGATCACCGGTACAGACGTGGCAAAAGAAACAGCGGACATGATCTTGACGGACGATAACTTTGCCAGCGTGGTTTCCGCGGTGGAAGAAGGCAGAGTGATCTTCAGCAACATCGAAAAAGCCATCTTTTTCCTGCTGTCCTGCAATATCGGAGAGATTTTGATCATTTTCTTCGCGATGATATTCAATTGGGCGATCCCGCTTTTGCCCATCCAGATCCTTTGGATCAACTTGGTGACGGACGCTTTTCCGGCACTGGCTTTGGGGATGGAAGCCAAAGAAGGGGATATCATGAACAGACCGCCCAGAGACCCGAATCAGCCCATTATGACAAAACGGTTTACGACGCGGATCGCCATACAAAGCGTTTTTCTCTGCATTGCCGTCTTGGGAGCTTATCGGTTCGGGTATGCGCAGTTTCTCAAAGCGGGCGTCCAGCCTGCCGCAGCGCTTTTGGACGCCAGAAGCTATGCTTTTGTGACCTTGGTCGTGGCAGAGCTTTTGCGGGCGTTTGCCGCCAGAACGGAAAAAAGATCCGTATTTCGTGTGGGACTCTTTTCCAACAAATATATGACTTTGGGGATCTTGGTTTCTCTTCTTTTGATCTTGCCGGTCATGTATCTGCCGTTTTTGAGAAACATCTTTAAACTGATGTATTTCGGCGTTTCGGACTGGTGCATCTCTCTCGGATTTGCTGTGATTCCTTTTATCGTAGCGGAACTGTCCAAAAAGTTCATGAAGGAAACAAACGGCACAAAATAAAAAGATACAAAAGGCTGCGGCAAATCTTCTGCCGCAGCCTTTTTGCTGTACAAAAAGCCAAAGAAAAAAGGGATTTCAGCCCTAAAAACGCAGGGAAGAGGTAAAATCATATTCTCCATTTCCGGTTTGCAATCTGCCGGAAATCATTGTACAATAAAAAGTAACAGTTTAGGAGAAAAAAGACTCTTTTTGATCCTGCAGGGAGAAAAGGACTTCCGCCAAAACGGAAGAAATGAGCTCCGCCATTTCCATGACCGAGCCCAGCCTGGTGTTCTGCAGCAATATGGTCTGGATGCCGCAGAGCTCGTTCACGTTGCCGATGATATGGAAATCGCCTACTTCCGGCAGATTTTTATACAGTCCCGCGCCGGGTCTTAGTGCGCCGGGCATGAAACGGATCCTGCCGACCTTGCTTTTTTCGCTTAAGGCGGCGTCTACGGCGATGATATAAGGGTTTTGGTGCTGCTTTTGTATTTTGGCCAGGACTTTTTTCAAGTTGACGCCGTGGACAGGCTCTTTTAAAGTGCCGTAGACAGGAAAAGAGACCAAAGGATCGTTTTTCAGATGATACCCTACCAAAGGCCCCAAGCAGTCGCCGGTCAGCCGATCGGTGCCGATACAGAGGACCAAAGGGTCACGGCCGTTCATTTCTTTTGTCAGTTGACGAAGCAAAGAGCGAAACAAGATTTTTCTTGCCGCGGGATGCTGAAAATGGACCTGAGACAGAAACGGATTTTCAAAAATCATAAACAGTAATACCTCCCAATCGGTTTCCATGTATTGATAGTATTACCAAATTGAAGAAACTTAATATCCTTATACGTATACAATGACAAAACAGAAGAAAACGTGATAGAAAGAAGGCTTTTTATGGACGAAAAAGATAGAAAAGAAGAATGGATCGAAGAAAAAGCAGAAGAGCCGCAGGCATTTGAGATGGAAGAAGTGGAATTGGAAGCCTTTGACACGTCGCAGGAAGAAGCGGAAGGGGAAGCGAGGGAAGAGATAAGCGAAGAAGCGAAAGCCTCCCTGCAAGAAAGCAGCGAAGAGGTCCCTTTCGTGCAAGAAGTGGATGAACGGGTCTATGAAGTGGAAAAACTGTTGGAAGAGGGAAGAGAAGAAGAAGCGGCAGCGGTAGCGAAACAAGTCCTTAAAGAAAATCTGACTTCGTATGAGACCGTCAACAAGCTGGGCGTTGTTTATGCCCATAAAGAAATGAATCAGATCGCCAAAGGATATTTTGAAAAGACGATCGAGATCAACCCGAATTTTGCCCGGGCTTACAGCAATCTGGGCAACATGTATTATAAAGCGGGAGACTTGGATAAAGCGCAGGAGCTTTATGAAAAGGCCATTTCACTGGATAATACCAATTCCAATTTTTATAACAATTTAGCGGTCGTCATGAAAAAGAAAGGCGATTACCGCGCTTTTGTAAAAAATTATAAGAAAACGATCAAAATGGAAGGAAAAAGCGGCAATCCGGACCCGGATGTGGCGGCAGCCATGAGAAACAGAGGCTGTGTTCGCTTTATCGCGATCGTATTGGCAGTATTGATTTTTTATTTGATTTTTATGCGAAAATAAAGGCAAGACAGAACTTGTGAGGGATAAAGATGAGACGAAAAGAAAAAATAAAGCTCCCGGAAGAAACGCTGGAAGAGAAAATACGAAAAGAAGAAGAGCGGATGGAAAACAGCCGCAGAGAAGCAGAGAAGGCGCCGGACGGAAAGCTCCCGGAAGAAGCGGAAGAGACTGCTAAAAGCCGCTTTGGGACCAAGAATAATATCGTAGAAAAACTGCGGGAAAAAATAGAAGAGAGAAGCGAGACCCGCTGGGAAAGAAAAAAAGAGCAGGAACAAAAACCCAGGATCATAAGGTATCTGCTTCTTTTGATCTTGGCAGCGGTGATCTTCTATCTGCAGGTCACCGGCCATTTGTTCAGCTTCAATCTCTATGAAGAAACGGTAGTCAATACAGACAACGTGATCTTGGGCGTGACGGACGAGGGCGATATCCTGTCCAAACAAGGATATCAGCTGGTGGCAAGCGACCCAAACGGAGAACAGCTTTGGCAGTATGAATTTGATACGGATAAGTTCCAGGTCATGACCAAAGAAAACTATATCCTTTTGTATGATCTGGAGAACCGGTACATCAAACTTTTGGACAACAGCGGCAAACTGATGTGGCAAAACCGTTTTTCCAGAGAGCTGAATTTTGTAAAACTCCTGGAAGACGGCAATTCCGTGCTCTGCCTGCGGGAAGGGAATATCCAGTCTTTGGCGGTATATGACAAAAACGGCAGTACCTCCCGAAAAGAATTTACCGCGGATTATCCCAACATCATCTCGGCGGATTATCAGAAGAACAACGCCAGCCTTTTGGTGCAGATGATGGACGAAAAAGAGATCATCGAAAACAAATTGAACTATATCAAAGACAACAACCTGCAGTGGACTGTCAGCGAAGAAGATCTTTATCTCATGGCAAAGATCACCAGCGGGAATTATATTTTGGCAGTGACGGACAACGTGGTCACCTGCTACGGCGTAAAAGGGGAAGAAGTCTGGCGGCAGGAACTGGAAGATTCCATTGTCAACATGGATCTTTCCAGGGAAAATCTGGCGCTGTTGACGGAAGAGAGCGGAGACTCTTTGATAGGCGGCCGTAAAAACAAGGTGATCTTTATGGATTTAAGCGGCAACGTCACATTCGAGACCACCGTAAAAAAAGACCCTCAGCTTTTTGTGATCAATGAAAACAGCGACGGCGTGCTGTTAAAGTACGACAGAGAGATCCAAAACGTGACAAAAAACGGGACGGAATTCAATATCAAATTAAAAAGCGGGATCACCATAAGCTTATCCGGCAACAGACGATACATTGTCGCCAAAGAATCGGGAAAAGCGACCCTTTATACGCTGGATAAAGAAAAAAAATAAAAAAATAACAGCCGGGAGGCAAAAGGGAAACAAAGTCCTCTTTGGAAGAGAAAGTAAAAAACGGGCAGAAAGTCTGCCCGGGCAAAGGAGGCGCAAAGATGGCACGATTGTTTGACATTATCATATTGGTCTTGTTCTTATACCTGATCATAAGAGGGATCATGACCGGTTTTTTGAAATCGTCCATTTCCATCATCGGTCTGGTGGCGGCATGGATCGGCGCCCGGACATGGGGCTCTTTCTGCGCTGTGCTTTTACAGAACAAAACCCCTGTGGGAGAGATGGTGCATAAAGTATCGGCAGAATATGTAAACGGTATTATAGACGGTTATATGATCACCCAGGGAGAAACGGCGCTGCCTCTGGACGCGCCGGCGATCAGCCTGGGACAGATCGATCTGACCGGTTTTATCGATAAGCTGAAACAGCTTTTGGACCCGTTCCACCTGTTCGGCGGAAAGCTGGAGGGGGAACTGACCCAATCGATCACCGATACGGTGAGGAAAAACGTAGGCACAACGGTCAATGATGTTTTGACGGATGTCAAAAGCACTTTTACCGCCACCATGACAGATCATGTCATGCATATTTTGGGATATGTTTTGGTCTTTGTGGTGATTTTATTGGCAGTAAAACTGATCGGCGTGATCTTGTTCGCTTTGACCGACAGCTCCGATTCCCTCAGCTTTTTAAACCGCCTAGGCGGCGTGGGCGTCGGGATTGTGGAAGGCTTTGTCGTAACAGCGGTGATCATCTTATTTTTGCAGGCGCTTTTAGTATTTCATTCGGATTTCGCCACTTTTTTGCAGGATTCCATGACATACCATATCTTTCAAAAGGCGCTGAATTCGCTGATCCACCTGCTTTACGGATAATCAGCGGAAGAATGAGGAAAAAGATCGTTTGACAGTGTGTCACAGAAGCAGTATGGCAAAGGAGGAAAAACAATGGAACATAGGATAGATTGCAGAGGCAAGCTCTGCGGGGAACCGGACCTTTTGGCCGCAAAAGCGCTCCTGGAACAAGGGATGCCAAAGCTCACTTTGGTGGTGGATGCGGAATCCGCGAAAGACAATGTGGTGGAAACGGCGAAAAGCTTGGGGTATCTTTGCCATGCGACACAGGTCAAAAACGATTATTTGATCGAGATCTATAAAAGAGAGACCATAGGGAGTCCTCTGCAGCTGGAAGAAGAAAAAGGCGATTTTGTCATTGCCGTAATGCGGGACACCCTGGGAGAAGGAGATCGGGAGCTGGGGCAGATCCTGATCAAAGGCTATTTTTACGCCTTGAACGAAACGGTGCCTTACCCCAAGACCATCTTATTTTTGAATACGGGAGTCAGGCTGACCACGGAAAACCAAGGGGTGATCAAACAGTTAAAAGAGCTGGAAGAAAAAGGGGTAGAGATCATCAGCTGCAGCACCTCTTTGGAATATTTGGGATTAAAAGAAAAGCTCAAAGCAGGAAAGATCGCCAATATGTATACCATCTGTGAAAAGATGAACCGTGCCAAGGAGGTCATCAGTATATGAGAGCGCAAGAGTTTTTGGTGCTGGAAGATGTTTTTGCAAAATGGAATATGGATTCTTTTTCTCAAGCGCTCCTTTTGTTCGGAAAATGTATCCTGATCGCGCTGGTTTGCAGGATCTTGATCGCCGTCATCAATAAATTCATTAGAGGCATTTTAAAAGGGACGGGCGCCATCAACAGTTCCATGACGGAACAAAAGCAAAAAACGCTGGGAACGGTCTTACAAAACGTGACCAAATACGCCCTTTATTTTATCGCGATCCTCATGATCTTGAGCATGTTCGGCATTCCCACCGGGTCGATCCTGGCGGCGGCCGGCGTTGGGGGCGTAGCCATCGGTTTAGGGGCCCAAAACATGGTCAAAGACGTGATCTCGGGCTTTTTTATCCTTTTTGAAGACCAATACGGCGTAGGGGATTATGTAGAGCTGGGCGGAAAAGCCGGCAAAGTGGAAGCTTTAGAGCTTCGTATCACCAAACTGCTGGATTTTGACGGGCGAGTCCATGTGATCCCAAACGGGAATATCACCACAGTGACCAACTACAGCAGAAACAACAGCAGAGCCATGGTTAAAATAAGCATCGCCTACGAAGAAGATATCAACAAAGCCATCTCTGTTTTGGAACAGGAATGCGACAGCCTAGCAAAACAGCACGCTTCCATCATCGCGACAAAACCGATCGTCTGGGGCGTGACGGATCTGGGCAGTTCGGGCGTGGAGATCACTGTGGTGGCCTATGCCAAACCGTTAGATCATTTGGAACTGGAGCGGATCATGCGAAAAGCGTTCAAAGAAGCGTTTGACAAAAACGGGATCGAGATCCCGTATCAGAAGCAAGTGGTCTATCTGGGGCAAAACAATGAACATACAGACGCGGGGGAAAAACAGGATGGAAAATAAAAAACTGGAGATCGGACAGATCATCGAAATGAAAAAAGAGCATCCCTGCGGGTCAAAAGAGTGGAAAATATGGAGGACCGGCATCGATATCGGCATGGAATGCTTAGGCTGCGGCAGAAGGATCATGGTGCCCAGAAAAAAGGTCGAAAAAGGGATCAAACGGATCGTGTCTGAGCCTGCAGAACAAGAAAACAAAAGCAGTTAGGCTGTTTTTTAAAAAAATCCATAAAAAGTTTGATTTTTACAAATTATGTGATATAATGATAAAGCTACAATCCTGTCCTAGCGAAGGTTAGGACCATAAGGCCAGAGGAGGTGTAAGAAGATGAACAAATATGAAATTTTGTACATCATTCATCCGGACTTGACAGAAGAAGCCATGACAGAAGAAGCGGAAAAATACAAAGCCATGATCGAAGCAGACGGCGGCGAAGTTTCCAATTTGGAAAAATGGGGCAAAAGAAAATTGGCGTATGAAGTCAAGAAACAAAGAGAAGGATACTATGTATTGATGAATGTTGTAGCAAAACCGGAAACCGTAAACAACTTGGACAGAGTGTTTAAGATTTCTGAAACAGTTATCAGACAGTTGATCTTAAGAGAAGACGAAGAATAAAAAATAAAGGAAGTAACGCCATGAATAAAGCGATTTTAATCGGCAGATTGACCCGGGATACGGACGTAAGATATACCAAAAGTGGTACAATGGTAGTCTCTTTTACGGTAGCGGTCGACAGACAGTTCAAAAACCAGGCTGGTGAAAGAGAAACAGACTTTATCCCTATAGTAGCGTGGGGAAGATTAGCGGAACATTGTTCCAAATATATCGGGAAAGGTTCTTTGGTCTGTGTAACAGGCCGGATCCAAGTGCGCAGTTATGAAGATAAAAACGGACAGCGCCGGTATGTAACGGAAATCATTGCCGAAGAAATACAGTTTTTGGATAGAAGAAGATCTGGCGATGCGGAAACAGATACGGCAAGTCCTTTTGATGACATGGATTTTATGAATGACTTTCCATCAGAAGACGACGTACCTTTTTAAAGAAAAGGAGGAAAAATCATGATCAATAAACGCAGAGTAAAAAGAAAAAAAGTTTGCGCTTTTTGTGCGGCAAAAGTTGACCATATAGACTATAAAGACATCAATCGGTTAAAAAGATATGTGACAGAAAGAGGCAAGATCATGCCAAGAAGAATTTCCGGCACATGCGCAAAACATCAAAGACAGGTCACAACAGCGATCAAAAGAGCAAGAAATATCGCCCTTTTGCCATACAGTGTAGACTAAGAAAGAGGACGAAGGATATTTTCATCTATGAAAATATCCTTTTTTTTCTCTAAAGAAAGACTTATAATAAGAATGATAAAAAGAGAATTCTCTATTGGAAGGAACAAGAGCGCTTCATGACGGAAGAAGAAAGAAAAGGAAAATGGGCCAGCCCTCCGGAAGAAGAACAGAGGGAAGCCCGTGTGGAAAGCCCCGAAGAGCAGAGAGAGGACCAAGAGGAACCTTTTGAAGAACAGAGGGAGGACCAAGGGAGACCCGCTGAAGAGCGAAGGGACACCCAGGCGGAAATCTTTGAAGAGCAAGGGGAAGACAGCCGATCAGATAAAAACGGCAGGAGAACGGCAAAAAAAAGGAACACCATCAAGACCGGCGCGCTGGTGGAAGGCGCCATCTTGGCTGCGGTCACCGTGCTGTTTGCGATCATGAGCTCTTATATCCCCATGGCCGAAGTGATCACGATCTTTTTGATGCCGATCCCGGTGGTCCTTTTGATCCTGCGGCAAGACATCAAAACAGGGGTCTTATCAACGGTGGTAGCCGGCATTTTGATCGTGATGCTATTAGGTCTTTCGGGTTTTTTGATCCTTTTGAGCTTCGCGCCCACAGGGCTTGCCATGGGTATCACGTTAAAAAAGAAAAACAAAGCGGAACCGGTGATCGCGGCAGGGGTCGTCGGCTATGTCGTTTCTTTTTTGGCGATCCTTTGGGTCTCGGCAGCGTTCTTGGGAGACAATATTTTTCAGACCATGCCCCAGGAAATGCGGAACATGATGGAATGGGTCACGGAATTTTATCAAAAAGCAGGCGTGGATCAAGCCAATTTACAAAGAGTGATCGGCATTATAGAGCAGGGGATCGAAATGATGCCCTATATCATTCCTTCGGGGATCTTATTCGGCAGCGTTTTATTTGTCGCGGCGGATTATATCGTGATCTATCATGTGCTGAAACGGTTTCGGATCCATATCCCGCCCATCCCGTCGTTTTATCGCTTTAAAACGCCGCCCGCTTTGGGATTTGTTTTTTTGGCATTGATCTTTTTCGGTCTTTTTGCGGACCGATTCATCCAAAAGGATACGTTAGCCTATCATCTTTACTTTAACTTGTTTTATGGATTTTCCATGCTCTACATCCTGCAGGGCCTGATCGTGATACTTTATGTGTTAAAACGGCTCAAAGTGAATCGGATCCTTTGTGTCCTGATCATGCTGATCGCGGTGATGATGGGAAACATCGTGCTATATATCGGGATTTTTGATGTATTTTGGGATTTCAGGAAAAGAATCGACCGATTGGTAAATAGAAATTAAGGAGGGACCGTTTATGAAAGTGATTTTAAAACAGGATATCAAAGGCGTCGGCAAAAAAGAAGAGATCATCAATGCCGCCGACGGATATGCCAGAAATTATCTCTTGCCCAGAGGATTGGCTGTGGAAGCGAATCAAAAGAACTTAAAGCTGCAGGAACAAAAGAAGGAATCGGAACAATATAAAAAAGCCAAAGAAAAAGAAACGGCGGAACGATTGAAAGAAGAATTGAAAGAAGTGGAAGTGGTCATCAAGGCTTCTGCGGGAAAAAACGGAAAACTCTTTGGTTCCATTACCAATAAAGATATCCAGGAAATTTTGGAAAAAGAATATCATATCAAGCTGGACAAGAAAAAGATCCACTTGAAAGACAGCATCAAAGAAGTGGGAGAGTATGTGGCGGAATGCAAATTCTACCCCGAGATCTCCGGCGAATTAAAAATCAAAGTGCTGCCGGAAGAATAAAAATTTTTAAAGCAACAAACGAATTTTTTTTGCCGACCAAGTGTCCTAAAGGAAACAACATGGAAGGGTGAGCTTCCTTTAAGCGACAGATAAAACAGGAAAAGACTTTATTTTATCAAAGAGAGGATAGCTGAAATGGAAAAAACCAATGCGCCTTTTAATTTAGAAGCGGAACAGTCTGTATTGGGAGCGGTCATTTTGGACAAAGAAATGATCGGACAGGTTGTGCAGCTCATGAAACCGGAAGATTTTTATGTCAAAGCGCATGAAGAGATCTTTGACGTGATCTTGTATCTGAATGACAGCGGTATTCCAGTCGATTTTGTATCCATTTCGGAAGAATTGAAGAAAAGGAATCTTTTGGGTCAGGTGGGAGGCAACGAGTACCTGATGGAACTGGCCAATACCGTGCCGACTTCCGCCAATGCCTCTTATTATGCCACCATCGTAAGAGAAAAGTCTATTTTACGCAACCTGATCCACGCGGCTGCCGAAATTTCCAAAATGGCCTATGATGACAGCGAGGACATGAATGAGATTTTGGATAAGAGCGAGCAGGCTGTGTTTGAGATCGTACAAAATCGTGTTTTGAAAGATTATCGTCATATCGGGGATATCATGGACCAGACGTTGATGAAACTGGATGAAAGAAATCGTCAAAAAGGCAGAGTCACGGGAATCCCTTCCGATTTTATCGATCTGGACAGGATCACATCGGGATTTCAGCCTTCCGATCTGATTTTACTGGCGGCTCGTCCCGCAATGGGAAAAACTTCCCTGGGGCTGAATTTTATCACCAATGCGGCCAAAAGAGGCTACAGCGCGGGCATTTTTTCTTTGGAAATGGCGGCGGAACAGCTGGTGCAGAGAATGCTCTGCTCCGAAGCCAGAGTAGACGCCCAGCGGTTGAGAAACGGCGAGCTGGAAGAAGAAGACTGGGAGCGGATCTCTCTGGTGATCGAAGATCTGACCAAAGCGCCGATCTACATTGACGATACAGCAGGGATCAACCTGATGGAATTAAAGAGCAAGGCCAGAAGAATGAAGCTGGAAAAGGACATCAAGATCATTTTGATCGATTATTTGCAGCTGATCCAGACTTCGCAGAAAATAGAAAACAGACAGCAGGAGATCTCTAAGATCTCCAGAGAATTAAAGAGCCTTGCCAGAGAATTGAATATACCCATCATTGCCATATCACAGCTTTCCCGCGCTCCCGATCAAAGACCGGACCACAAACCGCGGTTAAGCGATCTAAGGGAATCCGGAAGCCAGGAACAGGATTCCGATATCGTCATGTTCGTGTATCGGGAAGAATATTATGATCCGGATACGGAACGCAAAAACAGCTGTGACCTGATCATCGCAAAACACCGAAACGGGTCCACGGGAGAAGTGGAATTGGCTTGGCTGGGACAATATACCAAATTTGCCAATTTAGAGACAAGAGAATAAATAAGAGAGAAAAAAACAGAAAAACCGACCTGAATACAAGAAAAAAAGAAAAAGATCTGACAAAAACCGTCAAAATATTTCTTTTTTGTGGTGTATAATGAAAAAACAGCATCAAAAGGGGTAAGGTTGGAACAAAACCATAAGAAAGGATGTTTGACATGGCAACGATCGTAGTGGTAGGCGCCCAATGGGGCGATGAAGGAAAAGGCAGAGTGACCGACTTTTTTGCGGAAAAGGCGGATATGGTCGTACGGTATCAAGGAGGGAACAATGCGGGGCATACGGTAGAAGTGGATCAAAAAAGGTATAAACTGCATTTACTGCCTTCGGGCATTATCCATAAAGATAAAATTTCCGTGATCGGCAACGGCGTGGTAGTGGATCCGGAAGCGCTTTTGGAAGAAATCGAATATATCCAAAAAGAAGGACTGACGGTGGATTCTCTCAGGATCAGCGAGAGAGCCCATGTGATCATGCCGTATCATAAGGTTTTGGATGCCATCTCCGAAGAAAATTTGGAAGAAAACGAGATCGGGACCACCAAAAAAGGGATCGGCCCGTGCTATATGGACAAAGCGGAACGAAGCGGGATCCGTATCGCGGACCTGATCGACGAAAAGGCTTTTCGGGAAAAAGCAAAAAAAGCCATCCGCGCGAAAAATGAGATCCTTGTAAAATTATACGGTAAAGAACCTTTGGACGAAGAAGAGATCATCCAAAAATACACAAAATACGGAGAGATCCTGAAACCTTATGTGGTAGCGTCCACCAGTTTGATCTATCACGCGGTGAAAGACGGGCAGAACGTACTGTTTGAAGGGGCGCAGGGAACCCTGTTAGATATCGATTTCGGCACCTATCCTTATGTGACGTCTTCTCATCCCATCGCGGGAGGCGTTTGTGTGGGCACAGGCGTAGGGCCTACTCTGATCGATAATGTGGTAGGGGTGGTCAAAGCCTACACCACCCGTGTGGGAAAAGGGCCTTTTGTAACGGAGCAGGACAATGAGATCGGAGATACCATTCGGATCAAAGGACATGAATTCGGCACTACCACAGGACGGCCCCGCCGCTGCGGCTGGCTGGACGGCGTGATTTTGAAATACGCGGTGATGGTCAATGGGCTGACCTATTTGGCAGTCAATCATTTGGATACGCTGAGCGAATTTGAAACGGTAAAGATCTGCACAGGCTATCTTTTAAACGGAAAATCGATCTATGATCTTCCCGCCAATTTAGAAGAGATCGAAAAAGTAGAGCCGATCTATGAAGAAATGCCCGGCTGGGATCTGGAATCCTTAAGAAAAGCCAAAACGTATGAAGAATTGCCGGAAAACGCCAAAAAATATCTGGAAAAAATAGAAGAGATCACGGGGATCCCGGTTTGTTTGATCTCTTTCGGCCCGGAACGGCACCAGGCGATCTATCGCACGGAGATTTTTTGATCGGTAAAAAGGAAAAGAAAGAGAATGGTCCAAAAAGCCATTCTCTTATTCTTATGCATTTGTTTTGAGAAGAGGAACGCTATCGTGAACAAGGAAGAATTGATGGAAAAGATCAGAAAGAAAAAAGAAACGCTTTATGAAACCGTTTCCGGCAAAGAGCTTACTTCGGAAGAAGTCCTGCAAGTAAGCAGAGAACTGGATCAGCTGCTCCATTTGTATCATCTTTGCGGTCAAACACCAAAAAAAAGGAGAGGGGCTTCCTCTGTCTATAAATAGTAAAAACGGCTGAAAAAAGGCGATTGATCCTGTGGAGAGGGCAAAAAAGAGATCAAGCAGGCAGAGAAACAGCCTTTTTATAAAAAATGTAAACTGTCGTGTGCCATTTTGCACAGGAGAATTTCTTGTTAAAAGGAAAGATACTTCGTAAAATAAGAAGGAAAAAACAAAAGAGGGAGGCACTTCTATGAGCGAACTGGGAGTAAAAATGGCAAAAAAGAGAAAAGATCTGGGGATGACGCAAAATGAATTCGCGGAAAAGCTTTCCGTTACGAGGCAGACCGTCAGCCGATGGGAAGCCGGGACGGTCATGCCCGATATCGATAAGATAGCTGATATCGCAAAGATACTAAACGTAAGCTGTGATTATCTCTTAAAAGACGAGGTGGAAGAAGAAAAAGGGACTGCTTCTTTATCGGGAATTAGCAGATTGCTAAAAGAGGTCAAAGGGAGAAAAGTAAAATTATCTTTTTTTGAAGAGGAAGAAGAACCTTCTCTGATCAACAAAGTTTGTACGGTGCTGGATTTTGAAGGGAACTGGATGAAAGTGCTTTTGGAAACCAAAAAGGAAAGCAGTGAAAAACTGATCCCGATCTCTTCTGTCAGAGCGCTGGAAATGATAGAGGAGGGACTGTGATGGGAACGCTTGGATTTGTATTCGGGATATTTGGGCTTTTGGCTTATTTACAAACATCTTCTTTAAAAAGCAGGATCGCTGATCTGGAACGGCAAATGAGACAAATCGAAGGCACAGATTATGCCGAGACCAAAAAATCTTTAGCCGAAGCGGCAAAAGGGTATGTCGGGCAGAATATTCAGCTGGGATTCAAAGAAGATGAAGAAGATCCGGATGTCCTCGTCAGCAATATGAAAGCTGGAATGTGCAAGCTGATGGACGCGGATGAGGATTGGCTCTTGGTCCGGGTGACGCATCACGGTGCAGTCAGAGAAAAACTGATCCGGATCGATTCCATCAAAAGCATCAGTATTCGGTAACAACAAGCGCCGCAAGACGCTTGCTTGGCCTGAAACAATCACTAATCTATAAAATATAAAGAGGATATCTGTGATAATAGAAAGGAATAAACAGGGAAGAGCGGAGAAAAAAGGGGAGAAATGACGCTTCGAGAACAAGTAGAAGAATACGCTAAAAAGAAATATGGGGTAGAAGCTGAGCAGCTGCCCTTCAATAAGGAAGATTATGCTGTATTTCGTCACGCCGATACAGGCAAGTGGTTTGCTGTGTTTATCGTAAAAGCTTATACAGAGCTCGGCTTAGAAAGAGACGGGACCGCAGAGATCATGAGTGTAAAGATTCGGGATTCACTGTTTGCCGATATGCTGTCACAGCAGCCGGGATATCTAAGGGGGTATCCGAGCCCGGCATGGAATTGGCTTTCTGTTGTGCTGGACGGCTCAGTGCCGTTTGACGATATTTGTCAGTGGCTGGAAGAGAGTTATATTGCGACAAAATCAAAGGCAAAAAACAAGAAAGTGCCGTTATCAAAGAGAAAAACGGCTCTATAGATTTTACATTCGGATGGCTTTGTGCAAGAGGATGCCTTATATCGCCCGCTTTTTTGA
>JAEEGL011538102.1_pt1 | contig 14343 bp, 7 predicted proteins | sample 9134231 | NCBI WGS metagenome assembly JAEEGL01 (sample SAMN16246548, study PRJNA631951) | gut metagenome | biome: gut microbiome; feature: rumen; material: fiber-attached | host: Bos | place: Iran: Karaj | collected 2018-10
CGGCGTGCCGTTCCAGGAAGAGACGCGCATCGAGCCGCCTGCGAATGCGATGCGGGCGGCGACATCCGGATTGTAGTTCGTGGCGCACTGCAGCGTAGTGGCGCCGCGTTCGAGACGCAGCACGTCCGCCACGCTTGTAGCGGAGGCGGCGTCCGCGGCAAGAGATATCCTCGCAGACGAAGAGGGAGCGCCGCCGTTGGCGACAAGAACGCCTCCTGCTGGTTGCAGCACTTCGATGGTGTCTGCCGAGAGCGTCCCGCCTGTAAGCGTAAGGGCGTCGTGCAGGCGGACGGCACTGTAGGCTGCGCTCTCGGAAAGCGTGATCGGGGAGCCGTGCTGGACAACGAGATCGCCGTTGCCTGAAGCCTTCACGAGAGGTCCGGTGGCGCGGACTGTCATGTCGGGAGCGGCGACTGGTCCGGCGACGAGTGCGGCGCCTTCAGGGCGGAAGTATCTGTTCGACACTCGGTCGTAGAGGCAGACGACGCCGTTGAGATCGCGACATGGCACGAAGTCGCGCACGACCTGTCCGTTCGCCTCTATCCTTGCGCCATAGAGCCTTGCGGACGCGCACTCGGCCGGCTCTCCGCCGACGTTTGCGGCGAAGAGGTACATCGGAAGCTCCGTGTCGCGCTCCGTGGCGTCGGTTCCGGCGCTGCCGGCCGACACGCCGTCCACTACGACCGACTGCTCGCCTGCGCAGAGCGCCGCGCGCACTTTGTGGCGTATGCCCGTTCCGACGGTCGCGGACGAAAGCGTTTTCGCCGCGCCGTAGCCGTACGACCACTTGCCGCCGGACGTCCAGCGGAGCGGAAAGAAGCGCGTTGACGAGTCGGACGAGGTGCGGCTGCCGAGTAGAGTCGCGTTGGCGGTTGCGAGACAGGCGACGTCGGCCGTGGCGATCACGCCGGATGCGCCTCGCGCCATTGTGTCGATCCACTGCGATCCGTCGGATTCGACGTATTCCAGCCGGTCGCCAGGCGTCTGCTCGTCGCCGAGGAGGAAGAACCTGAGACGTGTCGCGCCGGTGTCTCCCCAGCCCTGAGGCAGGGCGACCGTGCGGATTGTCTCGGCCGCCGCGACCGAGCCGACAACTGAGAAGTTCGCCCAGGCGTTGGTCTCGGCGCCTCCGTCCTCGTCGCCCCATCCGACAGCCAGCGAGTAGGCACGTCCGTCCGTCGCACCGAAGGAGAGCGTGGCGGACGAGGCAGAGAGTGACGACACCTCGACGCGACGCCAGGTCTCCGCGAAGTAGGGAGCTGTTGGCTCTGCGGCGAGTGCCGAGAGGACGGCTCTCTTGCGCGGGTTGTCGGCGGACGCGACGAAATCCCATCTCGTCGGCTCTCCGGCGTTGCGCTCCTGGTGCTCAAGGCTCCATCCGCCCCATGCGCGAAATGCCATGTAGCACCAGTCCCAGCCGTATTCGGCGAAGATGTCCGTAAGGTCGCGAAGATACGTCTCAGCTCCGGGCGCCCAGCAGATTGCCGAGAACTCGCCCACGAGAATGCGGACATGGTGCTTCTGCTGGAATGCGCGGACCGGAGCGAGCTTCTCGCGGAGCCACGCCTTGTTGAACGTCTCTCCGTTTGGAAGCGTGCCTGGATACGTGGCGCCGTACGGATTGCTGTCCAGTCCCTGGTGCGTGAAGCTGCCGGGCTCGTACATGTGCACCTGATAGACGACGTTGTCGAGGGAGAGCGGCGAGAGGTAGACGAAGGCGTCAGGCGCGTCCATGTCGTCCGCCTCCATCACAATCGTCGCGTCGGGATCGATCTCGCGGATCGCCTCTGCGGCGGACTGCTGTATCTGCCAGTAGCTGCGCTTGCGGGCGTTGCCTTGCCGCGGTTCGTTGCACAGGTCGTAGCCGTAGATGCGCCTGTCGCCCCTGAAGCGCGCGGCGATTTCGCGCCAGAGGTCGATCCATGTGGAGAAGAGCGCGTCGTCGTCCATGATCGCGAAGTCGGAGTAGCCGCCGATGCGTCCGCCGAGAGTGTTGTGCAGGTCGACGACGACGAGCATGCCGTATTTCTCAGCAAGCGGCAGGATGACGTTCTCAAGATGGTCGAGGCGGCCGCGGACCCATTCAAGGTATGCGGGAACGTTCGTGATGGACGCCGAAGGGCAGTTCGCCATCTCGAAGCGGAGAAGGTTCGCGCCCCAGCTGCCGAGTGTGCGGAAGTCGCCCTCGTTCATGTCGTCCGTCGGCGACATGGCGCCCTTTCGCTGCGGCAGGTCGCGAATGCGGGCCGGATAGGAGACGACGAGGTTCTGGTTGGTCGCCTCGCAGATTGCAGGAGTTTCGCGGATCGCGAGTGACGAGAGGTCGAACCGCGCGGTCCCGTAGGCTGACTGGATGCCGAGCGTCAGAGTCCCGCTCGTCGTTCTGTATTTGCTCGGGTCGAACCTGACGCGCAGCTGCTCCCAGCCAGAAGTCGTCCCTTCCTTCTGCGGAATGTCGCCGTCGATGTGGTTGTCTTCGCCGCGAAGGTCGTCGTGGAAGCTGAACTGGAACTTTAGCCCCTCCCATCCGTATGTCAGGCCGCCCACGCCTTCGAGCGAGGCGTTCACAGTGAGCTCGAACGCCTTGCCGACGAAGGCCGACATGTCAAAGGGCGTCTTGACGTAGCCGCTCTGCTTCGTCGTGCCGGGAAGCGCGATCGTCGCGATGTTGCCCGAGATGGACGCCTTGTTGTTGCTTGGCGTCCACGAAAGCGACGGCAGCTGGACGTCGGCGCAGGCGGACAGGGCCGCGAGCGCCGACACAACAGCTAACACATGGCGAATCGGAGTCGGCATCGTCCACCTCTACCAGATCGTCACTATCAGGCCGTCGAAGAGTCGCAGGGAGCTGCCGTGCCACCTCAGGTGCCCGACTCTGACGGGCGCGCCTTCGACAAGGACGGTCCATGTCGAGAAGTCGGAGCCGTTGGCGACGTCGAGCAGCGTCACGGGAAGCGTCAGGTTCATGAGAGACGTGCCTGCGGGAACGTTCACGAGGTCGAGGACGCCGTTCTTCGCGATCGAAGCTCCGCGTATCGTGCCCGCGCCGGCCGTCATGTCGATGGTCAGCCGCGAAAGCGTCTGGCCTCCTGCGACGCCGCGCACGTCGAGCGTCGCGCCAGAGGCGACCGTGACGTTCGCCGCCGGATTGAACCCGGCCGCGCCATCGGCCACAAAGCCCTTGATCACGAACGGCATAGAGCCGTATCCGTCGGAGGTCAGTGCGCCAACGCGCGTATCGACCGTCTGCCAGCTGACGCCATCCGGGCTGGTCTGGAATAGCCAGGAGTTTGGATGCCAGTGCCAGGTAATGTAGCTCTTGACGGGAAGGTAGGACTGGACGTGGTTCTTTCCGGCGGCCAGTCGGAAGGCGACCCACACCTGAGATGAGTTGTTGTAGATGTACTTGGGCTCTTCGGAAAGAACGGCGTTGTAGGCGCTGTTGTCGAAGGCGTTGCGCAAGTCCCAGAGATTCATGGACGACTGGCCGGCCGGCTTGATCGTGGTCGTGGCGAAGCTCGCGGTGCATTGGCGGGGGGCGAGGTCCTTAGGGTCCGTGCCTACGGCGCGGACGCAGCCGTTAGTGCCGATTCCCCACGCGACGTCTTCCGCGGCGTTCGTCGTCGTGCCCGAATAGACGCGCAGGTCTCCGATGGCGATCTGGGCAGACTGATTGTACTGCGATCCGTTGAACACGAAGCGATACCACTCGTTCGTGCAGGTGCGGCCGGAGAAGACGAGTTCGCCGGCCTGCACGTCGATGTCGGCGTCGATGGCCTCGGTCGTCTGCACTATGGCGCGGTTGGAGCCGACCTTCGCAAAGACGTTGCCGGCGGCGAGCTCTGGGTCGTCCCATACCACCGTGTCCGCCGAGCCGTTGCCTCCGAACGAGGAGCCGACCACTCCGCCGTTGACGCGCTCCACTGCGCCGGTGATGGCGCACGTCGCCGCGAACACCACCGTCCCGTCGACCACGAGCGTCGCGCCGTCTGCGACCGTAAGCGACGCCGCGCTGAGCTTGTCGGCCCTCGATCCGGTCACGACGAGCGTTCCGGCCTCGACTCGCAGCGCCGCGATCGACGACGAGCCTATCGAGACGAAATTCGTCTCGGCGCCGCGCTTCACGATGTTGATGTTGCCGTGGCGAAGGACAAGGTTCGTGATGGAGCCGACCGTGTCGCCTTCGCCGATGCGGATCGTCGCGACCGTCGACGACGAGTTCGTCACGGAGACCTCGCCGCTCCTGCCGTCGATTCCGTTCACGGCTACGGAATGTCCGTTGAGGTTCAGCCTCGGCGGCGGCGGACCTGCGCGGTTCACCCACTTCATCTCGATGCCGCCAGTCTGCGGACCGCAAGGCAGGCAGTCGTCGGCGCGGCAGATGACGTCGATCGCGTTGGAAAGGACGAGATTGCCCGTGTGGTTCCAGGCTGTGCTGGACGTGTTGAGGTAGATGGTGCCGCGGAAGTCCCTCTCGGCGTTGTACTGGCTGTCGTCCAGCACGACGTCGCAGAGGCCGCGCGTCTCGACCGACCCTTCGCCAGTCAGCCAGTCCATCCTCTGCATGCCAAGGCTGCCGAAGCGAATCGGACGGCCGGGCGCGCCTTCCAGAATCCACTTGCCGCCGTTGGCCGAGCAGAGCGGCGTGGCGGAGAAGGTCGTGCACTTCAGCGATCCGCCGAGGAAGTGTATCCGCGCGGCGACGTCGGGATTCGCGTTGGTGGCGCAATGCAGAGTCGTCGTGCCGGACCGCAGCGCCAGCACCGTCGCGTATTCGTTCGTGGTGTCGAGGTTCGGGTCAAGCGAGAGACGCGCAGTGGACGGAAACGTTCCGCCGTCGATGTCAAGGCAGCCGGCCGGACCGTCCACGATTACTCTCGCGGTGTTGAGCGTGCCGCCGGCAAGCCGCAGCGTGTCGCGCAGCCTCACGACGTCGTACTCCGCGTCAACGAAGAGAGAGGTCGGTGCGCCGGCCGCCACGACAAGCGCATTCTCGTAGACAAAGGTGTCCGTGCTCGAAGCGACGGAATTGTCGGAGCGGAGCAGGAAGAAGCGAAGCGCCTTAACGGACGAGCCCCAGCCTGCAGGATAGTCGCTGACGTATTCGTCGTCGCCGTTGTCGATTTCGCCGAGCTCCTCGAACTCGTCCCAGCCTGAAGGATCGTTGCCGCCGTCCGCAGCTCCGTATGCCATGTAGAGCGCGTATGTGTCGCCTGTGGAGGGACCAAAGGAGAGCGTTATGTTCGACGCTCCGGCGGATGCGACGGCGACGGTGCGGGCGGGAGGCTCGCACAGTGCGCTGGTGGCAGCGACCTGAAGTCCGGGGGCGATTTCCGCACCTGCCGCGAAAGCCCCGGAACCGCCGTTGCGGAAGTATCCGCCGGAGACGAGGTCGTAGAGGCACGCCTCCCCGTTTCCGTCCTTGCAGGGGACGAAGTCGCGAACCAGATTCCCGTCGAGCCAGAGCTTGCCCGCATAAAGTCTGGCAGACGAGCAATATGACGCCGAGGAGTTGATGTTGTTGGCGAAAAGGTACAACGGGAGCCCTGAGTCGAACGTGCTGCTGTAGGTTCTAGTGGCGATGGTGTTTCCGTCCACGCTTATGGTCTGGTTCCCGTTCTCCATCACGCTGTGGATGACATAGCGTGTGCCTTCGTTGATGATTTTGCGTCCCGCCCAGTACCAGTATCCGTTCCCGCCAAGTCCGCCCAGCAGGTCGTTGACGTTCCAGTAGACGAGAAGCATGCGAGAGTCGGTGCTGCCATTGGCGCGACAGCCGAGAACCGCCGAGTCGCGCATCGTCACGCAGACGAGGTCGAGCTCGGCTGAGACGCCGACCCGTCCGCGAACGCCGGTGTCGATCCATTGCGTGCCGGAAGACTCGATGTATTCGAGGCGCGTGGCGTAGGGGAGAGATTCGGGCGCGAGCAGGAAGAACCGCAGATGCGTCACTGTGCTCGGCCATCCGGCGGGCAGGTTGACCGTCCGCGACGTGTCTCCTGCGGCTACGGCGCCGATAACCTCGAACGTGTCCCACGCGTTTGTGGCAGAGCCTCCGTCCTCGTTTCCGTAGCCCCATGCAAGCGTGTAGGCGTTGCCGTCAGGTTCGCCGAAGAGGAGGTTGCATCTGCCGTCGGAGATGGAGGAGACGGAGATCGTCCGCGCGGCGTTGGCCGAGCAGAGCGTTCCGAGGACCGCCATTATTGCGACTGTCAGTCTTTTCATCTTTTTGCCTCTTTCTTTGTGGGGTTATTCGAAGAACACGGATATCTTGCCGAACTGAAGGTTGAAGTTGTTGACGAGCCAGGCCGGACCGAGCTTCGTGGCCGAAAGGCGCAGGTATCTGGCGTTGGTCGCGCCGACGACCGTGAGTGCGTCAATCGAAGTCACGCGGCGCGGAAGGGCATCGAACTCGCGCAGGGTGCGCCAGTGGTCGCGGTCGTTCGAGATCTCCACCTTGAGATTGCCGGGCCAGCCGACGTCGTTGTCGGTCGGCGTCAGCCTTATCTCGCGCACCGCCGAGACCTTGCCGAGGTCGAAGACCAGCTCGGAATACGAATCAGGCCTGGTGGAAGTGTCGGAGAAGCATTCGAATATCTCGAGAACGCCGTCCTTGATAGCTCCCGACGCCGATACGTCAGGCTCGGCCGGAACGCCCGTCTCGAATTCCCTCGCCTCGCGTCCCGGCTCCTTCACGCGGCACTTCAGCCTGTCGCCGGCACGCTCCCAGCGCACTTCGAAGACGCCGCGCGGCGTCGGCACCCTGCCCTCGGCGAACGAGAGGCCGCCCGGATGCGGATCGAACTTCCACTTGCGATAGCCGGGCTCGGTCGGACGAAGGCCGAGGACGTAGTCCGAGAGCTGCCCCGCCATCGCAGTGTCGGGATGCGATTCGTCCCACCACGACTTCGTCATCATGAACATGCACTCCGTCGTGCAGTGCGCGCCCGGCCACGAGTCCTCCTGCGCCTTGAGCCAGTTGGACCCCTCGAACGTGGCGAGCGCGGAGCTGCCGTAGCCGTATTCGAACTTGCCGCGCATGATCAGGGCCTGTATCTTGCCGATGCCGATGCGCGTGAGGCGCGGCATCAGCGCCTTGGCCTCTTCTGGCGTTGCGAAGCGCGTGGCTATGGCGAAGGCGTTGTCGAGCACGCGGAAGCCCGGGCTTTCCAGCGATATCTTGAAGTGGCGCCCATCCTTGTTCCAGAGCCGTTCGCGTATCGTCCGCGCCAGCGACTCCCCGGCTTCCCGCCATCCCGCCTCCTCCGGCTCGCCAAGCTCGGCTGCGATCGCCGCGGCGTCGCGGTAGCACATCCAGAGCAGTATGTTCATGTATGTCGCGTGCGCCGTCGAGCCGAGACGGTCGCCTCCAATGGATTTCGAATACCCCGAGCGCATGCGGAAGAGCCCGTCCGGCTCGCAGTTCTCCATCAGGTAGCCCATCAGCTTGCGGACCGCCGGATAGGCCTGACGGAGCGTCTTCGCGTCGCCCGTGTATAGCAGATAGTCCCAGGCCACCGGCACGAGCCAGGCCGCGAACTCGTCCGATTCCCACGGACCAAGCTCGAGCGAGCCAAGCGGACGGTGGTTTTCGGGAAACGGACACGCCTGCACATATCCTTCTGGCGTCTGGTTCTCGGTCATCATTAGTATGGAGTCGCGCATGTACGGAACGTCATGTGCGAACGCGTGGAAGATGTTGCGCTCAGCCCACCACAGATCGCCGCTCCAGAGAAGGCGGTCGCGCTTCGCGCCGTCCGCGATGAAGGCGCGTGTGCGCGTGAACACCCAGCCGTCGAGCGACCCTTCGAAGTCGTCCCGGAAGACCGTTTCGCCCTTGCTGTTCTTCAGGACGATCGAGTCGATCATCGGCCACGACTCCTTTTCGACGGAGAAGCCGAAGCGCTCGCCAAGCCGGATCGGCACCTTCGCCGTCTTCAGCTCGTTCGTGGAGTCCTGCGTTACGACCGTCTGCCTGTTGCCGGCGAGAACCTTGAAGCTTCCGACGGGAAAATGCGGGTTCGCGTCGAATTCGTAGACGATCTCCAGAACCCCGTCGTCCGGCGCCGTCGTCTTGCACCAGCCGACGGGCAGGCCCTTTTCCAGCTTCCGCGGCATGAGGCGCCCGCCGGCATTCTTCCATGCGTTGTGATTCGGGAAGGATGCAAGACGGCACGTCCACACGCTCGCGTCCCAGAGCTTGTTGAGCCTCTCGTCGGAGCAGCGGAAGGAGCCTGCGAGCGGTTCCGAGGCGAACACCTCCGCATTGGTGACGCCGAAGCCCGAAATCGTCACCGACGCGTCTGCCGGCGTGACGTGGAAGCGCGCATACCTCTCCTGGCCCTGTATGAGCGGCGCGACGAAGCGGCCGGTGCGGCAGATGCGGTAGATTTCGTGCCGGTTGATGTTGCCTGGCAGAACGGGCAGGTCGAAGTGCTCGCCGAGATACCGCGCGGCCGTCTCTCGCTGGAAGTCGCCTTTGCCGGAGAGCCCGTCCGGATGGCATGCGTATTCGATCGTAAGCTCCGGCTCGTCCTCCTTCGCCTCCACGTCGAACACGGCGTAGCCGCCGACGGTGTGCGCGCCGAGGTCCATGGTGAAGGGCTTTGCGCCATGCACGGTGAAGGCGTCAGCCGCCAGCGCGTGAAAGGGCATCAGGAAAAGAGCTATGACTGTGTTCTTCTGGCTCATGACAACGCACATTCTAACAAACATGTCCCAGACAGTCAATTTATTATGGGGGTTCTTTTCGCTAAGAGTAATGTCCCGTTTTCACTAATCCGGCTTGGAGGGGGCTGGAATATCCACAGTTTTCGGATGCCTGCGTAAAGCACACTCTTGAAAACATTGGCTGATTCTCATGTTAGGGGCGTTCGGCAAGTGAAATGGCCGTTTGCGCTCAGGCTCTTGCGACACCGCTCTAGCGACTGCCTTCGGCAGCGACCTGCGGTCGGCGGATATGCTTCGCGGCTCGGCGCACCCTCTTGCGACCTTGCTTCGCAAGGCTCCTCGCTTCGCTCGTCGGGGAACCTGACGGCTTCGCCGCAGGTGCATCTCGGCCTCGGCCAACCCGACGCTTCGCGCGGGCGCATCTCGCAGGCTTCACGAAAGAATATGGCATAACGGAGTCAAATTTGCCAACTTTAATGTGCGTAAGCGCTTCATGTTGCTTTCGTGTTGCCTTCGTGAAACGAAGGCGTTCGTGTCCTGCGCAGGCAGGTTTTCGTGTCACGGGGCTTGCCGAGAGCCGATGGCTGGAATGACGCGGCGGCGTTTGATGAAGGTCGCGGGACCCGAAAGCGAATGTTAAGCCTCATGATTGGCAACTAGACCTTCAAGTCAAAACGACGACGCGTCATTCCAGTGGCGGAACGCCGCGAGGCAAGCCGCCGTGGTTCGTGGTCGCGCGTCAGCGCAAAAAGCGCAAGGCTTTCCAAGTGCTCGACAGCGTTGCACGAAGGTGGCGATATTACAGAGAGCGGACGCTCTTGACCGCACGCAGCGAAGTGTGGTATATTGCCCTTTGGAAGATGAAAAACGCGAAAGCCAACAAGGTTCTTCTGATCCTGCGGGCCTCGGGTTCGGGGCGCGAACTTCTGCAGGGCGCACTGCAGTACGCGCGCACCGACCCCTACTGCTCCGTGCAGATGGACTTCATGCCGGATGCGCTCACGCCCGAGAAGGTCGCGGCGCTCGGGAACCAGGGCCTGAGCGGAATCCTCACGAGCGAAGTCGGGCTTTCGCCGGACGTCACGGCGGCCTTCGCGGCGCTTGACGTCCCGATGGTCGTCATGAGCTCGCCCGATCCGCGCCTGGCAGGGCGAACGGCGAACCTGGCGTTCGTCGGCATGGACGAGAGCGGGATCGGCGAGCAGGGCGCGAAGTACCTCGTCTCGCTCGGAGCCGTCAATTCCTGCGGGTTCGTCGCGTCCTATCGCGGGCTGCCGTGGTCCGACCTGCGCAAGAAGGGCTTTGCCGACGCCATCCGCGCGATAGGGCTGAGGGCGCATCTCTTCGACGGGCCCGAGAGCCTTTCCGTCTCTCCGGGCACTCCCGACGACATCGCCAGGCTGGAGGAGTGGCTGACGAAGCTTCCGAAGCCGGCTGCGATCATGGCGGACCACGACATGCGCGCTTCGCAGGTCATCGACTGCTGCAACCGGCTGGGACTGAAGGTCCCGCAGCAGGTGTCGGTCCTGGGCGTGGACAACGACAGGGCGATATGCGACTTCACGGAGCCGACTCTCACGAGCGTTCTTCCGGACCATGAGCAGGTCGGGTTCCGCGCGGCCGAGATGCTTGCCGCGATGATGAAGCGCAAGGCCACGAACAAGGTGAAGGTCGTGAAGTGCCCGCCGAAGACCGTTGTCGTGAGGGAGTCTACAAGGCCTTTCACTCCGTCCGCGCGTCTGATCCACCGTGCGCTCGCCTTCATCGACCGCTACGCCTGCGAGGGCATCCGCGTCACGGACGTGGTCAGGCATCTGGGCGTCTCCCGCGCGCTTGCCGACCTGCGCTTTCGGGAGGTGGAGAACCGCTCGATCCTCGACGCGATCATCGACCGCAGGCTTGCGGAAGTGACGCGCCGTCTGCTTTCAACCCACGATTCGATCACGCGCATCTCGCTGCTGTGCGGCTTCAGGAACCCGAAGCACCTGAAGCGGCTCTTCAAGCAGCGCATCGGCACTTCCATGCGCGACTTCCGCAGCATGCACAAGGGCGAAGGGTAGTTCTTGCTCTTCGGCCCGCCGCGCCGGCCGTCAGTCGTCGAAGTCGTCGTAGTCGCTTCCGCTGCCGAAAAGGCTCTCGCGGTCCGGGACGTTCTCTTCGCCGATTTTCCCGATTACGCCCATCTTCACCAGTTCGCTCTGCGTGTGGCCGCGATAGTTCCACGTGCGCGTCGTCGAGACGACGGGCGAAATCTTGTGTATCAGCTCAGTGTACTCTTCGTCGTCCAAGGGCTCGTAGTCGCACCAGGTTGTGAACTCCGTCAGCGCCCTGACCAGCGTTGCGCCGTTGACTCGGAGGCAGGCCTGTATGTTCATGACCGTGTAGTCCGCCTCGTCCTTGGGGACGCAGCATTCCTTCTTGATGTGCTTCACGAGGTTTCGCGACGCCGTAGTCTCTTCGTCGCCCATCGGATCCTCGTACATGAGGAAATCCTTCTCCGGAAGCGTCTTCATCGGCACGTCGCTGAACCTGGCGCGGCGCTTCTTTACGTTGCGCAATATGGTCTGCATGGCCGCCGCGGTGTCTTCCTCGTTGTCGAATTCGTCGTCGTCCGCTTCCGCAAGCGGTTCATAGACGAACAGCCACTCGCCGGCGTCGGGGTCGTAGATGGGCGCGCACCACGCGTCCTCCATAGAGGGGTCAAAGGAGCCCTTCTCTTCCTTCTCCTCGATCTTCTGCAGGATTCGCCGGACGGTCGCATGCAGTTCGTCTTCGGACAGCGGACTGGAAATGGGCGCGTCGTGGTTCTTTGCATAGCCGTTGTACAGCTCGCAGACCTCCTTTGGCGTGACGATGCCATATAGGTTCACGGCGGAGTTGAGGCACCGCTGAATGAACTCGTCCCTTTCAGGAGTTGCTTCTGCGGCGGCGCTTTCGTCTTTGTTGCCGAGACTGAGCTCTCCCATAGGCCCCACGATCTTGTCAAACGGATTGTTCATTTCGTTGTTCTTTCCCTTTGCGCTTGTACGGAGCAATAAGGACTTCCCTTTGCCATCTGCGCCGCCTGCCACACTTGACGAGTATTATACCAAAAAGGAGAGCTCCGAGGGCGTTGTGGGGACTGTCCCCAAATGCGCTTTGCGAACTATGGGCTGATTTGCGAACTTGGATTTACATGAAAGAGGCTGATAACTTGCCAAAAAGCACGCCAGACGCGAAAAAAAGCTACGAAATAGCAAGCGAAAATCCAAGTTCGCCAAATTCGCTGCGTTTTGATGCAAAAAGTGCGACGGAAAATCGTGCGAATTTGGCGAATCTGTTTTTGTTGATTGTTATAAAATGGCAAACGCAAATGAAAGGAGAAAACCGATGAACATTCTGCTTCTGCAGGGTTCGCCGCGTGCGAACGGGAACACGGCGTGGATGGCAGAGGAATACCGCAAGGCCGCAGAGGCTGTCGGGCACAAGGTGACGCTGGTCGACGTGGCGCACAAGAAGATCGCCGGATGCATGGCCTGCGAATACTGCCACGGCAAGGGGAACGGAGAGTGCGTCCAGAATGATGACATGCAGGAGCTCTATCCGCTCCTCGCGGAGGCGGAAGTCCTCGTCCTTGCGGCGCCGATTTACTACTTCACGCTCTCGGCGCAGATTCAGGCGCCGATCCAGCGTATCTACAACATGAACAAGCCGGCCAAGCTGAAGAAGATGGCGCTTCTGGCCTCATCCTATTCACCCGACGTGTACGACGGCGCAGTCGGCGAGTATCGCGGCATCCTCAGCTACTGGGGCGTCGAGGACACGGGCATCGTCACGGCCAAGATCGACGAGCAGAAGACGGATGCGACCCGCGACCGTATCCTTGAGCTAGTGGGCAAGCTGTCTGCATAAGAGAGCCCGAGAATGTCAATACCCAGACGTCGGCTGGTTTTAGCGGCCTGATTCGTGGGCGTTTTGCCCTTGAAAGGGGGCTGAAAGGGGTGTTGTTCAGTCGTACTGTGCGAAGTTTCTGTGGTTGTTTTGGCTTAATTCTGACGGGAGGGGAAATGTCGACGCTAATAGTAGCGGGCTTGTGGTAGAAGCCCTTAACATGTCCGCCATTTGGCTTGCGGACGTCTCCCAGTACGAGCGGGCTTTTTAGACTAAAGGGACTCGCTTTTTAGACTATAGAGAAAATCATTTTAGACTAGGGAGAGATTCATTTTAGACTACTGGCGAAAAGAGAAGGGGCATAGGAAGGAGAATGAAGGGTCAGAGCTTATTGATATAGAAAAATTGATACAGTAGCCGAGTTTTGGTATAATGCCCACATGAGAAAGAACAGGGTTGTCGAGCAGAACAGGTGCTATCACCTGATCAGCCGGCTTGCGCACCGGACGTTCTTCCTTGACGACGAGGAGAAGGACCGCGCGGTTGCGCTGATGCGTCGCGTAGAGGCAGGAGTAAAAGCTAGCATGAGTTACTGTATCAATAGAACTGTATCAATAAGCTCTGACCCTTTTGACCCCTAGTGACTTGTGCGGGACTACGTGTGCCTACAAGGTCCTCGACAAGGTCAATCTCTTCTGTGCTGTCCGGATTGAAGCGGATGATTAGGCCGACAAGTACCCATCAACTAATCGAACGATAACGCCGCAACTAACCGAACGGTTGTACGCCATAGCGGGTTATGATGCAATATGTCCTGCGGAAAGCCCCAAAACGCTAGAACAGTTTACCTTGAGCCCCAAGGACGGCTCCGACTATCGCATTCAATATCGAAAGCACGACTCCGATGATGTTCAATGCAAGACAGACGTTTCGGTTCCGTTTAGCGCTTAGCACTATGCCGACAACAGAAACCGGCAATCCAATAAGAGGGATTAACCACGTTACAAAGCTTGCGATTCCCAGAATTAGAGGAGCCGGACCGGCATTTGGCACTTTGCCATTGGCGACAGCAACGCCACATTGGGGGCAGACTACCGCATCGTCATTGATGGATGCACCACATTTTGAGCAGAACATTAATTTTCCCTTTCCTTGTGTTCTATTCGAGGTTCACTTCGCGAGGATATGTCTTATCCTTGTTCCGAGTCGTTCCGCTTCTGTTGCTTCCACCACTGCTGGCATGTTGTTCTCCTTTTGGTGCAGGTATTATACCATATTTCCCTTGGCGACAGCTTTACGCCATTGCAAGGTGGTGCAAATTCCTCGTAGAAAATCGTCTGAAAGTGCGTTCTTGTGGCTGGACAGCAATGGAGCCGGCCTGTCGCGAACCATGATTCCGCCGCATCCTCGCCGAGTCCGAGGTTGGGGAATGGAGGGAACAGGTAACAGGGAAGATGGAACAGGGAGAGCGCTATGAAAGCCTACCTAGCGAATTTCGTCAGTTGATGCTGCCATCGTCAGTTTACGTACTTGGGCGGCTGAGGTTTGAGCGATAAAAAATAATGTACCCTGGAATATCCCCAGTTTTTGACCCCAGAAACTGGTCGGATGCCTGATTTTATTGGTCGAGATGAGTTTCTGGAAGTGAAATAAGCGAAAAGTCGGTTCCACTTGTCTGGTGTGGTATAATGCCACGTGCCAAAAAACCAACCAAGGGGAACCGACATGGGGAATGATAGCATAATTGCGTTCAAAACGCGAGAACAGCTTAGAAAATACCTGGGGATATTTTCTCCCCAGTTC
>JAEEGL012010031.1_pt1 | contig 14343 bp, 11 predicted proteins | sample 9134231 | NCBI WGS metagenome assembly JAEEGL01 (sample SAMN16246548, study PRJNA631951) | gut metagenome | biome: gut microbiome; feature: rumen; material: fiber-attached | host: Bos | place: Iran: Karaj | collected 2018-10
GCCAAGGTCGCCATCCGCAACATCCGCCGCGACGCCATTGAAAAGCTGAAGGCCATGAAAAAGGCCGGCGACCTGACCGAAGACGACCTTTCCGACGCCGAAAAAGAAGTGCAGAAGCTCACCGACGACTTCATTAAGCAGGTAGACGCCGTTGCCGAGAAAAAAGAAGAGGAGATCATGGCGATCTGATGACCGGCAGTGATTTTTCCGTGCTTCCCCGCCACGTTGCCGTGATCATGGACGGCAACGGCCGCTGGGCGAAGCAAAGGGGCCTTTCCAGAAGCGAGGGGCATATCGAAGGCGCACGCACGTTCCGCCGCATCGGTGAATACGCCGGGGACCTGGGCATAAAGCACATCACCTTTTACGCCTTTTCCACCGAGAACTGGGCACGTCCGCAAACGGAAGTAGACGCGATCATGCATCTGTTTTCCGATTATCTGAACGAGGCCTTCGACCGTTTGGAGGAAAACCGAGCCAAAGGGATCCGTCTGCGCTTTCTCGGGGACCGCGAAGGCGTATCGAAGGAGCTTTGCGGCATGATGGACACGCTGGAAGCCCTTACCGCCGATATGGAAAAGGTAAATCTGAATATCGCGGTCAATTACGGCGCCCAGCAGGAGATCACGCGCGCCGTGCGCAGCATTGCCGCGGACGTGAAGGCCGGGCTGCTCGCGCCGGAGGATATCACGAAAGAAACCGTTGCCGCGCGTCTTTATACCGGAGATCAGCCGCCGGTGGATCTGATGATCCGCCCCAGCGGAGAGCAGCGCATCTCCAACTTTCTGCTGTGGCAGTCCGCGTACGCTGAATTCTGGTATTCGGACGTGCTGTGGCCGGATTTTACGGAGCGGCATTTCGACGAGGCCCTGCGGGCTTACGAAAAAAGGAACCGCAGATTCGGCGGCATCTGAAACTGAGCAAAGGAACGGGCTTTTTTGCCCGGAGAAAAACGTATGAAAAAGAGATTACTTACCGCCCTTGTGGGCGTAAGCATCGCCGTGGGATGGATGTTTACGATCTATACCCCCGCTTACGCGATCATTATGGCTCTTGTGGCCGGCGTGTGCGTGTTTGAAATGCTGAAGGTGTTCGGCGTAAAGAACGTGCCGTTTTTCGTGCTGTGCGAGCTCACCGCGGTATGCGTGGTGCTGTACGCGGATTACAAAACGAAGCTGAACGTGCCGCTGTTCCCCGTGATCACGGGGCTTGTGTTGCTGTCCCTCATCTTTATGGTACTGGATCACAAGCGCCTGCGTTTTGAGCAGGTGGTATGCGGCCTGTTCTGCGCGCTGCTGATCCCGGCGGCGCTTTCGGCCGTGGTGCTGTTCCGTGACGTATACGTTACGTGGCCCGCGCTGTTCAGACAAAGCGACGGCATCTTTTTCGTGCTGTTTGCCTTTTTCTGCGCCTGGTGGACCGACGGCTTCGCGCTGTTCGCGGGCAAAGCACTGGGCAAACACAAGCTGGCGCCCGCGATCAGCCCCAACAAGACCGTGGAAGGCGCCGTGGGCGGCGTGATCGGCAACGCGCTGATGTGCGTGCTGCTCTGGTACGTTTTTAAGACTAAATTCAATCTCTCGGCACATATTAATATCGTATGGGTCATCGTTTCCGCGGTCATTCTTTCGGTGATCAGCATGTTCGGCGATCTGGCGGCCTCCACCATCAAGCGCCACAGCGGCGTAAAGGATTTCGGCAATATCCTGCCCGGCCACGGCGGCGCGATGGACCGTTTTGATTCGTCCGTATTCGTGTTTGCCGCCCTGTACGCGGAGATCGCGGTCACGGCGGCCGTGCTCGGAGGATAACGCGTGAAAAAGAACATTACCGTTCTGGGCTCCACCGGTTCCATCGGCGTACAGAGCCTGGACGTAGCCGAAAAAGCCGGTTTCGGCGTAACGGCGATCACAGCCAATTCGAACGCCGCCCGCATGGAAGCGCAGATCCGCCGCTTCCGCCCCAAAGCCGCGGCGCTTTCGGACGAAACCGCCGCAAAGGACCTGAAATCGAGAGTTGCCGATACGGGCACGAAGATCCTCTGCGGTGAGGACGGCGTATGCGAATGCGCTGCCATGGACGGCGCGGATACCGTGATCGACGCCATCGTGGGACTGGCGGGCCTGAAGCCCGCTTTGGCCGCGGTCAACGCCAAAAAAGATCTGGCCCTTGCCAACAAAGAGGCCATCGTGGCCGGCGGCCCCCTCGTGCTGAAGGCCGTAAAAAACGCGGGCGTAAAGCTGCTGCCCGTGGACAGCGAACATTCCGCCATCTTCCAATGCCTGCAGGCAAGCCCGCCCAACCGGGCGCTGAAAAAGATCATTCTGACCGCCTCCGGCGGCCCTTTCTTCGGAAAGACCAGAGAAGAACTGAAACACGTGACCGCGGCGGACGCCCTGAAGCACCCCACGTGGGCCATGGGCGCGAAGATCACCATCGATTCCGCCTCGATGTTCAACAAAGGGCTGGAACTGATCGAGGCGCATTTCCTGTTCGGCGTTTCGCCGGAGAATATCGATATCGTGGTGCACAGGGAGAGCATCATCCACTCCCTGATCGAATTTGACGACAACTCGGTACTGGCGCAGCTCGGCGTTTCCGATATGCGCATACCGATCCAATACGCGCTCACCTACCCCGAGCGTTATCCCTCCCCGGTGAAAGAGCTGAGCCTGGCCGAGATCGGCACGCTCACTTTTTATAAACCGGATTACGAGACCTTTGACTGCCTCGGTATCTGCAGAGAAGCCGTGACCCGCGGCGGGCTGTTCCCTGCGGCGGTGAATTCCGCCAACGAGGAGGCGAACCGTCTGTTCCGCGAGGGAAAGATCGGATTTCTGCAGCTGGGCGAGCTGATCCGTACGGCGTTTGAGATCACGCCGGAAAAAGCGGTATTTACGCTTGCGGATATTTACGCAACCGACGCCGCCGCGCGGGCACGCGTACGGGCGGCCATCCGCGAATAAACAAAAGAGGTGTATCTGATTGTTCTTTCAAACCTTAAGCATAACGGCGGCCGGCATCTGGGGAAAAGTCTGGCCGATCCTGTTTGCGATCCTGTTTTTCGGCGTGATCATCGCGCTGCACGAATTCGGCCATTTTTTAACGGCAAAGCTGTTTAAGATCCAGGTCAACGAGTATTCCATCGGCATGGGGCCCGCCATTCTGAAAAAGAAAAGGGGCGAAACGCTCTACGCCTGGCGGCTCTTCCCCATCGGCGGCTACGTTGCCATGGAGGGCGAGGACGAGGCATCCGAAAATCCCCGCGCCTTCGGCAACCAGAAGGCGTGGAAGCGCTTCATCGTGGTGGCGGCCGGCGCCACCGTAAACATTTTGCTGGGGCTCTTGCTTGTATGCGTGATGCTGGGCGCGGACAAGGAGATGCCCAGCCGCACCGTCAGTGACGTTTCCACGGCCATGCTGGAACAAACGGACGGCATCCGCGCCGGAGACGTGATCCTGCGCATCAACAACACTAAGGTGGTTTCCGCACGGGATCTTTATTACGATCTGTACAGGGACGAGGACGGCGTATTCGATATCGTGCTGAAGCGCGACGGCGAAAAGATCGCGCTGAAGGATATCCCCGTCAGCTATTCCGCGGAGGAGGGCTTCTGCGATTTCGTGGTAGGCTACCAAAAAACCACGGTGCTCAACTTGCTGCCCGGCGCGGTGCGCGAAACAGCCTCCATGACGAAGCTGGTGTGGCTGAGCCTGATCGATATGATCCGCGGCAAATACGGGCTGAACGAGCTTTCCGGTCCCGTAGGCACCATAGGCATCGTGGCGGAAACGGCCAGCGACGCGGTGAGCGAAGCGAACTATTCGATGATCATCTTCATTCTCGCGTTCATCACAGTAAATATCGGTATTGTGAATCTTTTGCCGCTGCCCGCGCTGGACGGCGGACGGCTGCTGTTCATCCTGATCGAGATGATCGCCCGAAAACCGGTACCCAAGAAATTTGAGGCGTGGGTGCACGCTGCAGGCTTCGTACTGCTGATCGGGCTGATGATCCTGATCACCTTCAACGATATCGTCAACTTAATCAAAAAATAAAAGAAAGGGCCCGGTATATCCGGGCTTTTCGGGATTTTTATGGGAAGCAAAAAACAAGTAAAAGCGGGCGCCGTACCGATCGGCGGCGGCGCGCCCGTCAGCGTACAGTCCATGCTGAACACGCCCGCGGGCGATACCGAAGCGGGCGTATCGCAGGCGGTCGCGCTCGAAAAAGCAGGCTGCGAGATCATACGCGCCACCGTACCGGACGCGGCCGCGGTAAAAACCGTAGCCGCGCTGAAAGAGGCGGTAAAGGCACCGATTGTGGCGGATATCCATTTTGATTACAGAATGGCGCTGGAGGCTGCCGCCGCGGGCGCGGACAAGATCCGTATCAACCCAGGCAACATCGGCAGTGACGACCGCGTAAAAGCCGTGGCTGTCGCTTGCCGTCAGAGAGGGATCCCGATCCGCATCGGCGTGAATTCCGGCTCCGTGGAAAAAGAGATCCTTGCCAAATACGGCGGGCCCACGGCCGAAGCGCTTGTGGAAAGCGCGATGTATCACGTCCGCCTGCTGAACAAATTCGATTTCGACGATATCGTGATCTCGCTGAAATCCAGTTCCGTGCAAACGGCGGTAGCCGCCTACCGGCTGATGGCGCAAACCACGGACTATCCGCTGCACATCGGCATTACGGAAGCGGGAACGGAGCGTATGGGCATGCTGAAATCCGCGGCCGGCATCGGCAGCCTGCTGATGGACGGCATCGGCGACACCGTGCGCGTCAGCCTGACGGCGGATCCCGTAAAAGAAGTATACGCGGCCTACGATATCCTGAAAGCCGTGGGGATCCGGCAAAGGGGCGTGAACCTGATCTCCTGCCCCACCTGCGGCCGGACGAAGATCGATCTGATCGGCCTTGCCGCGCGCGTGGAGGAAGCGCTGCGCAGCTGCGACAAAAACATAACCGTGGCGGTCATGGGCTGCGCGGTCAACGGGCCGGGCGAAGCGGCCCACGCCGACATCGGCATTGCGGGCGGCAACGGCTACGGACTGCTCTTTGCCAAAGGAGAGATCCTGAAAAAGGTGCCCGAGGACGCGCTCTTTGATGCTTTGATGGAAAAAATTAATGAATTGTGAACTCATATTTCGGCAGAATATACAATTCTGCCGGTTTTTTTTGTGCTATCAGTATAAGAATTCAAATATTTACAAAATTCCAGAAAAATTCTCTTTTTATTGTAAAAAAAATATAGTATAATACACATGAAATCAAATTATTACAAAGTTGTAATATTCTTATACACCTGATTCCGGAGGTTTTTCCATGTTATCGGCAAAACTGAAAAAAGTGCTTGCCGTTTTCTGTTTGGCAGCTATGCTTTTTTCATGTTTCCAGACCGCCGCATTCGCGGCGTATGAAAATACGTATACCAACACGGGCGATCAGGCCGCGGACCTGGTAGGCGTGGCGAAAACGCAGCTCGGCTATACCGAGGAAAGCAACGGATATACGAAATACGGAGATTACTACGGCTCGCCCTATATCGATTGGTGCGGCGCCTTTATCGTATGGTGCGCGGCGCAGGCGGGCATTGGGACCTCCGTGATCCCGAAAAACGCCTCCAGCAACGGATTGAAGGACTTTTACAGCGCGAAAAGCCGCTACTATCTCTCCTACGGGCACGGCGGCGCGTATACGCCGAAGGCCGGCGATATCGCGTTTATGTCCGCAAGCAACAGTCCTTCCGATATCACGCACGTAGGCATTGTGATCTCGTATACCGGCAGCACGATCATTACCATAGAGGGCAACTATTCCAACCGGGTAACGCAGGTATCGTATCCCGATTCCACCGTAAAAATCGTTGGCTTTGCGGCGCCCATTTACGGCAGCCGCACCGGCTATTATAAGCTGGATACCACCATGCGGCTGCGCTCCCAGCCGAATACGGACGCGAACATATTAACGACCATTCCCGGAGGGACCGTGGTGACCGTAACGAAGATCAGCGGCGACTGGGGTTACGTAACCTACGGCGGCGTCTCCGGCTGGATGAATCTGGATTACAGCGTATTTCTGCGCGGACTGGATACGGCGGATGATATCGTGATCCCCATGCCTACGGAGGCGCTTTATCTGGCGGCGGATATCTCGCAATGGAACCGTCCGGACGCCATCAACTGGACCCAGCTGAAAGCTTCCGGCATTGAAGCCGTGATCCTGCGCGTTGCGGGGCGCGGCTACGGTTACGCGAAGCAGCTGTACAAGGATACCGCCTTTGTACAAAACTATAAGAACGCTGCCGCCGCAGGTATGCACATCGGCGTATATTTCTTCAGCTACGCCCTGAACGTGGAACAGGCGAAAGAAGAAGCGCGGTATACGGCCCAGATCCTGAAAGAAAACAACTGTGTGCTGGACATGCCCGTATTTATCGATATAGAGGATATTGATCCCGATAACCTGCACCAGAGGGCCGGGAAAGCCGTCTGCTCGGCCGTAGTGAACGCCTTCTGCGCCGAGATCGCCAACGCCGGTTATTATCCGGGCGTATACTGCAACAAATACTTTGCGGATTATCTGATGGACGATACCGTTTTTCAGAATAAAGCCGTATGGATCGCGCATTACGGCGTAACGAAATGCGGCTACAACGGCAGATACGATATCTGGCAGTATACGGATTCCGGCAGCGTTTCAGGTTACTCCGGCGCGCTGGATCTGAATTATGTTTATACGGACTTCCCCGCGCTGCTCTCGAATAAAGGCATCTCGGGCAGTTTCGGAAAGCACGTGCCCGGCGATTGGGAGGTCACCGAGGCGCCGACCTGCGCAAAAGAGGGCAAACGGGAAGTAAAATGCGTAGACTGCGGCAAGATGCTGATCCGTGAAGTCCTGCCCAGACAGCATACGGAAAGCGTCCATTATATCCAGCTTTCCAGAACCGACGTTCAGATCGGCGATACGGTAACGGACGCGATCCGCACCACGCTGCACGGAGAGGACGAACGCAACTACACGAACGTATATCTCCCCTCCTACGAAGAATCCGGCGGCACGCTGTTAACCTACTGCACCGACTGCGGCAAAGTATTGAGCACGGTATATTCCTACGGCTACGAATCCCACGAGCACACGGAAACAAGCTCGCTGCCCTCCACCTGCAAAACGGAAGGTACGGTCTCTACCGTATGCAACGACTGCGGCAGAGTGCTTTCGCAAACGGTGCTTCCTTTGGCACAGCATACGCCCGGAGAAACAGCGCTGCAGCAGGTATCCTGTACGGAGAACGGCAAACGCGTCACCTCCTGCGCCGTGTGCGGAAAAACGGCCCGCACGGAATTCGTTGCGGCGGGGCAGCACAGCTACGGCCCCAAGCAGGAGATCATTAAGGTTTCGGTGCTGCACAAAGGCGCAAACAAATACGTATGCACGGTGTGCGGCGCGGAAAAAACGGAAGAGATCCCCTCCCCCGTTTTCGGTGACGTTGACGGCGATCAGAGCGTATCCCCGGCGGACGCGCGAAAAGCGCTGCGCGCAGCCGTGGGGCTGGAAACGCTTACCGAATTGCAGACCATTGCCGGCGATATCAATCATTCGGACGGCATCGACCTGTTTGACGCGCGCTATATCCTGCGCATTGCAATAAAACTGGATAACGCGAAGGACCTGCTGAAACGGTTCTACCAATAAGAGAAACCGTTTTCGCGGTGAACATTGACAGAGGCAAAGACGTCTCGGAGAAAGAAATTTCTTCGGGGCGTTTTTTGTTTTTTTACAAAAAGTATTGCTTTTACGTTTTCAAATGATTATTATATTTTTTAATTCATACGGCGAAAGGATCGTGATGTTATGGAAAAAATACTGGTGCTTGATTTCGGCGGACAGTATAACCAGCTGATCGCAAGGCGCGTCAGAGATCAGCACATCTACGCGGAGATCGTTGCTTACAACAAGATCACAACGGCAGAGATCGTAAACGCGGGCTACAAGGGCGTGATTTTTACCGGCGGGCCCAACAGCGTATACGACCCCGCCTCTCCGCACTACGATCCCGCCATTCTGGACGCCGGTATCCCGATTCTGGGCATCTGCTACGGCTGCCAGCTGATGGCCTTTATGGGCGGCGGCAAGATCTGCGCTGCCGGGGAGATCAGCGAATACGGCAAAACGGAAGTAAAGCACACCGCAAGCGCGCTGTTCGGCGGCGTGCCGGAAAGCAGCGTGTGCTGGATGAGCCATACGGACTACGTAAAAACGATCCCCGCGGGCTTTATTGTGAGCGCCGTTACGGCCCACTGCCCCTGCGCCGCCATGGAGAATGCGGAAAAAAAGCTGTACGCCGTACAGTTCCACCCCGAGGTGACGCATACGGCGTACGGAAATCAGATATTGCATAATTTCCTGTTTGATATCTGCGGCTGCGCCGGGGACTGGCACATGGCGGATTTCGCCGAGACCTCCGTGAAAGCGCTCCGGGAAAAGATCGGCGATAAAAAGGTTCTCTGCGCCCTTTCCGGCGGCGTGGATTCCTCCGTGGCCGCGGTGCTGCTGCACAAAGCGGTGGGCGATCAGCTGACCTGCATCTTTGTGGACCACGGCCTGCTGCGCAAAAACGAAGGCGATTTTGTGGAAGAGACGTTTACAAAGACCTTCAGCATGAACCTGATCCGCGTGAACGCGCAGAAGCGCTTCTTAAAAAAGCTGAAGGGCGTGACCGACCCGGAGAAAAAGCGGAAGATCATAGGCAAACAGTTTATCCGCGTGTTTGAAATAGAGGGCAAAAAACTGGGCCACGTGCCGTTTCTGGCGCAGGGCACCATCTACCCGGATATCATTGAAAGCGGCAAGGACGACGCGGATACGATCAAAAGCCACCACAACGTGGGCGGCATTCCGGACGTGATCGATTTTGACGAGATCATAGAGCCGCTGGCGAACCTGTTCAAGGACGAGGTACGCAAGCTCGGCGAAGCGCTGGGCATCCCGCACGAACTCGTATGGCGGCAGCCCTTCCCGGGCCCGGGGCTCGGCGTGCGGCTGATCGGCAGGATCACCGAAGAAAAGATCAAAATGCTGCAGGACGCGGACGCGATCTTCCGCGAGGAGATGGACAAGGCCGGCTGCAATCAGATATCCAACCAGTATTTCGCCGTGCTGACCGATACCAAAAGCGTGGGCGTGATCGGCGACAAGCGCGCTTACGGCTACACCGTGGCGCTCAGGGCCGTGACCACGGACGATTTCATGACCGCCGAATGGACCCGTCTGCCGCTGGAGGTGCTGGAAAAAGCCAGCAGCCGCATCGCGAACGAGGTGAAGGGCGTGAACCGCGTGGTGTACGATATCACGAGCAAACCCCCGGCAACGGTAGAGTGGGAATGATGCTTAAGTCCCCGAATCTCCTTGTATTTCAAGGGAATTCGGGGACTTTTTTGTCTTTTGACCAAAGATTGACCAAAACAACTCGCAATGGCTCCCCTGATCGTTCGAAAAGATTGTCTCCATAAAAGCCACGGCTTCCCGCGAAAGGCTGCCGTGGCTTTTGCTGTTATTTGGAAATTACATGGTTACGGAAGAAAAGAGTGGTTCTCCGTTTTCAATAAACCTAAGAATCGTGTTTGAAAGCTCTTCGGAAGCGGCCTTTGCGTCGGCAACAGCCGCGCCGCGTTCGGTGTATACGGTGATGCTTCCCAACTGGAATTCTCCGGAAAACAACGCCACGGGTTTGCCGCCGTTGTTTGCGATACCGTATCCAGAGCTTACCGTAACGCCGCATACCTCATTCTTTTCCGGGGCCTCGTCAATGATCGTATCCGTGACCGGGACGCTTTGAATCGCCATGATCACTTTCGTTTGGTCGGCGGATCCTTCGAAGCGTACCAGCGCGCCGGTATCTGTTCTGAACGTACCGAAACCTGAAGTCAGCAGCGGGGATATTTTCAGCACTTCATCGGTATTCAGTTCTCGTGTCATCACGTCGTAATCGTACCCGAAATCGAGGCTGGACGCCGATGTGATTGTCTTTTTATAAGAAATCGTATCGCCGTTTTCCAGTTTTACCGTATAGTTTCTGACACCAAATCCGCCTGCGCCGAGGATCGCCGTTACGGCGATCAACAGCGTTAAGCAAGCCGCGATCGGAATCCATACGCGTTTCATTCTGTTCGTATTTGTTTTCATGATGTTTTTCTCCTTTTCCTTTCGGATGGAACGGCTGCAGTCGAGGATCGCCGAACGCATATGCTCACCGGCGGCGTTATCGGGCTCCACCGCGTTCCATGCTTTGATGATTTTTTCATTCTTCAAGGAAATCGTCACCTAACCTTTCTTTCAGAAGGACGCGCGCCTCATGCAGATAGTTTCTGATCGTTGACTTCGGTTTTTTGAGGATCTGCGCGATCTCCGGGCCGGTATAGCCCTCGTAATAGTACAGATACACAACGGTTTTGTATTGATCCGGGAGCTCGAACACGGCGCGAAGAACGTCGCCGCTATTGATGCTTTCCGCACCGGCAATCGCATAATGATCCTCTATATTTTCCGCTTTGCGACGCCATGACTTCAGTTCATTTTTACAAACGTTTGACGCTGTACGGATCAGCCATGCCTTTTCATGCGCGCTGTTTTCAAAGACAGGCGCGGTTTTAATCAATTGAAAAAACGTATTCTGAACCGCGTCTTCCGTGTCCGCCGCGTTTTTCATATAGGCAAAACAGATCCGGTAAAGCATTTTCCCATGGCGTTCGTATATGTCAGCGATCTCTTTGTCCGTACGCGACAAAGATTTTGCCATTGTTTCGACCTCCTTTCACTACGAATACAATTGAGAAAGGAAAAGTGTCGGAGAAAAATCATTTTTTTATGTTTTTTTCACTCCCGATTTTCAGAGGATATAGCTTGTAATACAATCGTACCAATGCACGTAGGTTTCACCGTTCACGGTCAGCGTTTCATTTTCGGGATACATTTCCGTCCAGAGCTTCTGATAACGGCCGTACCCCCAGCCGTCGGCGTTGAAGCGGCGCCAGAGCACCGTCCGGCCGTTCGCGTCCAAAAACTGTTCGGAGACGACGCCGGCGTCATAGGCGGCTATGTCCATCACGCAGATTGTATCGTAAGATTTTCCGTTGACGGTAACTGTATACCGCCCCACCACGTCCAGCAGAAACGGCTTGTCCTTTGCTGTTACGGCACTGCCGTCCCGGGTGATATCGCCTTTTGGCGAAATATGCGTTTCATTGCCGCAGTTATCCTCACCGAAGCCCCAGTTATCAAGGAAATCGTCACCGTCGAGGAACGTGTAGTACCGTTTTACACCGCCGCTTTCGTGGCTCTCCGCCAGAATACGGCAATGGGTATCGGTAAGCTGCGCCACAAGGCGGCGCTCGTTGAAATTACGGCCGTCGATCCGGTTATTCTCCATGGGCTCGTATTCCTTTACAAGGATCTCAACGCCCTCGATCCCGTGCACCTGGGCGCGGGCCACCGCCTCTTCGAGCATATATTCCGTGCGTTTTTTCTCCGGAAAATCGTACATGGCCCATTCCAGTTTTTCACCGAGCTTCGGCACGATGAACCAGCCCATGATCTCCTCCCACTTCACGGGGAAGGGCGGCTTGTCCGACGGCGTGATCGTATATTCCGGCATTGTTGCCGGCATTTTTGTAAGCATTGTTTTTTCTCCTTTCGGCGAATACGGATAACGGTCTTTGAAATGCTGTTTCGCGGTGTGCAGGCGGCTTTTGACCGTACCAACGGGAATACCGAGCATGGCGGCGATCCGCTCCTGCGGCAGGTCCTCAAAATAGAACAATCGCAAAATCTCCCTGTCACGGTCGCTGAGCTCGTCGAGCGTCTCCCGGACGGGCGACGAATAAGTCAGGCCGTGCAGGCTTTGCGTCAGCGTGTTTTCCGGCAGTTCGTCCAACGGGATCTCCGGTTTGCGGCCGCGGTAATAGTCCGCGCATTTGCGCCGCGCAATCTCCACGATCCACGCCCGGAAATTCTGCCGATCCCGCAAAGCCCCGAACGCCCGGAAGGCGGCAAGGCGCGTTTCCTGCAAAACGTCCTCCGCGTCCTGTCTGTTGCCGATCTGAAAGCGGACGAACCGCTGCAGCGCTGGTTCCACCTCACGAAGCAGTTCTTCAAACGTCATCCGTATCACCTCCTTATAATATTCTGAAAGCGCTTTCACACGTATAGACGTAGAAATCGCCCCAAAGGTTCATTCCGTTTGTAAAAAAATACCGCCGAAAAATCCGACGGCATGAAAAAAAATTCCTCGGCTGCTTACTCGCCGGCGTCGGCTGTTTCTTTTGCGGTCAGATCCGCCGGGATGTGGACGGCGGTGGTTTTGGGACGGGCGAAATCCAGCCCGCCCTGATATTCGGCGGGGTAAATGCCTTTTTCGGCCAGCGCGGCCCGCTGCTTGAGCACCGAAATGACGTATTCATGCTGGGGATTGTTGTAATCCCAAAAGAAATAGGGGATCATCATCAGCAGATGGCCGACAAGGTCGAAGGCGATCGGGATGGCGAGGATCTTGAAGCGGGCGCCGTCAAAGAACAGGATGTTCCAATCGGAATTGAAGCCGTTTTTCAGGAGCAGCAGCGGGATGATCAGCCCCACCATGGTGGCGATGGGCGCGGTGAACCAGTTGAAGATGTTGGAAAAGCCCTCCAGCCGTTCGCCGGACAGGTACATCTGGTAATCGAACAAGCGGATATTCATGTCCTTTTCCGCAACCTTGGGGATCTCGATGATAAAATCCCGCAGCCAGTAGCCGGTGAGCATCACGATACCGCAGAGCCTTATGTTGTCGCTCAAAAAATACAGCGCCAGGATCACGTTGACGCAGTGGGCCATTTCAAAGATCTGCCGGAAGATGCGCATCTGCCGGAAGGTATATCTACGCATGAAGTACGGCGCAAAAAACGAGGGAAGGGCGAACCGCGCCAGCAGCAAAAGCATCATCGCGCTGTATTCAATCCCGGACAACCGCAGCGTATAGAGCATGATTACGGTGACGATATCCAGCATACCGTCGCCCAGCGAATCCAGCAGGTTACAGAACATATGCAGCCAGCGGTACTTATTGCGCATCACCTGAAAAATGCCGTACCAGAATGGGATCGGCTGCTTTTTTTCCAACGGGGGCTGCGGGATGCGTTCCTTGATGCGCCCCGCGCATACCATGGTAAGGGCGGCGAAGGGCAGGAACAGCCCCGGGATCACGTAACGGTAGAAGTTGATGTCGTCAAAGGAGCCCATCATTGGGATCACCGTGGCCAGCAGTGAATTGAGCAGATGGCTGATTTTTACGGGGTAGGCGCGGGTCCAGATGCGCTCCTCCGAGTTGGGGCTGATGTTTTCCGAGCAGGATTCCAGCCTGTTGGTGAAGCCGAACATATTATAAAGCGAAAACAGCAGATACGCCAGCCACAGCCGCTCGTTCACGTCCGGGATATTGTAGATGGGCAGCCAGCCGATGAGCACCACCATAACGGATTTCTGTATCACGTTTTCGTACAGGCCGAATTTATACCGCCCGTACTTGGGAACCAGCTTTTTGCGCCACAGAATATTGCGCAGGCCGCCCCAGCCGTTCTGCAGCAGCTGCACGCCGAACACCTTGAAAAACGACTTTGCGTTGATGCCGTTCAGCCCGTCCAGCAGCGTGATGAGCGCCCCCTGCGCGGGGAACAGGCGGCTTATATCGAAAACCAACAGCAGGAACCCCGCGGCTGCCGCGGAGATATAGATGGCCTCCAGCACACGCTCGCTGCGCTTTTCCATCAGACCGAGGTTATCCGTCACGAACCAGTCCAGCAGGTTCCAGAGATACGAGAGCGGCACGCCGATGAGCGAGATCACCGCAAAGGAGAGGTACGGCAGCGAATAGTGGTGCATGATGAGAAAACAGGACGCCGCAAAGCTGATGTATTTGAGCGGGGCCATCGCCGCGTAGTTGGCCGCCACGCCGATCATGATATCCAGATATTCCCGCCCGCTGACGTATTTGCCGTGGGCGGTATCGGGCGTTTTCCAATGGGTCTTCATGTCGGAAACAAACTGCTGCAGCTTGTTCATACCGGCGTTCTCCTTTATACATTTCGTTATTTTCAGGATATTTTTTTTATTTTATCACCTTTTCAAAAAAAACACAATACGTTGCGCGATATCGGATCTTCCCCTTGTCTGTGATGTCAATTGATATGAACCACTTTCCTCAAAAAAGATAAACGTTCAGTATGATATCGCGAATGGGGGCTTTTGAACCGGAGCCCGTAGGGCGGAGGGGAGAAAGCCCCCATTCGCGGCGGTCCGCCGCTTTA
>JAEEGL012129560.1_pt1 | contig 14343 bp, 13 predicted proteins | sample 9134231 | NCBI WGS metagenome assembly JAEEGL01 (sample SAMN16246548, study PRJNA631951) | gut metagenome | biome: gut microbiome; feature: rumen; material: fiber-attached | host: Bos | place: Iran: Karaj | collected 2018-10
CGCCGCTCATGCCGGGCGCGATCTCCTCGTAAAACTCATCGTAGCGCTGCTGCGCCCTGCCGGCGTAGAAGGACATGTCCTCGTTCCTGTAAAACTTCGCGCCGCTCTGAAGCGCCCCCGCGCGCGCGTCGCAATACTGATCCGCGTTCAGGTAGGTGAGCATGAAGATCATCGTCGTGGAATCCAGCTGGTAATCCACATGCTTCATGATGGAGGTGCTGGCGTACACCCTCTGCAGATACTGCTCGCCGCAGTAATATCCCATGGCGACGTCTTCCTCGTCGGAATACGCCCCGATCAGCACGCGCAGAGGATAGCCCAGGCAGGTGGTCTCGTCGCAGCAGTTCACCGTGGTCATCAATTCGTAGCCCACCGGCACGGCACACTGGGCGATCGTGGCGGTATCCCAGGTGACCTCCGTCAGGGTAAAGGCGGCGGGTTCGCCTTCCTCCGCCAGCGCGCCGCTGAAGGACAGCGCCAAAACGGTCAGGGCGAGCAGGATGCACAGCGTTCGTTTCATGGCAAAAACCTCCTTGTTTCGCGGTACTGTACAGCCGGTCCGACGGCCCGGCTTCCGGTCTTTTCCATTCTAACACAGTTTTCCAACAAATGCAACAAATATTCCGTTTTTGCCCGAACCTTCCCCGGTCACAAAAGCAGGCACAGCCCCGTCAAAACCGCCAGGAAACCGAAATTGAACGCGGAAAACCGCAGGATATAGCCCTTCACGCCCGCCGGGTCGTGGGCGGCGTACTCCCGGAAGGTGATCAGGCTGGCCAAGGACGCGATCAGCGTGCCCGTGCCGCCGATGTTCACCCCCATCAGCAGCGCGCGGTAGTTGTCCGTGAACTGGGACAGCAAGATGGCCGACGGCACGTTGCTGATGCACTGGCAGGACAGCACCGCCGTCAGCAGCGCGCTCTTCTCCAGCAGTCCGGAGAAGAACGCCCGCACCGCCCCGATGCGCCCCGCGTTGCCCGCGAAGACAAAGAAGCACACGAAGGTCATCAGCAGCCCGTAGTCCACCATCTTGAGCGCCTTCCTGTCCAGAACCAGCAGGGATGCCCCGATCACGGCCATCACCGGCCACACGGGCAGCACCCGGAACACCATCAGGATGGCCAGAGCGAACAGGAAGAAGTAATACCCTGTCCTCAGCGGCGGGAGCTTCCGCTCGTCCGCGCTGTCCATGTGCCGGATGCGAAGGCTGACGCGGGGGATCAGGAAGCAGCAGGCCGTCACCAGCGCGATGGACACCGCGAAGGGCGGCAGCATGATGGACGTGAACTCCCCCGTGGGAATGGAAAACCGGGAATACAGGTACAGGTTCTGGGGATTGCCGAAGGGCGTCAGCATCCCGCCCAGGTTGGCGGAAATGTTCTGCAGGATGAACACCGTGGCCACGTCCTCCCTGCGCCCGGCGGTGGAAAACACAAGGTATCCCAGCGGCAGGAAGGTGATCAGCGCCATGTCGTTGGCGATGAGCATGGAACCCAGGAAGGTTATGTAGATCAGCGCCACGGCAGCCGCCCGGGCGTTGCCCGTCAGCTGGATGATGCGCCGCGCCATGATGGAGAAAAAACGCACGTTCTTCAGCGCGCACACCACCGCCAGGGTGGCGAACAGGCAGCACAGGGTCTTTACGTCGAAATAGCTCCCGTATTCCGCGTCCGGCGGCACGAGGACAGACGAACCCGCCGCCAGCGCGAACGCGATGCAGACCACCGCGTTTTTCTTCAGAAACGCCCCGATCTTTCCCCTGACCGCCCCACGAAGAGCCAACGTCACGCGCCCTCTTTCTGTTCCTGCAAAAACGCTATTATCATATCCCCAAAGTCCCCGATTGTCAAGCATTGCCCCGCAGGACTCCCGCATTTATGTACATGCCACCAACAAAGCGCATTTTCACCTTGAAAAATTTACTGTCATATGATACACTAAGTGGTATCATGGTTATCGCGCATCCGGCACCGCGCGGCGCAGGGCCCGCGGGAAGAGCAGCGCGCAAGGAGCAATCTCATGGCAACGCAAAAGACAACCGCCTCCAAAAAGGTCACCGTAAAGAAAAAGAAGGGCATCGCCGGGTTCTTCACCCGGCTTCGGGCACGGCGCTCCGCAAAGAAGGCGCTGATCAATTCTCTTACCCCCAAGCAGCTGAAGAAGTACAAGCGCCTGCGCAACAGGACCGTCAAGCGCGTCTCCTGGCGCATCCTGCTGAGCGTCCTCACCGTACTGGCGCTGGTGCTGGGCACCGTGATGGCCGGGCTGTTCGTGGCCTTCCGCGGGCCCTCCCAGAACTTCGGCGATCTGCTCACCAAGTCCCTGCTGGAGACCAGCGCTCTGAAATTCGTGCCCTACATCTACTATTCCAACGCGGAGGTGGACGCGATCAACGCCCGCAATTCCGTGGAAGCGCCCACGGAGGACACCGATACCTCCCTGATCGTGATCGACACGGGCGCCACCGAGGAGGAAATGCAGGACATCGAGATCTTCGACGTCACCGGCCCCACCTACAAGGGCTACATGATGGTGGTACGGGATCCCTCCCGGGTCAGCGTCGGCGTGAGCAACGACGGCTTCCCATCCTACACCAAGGGCAGGCTGCTGCACGAAATCGCCCAGCGCTACGACGCGGTGGCCGCCCTGAACGGCGGCGGCTTTGAGGACGGCGGCGGCCAGGGCAACGGCGGCACCCCCACGGGCGTGGTCATCTCCGACGGCGTGCTGATGCACAAGGGCGGCACCAGCGGAAACGAAAACGTGGTGGTGGGCTTCGATCAGGACAACAAGCTGGTGGTGGGCGTCATGAACGGCAGCCAGGCCCTGGCCCGCGGGCTCCGCGACGCGGTCACATTCGGCCCCGCGCTGGTGGTCAACGGCGAGCCCGTCTCCGTCACCGGCTCCGGCTCCGGCCTGAACCCCCGCTCGGCCATCGGCCAGCGGGCGGACGGCGCGGTGCTGCTGCTGGTCATCGAGGGCCGCAAGGCAAACGCCCTGGGCGCCACGCTGTCCGACATCATCCAGGTCATGCTGGATTACGGCGCCGTCAACGCCTCCAACCTGGACGGCGGCAGCTCCTCCATGCTGTATTACAACGGCGAATACGTCAACGCCGGCGTGGTCCTCACCGGTTCCCGGTATATTCCCACCGCGTTCATCGTGCGCTGAGGGAGGAAGCATCATGGCAAAGAAGCACAGCAAGAAAAAGGGCATATTCAGCAGCGTGTTCTATCGCGTCTACGCGATCATCCTGCTTCTATTCCTCGTGGCGCTGGCCTGCGGCCTGTGGTACGCCTGGGGCTATATGAAGGATTACGAGGCCTCCCGCCCCATCTACGTCGCCCGGGAAGCCTTCAGGATGTTTGAGGAAGGCGACTACGATTCCATTTACGATTACGACACCTCCGTTTCCCTGCTGCAGGGCGAGTCCCGGCAGGAATACTCGGCCTACATGAAGGACTTCACCGAAGGCAAGCAGGTGGAGCTCAAGGACGCCTTCTCCTCCAACGACGGCGAAAAGAACTACTCCGTCCGCCTGGACGGCAAGAAGTTCGCCACCCTCACCCTGAGCACCACCGGTGAAAAGACGCCCCACAACAACGACACCTGGCAGATCAGCAGCGTCACCACCATGGTCTTCCAGCCGAAGACCTACACCATCATCGCGCCGGCGGATTCCGTCGTCACGGTGGACGGCAGGACGCTGGGCGAGGGCGACGTCACGGAGAGCGGCATCACCACCAAGTCCGAGGGCCTGCTGCCCAAGGGCCTGACCAGCCCCACCATGACGAAATACACCGTCGCGAGGGCCCTGGGCACCCCCGAAGTCGTATCCACCGACCGCTTCGGCGCCCGGCAGGAGGCGGTGGAGGACAAGTCCTGCGATTACTCCTTCCCCCTGGCCTACGACGAGATCCCCAAGGACTACTACGACAGGATCTCCTACGTCGCCAAGAAGATGGCCAACTACACCTCCGAGGACCGCACCAAGGACAGCATGATGGGCGACGTCTACAACGATTCCCCCGCCGCCAAATACGTGTACAACTTCAACAACCAGTGGTGCCCGGCCCACATCGGCTACGATTTTGAAAACTTCGAGCTCTCCCACTTCTATGTGTATTCCGATGACTGCTTCTCCTGTGAGGTCAACTTCGATTACGTCATCCACTACCGCAAGGCGGACGACAACGTCTACCCCACCACCTACACCATGTACTTCAAGAAGTACAAGGAAGGCTATAAGCTGTACAACTTCACCATGAACTGATGCCCGCGGATAAACAATAGCCTTCGCCAAACGGCGAAGGCTATTGTTGTCGATGAAGCCCGGCGCGGCAAGAACGGCCGTAAGGCAGGGAAGCGGGACTGCAGATGATGGAGCTTACACCATTGAAAGTGACCGATATCTGCAATCGCGGCCGACACGGCAGGCAAAAGCCCGTCCCGGCTTTTGCGTTTGCGGCCCTTCCTGACGCTCTGACAAGAGCCTTCGCCAAACGGCGAAGGCTCTTGTTTGTTTCCGCAGCGCCCGCTATTTTTCCCTGTCCGGACACCGCGCCACGCGCTTCATGCACGAGGGCACCAATTCGCCCTTTTCCAGCATTTCGTCCATCTCCCGCCGGCTGATCCAGCGAAAGTCCATGGTCTCCCCGGGCTGCAGCCGCACGGACGCGGGATCGCAGTTCACTTCACAGAAGAAAGCGTGGCATATGCTCCGGCCCTCTTCGCTCACAAACGCGCCCACGCTCTGAAGCTCCGCGCAGTCGATGCCCGTCTCCTCCCGGAGTTCCCTGCGGGCGCAGGCCGGGGCGTCCTCCCCCTTGAGGGCCGCGCCGCCCGCCGTCACCTCGTACAGCCCCGGGTACGATTCCTTTCCCAGGTCCCGCCGCATCGCCAGATACCTGCCGTCCCTGTGCCGCACCACCACCTCGCACACCAGGTGATACAGCCCCTCCGGCACCGCTTCGCCCCGGACCAGGTCCGCGCCCGCCTTTTCCCCGTCCCGGGTGTAGGCGTCCCAGATCTCCGGCCCCTCCGGAGCCGTGCCGTCCTCCCACAGCTCCTTCCGCAGCGCCATGCTGTCCCCGGGCCCGATCCCGCGGATGACCCGGCAGGGCACGCCGGCGGCGAAGCTCATGGGCGGTATGTCCCGGGTGATGACGCTGCCCGCGCCGATGACGCAGCCGTCGCCCACGGTAACGCCCGGGCACACGGTGACGTTGGCGCCGAACCAGCACCGGCTGCCGATATGCACCGGCCTGGCGTAGCACAGCCGCTTCGTCACGCCGTTGGCGTCCGTCAGGGCGCTGCGCTCCCCCGGCAGCATGGGGTGGATGGGCGTCACGATGGTCACCCCCGGCCCGAAGTTGCAGTCGTCCCCGATGGTCACCTGCGCGTCGTCCTGCACGGTGAAGTTGAAGTTGGCGAACAGCCGCTTTCCGATCCGGGTGTGCTTGCCATAGTGGAAGTAGATGGGCCCCTGCATAAAGCAGCCCTCGCCCATCTCTCCCACGATCTGCCGCAGTATTTCCCCACGCTTCTCCGTCTCATCCTCAAATGTGGCGTTGTATTCCACGTTCAGGTTGTGCGTGCGCAGCTTGATGGCCCGCAGCTCCGGATCCCCCGGGCAGAACAGTTTCCCGGCGAAAATCTTCTCCTCTTCCCGCATGGTTTCTCCCCCCGTCATCGCTTTCTGAACACGTCCAGCATGTGGTGAGAAACGCCCACCATGTCCGGGCGCTCACAGATATAAAAGTGATACTTCATGTACATATCGAACATTTCGTCGTCCATGGCGTCCACCGTCTCCCGCATGTAGTTGGTGGCCATGTCCGTGCCCACGTAGTGCAGCCGCTCCGCTGGCAGCCCATCCATGAGCGCGTCGATGTGCTCCCTCCGGAACAGGGAGAATATCTCCTCCGGCGTGGAAGCCGCCTTGAAGCTCACGGGGTCCACCAGCTCCCGGTATCGCTCCTCCCGGAGCATGCCCCGCCCGAAGCAGAAGCACACGATGGTGGCGTCGTTGCCGCAGTACGCCGCGAACACCACCCCGCCGGGCTTCGTCACGCGGATCGCCTCTTCCAGCGCCCTTCTCTGGTCCTCCCGCGTGTACAGGTGATACATGGGCCCCAGCAGCAGCGTAATATCGTAGCCGTCGTCCTGAAAGCATGAGAGGTCCAGCGCGTTCCCCTGCCGCACGGTGACGTTTTCCCCGGGCTGCGTGTTGCGCCGGAACACCTCGATGTTGCGCTCCACCAGCTCCACCGCGTCCACGGCGCAGCCCTGCTGGGCCAGCGCGTGGCTGTAGCGGCCCGTTCCCGCGCCGATCTCCAGCACCCGGTCCCCTTTCTTCAGATACCGCCCGATGTACCGCATGGTGGTCAGGAATTCCACCATGCCGTGGCGGGAGCGCAGTCGTCCGTCCTCGTCGTAGTTTCCGTAGTATTCGTTCAGCAGGCCCACCGCGTCCATCGTCCCGCCCCCCTGATGTATTTTTGAAATGATAGCATACTTCCCGCAAAAAAGCAAGCGCCGCGCCGCCGCGCAAACTCTTCATTGACTTGTCCCGGAAAATCGGATATACTATTGAAGGAAACCGAATACATGGATCATCAGTGCCGGGCGGGTTCAATGCCGTTGGGCAACGCCGTCCGGGTAAAAGGGAATCAGGTGCGAGTCCTGAGCGATCCGGTCACTGTGAGCGGGAGGCCGGCCGCATACGCCATTGCGCCCCGGCGCGAGAAGGCGCGGCCATGCCGTTGGTCCGCGAGCCAGGAAACCTGCTGAATCCGATCCGGCGCACAGCTTCCGTCGAAGGCTACCCGCCCATATCCGCACGCGGCCCCGCGTGCCGGCGCGCTTGCCTTCCAGACAGCCCAGGCGCGCTTTTCTATGGGACTCTGTAACCGAAAGGCGGTTGCGCCATGACCTTCTTTCAGATGAACATCGCCGCGATGCTCGCGGGCTTCGCGCTGGACTTGCTGCTGGGCGACCCCGAGGGCTGGCCCCACCCCGTGATCTGGATCGGCAGATGGATCTCCTTCGCGGAGAAGAAGCTGCGCGCCCGGGGCGGCAATCTGCGCGCCTCCGCGGTGCTGCTGACGGCCTCCACCGTGCTGCTGACCATGGCCTTTACCGCCGCCTGCCTGTTTCTGCTCTCCCTGATCCACCGGGCCGCCCTGTTCGCGGGCATGTGCGTTATCTCCTGGACGACCCTCTCCGCGAAGTGCCTGGCCAAGGAGGCCCGGGGCGTCGCCGCGGCGCTGGAAAAATCCCTGGAAGCGGGCCGGAAGCAGGTTGGCCGCATCGTGGGCCGGGACACCGCCGCCCTCTCCCGGGACGAGATCATCTGCGCCACCGTGGAGACCGTGGCCGAGAACACCACCGACGGCGTGATCTCCCCCATGCTGTATCTGGCGCTGGGCGGCCCCGTGCTGGCCATGGGGTTCAAGGCCGCCAGCACGCTGGACTCCATGGTGGGCTACCTGGACGACAAATATCGGGACATCGGCTGGAGCAGCGCGAAGCTGGACGACGTTCTGAACTACCTCCCCGCGCGGGTGTGCGCCCTGTTGATGTGCCTTGCCGCGCGGCTGGGCGGGCTGGACGGCAAAAACGCCCTGCGCGTCGTGCGCCGGGACCACGCCAACCACCTGAGCCCCAACTGCGCCTGGAGCGAGTCCGCCGCCGCCGGAGCGCTGCACATCCAACTGGGCGGCACCCACACGTATTTCGGAAAGCCCGTGGAAAAGCCCACGATCGGGGACGCGGACCGGCCCGTGGAAATCGGCGATATCCGGAAGGCCAACCGGCTTCTCTGGATCTCCGCTTTCCTGCTGGCGGCCGCCCTCGCGCTGATGGGAACGCTGCTGTAAAGGCGCCGCGGGCAGGCCGCGCCGCCGCATGACATACCAAACCCCGCATCTTCACTCCGCAGAATGGAGGCGTCATATGAACCAATCCCAGCAGGAACAGGCCCCGCAGAAGCACTACAGCTTCTTTCAGAACCGCCAGTGCGAATACTTCCCCTGCCACACGGGCGTGCCGGAGGAGGATTTCAACTGCCTCTTCTGCTATTGCCCGCTGTACACCCTGGGCAAAAAGTGCGGCGGCAACTGCCGCTACACGCCCAAGGGCATCAAGGTCTGCTCGGACTGCACCTTCCCCCACATCCGGGAGAATTACGACAAAATCATCGCCCGCTACCAGGAGATCATGGCCGTGGCCGCAAGGACGGATGAGGATGAGCGAAATAAAGCCGCAGAAAATCGATGAGCGCGCCCGTGAAGCGGCGCGCCGCCGCTGGGACGCCGTGGCCAAGCCGCTGCATTCCCTGGGCCTGCTGGAGGATATGGTATCCCGGCTGGCGGGCATCGGGGGAAGCGCGGACGTGCGCCTGGACAGGCGCTGCGCCCTTGTCTTCTGCGGGGATCACGGCGTCGTCGCCCAGGGCGTGGCCCAGTCCGGCAGCGAGGTGACCGCTCTGGTGGCCCGCTCCATCGCGGAAGGAACGGCCAACGTGAACCTCATGGCCGCCTCCGCCGGCGCCGACGTGCTGGCCGTGGACGTGGGCATGGCGCGGGATGTGGACCATCCGGCGCTGCTGCGCCGCAAGATCGCCCGCGGCACGGACGACATCACCCTTGGCCCCGCCATGTCCCCGGAACAGGCCCGCCGGGCCCTGCAGATCGGCATCGACGTCGTGGGGGAGATGAAGTCAAAGGGCTACGGCATCGCCGCCGTGGGAGAAATGGGCATCGGCAACACCACCTCCGCCAGCGCCGTCGCCTGCGCGCTGCTGGAATTGCCCCCGGAGCGGCTCACCGGCCGCGGCGCGGGACTCTCGGACGCCGGGCTGACCCGGAAGCGCGAGGCCGTCCGACGGGCCATTCAGGTCAACCGCCCCGACCCCCACGACCCGCTGGATGTCCTCGCCAAACTGGGCGGCTACGACATCGCCGGCATGGCCGGGGCCTTCCTGGGCGGCATGATCCATCGCATGCCCATGATCGTGGACGGCATGATCTCCGCGGCGGCGGCGCTGCTGGCGGAGCGCGTCTGCCCCGGGACCCGGGAATTCATGCTCCCCTCCCACGTGGGCCGGGAGCCCGCCAGCGCCCGGCTGCTCAGGGCCCTTGGCCTCTCCCCCGTCATCAGCGCCCAGCTGGCGCTGGGAGAGGGCACCGGCGCGGTACTGCTCATCCCCATGCTGGACATGGCCCTTCGCGTGTACAACGGCACCCACACATTTGAAAACCTGGGCATGGAGGCCTACGCGCCCCAGGAGGAAAAGCCATGATCGCGCTCATCACCGGCGGCAGCGGCTGCGGAAAATCCACCTATGCCGAGCGCATCATCGACTCCCTCCCGGCAGACGGGCGCGTATACGCCGCCACCATGCAGGTGTACGACGAGGAATCCCGGCTGCGGGTGCAGCGCCACCGGGAGCAGCGCGCGGGCAAAGGCTTCCGCACCGTGGAGATCCCGAAGGACCTGGCCGCCCTCCCCGCGGGCCCGGGCGACGCCGTGCTGGTGGAGGACCTGGTAAACCTCACCGCCAACGAGATGTTCGACGGCGGCGACTGGACCCGCATCCCCGCCGCGCTGCGCGCCCTGGGGGCCCGGTGCCGTCACCTGATCCTGGTCACCAACGACGTGTTCTCCGACGGAGTCGAATACCCGGAATCCACCCGGCAATACCTCGAAAGCCTGGCCGAGGTAAACGCCTTCGCCGCGCGGATGGCAGACAGCGTGGTGGAAGTGGTGTATTCCGTCCCCGTCGCCGTCAAAGGAGGTCTCCCATGCGCGTTCTGAACTCGCTCGTCGCCGCGTTTTCCACCTATTCCCGCATCCCCATGCCCCGGATCGAATGGACGGACGAAAACCGCCGCTACGCCATGTGCTTTTTTCCCATGGTGGGCGTCGCCGTGGGCCTGGCGCTGGCGGCGTGGCTGTGGCTGTGCGAAGAGCTGGCGCTGCCCTCCCTGCTGCGCGGCGCCGTGGGCGCGGTGGTCCCGCTGCTCGTCACCGGCGGCATCCACATGGACGGCTTCATGGACACCGCGGACGCCCTCGCCTCCTGGCAGCCCATGGAAAAGCGCCTGGAGATCCTGAAGGACAGCCACACAGGGGCCTTCGCGGTGATGGCCTGCGCCGGCTACCTGCTGGTGACGGCCGGCCTGCTGGGCGCCGCCAGGCTCCGGGACGCTCCCCTGCTGGGGGCCTGCTTCGTGCTCTCCCGCGCGCTGAGCGCCTGGGCGCTGGTGTCCTTCAAAAGCGCGCGGCCCGGCGGCATGCTGGACGGTTTCTCCCGGGCCGCCGAAAAGCGTCGGGCGAGCGTCTGCGCAGTCATTTACACCGCCCTGTGCGCCCTTCTCTGGGCGCTGCTGGATCCCTGGACCGCCCCGCTGTGCCTGGCGGCGGCGGCCGTCTGCCTGCTGGGCTACAGGCGCGTGTCCTACAAATACTTCGGCGGCGTGACGGGCGACCTGGCGGGTTGGTTTTTGCAGCTCGCCGAGCTGGCCTGCATCGCTGCGGTCGTGATCGGAGGCAGGCTGTGATAAAGCTGTACATCGGCGGCGCGTGGCAGGGCCAGCTGGAACTCGCCCGCCGCGAAAATCCCCATTCGGAGTTCCTTCCGGATTTCCACGAATCCGTCCGCGAGGCGCTGGCCCGGGGCGAATCCCCCGCGGATTTCGCGCGGCGTGTGTGCGAAGATCACCCGGATGCCGTCGTCGTGGCCGACGAGGTGGGCTCCGGCGTGGTGCCCGTGGACGCGGCCGACCGCGCCTACCGCGAGGCGGTAGGCCGGGCGCTGTGCGCGGTGGCCCAGGCCGCGCAGGAAGTGACGCGGGTCGTCTGCGGCATCGGGGTGCGCATCAAATGAGCGCGCTGCTGATCCGCCACGGCCTCACCGCGGGCAACCTGGAGGGCCGCTACATCGGCTGCCGCACGGACGAGCCCCTCTGCCCGGAGGGCCTCGCCGCCCTGCGCGAAAGGGCGTTTCCCCCGGTGGAGCGCGTGTTTTCCAGCCCCATGCGCCGCTGCCTGGAGACCGCCGCCCTGCTGTATCCCCACCTTTCCCCGGAGATCGTGCCGGACTTCCGGGAATGCGATTTCGGCGATTTCGAGGGAAAGAGCTACGCGGAGCTCAACGGCCGCCCGGATTACCAGCGTTGGATTGATTCCGGCGGGGAGCTGCCTTTCCCCGGCGGGGAGAGCCGCGCCTCCTTCGCCGCGCGCTGCATCCGGGCCTACGAGGCCCTGCTGGCCAAGGGCCTGCCGGAGGGCGCCGCTCTGATCGTCCACGGCGGCGTCATCATGGCCGTCATGGAGCGCTTCGCCCGCCCCCGCGGCGGCTATTTCGATTTCCAGGTTCCCTGCGCCTCCGGCTACATCCTTCGCCCGGACGGGCGCTACCGCATCCTGTAACCCGCGCCAACCCCCGCGGGGTTTTTCCCGTGTTTGCCCGTTTCCCGCCATTTACACGCCATCCACATCCGCAGGGCTTCCGGGAAACGACAAAGTTATCCCATTTCCATGCCTTCGCCGCATTCTTTTGCAAAAAAGCTTCCCTACTTGCCGAAAGTGTGGTATCATGGTCGTGTACCGTTGCGATCGGCCGCGTAGGCTGCCGTTTACGGTAAGCCAGGAACTTTTTCTTTCCGTACCCGGTCAAACCAATCAGACGAAACGCGCGACAAACGCTCCCATATATGCGAAAAGGGAGGAGGAACCGCATGCGAAAAACCGCAAAACAGGCCGCGCTGCTGCTTGTCCTGCTGGCTATGCTATGCCTGCTGCAGGGCGGCGCGCTGGCCGACGAGCCCTGCGAACACGCCCTTTCGGACAAGACCCAGGTGGATTTCACCATGCCGACCTGCTCCGCCGCAGGCAGCTACACCCTCCGCTGCACGATCTGCGGCAATGAGGAAGTATACGCCATCGAACCTCTCGGGCACACCTTCCGCGACGCCTACGTCATCCAGCCCTCCACGTGCAGCCAGCCCGGCCAGATGATGCAGGAATGCGAGGTCTGCGGCCAGGAACAGGTCGTGGAGCTCCCCCTGGCGGAGCACGTCTACGGCGAATGGAGCACCATGATCGAACCCACCTGCGCGGCGGAGGGCGTGGAAAGCGCCACCTGCCAGGAATGCGGCGCGGTGCAGACCCGCCCCATCCCCATGCTGGAGCACGACTTCGGCGACGCCGTCGTCACCGTGGCCCCCACCTGCGTCAGCGAGGGCGCGTCCGTCCGCGTCTGCGCGGCCTGCGGCCTGGAGGATACCCAGGTCCTGCCCCCCACGGATCACGTCTACGGCAGCTGGGCAGTGGCACAGCCGGCGACGGACCACTCCTGCGGCCTCCGCATCCGCACCTGCCAGGCCTGCGGCCGGACCGACTCCGGACAATTCTACCCCGAAGGCACCCTGCGCCGGGACGTCAGCGCCTACGAATCCGTCACCGGCCTGCAGCGGTTGCTCGCCGACCTGGGCTATCTGAACGACGCGACGGACGGCTTGTTCGGCCCGAGGACGGAGGCTGCCGTGAAGGCCTTCCAGGCCGCGGAGGGCCTCTCCTCCGATGGCATCGCCTGGCCGCAGACCATCAATCGTCTGGCGGCGGCCTGGCAGGCGGCCGCTCCCGGCCTTCCCACCCTGCCGCCCCCGCAGGTGGACGCCGAAGACTCCGACAGCGAAGAGCTCCCCTGCTGTTTCATCCGCACGCTCCCCGACGGCGAGGAGGAGCTGCTGTTCTGCCCCACCCACGCCATCCTCCATTCCACCGTGGAAGCGCTTCTGAGCGCCGCCGCGGACGACCGGCAGCGTCTGGCCTTGCTTCAAAGCGCCCGCAAGCTGTGGGAAGCGGAGCTGGAGGCCCAGTTCGACCGCTACCGCGCGCTGCTGGGCGACGATCAGCAGGATACCGCCGACGGCATGCGCACGCTGTACCTCGTCTCCCTGCAGACGCAGGAGCAGTCCTGGAGCGCCCTTATGCCGGACAGCCCGGACGCCGTGCTGCAAAATGTCATCGACTCCCTGACGCGCAAGAACGCCGAAATGTGCGCCCTGCTGTACACCCTCGCCCCCTGACCCGCGAAAGCGCAGCAAGCCCCGGAGAGGATTGGAGAGGCCCGCACGCCTCTCCATTTTCCATCAATTCCGGCGAACGGTGCCCAAGATCAAATCATTGATTTGTCATTGGGGCTCGTCCTTTGACCGACCCGGAAGCCCGCGGGCTTCCGGCCTTATGTGCGGCGGAATTGCGTTTTCCGGGAGGGATCGCCTGCGATTCCGGAGGAAAATGCGTTCATGCCACGCGCCGGGATCCGGAGGATCCGCGCGGGAAGGTTGGAAACCCATCAGGGGTTCCAGGTCGCCTGTGGCGGCCGCTGGACGTCAGGAAATTCGTGTGCGCACGCGCGGATTCCCGCGGTTCCCCTTCCCGCTGGAAAACCTTTGGTTGTTCAACGATATAAAACAGCCCCGGAAACATTCCTGTTCCCGGGGCTTTATCATTGATAGTTCCGTTATCCGTCAGTCGATGAGCCGCTTGAAGTCGGACTGGCAGGTCAGGCCGTGGATGGCCCGCAGGATCTCCTCGCGCCCGCCCTTTTTGATGATATCCGCGATCTGGCCGAACACCTCGTCGATAGCCTCCCGGTACTTGTCCAGGATGTCGTCCGTGTGCGCCAGGGTGGGATAGATGGCGGTATTGCCCAGGAAGCCCTTGTCCAGCATCAGGATCGTGTACAGCGTCTTCAGCTCCGGGCCGTTCTCCTCAAAGTCGAAGTGCGCCAGGCAGGGGAATCCGGAGGTGTGCACGTGCAGCCCGTGCTTCGCCGCCAGGTCCCGCCAGTCCTTCTGCACCGTCTCGCCGGCGTGGGTGATGTGCTCCCACACCCGCGTCTTCTCCATCTTGTCCAGGGTCGCCAGCGCGGCCGCCGGGCCCACGCCCTCGGTCCAGTAGGTACTGCTGATGAAGGACTCATGGGCGCCGTCCATGGCTTCCTTGGTGCCGATCACGGCGCCGATGGGGTGTCCGTTGCCCAGCGCCTTGGCGAAGATGGCGATATCCGGCGTCACGCCCAGCAGCTTGTGCACGCCGCCGAAGTTCATGCGCCAAGCGATGGTCACTTCGTCAAAGATCAGCAGGCCGCCCACGCGGTGGATCTCGTCCCGCACGTGCTCCAGGAACCCCGCCGGCGGCATGGTGCCGCGCACCGGCTCCATGATTACGCAGGCCAGCTTGTCGCCGTGGTCCCGGATGAGCTTGTCGAACTCCTCCGTGTCGCCGTGCTTGAACGTATATGCCGTGCCGTTCAGCCCCCGCGGCACG
>JAEEGL014215187.1_pt1 | contig 14343 bp, 11 predicted proteins | sample 9134231 | NCBI WGS metagenome assembly JAEEGL01 (sample SAMN16246548, study PRJNA631951) | gut metagenome | biome: gut microbiome; feature: rumen; material: fiber-attached | host: Bos | place: Iran: Karaj | collected 2018-10
GGCAAATGAAAGTTCAGATTACAGGGAGAAAATGAGGGAGAAATGACAAGTGAAAAACACGAAGAGCGGAAATCAGATGCATTAGTTAGAAAAAAAATGAAAGACAAAACTGTAAATCTTCTGAAGCTAATTTATAGAAATACCTAAATAGTTTATCCAAAATAATTTTTTTCACATTATTAACATGAAAAAGGCGGTTAAATGGATTTTTTTTTGTAATTTTGGAACATAATATGCGGTAGTGCCATCTCCTGCATTTTCAGGAACTAACTAAATAACTGATAATGATAGCAAAAAGGAATCATTCAGTCCAGTCCGCATATTCGAGACCAGCCAAATAAAAAAAACAAAATATAATGAATTACAAATGGAATTACACATCACCGACACTCGACGAGCAAGCGGCTGCGGCTAAGTTATCGCTGGAGCTGGGCGTCAGCCCCGTGATTTGTCTGCTTCTACTAAGGCGCGGCATCACGACTGCGGCAGATGCAAAGGCATTCTTCCGTCCTCAACTTCACGCTCTTCATGACCCGTTCCTGATGCAAGACATGGACAAGGCTGTTGACCGTCTGAATGAGGCGATGGGCAGAAAGGAGCGGATTCTGATTTACGGGGACTACGACGTGGACGGCTGTACTGCCGTTGCCCTGGTGTACCGCTATCTTCAGCAGTACTACTCGAACATGGACTACTACATTCCCGACCGTAACGACGAAGGATATGGTGTTTCCCGCCAGGGCATCGAATATGCGAAGGAGACAGGCGTTTCTCTGATTATCATCTTGGACTGCGGTATCAAGGCCGTTGAAGAGATTGCATACGCCAAGAGCCAAGGTATCGACTTTATTATCTGCGACCACCACGTGCCCGACAAGGAGCTTCCACCCGCCGTGGCGATTCTGAACGCCAAACGTGAGGGCAACACATATCCTTACAACGAGCTGTCAGGCTGCGGTGTGGGATTCAAGTTCATGCAAGCCTTCTCCATCAGCAACGGCATCCCGTTCAACACGCTAATTCCGTTGCTGGACCTCGTGGCTGTGAGCATCGCCTCCGACATCGTACCCATCATGGGAGAGAACCGGGTGTTGGCCTACCATGGTCTCCGTCAGCTGAGCAACAACCCATGTGTTGGTCTTCAAGCCATCAAGGACATCTGCGGTATGACGGGCCGAGAGATTACGATGAGCGACATCATCTTCAAGATTGGTCCCCGCATCAACGCATCGGGACGTATCCAAAACGGAAAGGAGTCGGTTCGTCTGTTAGTGGAACGTGACATAGCCAAGGCCCGTGAACAGGCCGAGCGCATCAACCAGTACAATGACGAACGCAAGGAGTTGGATAAGAGGATGACCGAGGAAGCCAACATCCTCGTGGACCTGATGCCTGAGATGGCAGACAAGAGTTCGATGGTGATTTATGAGGAAGACTGGCATAAAGGCGTGATTGGCATTGTAGCCTCCCGTCTCACCGAGCTCTACTACCGTCCGGCCGTGGTGTTATGCCGCACAGGCGACATCGCCACAGGTTCGGCACGCAGCGTGAGCAACTTCGACGTTTACAAAGCCATTCAGCACTGCTCCAGCCTTTTGGAGAATTTCGGCGGACACCCTTATGCCGCCGGCCTTTCGCTGAAAGTGGAAAACGTTGAGAAGTTCAGCGAGATGTTTGAGGAGTACGTAAGCACCCACATCACAGACAATCAGACGAAAGCCAATCTGGACATAGACGCAGAAATCCGTTTCCAGGAAATCAATCATAAGTTCTTCAACGATCTGAAGAAGATGCGTCCGTTCGGTCCCGACAATCAAAAGCCAACCTTCATGACCCGCGAGGTTTACGACTACGGAACGAGCAAGGTGGTGGGAAAAGACCAGGAGCATATCAAGCTGGAACTTGTGGACACGAACTCCAACCATATCATGAACGGAATCGCCTTCGGTCAGAGCTCCCAAGCACGCTATATCAAGACAAAACGCTCGTTTGACATCGCCTATACGATAGAGGACAACACCCACAAGAAAGGAGATATCCAGTTGCAAATTGTGGATATCAAGGCAGAGAGTGTTTGACATTGATTTATTATGTGATTTCCGGCTGCACTCAACATAGCGCAAGCAAGGCACCACAAACATTATCACAACATAAGACTTTTCAATTCAACGGACTTATCGACTAAGTTTTTCACACGTTGGACATCGCAGACTACAAGAAGATACTGAAACAATACTGGGGCTACGACTCGTTCCGGGGAATCCAGGAAGAAATAATCAGTTCTATCGGTTCCGGTAAGGACACGCTGGGGTTGATGCCCACGGGCGGCGGCAAGTCCGTCTGCTTTCAAGTACCGACATTGGCGATGGATGGCATGTGCATCGTGGTGACTCCTCTGATAGCCCTGATGAAAGACCAGGTGTCGCAGTTACGTCTGCGCGGAATCAAGGCAGAGGCCGTTTATTCCGGCATGATCAGGAGCGAGATAGAGCGTGTGCTTGAAAACTGCATCTTCGGCAATTTCAAGTTTCTGTACGTGTCGCCCGAACGTTTAGGAACCGAACTCTTTCAGGCAAAGCTTCGCTACATGCGCAACATCTGCATGATCTGCGTGGACGAGGCACACTGCATCTCACAGTGGGGCTACGACTTCCGCCCCGCCTACCTTGAGATAGCCAAGCTTCGCCGCATGATTCCCTACCCTGTTCCAGTGCTGGCATTGACCGCCACGGCCACTCTAAAAGTGGTTGACGACATCCAGGACCGTTTGAACTTCCCGGAGAAAAACGTGTTCTCCATGAGTTTCGAACGAAAAAACCTGGTATATGTGGTACGCGAGACAGAGAACAAAGATGACGAACTCATCCATATCTTGTCGAGTTATCAGGAAGGCAGCGCCATCGTTTATACCCGTTCCCGTCGTCTCACGAGTGAACTGGCTCATCATCTGGAAGAATGCGGTATCAGCTCAGAGAACTACCACGCCGGTCTGACCGAGGCCGAGCGCGACCTTCGTCAGCGCAACTGGACGAAAGGCCGGTGCCGCGTGATGGTTGCTACGAACGCATTCGGTATGGGCATCGACAAGCCCGACGTAAGGCTGGTGATTCACTACAACGTGCCCGACTCCATAGAAGCCTACTTCCAAGAAGCCGGCCGAGCTGGAAGAGACGGCAAGCGATCCTATGCCGTGCTGCTCTACAACAACCAAGACCAGGGAAAACTTCGCCGCAGGATTGACGAGACCTACCCTGACCCAGCCTATATCCGCGACACCTACGACAACATCTGCTACTTCTTCGAGATAGGCATCGGTGAGAGTAAGAACCGCACATACAAGTTCAGCATAGAGAAGTTCTGCCGCACGTTCCACCAATTCTCCGTTCAGGCCGAAAGTTCCCTGCACCTGCTGAACAATGCCGGCTATATTGAATACTGTACAGACCCCGAATTCAAGTCCCGCGTGCGGTTTGCCCTGAGCAAGGAGGACCTCTACCGGCTTCATGAAGGGAGCCAGCGCAGGGAAGCCATCATCAACTGCCTGCTGAGAACCTACAGCGGACTGTTCGCAGACTACACCAACATTGACGAACTGCAAATATCTCACCAAACCGGCATAGGCGTGGAGCCCATCTATGAAGAGCTGAAATCGATGGCCCAGCAACGTATCATCGACTATATTCCCCGTAGCAACGAGCCCACCATCACGTTTCTTGTAGGCCGCGTAGAAGGCAAGGACCTATACCTGCCGCCCAATGTCTATGCAGACCGGAAGAAAGACTACCAGATGCGAATAGAAGAGGTATTGAAATATGCCTCATCGAAAACGCAATGCCGCAGCCGCATGCTACTTGAATATTTCGGTCAGGCAGATGCCAAAGACTGTGGACAATGTGACGTATGCCGCAGAAACAAGAAGCAGAAGCCCACGCCTTCCCGTCCAATCCGGGAACAAATATCCGAACTGCTTTCCGATGGTGACTGGCATAGTCTTCAGGAGCTGAACACGCTGAAAGTGAACCGTGAAAAGCTGGACGAAACGCTTGACGAGATGATTAGCGAAGAGGAAGTGGAACTGGACACTGGAATGATAAGAAAAAGTTAAGAGTTGAGGATTTTATAGTTTAGAGTTTAAAATTTTATGTTTAAAGTTTAATGTTTAAAGTTTAAAGAGAAAAAGAAAGGCAACAAAAAAAATAATAATACAATGGGATTTTTTAAAAAGTTATTTAGCGGCAAGGAGCCGAGCGATGAAGAGCGTGACCAGAAACGCGACGCAAACAATTTCGACACATTAAAATATAGTGGACTCCAGGCACTTCAGATGGGCAAGACAGGACATGCAATCGCCTATCTGACGCATGCGCTCGACATTCAGGAAGATGAGGAAGCCCATGCGATGCTGGTAAACGCCTATATCCGCGACAACGACCTTGAAAGCGCGGCAGAGGTGGCATCAGAGCTTTGTGAGCTCTTCCCTGAGAAAGTCAGTCATCCAATCAGCCTTGCCCATCTTCTTTTCCAGTTGGAACGGTATGATGAGATGGAGAAAGCCTGTGAGCAAGCCATTGCCCTTTCTCCGGATAGTTCCGTGTCCTACCATCTGCTGGCAGAAAAAAACTTAGCGACAGGAAATTACGCAACCGCCGAGCAACAAGCCACAAAAGCCATCGAACTGAATGCCGATTCGTTTGACAGCTACCTGCTCCGTGCACGTATCTACCAGCATGAAGATAAATGCACAGAGGCGCTGGAAGACCTGAGCCACCTGATAAGTACCGGCCATGTGAACGACGATGTGCTGCTGCTTCGCGGGGAGTTACTGGAATTGACCGGCAACCAGCAAGAAGCCCTTGAAAGCTATCAAGAGGTTTTGGCAGAGAATCCGTTTAAACACGAGGCCTACACAAAAATCGCCCTGCTTCAAATCCAATTCAACCAATATGAAGATGCAGCGGACACCATCAACGACGCCATAGAACAGAACGGCGAGTATTCCCAGATTATCCTTGCCCGCCAGGTCTTGAAAAGCGCTTTAGGCGACGAGGAAGGTGCGGCCTCAGACGCCGAGCTGGCAGAGAAGCTACAGGCAGAAGAGGAAGTGGCGGAGCATAAGGAAGCCGATATCGAACAGGAGATGAAGAACAAATACAACTCGATTAATCCATTCCAATAGTTTTTCAGGAAAGGCAAAAAAGACCTCAGATATATGAAAACTGGGAATGGAGGTATCAACAAAGGGAGCAAGACCACCTTACGCCTTTCTCCAGAATCGCTGCAGGAAGAGAATTCCTGCGGTAGTGAGTCCGAAAGGAAATCCTAACCAGATACCTTGCGGTCCCAGATGTAAGATGAATGCAAAGAAATAGCTGGCAGGAATGGAAACGACGAGATAGGCGATGACCGCATAGAGCATGAGGGGTTTGACATCCTGTATGGCCCTAAGCGCATTGGAGAAAAGTATCTGAGTGCTGTCGCCCAACTGATAGATAATAAAAGGCAACAACAGCGTAGATGTCATCGCTACGACCTCAGTACTCGTCGTGAAGCAAAAGCAAAGCGGCTGAAATGCCAGCACAATGGCCGTGGTCAACACAAGAGCAGAACAAAGGGTCATGCCATAGGCGGTGAATGCGATTCTCCTCACCTCCAGTCTTTCTCCCCTTCCTTTGAAATGGCTGATGCGAATGGCTGCAGCCGCTCCTATTCCATAATAGAACATGAAGCAGAGGGTTCCGATGGTGCACATGACCTGATGTGCAGCAAGCGCTGTAGCCCCCAGCCACCCCATCATAACCGCCGTTATGTTGAATGAAGCCGCCTCGAGAGCCAATTGCAGTCCGATAGGCAGCCCCACTTTCGACAGATGAAAAAATCCCTTCTTCGTGATTTTCTTTCTGAATCCCCCCAGAAACCGTTCATACCGCTTAGCCGACCATATGACACCCCACATCAAGAGTACCATGAGCACCCGCGACAAGAGCGTGGCAATTCCCGCCCCGTTGAGTCCCATAGGCGCAAGAGAGATTGAAGTGAAAGGCAACGTGAATCCATATATAAGCAGGTAGTTCCCTAAGATATTTAGTATGTTTCCCACCAGCATGATGTACATGGGACTTTTCGTATCTCCCACTCCGTCGCAGAACTGCTTCATGCTATTGAATAGAGACAGGAACGGCAACGAGAGGAGAATAATGATAAAATAGGGTCTGATGAGGGGCATAAGTTCCTCAGGCTGGTTGAGCACCCCTAAATTGAAATAAAGAATGAGCATGAAAAACATTACCGCCATACAAATCACCATGTTCGCCAACAGACTTTCCTTGAGCGTACGGCTGCAGTCCTCCTCTTGTTTTCTTCCAAAATAAGCCCCGACGATAGGTGTCGTGCTATAAGAAAAACCGAGCAGAAAAAAAACGATGAGATTAAAGACATTATTGACGAACCCCGAAGCGGAAAGCTCCGGGGTGCCATACTGTCCTACCATGATGGTATCGGCAAATGCCTGTGCGATGGTACCGAGCTGCCCGATAACTATGGGTATGCCCAGTACGATGAGCGGCTTTATGTGTTTCGTCTCAGCCACCTGCTATGCGTTTCCTTTCTCGTCGAGATAAGAGTCCTTGAATCCGAGGAAATAGAGCACTCCGTCGATGCCGATGGTGTTGATAGACTGCTGTGCGTTCGCCACAACCCTGGGTTTTGCATGGAATGCGATGCCGAGTCCCGACTGGGAGAGCATAGGCAAGTCGTTGGCACCGTCGCCAACAGCGATAGTCTGGCGGATATCCACTTTCTCCACCTGTGCAATCAGCTTTAGCAATTCAGCCTTTCGCTTTCCGTCGACAATCTCACCCACATAGTGACCAGTGAGTTTTCCGTTTTCATCAATTTCAAGCTCGTTGGCATAGACATAGTCGATTCCGTAGCGGTCCTGAAGGTATTTTCCGAAATAGGTGAATCCACCGGATAGAATCGCAATTTTATAGCCATAACGTTTGAGCACGTACATCAAACGGTCCACACCTTCCGTAATCGGCAGGTTCTCGGCAATCTCCCTCATCACACTGACATCCAGTCCCTTGAGCAGAGCCACACGCTCCGTGAAGCTCTCCTTGAAGTCAATCTCCCCACGCATGGCACTCTCGGTGATGGCCTTTACCTTGTCACCCACCCCGGCCCGCATGGCCAGTTCGTCGATTACCTCCGTCTGGATGAGCGTGGAATCCATATCGAAGCAGATAAGTCTGCGCATACGCCGGTACATGTCGTCGAGTTGCAAAGAGAAGTCCATGCCCATGTCGGCCGACAGCCGCATGAGTTCCGCCTGCATCTCCATCCTGTCCTTTGGATTTCCACGTAATGAGAACTCGATGCACTTACGCGTGTGGTTCTTCTCCGGGTTTCTCATGGACTGCCTGCCCGTGAGCCTTCGTATGGCATCGATGTTCAGTCCCTGCTGTGCTATGACCTTCGTTGCCGCCTCAATCTGCGCAGCCGAAAGGTGCCGTCCAAGCAAGGTGAGGATATAGCGGTTCTTACCCTGCCTGTTGACCCATTCCTCGTACTCATCCTCGGAGATTGGAGAGAATCCGATGTTCACGCCCAACTCCGTAGCCTTGAAAAGAAGCTCTTTCATGACTTGCCCAGAATGCGCTTCATCCATTCGGATGAGGATGCCGAGTGAGAGCGTGCTATGTATGTCAGCCTGACCTATATCAAGGATATGGGCATTGTATTTTGCAAGAATCTCCATGACAGAGGCAGTCAGTCCTGGACGGTCCTGCCCCGTAATCCTGACGAGGATTTGTTCTTTTTTTACGATTGGAGTGTTCATAAGTTACTAATTATTTGATTTGCCACTTGGCAACACGGCATATAAAACAGGATAAAATCCGACAGGCAATCATTTCTGATTGGTATCAGTGTTTTTTGTTCGCATTCTGTTTTGGAAAATTCCACAAATCTGATTTACAACATCTTAAAGGCACGTTTGATAACCTTCTCAACGGATGCATCCGGTTCGTCCTTTAGAATGGCTTTGACCGCCTTTGCCACCGGTGCCGGAGAATAGCCAAGAGCCTTTAAAGCCTCTGTGGCATCGTCGTAGACCTGCTTGTTGAAAGACGCAGTCGTTTCCTCACCCTTGAGGGCAACCTCAGGCATAATTCCGAGTGACGCCACCTTGTCCTTGATTTCAACGATGATACGCTGTGATGTCTTCGCGCCAAGTCCCTTCACGGTTTTGAGCATCTTCTCGTCGCCATTGAGTATGACATTGCAGAGTTCCGCTGGTGTGAAAGCCGAGAGAATGGTTCGTGCAGTGTTACCTCCCACACCGCTGACGCTGATAAGCTGCAAGAACAGCTGACGCTCCTGCAAAGTGGCGAAGCCGAAAAGCACCCATGCATCCTCACGAATGGCTTCATAGACATAGAGTCTCACCTCCGACTTTCCCTGAATAGCGCTGAAGGTGTTGAGCGATATATTGAGCAGATAACCCACTCCATGACATTCCACAGTTGCCGTTGCGGGAGTGATGGAATCTAATTTTCCAGAAACATATTCAATCATGTTTAGTTGAGAGTTTAGAGTTGAGAGTTTAGTGGTTAGTGAGTTTAAAGTTTAAAGATGAAATTACAAATTCCTTTCCATACGCAGATTGTCGGTTGTGAATTCGACGACAGCAAGCCGGTGAGTAACAAAGATGACAGTAGCGTCATTGTAGTGTTCCTTAATCCGTAGCAGGAGTTCTCGCTCCGTGTCGATATCGAGCGCTGATGTAGCCTCATCAAGTAAAAGCACTTTTGACGGACGTACGATAGCGCGCGCAATGGCTATTCGCTGCGCCTGGCCTTCGGAAAGTCCTCCACCTCCTTCTCCACAGACGGTATTCAGTCCATCTGGCAACTCGAACACAAAGTCCGCCATAGCGATGTGGAGCGCCTCTTTCATCTGCTCGGTAGTGGCATTCGGATTGCCGAATCTCAGGTTCTCACGAATGGTTCCACTGAAGAGAGAATTACCCTGCGGCACGTAAGAAAAATTGCATCTGGTCGACACATCCACCTCACAATCCTCCTTCTCGGAATAGATGACCGCCTTCCCACTGTTTGCCTTAATGAGCGAAAGCATGATGCGAATTACAGTAGTCTTTCCTGCTCCAGTCTCTCCAAGAATTGCCGTGAAAGTGCCTGGCTTAAAGTCGTAGGAAAAATGACTAAGCACGTCGCGTCCGTTTTTTGTATATTTGTATGACACATCCTCGAACCGCACTCCCACCGTGCCCTTGATATGATGCTGACGGGTGTCGTCCTCAACAGGTAGCACCTCAAGTTCAATCAGACGTTCCGCTGATGTAAGACTGTTGACGAAGGTAGGCAGAAGTCTCGCAAAGTCGAGCATTGGCTTCTGTATACGTCCGATAAGCTGAGTAAACGCCATGATGACTCCGACTGTTATTCCTGGTTCCCGATTATAGAGTTGGAAAAGTCCGTAGATGAGCGCAGCGAGGTAGCCGCCAGCGAACCCTACATTGACAAGTGTCTTTGACAAGATGGCGAAACGTGCCCGTTTTTTTATTTGCCAACGGAGCACAGCCTGTCTTCGTTCTAATTTAGCAACTTGATTGTCAGACTGTTCCATCACTTTCACCACCATCTTGTTCTGCACACTCTCCTGAATTATGGACTGGAGCGCACTGTTGCTGTCCTTGATTTTCCGGACAATGCGCCTCATCTTATGGAAATAATAACGGCTGAGCAGCATGAGTACCGGTGCCGCAATAATGAGGATGAGCGCCAAAGCAGAATCCATTTGGTAGAGATAGATGAAAGACGCGATGAACTGTACTGTTATGATGACAGTAGACGGTACGACCTCCGTCATCAATGACACGATGTCGGAAACGTCGCCGAAGAGCCGGTTGAGAATGTCACCACTGTGCATCTTCCCCACTCCTCTCCATTCTCCATGGAGCAACCTTGAGAAGAAAGACTGCTGCATGATGTTCTGCGTCTTCACTCCAAGCACCGCCCTGACCCACGTCTTGATGATGTTGAGAACCATCTCAAAAAGCAGTACGAGTCCGAAGGCGATAGCCAACATGGTGAGGTTACCTTTCTGTTGTGTGGCCGCATCGGTGAGTCTTCTGAGCAAGTCCACACCATAGAGCCCGAGCGCCACCTGCAACAGTCCGATAACAATGTTAATCAAGGCTTGGAGACGGCACCCCTTATGGTGTTTCCACAACCATGCCACAAGCGTTCGTGTAGCATATTTCGTTTTGTTGAACCTCATTCTTTATTATCCTCTGCTGTCCGCTCCCCACATCATTTTACGTCGGAGCGTGGAGAAAAAACTCTGTCCTTTCTTCGTGACCACCCTGACCACGTAGTCCGCTTTCCGGATGGAGATTACAATATTGTCAGGATAACTTTGACTCCTGCCGTCGATTGCAATGAGGAAACTGCCAGACCGGCTCTGCACGGTTAGTTCCACCTCAGATGAGTCGGTGAGGACGATAGGCCTCATGTTGAGGGAATGTGGTGCCACAGGTGTGAGCGTCATGATATTTCCCTCCGGCACAACAATTGGCCCCCCCACACTGAGAGAGTAAGCCGTGGAACCGGTTGGGGTTCCGATAATCAGTCCGTCAGCCATATAGGTGGTGAGGTATTCGCCGTTGATATTGGTATGTATGCTGATCATCGACGAAATATCATGCTTGAGCACCGCCACCTCATTGAGTGCAAACGGCACCGGTCCCAAATCCAGCATCTTGGAAGAAATTTGTAGAACAGAATGGTTGCAGACCGTGTAGTTTCCATTACAGATATCGGTGATGGTATCCTCGATATTCTCCGGTGAGAAAGAAGCGAGGAAACCGAGCCTTCCCGTATTGAATCCGATAATCGGAATCTCCTTGTCCTTCACCTGACTTGCCACGTTAAGGAAAGTTCCGTCACCCCCCATACATACAACGAAGTCAGCCTGAAAGTCGTCACCCTTGATGATTTCGCACTGCGGTACAGAAATTTTCAAGTTATTCACCAGGAAATCATGGAAGTCGTTCTGAATGGCCAGTTCTACATGATGTCTTTCAGCAACTGCCAGGAATTTCTGCACAGCCACCGCTTTTTTCTCCTGATAAAGATTCCCGAAAAGGGCTATTTTCAAGTTACTATTTTGTTCAATCATATTAACAAATTGACAATCAAATGTTATTTTTCCACAAAATATGGGCATTTTTATGCTAAAAAGGAAAAAAATCACTATTTTTGCATGAAATACCGCATAATGATTTGCAAATATACTACAAAGAATTCTGAAAACCAAACCATATAAGTTATAAATGACAAAATTAAGTGTAAATATCAACAAAGTAGCAACAATACGCAACGCACGTGGTGGCAATAACCCCGATATTCTTCAAGTAGCCCGCGACTGCGAGTCTTATGGTGCCGACGGCATCACGGTTCATCCCCGTCCCGACGAGCGTCACATCCGCTACAATGACGTGATTTCCTTGAAACCGATTCTGACGACAGAATTCAATATAGAAGGCTATCCACAGAAAAGTTTCGTAGACTTAGTGAAACTGGTCCGTCCGACCCAAGTGACGCTCGTTCCCGACAGCCCTGACCAGTTGACATCTAACCACGGCTGGAACACAAAGGATAACTTCAGCCTGCTGAGCGACCTTGTAAGCGATTTCACGGAATACGGCATCCGTACCAGCCTGTTCATCGACGCTGACCCGGAGATGGTGGAGTACGCCGCCAAAACTGGCACCGACCGTATTGAACTATACACAGAGCCTTATGCGTCGAGTTACGGAAAAGACCGTTCCGCAGCCATCGCCTCCTTCGTGGAAGCAGCCCGCATCGCAAAGAAAAGCGGACTGGGCGTAAACGCCGGTCATGACTTGAGCTTGGAGAACCTTGCCTTCTATCATGAGCAAATTCCCTGGACCGACGAAGTGAGCATCGGCCATGCGCTTATCTGCGACGCCCTGTATCTTGGACTGAAAGAGACTATCAGAAGATATAAGGAGTGCCTTATTTAGTTTAAGGTTTAAAGTTTAAGGTTTAAAGTTTAAAGATGAAAGTTTAAGGATTGTTTTCATCATGGGTAACAGATAATCCGGAGAATCCAGGAAAACTGAAATAAAAAGCTAAAAACAAAAAACAAAGAAAATACAGACAAAAAAATGAATGAATTAAGTATTCTTGACCTACTGGAGAAAGGTGGTTGGATCATGATTGTGTTAGGCGTATTGTCGCTGATTGCCATTTACATTTTTATCGAGCGATTCATCGCCATCCGTTCCGCTGAGAAAAACGACCCGTTATTTATGGAGCGCATCCGTGACTATATCAAGAGCGGAGAAACAAAAGCCGCTATCAACTTCTGCCGCGTGACAAACACGCCAGGTTCCCGCATCATAGAACGTGGAATCAGCCGCATGGGTCAGCCTGCTCCGGAGATTCAGACCGCTATTGAGAACACCGGTAATCTGGAGGTGGCCGCACTCGAAAAGCGTCTTCACGTGCTCGCCACGATTTCCGGCGGCGCGCCTATGATTGGTTTCCTCGGAACGGTAATCGGTATGGTGCAGGCATTCTGGCAAATGTCGGAAGCCGGAGGCAATCTTGACATATCGATGTTGTCGGGCGGTATTTACCAGGCCATGATTACTACTGTCGGTGGCCTGATTGTCGGCATCGTGGCCTTGTTTGCCTATAACTACCTCGTGGCAAAGGTCGACGGAGTGGTCAATGAGCTGGAGCGTAAGTCCTTGGCATTTATGGACATCATGAACGAAGATTAATAATTATGGCACTACATAGAAGAACGAAAGTAACACCGTTGTTCAACATGTCGTCGATGACCGACATCATCTTCCTGCTGCTGATTTTCTTCATGATTACCAGCACATTGGTGTCTCCCAATGCCATGAAGGTGAATCTTCCCCAGAGCAAGAAGCAGACTACAATGCAGGGAGCGGCTTACGTGACAATAGACAGCTTGGAGCACATCTACGCTTCGGCAGACGGCAAAGAAGAGGTGGAAGTGACGCTCGACAGCCTCGGTGCTTTGCTAAGCAGTGCACAGAGCGACAGCACCGACCTGTTTGTCTCACTTTACGCTGACGAGAAAGTGCCTTATAAGGACATCGTAGACGTGCTGAACGTGGCGAACGAATACAAATTCAAGATGGTTCTTGCCACACGCCCTCCGAAAGAGAAAGCCGAAATGAAGAATGAGGAATAAAGTATTTCAGAATAAATAAAGACGATGATTCAACACGAAGAAGACAATCCTAAAGGACGGAAGTTATTGTCTGCAGGCATCTCGCTTGGGGTACATGCTCTGTTGCTGGTGTTGCTGTCGTTTCTGACGATGAAGGCTGTGAGCCCCACGTTACGCGATGACGGTATCCCTGTGATACTCGACACCCAGTTGGAGGAGGAGGAAGAAGAAGAGATTGAGGAAGAAGAGCCCCCCGTTGAGCCAGAAACCAAAGTAACCCCTCCTGCCCAGAAAATCATCAGTCCCGAGGTAAACGGTCCCGACGAAGGATTAGGTACTCCCGCTAATGCCGGTAGCCAAGCTAACGCATCCGGTTCCAATCAGCCAACCCCACCAAAAGCTGAACCGGCCGCTCCGGCCAAGAATAGCGTCGTAGCCCCCGAGAAGAAGGTGTCGAAACCGGCAGAACAAAAAGCCACCAACAAGACGCCCAAGAAAAGCGAGCCTACCCGCACAGCCCCAGCCGTTCCGAAAGCAGAGGAGAACCGTACGAACGAAAGCAACAAGAAAGCTCAACTGACTCAGAAAAGCGAGAAAAGCATAGCTGCAAACGACAATGCAGAGGCACGCAAACGCGCCGAGGAAGCAGCAGCAAAGAAACGCGCTGAGGCCGACGCAAAAGCCGCCGCCGAGAAGAAAGCAAAGGAGGCAGCCGCCTTAGAGGCAAAGAAAAAAGCCGACGCTGCCGCAGCTGCCAAAAAGAAAGCTGAAGAAGATGCCAAGGCCCGCGCTGCCGAGGAAGCCAAAGCCAAAAAAGCCGCAGACGAAGCCGCCGCAAGAAAACGTGCTGAGGCTGAAGCAAAAGCACGAGCTGAAGCAGAGGCAAAAGCACGATCTGAGGCAGAAGCCCGCGCAAAAGCCGAAGCGGCAGCCAAAGCAAAGGCAGACGCACAAGCGAAAGCCAACAGCCGCATGGGAGGATTCGGTGAGGGAAAGAATCAGAACAGCAGCGGCAACACAAACGGAAATGGAGGAATCGGTTCTTCCGCACAGGTGGGCTCACGTAAAGTGGTCAGTCTGCCAAAACCA
>JAEEGL015266411.1_pt1 | contig 14343 bp, 8 predicted proteins | sample 9134231 | NCBI WGS metagenome assembly JAEEGL01 (sample SAMN16246548, study PRJNA631951) | gut metagenome | biome: gut microbiome; feature: rumen; material: fiber-attached | host: Bos | place: Iran: Karaj | collected 2018-10
ACTGCTCAATGGAAATCAACAAACAGTTGTTCGACATTGCCTCGCTATTCGATTTAACTGATAATCTGACGATTACCGCTGAAACATTCCGCAGACTTGCTGCCATAGAACTGAGCTACCGCAAGGCCGACCCCACGAGACATCAGGAGGTGCTCGACGACATTTTCAGCACCTCACGCTGCATCTGTCTAAGAGGAATGGAAAAACCAGAGGAATACAAACTGCTACAGGGCGGTATCAACAAGGTTCGCAGCTTTATCCACAGCGAACGCAACTACAGTCTCGATAATGCTATTGTAAACGCCTCAAAAGCGGCCTATCTGAGCAAGCTAATCGAGAGAGGAGTGTCGGAAGTCCACCATTTTGACCCCAAAAGGCAGCAGGAGTTGGCCGATGCCGTCATTACTGAACCGTTGCCCACCAAGTTCAACAAATTCAAGAAAAGCAACATCGAGGCCTTCTATTACTGGAACGAGATACAGAAACTGATGTAAGCGGATATTTTTCTGCAAAAAGCGTTGCATACGCGCAACACTTTTATTCCTCGAACATTAATTTTTTTTTTGGGGGGGTAAATTCTCAAATCTCAAAAAAAAATCCACTTTTTGGAAAAAAGACCCCATTTTTTTGCATTTTCTAAAAAAATAAAGTACCTTTGCAATCTCGTTTTTACATTAAAATAGAGACAAAAAATGATAAACAGTATTTACACCTGTATTATCTAAAAGTTATGAGTTTAGTTTTAAACGACAAAAATTGATGGACAATAGCTATCCTAGTTGGCAAACTTTTGACTGCAAATACGCGGGTCGTGGAAGTGAAATGTTTGAAAATTTGGCACGTGCCCTTTTCAAAAAGGAATTGGGTAATAATAATCCTTTACCCCAACGAGCTAACCAGAAGGGAAATGAGACGGATGTTGTTAAACACGAAAAGAAGGTGATAGGGTTTCAGGCAAAATACTTCAACAATAATAATATTGATGCAAAGAGTATTATTAAGTCAATACAGAATGCAAAAGAAGCAAATCCGAATCAAACTCATATTTATATTTATTGCAATAAAACATTTGGTAATCCAAGACGACGAAAAGATTCCAAGAGAACAGATCCAATTCCTAAAAAAACAAAAAAAGAAGAAAACATCGAATCTGCCGCAAAAGAATTGGGCTTAACCATTGAGTGGCGAATGGGCCATGTAATATTAGATATGGTTGCTGAAGATAAGAGCCTAAACGATATGTTCTTTAATATCGCCATGCAGAAGTATGAAAATGAACAATCATATCTTTTATCCGAGCCTGTAAAGTTCGATAATATAAAATTTCTTCCAAATCGATTTTTTACTGGACGTGAAGAATATATGAATGAGATCGAGTCACTTCTCAAACGTGGACCAACACATACACAAAGACTTTTTGTTTCAGGTATGGGGGGCGTTGGTAAGACTGAGATTGTACAACAATATGTCATTAAACATCGTGATGAATATGATTGTATTTGGTGGATAGATGCTCAAGAAGAGCAACAGATAATACAGGCTTACATTGATTTAGCATCAAGAAAAAGACTTTCCAAAACCATTGATAATACTTCAGTGGACGACATCATTGCACTAGTTAAATACTGGTTGCAAAAAGAAGATTGTGGCTCATGGTTGTTAGTTTTTGACAATGTTGTTTCGGGAGAAATGCTAAAACGTTTTTTCCCAATAGAACATGGTGAACAACAAAGACACATAATAGTAACTACTCAAGACGAGAGATTGTATAGATTTAAAGATTTTGGGGGAGAAAGTGTGAAACTTTGTGTTTTTTCTATAGATGAAGCAAATTCTTTCCTTGAAAGACGTACAAAATTACATGATTCATCAGGATCCAGTAAGCTGTCCATAGAATTGGGGTTCTTGCCTTTGGCTTTAGAACATTCAGCCGCATTTATTCATAGTTATAAAATAGACTACGAAAAGTATTTGGCGTTATACCATAAATCCTCCGTTAAACTTCTTCAAATGGAGGGTTTGGACGAAGACGGGCATACCGTGTTCAATACAATAGATGTCGCTGTCAATGGTTTAAAGAAACAATACGGTGTAGCGCCTTACCAATTACTTTGCATTTTTGCCTTTATGTCAGCCGATAATATTAGTATTGGTTGGTTGGTGGATAAAGAGATGATTCATTTCCCATCACCGCTAAAAAAAATCGTAAAAAATGAAATCGATATTAAAAATACCATAAATCAATTGGCTGGATTATCTCTCTTGACTTATAAAACCCAAGAAGATACGGTGAGTTTACATCGGTTAATTCAAAAAGTCATTACTTATAAAGAGGAAAACAAAAAAAGAAAATGGATAGGTTTATGCAAACAAATATTAATACAACAAACCCTTGGCCATTTCTCAAATATGACTGATTCCCAGTTGCATTTTAACGGATTATCTGCTCATATAGTCATTGTTTTGGATAATGACATTGAATGTAATATTGAAAGTGTTGAACTAAAAAAGTATTTGTCTACTGGCTTTTTGAACAATGAACAAAACGATAGAGCTCTGGTCCATTGCAAGCAAGCCATTGAAAATTCCATCCAATTATGGGGTCAAGATAATCCTCGTATAATAGAATTACAGTTGTTGAAAGGTAAGATTTTAATCCAGCAAGGTTCGTTCAGTGAAGCAGTTAGAGTGTTACAGGAGGTTTCCGAAAAACAAACCGACCAATTCAAATTGGGATTTATTCACGACATCTTGAATACTCTATTTGAAAAGTTTGATGACTATCAAAAGGTTTTTGAACTATACAAAATAACAATTAAAAAAGGAAAAGAAAACATAATACAAGAGCATCTATTACAATTGGCAGACATTCAAACCTTTTTGGGTACTGCGCTGAGAGAAAAAGGGGAATATGATGGAGCTCTTAATCATTACCTAAAAGCATGTGCAATTCGTGAAGAAAGATTGGGCAAAGAACATTTGGATACTGCAAAGTCATATAATAATATTGGTCTGACGTACTTGTACAAGAAAGAGTATGATAAATCCGAACCTTTTTTGATGACCTGTGTCGATATTATCGCCAATAAACTTGGCCTTGGAGAACATGAATATTTAGCACAGGTGTATAACAATCTGGGGGAGCTTTACAGGTGCCGTACAAATCTGAAGGAAGCACTGGAATGTCAGGAATTGGCTAAGGATATTAGAATCCAACGATTTGGAGATGATCATTCTGAAACGGCCAATTCATATAATAATATCGGTAATGTTTATCTTGACATGGGTGAAACGGAACAAGCTTTGAATTTGTTTAAAAAGGCGGCTGACATATATGAACGCGTGAAAGGTAATAATCACTCATACACAGGTATAGCATATTTAAATATAGCAAAGGCTTTTGATAAAGGAGGTAGAATTGATGAGGCCGTTCGTTCAGCAAACAAAGCGTTGGGAATTTTTAAAAAATCATTAATTTCGACACATGAGTATATCGAAAAGGTCAAGGATTTAATAATACGATTGGAGGAACGTAAAGAACAAAAGAATATATCCCACGTTAGGAGTGAAGGGATAAATGAGTCTGATGATTCGGAATAGATGTTCACTGGAATAAATGTTTCACCATGACCGGAACAAATATACCACCCATGTTTCGGCTTTTAAATGGATAAAAAGGATTGTTTCTACTGATGGGGAGCTATTATTTGCCAATGCAAACAGCGAAAACAAAAGGGCAATCCCCCTCCGAACTAAGCCATAGGTACTTGCTCACTCCCTCGCTATCAGACACCTCGCACTCTCAATTGTTGACATTTATCAACTTGCTGTGAGGAATGTGTTCGCTGTAGGCGATGTCTAGGGCTTTCAGACTCTCTTTCCTCGTGCCGATATCGCCCCCCCAATTTTCAACTTTCAACTATCAATTTTCAACTATCGAAAAAGTTTCTCCATATCCACCGAAAGTCCCACGGAGAAGGTGGTTCCCGTGGTGGATGGCGAGTTGCTGTAATAATATTCGGGCACGTAGTTGAAAAGATTGTCGATGGCGGTGTTGATGGTTATGGCTTTGGCAATCTTCTGCGACAGCGTCAGTTTCCAGATGGTGTAGCCTGGGTAGGTGGCTTTCTCCGTCTGCGTGTAGTCGGTCATCGAGGTGTATTCGTCGCAGGTAACGGCACTGAGGATGCGGCCGTTCAACGCAATGTTGAAACCGTATTTGCGCCATTTCTTGCCATATTCCACCCGCACGGTGGCTGTGTGCGGACGTGTCGACGACAGCTCCGGCTGCCCTTTCTCGATATGCTCGTAGGTATAGACGTACGACAGCCGAACACCCAGCCCGCAACTCCATCGCGCCGAGGCACTTGCGTCGATGCCGGCAATCTGCAAAGGCGACATATTCACATACACCTGCCCCTGCACCTCGCGGTCCCACGCCGTGGCAATACGGTCGGTAACGTTGTTGTAGAAACCCATCACCGTTACGTTATAGCTGTTTTTCGTATATTCCGCGACAAGGGTGAAATTGTGGCTCTTTTCGGGCTTCAGGTCGGGATTGCCGTAAATCATAAAGATGCTAGCCATGTCGAAATTCATATACATCTCCTTCAGTTTCGGTGCGCGGAACCCTTTGGCGTACGAGGCCCGCAACGAGCTGTGTTTGAATTTGTACATCATCCCCAGCTTGGGCGAAAGGCTGTGCATGCCTGCGTCGGAATAGTAGTCGTAGCGCAGGCCGCCAATGATGTTGAGTTTCTTGGTGGAATTCCAGTCGTACTGGGCAAAAACGTCGGCGGTGTGCTGGAATTTGGCGCCGTTGTCGGCAAACTGGTAGGTCATCAGGTAGTCGTGCAGGTAGTCGCCGCCGAGGGTGAGGATGTCCTTGCCGGAAAAAGTGTGGTTGTAGAGCGTCCGCACCGAGTTCTGCACGTTGCTGTAGTCGCGCACGTCGAGCAGACTTGTCAGGTTGTAGTCGCTTTTGTCGTACTGGTCGAAATTGTAGGCGGCCGAAAGGCTGTTGTTGCTGTCGATGTTATAGTCGGCCGTAACGCCGCCGCAGAAATCGCGGTAACGCTCGTTGGCCTTGGGCTGCGACTCCCTCTCGCGGAAGAAATAGCCTCCCTTGGCGGTGATTTTCAGCCTGTTGGCGATGTCGTAGGTCAGTTTCTCCTTAAAATTCCACGAGTGGTGCGCCGCCAGACTGCCGAAATCGCCGTCGTTGCTGAAAGCGATGGCATCTGCCGAGTTGTACTGCACGTTGGTGATGCTGCTCAGCCCTCCGGCCTTGAAACCCAGCGTACCGCCATGGCGTTGCTCGTTGTGCGAGGCGTAGCGGGTGTTGAGGTTCAGGTTCCAGCGGTCGACGGAGTTGCGGGTTATGATATTGACCACCCCGCCCACGGCGTCGGAGCCGTACAGCGACGAGGCGGCGCCTTTCACTATCTCCACACGCTCCACGTTGTCCATGTTAAGGCGACTGTAGTCGAGGTTGCCGAACACCGACTCGCCAGCCAAACGCTCTCCATCCACCAAAAACAGCACCGAATTACCTCCAAAACCTTGTATATTAACTACTTGTTGTCCCATCGAATAACTGAACTCCACCCCCGGCATCTCGGTCTGCAGCACATCGCGGATGTCGGTAGCGTCCTGCATCTCTATCGCCTCGTGGGTGATTACGCGGGTTACGATGGGGGCGTCCTTGAGCAATTTAGGGGTGCGTGTGCCCGTCACCACCACCATATCCAACAAGCTGGCTTTCTGACGAATAGCAAAAACCACCGTCCCTTTCTCGTTTGCCGATAGGGTTTTCTTCTTCGGCTCGTAGCCCACATACGACACTTCCAATGTAAAACTCTTGCCTACAGGTAGTTGCAGTCGGTATCGCCCCGATGCGTCGGTAACGGTGCCCTTGCCTTTCAGCTCGCACACACGCACGGTAACGCCCACCATGGTCTCGCCAGTGGCGGAATCGGTAACAGTACCCGTTACAGTGCGTTGCGCCTGCACGGAAAACGTCAGGACAACGAAGAAAAGCAATAATAGCGGTTTTATATGTCTGTTGTTCATTATTTTGTTAGAAGGGGTGTATCTTTATTTGTGTTCTACAATGGCCTTAATCGGTACACAAACTATTTTTTTATCAATTATACGCATGAACCCCTCCAAGTATCAGATTTACACCGAAATAGGTTATCGCCACACTCAGAAATGCCACAATGCAATAGATGTGGAACGTCTTGGGGTTTTGCAGTGTCTTGAACTGGCTCATCAGCGGCACCGAATACACAAGCAATGTTATCAACGCCCACACCTCTTTGGGGTCCCACGCCCAGTAGTTGCCCCACGACACATTGGCCCACACCGAGCCTATTATCGTGCCCAAAGCAAGCAGAAAAACGGCGGGATACAGCATCAGCAGACTCATTTTACGCATACGCCCGCGCAACTCTTCAACATTGACATTGTTGCCTAAACCTATCAGCAAGGCTCCCGCCCCGTTGAACATCACAAAAAAGAACATCGCGTAGGCGAGCATTATCACCGACACATGGAGACTCAGCAAAGGCGACGCCAGCACGGGCATCAGGTTGGTTATCGGAGGGTTGGAGCCACCTATCATAGCCACAAGCTGGACAAAACCCATTGCCATCATGCCTATGGGCAACGCCGTTTCGTAACGACGGCAGGCCACCAGCACCACAATGCCTATTGCAATGGCCATCAGGTTCATGCTGTCGAAACCGCCGGCCATGGGGACGTGTCCTCCGGCTATCCATTTCAGCACAAAAATCATAATAAGAAAGGCTGTGAGCAACGCCACCCAAAGCACGGCACACACACGTACCCATCGATGCATCGGCTTGCCGCGTCCCATACGGAACAGCGAGTAAGCGAAAAACAGCAGGCCAAGGGTTATGCACGCCATTGCGAGCCATCGCCCCGACGACAGACGGTTGTACATTCGCTCGGCACGAATCTTGCCTTGTGAGGGCATAGCACTGCCGGCACGCTGCTGCTGAAAAGCGAGGGTCTTGGCAAACAGCGTCTCCAACCCGTCCATATCGCCGAAAGCCACCAGCTCCTGAGCATAGCTCATATACTTGCGGATGAAAAGATATTCGGCGGTGTCGTTGATTGTGGGGGGCAGCTCGTCGGCCTGGGAGTACCACGAAATGCCGCCCATCGGGCTCTGCAACGGGAAAATCTTGAGCAGTTTGCCGCTGTAAAGCATCGAAATAAGGTTGTATTTCTCGTCGGCAGCGCGAAGGTTCTTTGCCGACGGGTCGGAGGGAGCCAAGTTCTTGAGGGCGTTGGCGATAGGGTGCTCTCCCACAGCGTCGGTGAAATCCTCCAGCGTGGCCCAGCGTCCGTCGATGCCGAGCAGCCGCTGCGCTTCCTTGCCTTTGATTTTGAACACAGGCTCGTCTTTCCAGTCGTCATAATAGAACATCCACCCGCTGAGTACCTGTTCGGGGGCAAGTCCTTTGTAAGTGGCTTTGCCACAGAGTTTTGTGGTAAAATCCTTGGCCAACGTCTGCAACGGACAGATACGTCCTTTGTACAGAACGCACATCTGCCCCATTTTGTCGGCGGTTTGCTTGGGCAACACCCGCTGCGCGGAAACGCCCTGCGAGGCAAGCAACAAAACCACAGCCACCGCCGCCGTTTTTGTTCGCATATCGCGTAAAATGGCACGGAACGGACTGTTTTTGACAAACATAAGCAACAACAAGCCTATCAACAACATAGCAAATCCAATATAGATAACGGCGATGCCGACAGGGTCGTGCGAGACGCTGAGCACCGAGCCGCCTTTGTCGTCGAAATCTTCCTGATAGAAACGGTATCCATTCATTTTCAGGATGTTGTTCATCGAAATAACGTGTTTTTCGGCGGAGGCTCCGTTTCCGGAAACTGTTACGTGGCTCACAAAATCCATCGGGGAGTGGGTGCCGGGATAGGGAACCATCTCAAATTTGTCCAACGTCAGGGTGAAAGGCAGCTCTTTGGCAATGCCGTCGTCCACCGTGTAGCTGTTGCACGGCTGTTCAGGTGCAAGCTCCATGCGGCCGTGCTGACCAAAGAGGTAGGTGCACAACCCTCCTGCCAGAATCACCACCACCGAAGAATAAATCAGCAGCAATGCGGGCGTTTTCCAGAGTTTGCGAACGGCAATCTCCACAACGGACAACGCCGCCACCAGAGCCAGAATGCCGATAAACCACGGCGAAGCGTAGAAATGTTCCATGGCAAAAGCGTTGCCGTGGTATTTCTCGACTATTGTTCCTGCCGCCAATGCCACTATCAGCAGCACAAGAAGCACAGTTTTAACGATATTGGTAATTCTGTTTTTTTTCATGGGTTTATTTTTGCTTGTCGTTGAAGTTAAAAAAAACCAACTGAGGCGGCACGACATTGATACGTACCGCCCAATTGGCATCTACTTTGTTGTATGTATAAGAATCACAATGTTTTAGATAGCTTCGATAAATTTCACTATTGCGTCGCGGTCCGATTTTTCGAGGTTGCGGAATTTCACCACACTCTCGTAGGCGTCGCTCTGTGTGCTGTAGCCGTGCCACATAATGGCCTCTACCACGTTGCGTGCGCGGCAGTCGTGCAGACGGTCGCTGGCACCGGTGCATATCTTCGAAAGTCCGCGTCCCCACAGGGGTGTGGTGCGGCACCAGCCGGTGCGGATGTCGTTTTTCATATACAGACGGTGCTGAACGAAATCGGAGTACGGCCAAATCTTCTGGTGCGGGAAACGCGGCAGACGCGAGTCGCCTTCCTCGAAGAAACCGTTGGGGTCGTGGAAACGGTCGTCGCCAGTGGTCCAGCTGGGACGGTGGCAGTAGGCACACCCAATCTGCGAAAACAGCTGTTTGCCTCTCTGCACATCCTTGTCGCCGAGGTTACGTGCGGCCGGGACAGCCAAACCACGATGCCACACCATGAAATTGGTGTAGTCTTCGGCGCTCATCTCGGGTATCTTCAGCGAGTCGGGTATGTTGGTCATCATCAGGTAGTTGTAGATGTCGGCCTCCACATTGCCGGTGAGGTTGTACTGGGGGAAATAGTTGTAGAACAGTGCCTGCACGTCGGGGTCTTGCGAGGCTTTGGTGGCGTAGGCTGCCGTCATGTAGTGCCCCATCTTGGTGGGATGCGTTACGTTGGTGATGTTCCAGATGGCGTTGGCGCCGGGAGCGTCCTGCAACGGGCCGCGGGTAAGGGCGTAGGTGTAACGCTTGGGGTGTTTGTGCGTGCCACAGGTGTAGCCTGCCGAGGGACCCCAGTCGCTACCTGCCCAGAAAGCAGGATTGAGCTGCACTCCAGCAGCGGCCTCGCGCTGATACTGCGCCTTGAGCGAATCGTCGGGAATGGCGTCGATCAAACCTACACCATACACCCCGATGGTGCTTTCCAAACGCACCCTCACCCTCGAATAGGGTATTGTGTTGCCTCCCACCTGCAAAGGCACGTAGTAAGCGGCTTCGGGTATGGTAACTTCAGGATAGATAAGGGCGTAGGTCTCGCCGTCGGGGAACTGGTTGCCCCAGCGGTCGGTGGCATAAAGCCAGCTAATCTGTATCTGCTCCTCGTCGATGGGTGCTTTGAAGGGCGGCACAGCCTTGGTCTGCGGCATCCCCGTAAGGGAACTAAGGTAGTTGTCCTGATCGTCGGTAACTACCAGCAGATAGCCGTTGCCCCAGTCGTCGGCGCGATAACGGTCCATACGTTTGCCATGGCCGTAGCCCGGATGACAGGCAATGCACGAACTGCGTATGTACAGCGGCCCCAATCCGTTGAAAGGTCGGGTGTTCTGGGTTATCGTCCTTTCGAAAAAGAACTCTCCTGCTTTGAAAGCCGACACCATTCCGGCATTTGCCACAGCGGGAGCCGGGTCCTCGTACGCCGACGAGGTGGAGTTGAATGTCGTTCCCAACTCGCCGCCAGTGTAAGTGCCTTCGGGAAGGTCCTCAACACGGCCTCCGCCCGAGGTGTTGTTCTCGTCGGTACAGGCTGTAGTGGCAAACAGGGTTACCAATGCCGCTACCGCAAAAGCACTTCCTTTTTTAACTATTTTTCTCATCTTATTTCTGTTTTACTTGTTAATAAATGTATATTGTTGCAAATCAAAGACTTTCGAGATATGTTATAGCATCCTGCATAGCTTCGTCAATGGCGCCGCAAGCATCGATAGCTTCCTGATTCTTGGGGTCGGTGTAGTTGTTCACGAAAGGTGCGGGCATAGCGTCGATTTTCTCCAAAGCGGTGTTGATGGCCGACACAATGCGTTGGTCGAGCTCGGCGTTGCGGCTGGAGATGAAAGCGTGGAGACTGTTGGTCTCGTCGCGGTCACCCTCGATGCCTCCGAAATACACATTCTGGATGCTGATGATGTTGTCGTGGAAGTCGGTAATGGATTTCTGGCTGTAGGGCGATTCGATGTAGTTAACATCCTCGCCGTGGTGTGCCTGACCGATCTTGGAGGTTCCCACCTCGTCGGCGATGGCGCTGCATCCGTCGAGTATCGACACCAAAGCGGCTATCGGAGTGGCATACGAGCTGCCAGCGTTGCCGCAACGTTTCATATTTTCGCCGTAGCTGATACCGCCGTTCACAGTGCTGTTAAGCTCCAAATCCTCCACTTTCTCGATATGCGATGCGGGGGCGTCGTCGCCAAGCCAGCTCACTTCGAGTTGGAAACAACGGTTACGCAGGTCGCCTGCCACTGCCACAGCGTAGGTCAGCTGGTCGGCGGTGATGGCCGAAGCGGCTTTGGGGCTGCCGTTGGCAAAGAGTATGTATTCTATGCCGTGGAAACCGAGCAATGCGTTGCCCAGATATTCGCCGGCCCAAGCGTCGCCGTCGTCACCGGCAAGGTTGGCAAGCATAGCGGGGCTGTTCATAAGGTTCTGGAAACCTGTAACATCGAGCGGCCACGAATCGATATGCGGGTCGATGCCGAAGTCGGTGGCAGCACCGAACAGGAAAGCCTCGCTCTTTTCCCACCATGCACGTGCTTGCAGGAACACCTCGCAGGCTGCCGACACGTTGGCGTCGGTGGGCGTAGCTTTCAGGGTTTGGAGTTTGGTTACCAGCTCCTCGGCCTTGGCGGCGAGGTTCGAATAGGTCGGCCTAACAGTCTTTTCGACAAACTGCTGGGCTATCACGGGGGCATTGCCGCTGCCCGATGGTTTTGTGGTCTCTTCGTCTTTGCAAGAGACAAATCCTATGGTCATAGCTGTCAAAGCCAGAGCCATTGCTGTTTTTGCTAATTTTCTCATATTGATAATTTTTATTTGTTATTATTTTCTTTTATTTGAAAAATCCGCACCAGGTAACTCCTATTGCCACCCATGGCTCGTTGTTGTACTGGTCGGCGAGCAAGCGCACACCGCCCTCGGCCTTGAGCGCAATTTCGGGTATTGGGAAATAGTTAATGCCGCCCGACACCACCTTACGCTCGCACCAGTCGATATCCACAAGGTCGCCGGCAGGCACATAGCTGTCGTACCAGTCGAAACGGCCGAAAACAAACAGCTTGCGGTGCGATTGACTGTTGGCAAGCACGTTAACGCCAGCCTCCAAACCCATTGCGTACGCCGCCTCGCCTACCATAGTGTGGGGATAGGGCGACGAGTTGCTGTGACTCTGCGACTTGTTGTGTGCCGAAATGGCGGCAGCGTCGGACAGATGGCCGTAGTCGGCATTGCCGCGCACGGTAAACCATTTATGCCTGTAGGCGAAATCGAAAGCTCCTATCAGCACTGTCCCTTTCACACCTTCGTATTTCTTGCTCTCGTTGGTAACAAGGTCGTTGTTGAACGAATTGCCTATGTAGCCGCTCAAACTCAGCCGCAAACCGGGGATGCTAGTGTTGTCGATACGTGCGGCGGCGGCAAGGTTGTTGGCCACCTTGAACTCGTATGCCGAAGCCGAGCCGTTGTGTATCCATCCGCTCTCGGTAAACATATTGCTGTTGAGTCCAGGCAGTGCCATCACCTCGTAACGCCAGTTGTTGCCACTGCCGAGATGGCCCCACAGGCTCACGCCCGTCTCGTGCCACGTGCAGGGCATAATGGTGTTCTCCCCTTCGGGACGGTAAAGGTTGAAAAACATGTTGGGAGTGTGGTTGTTGTTGGTCATACCCACAGGCACCACCATGTGGCCCATGCGCACGATGAAATGACGGTTGAAAGTTTTCTGCACCCAGAACTGTTCCAAGGCCACCTCGCCGCCGCGTTCTATCTCTTTCTCGAATTCGCCCGTCTCCTCGGCCTCTATCTCCACCGCCGACTCCGTGCCACCGTGTTCGAACTCAATCTCCGTTCCCACACTCCAGCCTTTGCCGAAATCGTAGCCCAGCATTATCACAGCGTGGGGCAGATCCACCCTGCCGTGACCCTTGCTGTCGGTGTAGTTGTCGGCGTGCGAATAGCGGAACATATTGTCGCTAAAGAAGTTGTAATTAAAAACAGCCTCACCGTAACCACCCACGGTCAATCGGTTGAAAACCTTGTGCGCCACAGGCGTTTTTGTGGTGTCGGCGGGTTTCTGTGCCAATGCCGTTGTAACGAAAAACAGGCACAAAAACACGGAAATTATTGATACTCTTTGCATAACGTATTGTAAATTGTTAAATAATGTTCTGCAAAAATAAAATTTGTGCTTGTAAAGACACATAACCATTTGTGGTGATTATAGGGCTTATGGTAGCCACAAATGGGTAAAAAAAGGAGTGTGTGGTTTTATTGTTTCTGGCAAAAATATATCAGAGGGGATAGATATATTTTATTGTTACATAACCTTTTACACTGGCCTCGTCCATAAAGTTGGCGAAAAACAGAGCGGCGTAGCTGCCGTCGTAAAGTCGCAGCAGGTAAGGCCGTAGCGAGGGCGTGTAAACCGGTGGCATCGTGGACAGGTCCACGTCGAGCCAGCGCGACAGCACGGGATTCACCATGCAGGTGTCGTAGTCCAGATAGCCGTCAATCATGTGCGACATGTCTATCACCACCTGCGACAGCGTGTCGGCAGTGAACACCGCCCCTGCGGGGATGCCGCCGCTCCGCACCTCGTCCAAAGTGCTGTACGAAGTCTCGAATGCGGCACCGCCGTTGGTGCACACATCGTAGCGGTGCAGGGCGAAATCCCATACTGCCGGCGCCTCCTCCCCCATCACTATGTTCGAAGTGTCGGTGGTTTTGTTCTTCAGACTGATGTAAGTCCAGCGCTGATAGCTCGTTACATCGATGTAAATAGTACCGCTCTTGGTGGCGGCATTCGTCTCTATAAAGCCAAAGCCGTCGGAGGCCGTTGCTGGCGGGGTGTCGTAGAGATCTTCGAAAATCCCTTCGCACGAGCCCATCAGCAACAGGCTTCCAACAGCGGATAATAATAAGAAAAAGTATTTCGGCATGAAAAAAACTTGGCTCAGATTATCTCGTAGGTGTGGCGAAAGTGATTGTGATAGGCATCGGCATTGCGCCCGGAGTTACCACAAAGGTGAGGCTCAGCACGCCGTTGGCCACGGTGCCTTCCACAGTGCCTGTCCAGTTGGTGGAGCCGACAGTTATCGACACCGGCTGCTGGGCTATGGTAAAAGTCTGGTAGTCGGCGGTGGTTACGGCAATGTCCTCGAAAGTGGTCGAGGGCAGCGACATCTGTTGGGCGCCCATCGAAAGTCCCATCTCGGGGGTAACAATGTCCACCTTGTCGCCTTCTTTGGCGTTGAGGGTCATAATGGTGTCGTTTATAGTCAGTTGCGACGAGCCGTTAACACTCACGTCGATGTCGCCGCGGTATTTGTCGGCCACATAATAGCCCGTGGAGGCTTTGCCAGTCTTGAACACCACGTTGGTGCCGCCCATCACAGCGGGCAGACTCACGGTAACGGTGGCGTCGGCAGTTGAGGCGATGTCGGCGGTAAGGGTGCAGTCGTAGCTGCGTTCTTGGCCACCCATTCCGGCCATCAGGCAGGTGCCAGTGCCACTTACGGTGTAGCGACTTCCACTGGCCGAAACAGTGGCATTGGTAACTGTGGTTGTGCCCCAAGTGCCCGAGGCAAAGGTAATGTCGACGGTTTTGTCGCCGGATTTGGCAATGGTAACACTCTCGTCGGCGGTAAAGTTGTTCTGGAAATAAGCGCTGCTGGCCAGTGTATAGCCTTCGTAAGTGCCTACCACTTTCGTTACATCCACCGAAGTGGAGGGTGTAGTTTCTTCTTTCTCTTTGTCGCACGAAGCAATTGCCATTGGCAACATGGCCACTATGGCCCCAAATAATAAGTTTCTTACTTTCATCATTTTTTGTTGTTTATTGATTTATAAT
>JAEEGL016116642.1_pt1 | contig 14343 bp, 16 predicted proteins | sample 9134231 | NCBI WGS metagenome assembly JAEEGL01 (sample SAMN16246548, study PRJNA631951) | gut metagenome | biome: gut microbiome; feature: rumen; material: fiber-attached | host: Bos | place: Iran: Karaj | collected 2018-10
CGATAGTTGATAGCATCCAACTTGAACTGCTTGGTGTGATGAATTTTTTGACGTGACATAATGAGTTCCTCCTCTTCTAGATTATACAATAGCTTAAGGGGATATCTCATTTTGTTTTGTACTATTTAGATGCTAACACTACGATAAAACAATTTAATCATTATTTTAGTAATAGTTCTAGATGGAAATATGAAGAAGTTATTGATGATGACTATTGTTATGAATGTGCAGTAGACAACGTATATGAAAGATATAATAACGGAGAACTTATTGATGAATATGAAGATGAGGAATAGTTGCGTGTGTGGAAATGGGCTAAAAAGTTATGCGTGGTTAAGAGTCTAGTACTTGATGGTATATTGGATGGTTGTTTGCATTTTGTGCAATAAGTCACGATATTGTGCAAGAGTAAATTGCACAATCGATATTTTATGTGCAAATAAAAAGTGCATAATTAATTACATATGTGCAATTAGTTAATAACGCTTGCGTGCACATTTAAGAGAGAGTATATTATTATCATGAAAGTGAGGTGCACATATGGCAAATACTGATGTTAATGATACCGTAGGAATGAATATCCGTCGATTAAGGAAAGAGAGAGGGATGACACAGGGGCAGTTGGCTAAAGAAGCGGATATTCAGAGAGAAACAATATCCAAATACGAAAACAACACACTTACCCCTCCATCGTATAACTTGGAGAAAATTGAAAAGGCATTAAAGGTGCCTGCCGGAACTCTTGCGCAAAAAGTTGCGATAGCCATTCCAGACACTTCAGCTTTGTTAAGAAATAAAAGATTGCTGAATCTATTATTGGAAGATTATAGTCAGATTATTATTGCAGATGTTGTTATTGTTGAATTGAGTGCGTTTAAGAATACGCGAATTAGTCGTCAATCTTCAGGGCAAGAAAGAAGACAGAAAAAGATAGCATCTCAAACGATGAGTATGATTGATGAGTATTTGCTTAAATACAAGGGGCGAATAGTAAAAAAGGAAACTAGACATTACGATGTTTCAAAAAATCTTGGTGTATCTGAGAAAGATCAGCGAATAGTAGAACTTGCAAAAGATATTAGAAAGCAACTTTCGAGGGTGGTTGATATTATACATATTGATAAAGATATTCCTCTTCTTGTTGATGAAACAGTTAATACTTTGTACTTAGAAACATATATGGCTAAAAGATCCAAAACGGAAAGCAATTATCAAGATATTCTTGACCTTGATTTAGAGTTTGACCATTTGGAGCGATATGATATTGCTGCCAAACAGATGAATTTGGACGCTTTTCTTCCAGATGGAATGACTTTATTAATAAGCTGTATTCGCTGTAATGAACCTGAGAAAGTGGAGGAACGTAGAGGAAGAATTATTCCAGAACCCAAAATACAGGAAAAACTTATTTTTTTGTTAGAACATGGTGCTGATCCAAACAAACCAGATTCTAATCAATATTGTCACACACCGCTTGAACACTGTATTGAAAGATTTGAAGAACGTAGGTTAAAAGATGGGTATGATTCATCTTATGAAGAATTTTGTATTTTGCTTGATTACGGCGCAGATTATAACAAATGTTCTGTTGATGAAACACAACCAAGTGATAAGCGAATTAGTGAGATAAATGAGGGAAATACGCCATTAATGATAGCCTGCTTTCATGGGAAGATGAACTTTGTGAAAAAACTATGTTCACTACCAGGTATCAGTATAAATGCACAGGATTGCAATGGCTACACGGCGTTAATCAAGTGCGCAGTTGCTAGATGGAATAGAAAGAATCAAGGAAAGCGCTATGACCGGTATGAAAAAATATATAACTTTCTTAAAGATGATATGCATGCAGATATGCTGATACGTGATAGGAACAATAGGACAGCACAGGATTGGTGGAATCGTCCGTCTGAAATAGAAGAAGAGGATATTGTAGATGATTGATAGAATATGCATTTCCATCAATAATCGATGTAATCTTGATTGCCGATATTGTCATTTCCATGAGAAAAGCAAGATTGAGAATGCAGATATGAACGTATTTGAAATCCTTGATAATGTAAAACGGTACGCTAGAATGAAGTTCAAAATAGGATTTGTAGGAAATGGAGAGTGCTTTTTAGATTGGCCATTACTTAAGTCTTATATTACCTACCTCGAAGATTCACCTTATATCAGTGCTTACACAATAACAAATGGGACGGTAATGCTTCCAAAGGATGAGTGGGTTTTCTTAGAAAATCACAAAATAAATGTGGGTTTTTCAGTAGATGGGTATAAAGAACTTCATAATCTGAATCGCTGTGAATCTTTTGATAGGACGATGGAGACGGTAGAGTATTACAAACAAGTTACAGGACATTATCCTACCTTTAATGCTACTGTTGGAAGAGAAACCATAGAGAACTCTGATCGAGTAATAGCTTTCTTTAAGGCATTTGGTACCAGAGTTACTTTTTCGCGGATGATAGGTCAGTATGGTATATCTCTACAGGAATATAGAAAATTTCTTGTTGAAGCAGAAAAGGAAATTTCTGTGAGGCGAGGTGGAATGGATTGTACAATGTATGGTGGACATTGCGGATCAGGAATCAATAATTATTTCTTCGCAAATGGCAAGGTTTATTACTGTGGAAATTGTATTGATCTTCCTCCTATAGGATTAAGTAGTACTCCCTTTGAAAAACTAGAAAAGATAACTTTGGATTTTGACCGAAACTATTGTTATAAGGAATTTGTATGCGAATAGGATTATATGGAATGCCCACAGCAGGAAAATCTTATATTCTGAATCGGCTAGACTTTATTGATGTGGTCGTTGGAAGCAGGCTTCTTAGGGAGTATGATACGGATTTTGATTCTCGTGATGAAACGGGGAAGGAACGTGCTAGAAAAGCAGTTGCCCAGCAAATGATTGCAAAAGAAAACTTCATAATGGATGGGCATTATGCTTTTGGTGATGTAATTGTCTTTACTGAAGATGATGGGAAATTGTTCGATGTTTATTTATATCTCTATGTTTCTCCGAATATTATAAAAGAGCGGATGGCAGCCTCTGATAAGAATCGAAATTATTTGAGGTATGATATCGCTAGTTGGCAGAATATGGAAATCAATGAACTGAGAAAATACTGCCAGGATAATGGAAAAGATTTCTATGTTCTTGATAATCCGCCGGACAACTGTTTCTATGATGTTTCTGGTATCCTTGAGTTTATTAGAGAGATTGCAAATGGCTATAGCTGCGTCGCTTATGCCGAAGAATGTGCAGATTATATCTTCAAAAAAAGCAAATCTGATACCATTGTGCTTTTAGATGGAGATAAAACCCTTATTACAGAAGATAGCAGCGCAACGGTTTTCGGATATAAGACGCATCTGTATGATGGCAATTTTTATACTGGATATCAAGCATGGAAACAGAAAGAAGAATTTAAGCAATATTTTTTTGATGACCTTTCTGAAATGCCAGTTCATTTCAATGAGAAGGTTAAGAATGCAATCACTGAAGATACGTATATTTTGACATCTGGACATGAGAGAATATGGAAATATATCGCAAAATATATAGGAGTCGATTTATTCTATGGGGCTCAGATGTCGGCTGATACAAAGCTTTTCATCACAAAACAACTTCAGTTATTAGGTAAACGTGTTGTTGCTTATGGAGATAGTATGAATGATTATTTTATGTTGAAACAGGCAGATGAGGGATATCTTATTGCAAAGAAGGATGGAACCATCAGCAGATCTTTAAAAGGAATAGATATGGGAGGATTAATTATTGTTTGAACTGGAAAAAACGGATGAGATAAATAATCTGATAGCAATAACAAAATCTGATTCTGGTATATCGGGACCGGATTTGGCAATGGCTCATATTGAGCTTGGAAAGGCTTTGGGGAGCCAAATATCGGAATTTATTCCAGAGGATACAACAATTGTTGCAATTCTGAGGGGTGGTATTTTTTTCGCTGAGGGGATGTATTTTTCCATGGGGTGTAAGTTCCAGACATATGATCCTAAGCATGAAAAGTTTGTAAGACCAAATACCGAGAATGTTATTCTTGTAGATTCTGTTATAAATACTGGAAAGACACTTTTGGAAATATTGGATTCAGATATGAAAGTGGCATGTAGTGTAATTAATGAACAGGCGGTGGCGATGTTCAATGATTTTTTATATACGGTGAGGGTTTCGAAAAACTCATTTGTTGGGGAAAATGTTAAGAAACAGGAGGGGAAAGTTGGCCCAGATACTACGATGCGGTTGTTTAACCAAATATAAATATAATAATAGAGACTTAGACCTTGAAAGGAAAAACCTTTCAAGGTCTTTTTATTTTGAAATGTGCAAAGATAACTAAAAATGTGCAACATTTGTGTGCAGACAAAAGAAGATATGTGCAAGAAAAAAATGCAAAATATGCACATATGTGCAAAAGCACGAAAAGGCATTGTTGCACAATTTAAAGGGCGTTATATTTTATTTATAGAGCAATGTAACACATCAACCTACAAGAGGAGGAAAACAGTATGAACATGAACAGAGTAAACGAACTTATTACAAGCATGAATTCATTCGGAAAGGAGGTATATCACAAGAGTGAATTACTTGATGAGATGTTCGCTCTCCAAAGTGAAATCGTAAACCTTACTTTTAATGAAGACCATGCAACAACAGCAGATCTGAAAATCTGGGATGTAGAAAAACACCTAGAACAGTTAAATTCTGAATGCGGAAACGTAGCAGATGTAGAATTCGAGAAGTTCAAAAGCGGATGCAAGGTTCTCTGTAATCTGATCAAAGCGGAAATTTCTGGTAACAGGGGAGAACACAAAGCGTTCAGAACACTTGCTTACCTTCAAAAAGATCACATCATTCTTAAGAATGTTGAGCTTAAGGATGAGGATTTAAGGACAGAAGTTGATGCGGTCGTTATTAATCCTGCTGGAATCACTATTATAGAAGTAAAAAATACTTCAAGAGATATTTTTATTGATGAGGAGGGAAACTACTACCGAACGGGAGAGTTCTTAAATTGGGATTGTAACATACTGGAAAAACTAGAACTTAAGGAAAAACTTATAAGAAAAGCGCTTACAAAAGATGGAATTGGGAATGCTGAAATCAAGCGCATTGTTGTATTCACAGATAGCAGAATTAAAGTTCAAAACAAATGCTCTAAGGTTAAAACCTGCTTTGTAAGTCAGATTGCCTACATAATAGATGATTTGGTTGGGGATAAATATATCAATAGGGTGGAGATGGAGCATATAGAGGAGGCGATAAACGAATCAAAGTGCAAGGAGGCTTATCCATTTAATTTCGATGTAGCACAGTTTAAAAGTGATTTCGCTACATTAATGGTTATTTTAGAGGAGGCTAAAGCTAAGTCAGAGGAACCACAAAACGAAGCGCTAACAAAGGAGGAATTTGTAGAGGACAAAGAGAACGGAAAATTCAAAATAACAAAAAAGAATATTTTGACATCAAAGTATGCGAAATATGCAGGAAGTTTTTGCGCAGGTGTAACAATGTCATTAATAGCTGTATTGGTGGCAGGCTCAAACAGAAAGGATGGTAAATAATATGAATGGACTTTCGAAGGGAATGATTGTAGTACTTATGATTCTTTATATAGTATCACCAATTGATGCTTGTCCAGGGCCAATTGACGATATCATAGTGCTTTTAATGGGAATAGCAGCAGCTAAGAACAAGAAAACTATCAATGAAGATTAAAGGGAGGAAATGGAAATGACAATTTATACAACGAGAGAATGGAAAGGTTACGGTAAACAAAATTATTACTGGAATGAGTACAGGCTGGAAGGAGGTCAGGTTGTGAAGTACAAGTGTCATCGATTTAAATTATTTGATGGCAATGAAAATAACTGGAACGAAGACGAACATGAGGAAGAATCATGGGCATTGGATGATCCTAATATGCCGGATTGGTTACATAAATATTGGTAGGCAAAAAATTGCTAATATTTGCTTAAATGACAGGTCAAAACAGAAAGGAAGGTAAATAATATGAATAATTTATCAAAAGGAATGATTGTTGTGCTTATGATTCTTTATATTGTATCACCAATTGATGCTTGTCCAGGACCAATTGATGACATCATAGTGCTTTTAATGGGAATAGCAGCAACTAAGAATAAAAAATCAATTGAAGAAGATTAAAGGGGGAATGACAATTTATATTACTAATTAATAGTTGACTCAGAGTCCTGCTATATCAGAAAGGGAGGAAATTTATATGAATAGTTCATCAAATAAAATAATCATTTGTCCTAAATGTGGTGAGGAAAAACCAATATCTGAATTTGGATATAGACGCGATAAGGGCGGTAAAATTAGACCACAAGGATGGTGCAAGGAATGTCGTAGAAAATTTGCAAGTTTTAAGTCTATGTTCAAGGACAAAGAATCTCTTATTAAAGGGATAGAGGAGAGCATAGAGGAACTAAATAATATTACTCTTAGCGATGTAAAAAATGAGAGACTTGTAGAAGAATATTCAATGTATCTTGATAAGTTCTTGAAAAAAGTTCAGTTACAGGAACTGCCGGATTTTACGAATAGTAGCTGGAGCTATTCATTTTACATAGAAGACAAAGGTTGCGGCGTATGTATGGAGTCAGGAACAGTTATGGATGATGGGCGAATAGCCAATATATCTTCATATCGTATTGTTCATATTGAGCCTCGTAATCTTACGGTTACTGAATATGCTGCTTTACATGGAATTTCTGAAGATAAAGTAAATGAGGCTATATCAAAATGTAGAATCAGAAAGGCAGTAATGCATTTGAATACATGGTATATTCCGGCATTTGAGACTATTGATTCGGGGGAATATATCAACTCATATTATCGTTGGGATGAGAGTGTTGAAGCAATTTCTGAAGAATTTGCCTTTATATCTCGATTTAATAGGGTTCGAATCCTAAATGTCGGCAATGGTAAATATAGGGTTAGGTTCTCTAACAAGAAATCTGATGCTGTACTAATTAAGGAGTACGACGAGAATGAAAGGATAAAGCTTGAATTGGAGCTGATCAAGAATCCACTCATTGTAAGATGTTCAGTACCAAGCATTTCTCCAGATGATGAGAAACTTAGGAATGCAGTAATCTCGGCATAGATTTTATAGGAGGATGTAATGATAAATAGATGTCTGAAATGGATAAAGGAAGACTTTAGACACTTTAAGCGGGATACGAGAAAGTTTAAGAATGCTTTTCTACTTATGTGCGATAGAATAAAAGGGTTCTTTGCCAAGGTATTCATTAGAAGATAAAGGTAACAGGCTATGCATTGCATAGCCTGTTTTGTTATTGTTCTGCGCTAGTGGCCTAAGTTTTTTGATAATAATTATGCCAATGTCTTATCGGTCTTTATTTCTTCTTTTAGTTTCAGATATTTTATCTTGAGCTTTTCAGGAACATCCAAATCCATAAGAATGTAGTTGTATACGATTTCGTTTTCAAGTTCTTCAAGTTCAGGTGATTCTGGTTCTCCATCAAGAATATACATATCTATACCTAATTCTCGGGCTCTTTCAATTTCACGTCTGAATCTATCCATATCGTCTGGGGTGACAGAATATGGATGTTGTAATGGCTTATCTAAAATAGGCGGTCTAGTTATAAGTTCTGCCTTTAGCTTAAGATATTTTGTTTTTAGTTCTTCCGGAACATCCATATCCATAAGAATATAGTTATATACGATGTCATCCTCAAGTTGTTGGAGTTCTGATTCGTCATCATCATCGTCTAAAACGAATAATTTGATTCCGAGCTCTTCGGCACGCATGATTTTCCTATTTTGTCTTTCTATATTTTCAAGAGGGATTGTGTATGAAAATGGCGCACTCTTATTAACTGTATCATTTGATAATGGTTTATTCATAGCAATACCTCCTAAAGTATTTCTGTATAATTTCATACCTTTCAAGAAAATCAGAGAGTATATTGTTTTCTAAACAGTATTGTATTGAACTTAATATAGCATCTTTTAGAGGAAATTTGCAATTATATAGAATTATATAAGATTATATAGCTTTATATAACATTATATAGGATTATATAACTTTATATTGAATTATATACGGGCAAGTATTATTATAATATTAGTAGATATGATATACGAGGGCTTCAATATGAGTGAAAGAAATCCATATGCAATAAGCTTTGGAAGAGTACCTAATCAGTATATTAGTCGTAATCTTTTGATTGACGATATAGTTGACACTCTTGAAAGTGATATTGTTGAAGAACAGGCATTTAAGATAACAGGAATTAGAGGAACTGGTAAAACTGTTACTTTAACTGCTATAGAAAAAAGACTTAATGCAGAGAAGAATTGGATAGTAGTTGATTTAAAACCAGGTAATGATTTGACTGTGGACCTAGTTGCAACTTTATATTCAAAGATTCCATTCTTAACAAAGTATATTGATACTAATTTGAATCTGAATGCTTTTGGAATTGGTATAAGTACAAGTAAGAAAAGTCCGGTTGCAAGTATTGATGTTGCCTTGGAACAGCTTCTTAAAGAAGTGCAAAAGAAAAAGATGAAAGTTCTTGTTGCAATAGACGAGGTTAGAAAGACGGATGCTTTAGTAGACTTTATCCAGGAGTTTCAGATTTTAATAAGAGAAGAATATCCTATATATCTTATTGTTGCAGGGTTATATGAAGATATTGATAGTATAGAAAACACAGATGGGCTAACATTTTTCTTAAGAGCAACAAAGTGTGAGATGACACCACTTAATATTATGGTGATTAAAGAAGATTATAAGAAAACTCTTGGACTTAATGATGATGTGGCGCTAGAACTTGCAACTTTAACTAAAGGGTATGCTTTTGCTTATCAAGCATTTGGCAAGTATATGTGGGAACTTGGCGAAAAGAAGATATCAAGTATGGTTTTAGCTTTAGTTGATGAAGCACTGTCACAAAAGGTCTATGAGAAAATTTGGAGCGAGCTTTCAGAACTTGATAGATGGTTTTTAACTTTTATAGTTGAGAAAGATCAGATGACTGCAACAGAGCTTCTTGAGATAACTAAAAAGAAGCATAATGAATGGAGTATACCTAGAAAACGTCTTATAGATAAAGGCATAATAGATGGCTCTAGAAGAGGTATTATTTCTTTAAAACTTCCAAGATTCAAAGAATTTGTGCAACAAGAAGAAGCTAATTTGTTATAATACAGATGGTTATAAAAAAAGAAAAGAGGTATACACATGAAAGTTATTAGTACAGATAAAGCACCAGCAGCTATTGGACCATATTCACAGGCTATCGTAGCAGGAGATTTTCTTTATGCTTCAGGTCAGATTCCTATTAACCCAGCTACAGGCAATGTAGAGGCAGAGGGAATTGAGGCTCAGGCAACTCAGGCCATTATCAATGTAGGTGAGATTCTTAAGGCAGCAGGCCTTACATATGAGAATGTTGTTAAGACATCTTGCTTCCTTGCTGATATGAATGATTTCGCAACATTTAACGGGGTATATGAGAAGTACTTTACAGGTAAGCCAGCTAGAAGCTGTGTAGCAGTTAAGCAGCTTCCTAAGAATGTTCTTTGCGAAGTAGAAGTAATCGCATATTTAAAATAGGCACAAGCTAAAAACGCAGAAAACGAATTAAAAAATACAAATCGCAAGTCGGAATAATGCAAAACAAAAAAGGCTTGCACTGAATAATCAAACACAAGACCTGACCGTTATAATAACAATTATACGGCCAGGTTATTTTGTTATCAGAAAAATTTAAGGGTTAGGCTTATTTGCTATAGGAAAAATTTATAACAAACAATAAGTTTACGATATAGGCTATTCTATTGACGCTACAAGCCTTCAGGTGGTATCTTATATTTACCGACTTGAATAGTAGGAGAAAACAAACCGAAGATAAAGTCAAATAATTATGCGGATTTAATTTAGGAGGTTATAAGGGATGTCTAGAGTATTTACATCAGCAGATCAGTTAATCGGTGGAACACCATTACTTGAACTTAAACATATTGAAGAGAAGTTTGGTCTTAAGGCTAAACTTTATGCTAAGCTTGAGTACTTTAACCCAGCAGGTTCAGTTAAGGACCGTGTTGCTAAGGCTATGCTTGATAAGGCAGAAGCAGACGGAGTACTTAAAGCAGATTCAACAATTATCGAGCCTACATCAGGTAACACAGGTATCGGTCTTGCAGCTGTTGCAGCAGCAAGAGGATATAGAATCATCATCGTTATGCCTGAGACCATGTCAATTGAAAGAAGACAGCTTATGGCAGCATATGGTGCAGAGCTTGTTCTTTCAGAAGGTGCCAAGGGTATGAAGGGTGCTATTGCTAAGGCAGAAGAGCTTGCAGCAGAGATTCCAGGAAGCTTCATTCCATCTCAGTTCACAAACCCAGCTAACCCAGAAGCACACTACAAGACAACAGGTCCAGAAATCTGGGAAGACCTTGATGGAGCAGTTGATGCTTTTGTAGCAGGCGTTGGTACAGGTGGTACAGTTTCAGGTGTTGGTAAATATCTCAAAGAGAAGAAGGCTGATGTTAAGGTATATGCTATCGAGCCAGCCAGCTCACCAGTATTATCTGAGGGTCATGCAGGTGCTCATAAGATTCAGGGTATCGGTGCTGGTTTCGTTCCGGAAACACTTGATACTAAGATTTATGATCAGGTTATAGCCGTAACTAATGAAGCTGCATTTGCAACTGGTAAGCTTATTGGTAGTACAGAAGGCCTACTTGTTGGTATCTCATCTGGTGCCGCAGCATACGCAGCAATCGAGCTTGCTAAGAAGCCTGAATTCGAAGGAAAGAATATCGTAGTATTACTTCCAGATACAGGTGACAGATATCTTTCAACAGATTTATTTAAATAAAAAGGGCTCATATGTCCATAATATATGCTTATAAATAGCGGGCACATACTCGCTAGACATATGTTCAATATGTTATAATAGTAAGACCTCTGATATTATTACTCATCCGTAATTTTATCAGAGGTCATTTCTGCGATTTAGGAGGATGCTTACTTGGAAACATCTGAAAAGAAGAAAGCACTTATAGCTATGAGCGGTGGAGTGGACAGTTCCGTTGCAGCATATCTTATGAAAGATAGTGGATATGACTGTATGGGTTGCACTATGAAACTATATGATAGCGATGATGTTACTGATGCAAAAACATCTCATACATGCTGCAGCCTTGATGACATAGCGGATGCCAGACGTGTGGCAGCTAACCTTGGCATGAATTACAGCGTCTATAACTTCCAAGATTCATTCAAAGAAAAAGTTATTGATAAATTTATATATTATTATGAGCATGGTATGACACCTAATCCATGTATCGACTGTAACAGATATCTTAAGTTTGATGCCCTTTATAAGAAGGCTAAGGAACTTGGCTGCGACTATGTTGTTACAGGGCATTATGCAAGAATCGAGAAGGAAGGCGACAAGTACCTTCTTAAGAAAGCCATAGATGATACTAAGGATCAGAGCTACGTTTTATATACCATGACTCAGGAACAGCTTGCTCACACTAAGTATCCACTTGGAGAACTTACTAAAGTAAAGGCACGAGAAATTGCAAATGCTAACGGATTTCTTAATGCAGATAAGCCAGACAGTCAGGACATCTGCTTCGTACCAGATGGTGACTATGCCAGCGTTATAAGAAAGTATTCAGGCAAGGATTATCCTTCTGGAGACTTTGTTGATAGAGAGGGCCATGTTCTTGGAATTCACAAGGGTATCATAGGTTACACTCTTGGACAGCGTAAAGGACTTGGTATTAGTGCTAAGGAACCATACTATGTTTGCAAGATATGTACAGAGAATAACACTGTAGTTCTTGGTGGCAAGGATGATCTCTTTACTAAAGAAGTCTATGTAGATGATTTTAACTGGATTTCTGGAGAGGCCCCTAAAGAAGAAATTAGAATCAAGGCTAAAACTAGATACAGACAAAAGGAAGCTCCAGCAAGTCTTACGGTTTTAGAGGACGGAACAGTTAAGCTGACATTTGACGAGCCACAAAGAGCTGTGACTCCAGGACAGGCTGCCGTAGTATACGATGGTGATATAGTTCTTGGAGGTGGAACCATAATAAGAAGTGAATAATATATCTGTTCGTGTTATGATAGGATAAGCATACCAAGGGGAGAGGTAAATAATATGATGATTTCAACAAGAGGGCGATATGCTCTCAGGGTTTTAATAGATATTGCAGAACATGAAGAAGGCGGCTATATGGCCATGAAGGACGTTGCTGAAAGACAGGAACTGTCTCTTAAATATCTTGAAAAGATTCTTCCTATGCTTGTAAAGGCAGGGATGATTGAAGGTGTTCACGGTAAAGGCGGCGGATACAAGCTTCTTAAGAAACCAGCGGAGATAGCTGTAGGAGATGTTCTTAGACTTACAGATGGAGAGATGGTACCAGTTGCCTGTCTTGCTAAGGATGCATCAAAATGCGACAGGGTAAAAGAGTGCCGCACTATCGGTATGTTTACCAAGCTTAGCGATATGGTTAATGAATATTTGGATTCTGTTACAATAGCAGACCTAATGAAAAAATAAATTACTCAGGAGTAGATTATGCCAGTATTTGATTTTAAGGCAGAAAAGGGCGACAAGGCCCAGGCAGTATGCACATATACAACATTCAAGTCTTATGAGAATGAGACTTCAAAAGAACATCCTATTATGGTTATAGAAGATAAGGATCATATCCTTAAGCACCATTCTAACGGTATGTTCCTTAATCCTATTAAGAGAACTTCTTTTGAATTCCATGACGTAGAGGGAAAGCCAACACTTGATATTAAGACTATTGATCTTAGATTCACAAGTCTTCTTAAATGGCTTGGTGAGAACCATATTAAGGTTAAACTTTCTGGCTATGAAACAGAAGAAGGTTATGCTGTATACAAGATTCGCGAGCAGGCTTTCGGCAATGGTGTAAAGCTTTCATCAGAAGACGGATTCCTTCAGTATATGATTGAAAGACTTCTTATGTCAGACCCACCAGCAGAAGATGATATAGATGAAGATGATAAGGAAGAAACTGGAGATGATATGAAGCTTACCAGCATCCAGTCTATTACAGACTTCATATCATGTGCCGGAAACACACTTCCTGACAATATAAGACTCTGGTCTAGACGTAACCTTGCAGTTGCCAAGTCCAATGAGGTTTCACCAGAAGAAAGAAGACATGCTCAGCGTGCACTTTCTGTAATGATGGGTATCAATTGGAAGAGCAACTACTTCTCAGATATAGATCCTAAGGAAGCAAGACGCATCCTTGATGAAGAACTCTATGGTATGGAGAAGGTTAAGCAGCGTATTATAGAGACTATTATTCAGATTAACAGAACACATACACTTCCAGCATATGGACTTCTTATTGTAGGTCCTGCAGGTACAGGTAAGTCACAGGTTGCTTATGCAGTTGCCAAGATTCTTAAGCTTTCCTGGACAACACTTGATATGTCTTCGATAAATGACCCAGAGCAGCTTACAGGTTCATCAAGAGTATATGCCAATGCTAAGCCGGGTATTATTATGGAGGCATTTGCCAAGGCAGGTCAGTCTAAGCTTGTATTTATTATTAATGAGCTTGATAAGGCCAATGAAGGCAAGGGTAACGGTAACCCAGCCGACGTGCTTCTTACCCTTCTTGATAACCTTGGATTTACTGATAACTATATGGAATGTATGATTCCAACTGATGGCGTATATCCTATAGCAACAGCTAACGACAAGAGCAAGATTAGTGCTCCAATTATGTCTCGTTTCGCTGTAATTGAGATACCTGACTATACAAAGGATGAGAAAAAGGTTATCTTCAAGAAATTCGCCCTTCCTAAGATTCTTAAGCGTATGGGTATGAGAGAAGAAGAGATAGAAATTACTGATGACGGACTTGATGAGATTGTTGAGCTTTGCTCGTCATCTTCAGGTATCCGTGATGTTGAGCAGGTTGCAGAACATATCGCGGCCAATGCTTTATACCAGATAGAGGCAGAAGGCGCTACTAAGCCTGTATATGATGCTAAAACGGTAAGAACCCTTATTTTATAGTAGGCCAACTGTTCATATAAGCAGAATTATGCTTGATTTACTGCCTATTTTGGGTAAACATGCTTATTGCACATAATAAATGCAAGTTGTATATTATATCTTGTATTTTCACTTTGAATATATTAACCAGGAGGATTATATAATGGCAAAAGAAAAAGTTGTACTTGCATACTCAGGAGGACTTGATACTACAGCTATCATTCCTTGGCTTAAAGAGACATA
>JAEEGL010360078.1_pt1 | contig 14342 bp, 14 predicted proteins | sample 9134231 | NCBI WGS metagenome assembly JAEEGL01 (sample SAMN16246548, study PRJNA631951) | gut metagenome | biome: gut microbiome; feature: rumen; material: fiber-attached | host: Bos | place: Iran: Karaj | collected 2018-10
CTCCGCGGCGTTCTTAAGCCCCAGAGCGTAGAGCGTCAGATCGGTAATAGTATGCCTTCCGGAGAGCACCAGCACGCATTCGCTGTAGTTTTCCGGCCAGCGCCCCGCCTCCACCTTGTACTGCTCCTGGTAGAGGGCAGCCTCCTGCGGAAGGGCGAAGAATATGTTACTGTCCATCATCGCGAAATTGGAGAAGCTGCCGTACGACACGCCCATCGACGAGAGCGTCTGGTCCGGGTGGATCTGGCGGTAGCCGTCCGCACCGTCAAGCCTGAATATCTGCGGCGAGACGGAGTACTTGTACTCCAGCGAAGTGGACAGGCTGTCTATCTTTTCGCGGTTGGAATCCAGGTAGGTCTTAAAGGACCTGAGATCATTTGACGACACTCCGGCGAACATGGTGTTTACTATATGGCGCTCCGTCACGTCGCCCTTTTCGGCGTTTGGATCCGCATTCTCGGCGGCTTCCTTCCTGGCGTCGGCCATCTGCTCGAACACCGAACCGTAGTCCAGCCCGGCCGATGTGATGGTTATCGGGTATTCTGACAGCGTGTCTTCTTCTATATTCTTAATGTAGGTGTTGGCGCCGTTGGAAAGCGACAGGATCAGCGCTATGCCTATGATGCCAATAGACCCTGCAAAAGCCGTCAGTATCGTGCGCCCTCGCTTGGTCCAGAGGTTGTTGAACGACAGCGCCAGCGAGGTGAAAAAGCTCATGGACGCCCTGCCCATGTTCCTGTGGACGGCTTCTTTTGCGGCAGCTTCCGGCTCGAAGGGGTCGGAATCGCTTATGATGCGTCCGTCGCGCAGCTGCACTATGCGCGTGGCGTACTGCTCGGCCAGCTCAGGGTTGTGCGTTACCATCACCACCAGGCGGTCTTTTGCCACTTCCTTCAAAAGGTCCATTACCTGTATGCTGGTGTTGGTGTCCAGGGCGCCGGTGGGCTCGTCGGCGAGCAGGATATCCGGGTCGTTTACCAGGGCTCTTGCTATGGCTACGCGCTGCATCTGGCCGCCAGACATCTGGTTGGGCTTCTTGTGGAGCTGGTCCCCAAGCCCCACCTTTGTGAGAGCTTCGGCCGCCCTGCGCCTTTTTTCGGCGCGCGAAACACCGGAGATAGTAAGAGCCAGCTCTACGTTTGCCAGGATCGACTGGTGCGGGATGAGATTGTAGCTCTGGAACACGAAACCTATGGTGTGGTTGCGGTAGGAATCCCAGTCGCGGTCGCTGTACTTGCGCGTGGAGACGTCGTTTATGATCAGGTCCCCGCTGTCGTAGCGGTCCAGGCCGCCGATGATGTTAAGAAGCGTGGTCTTACCCGATCCGCTGGGCCCCAGCACGGCTACGAACTCGTTGTCGCGCAGCGCAAGACTGACGCCTCCCAGCGCCACCTGCACAAGATCGCCTGTACGGTATTCTTTTCGAATTTCCTTGATCTGAAGCATTACTTGAAGCTGACCGTCTTGAGCCAGTTCGTGAAATCAGCCTTTCTGCTGCTGTACTTGGAGGATTCGCACACGAACTGCACCAGCCAGAAGGCCTTTTCGGACTCGTGCATGGTCGTGTAGTAGTGGTACTGCACCTTGGAATCCGGGTTGGTGAAGTCGTACTCGAACACAGGAACGCTGCCCTCCTTGGCAATGGCACCGGGGTTTCTGGCCGCGTTTGCGGTCTTGCAGAGCTCGGCGTACTGATCCAGAGTTATGGAGACTCCGCCCAGCAGCGATTTGTCCTCGCGGAGCACGAAAATGGCCGTATCGGAGTTCTCGAAGCACTTGGTGTAGCCTTCATAGTCCGTGGCTTTGAAGCTGTCGTTGAGCTTGATGGACAGCTCTTCGACGGTGAAATCCTTTTCCTTGGCGCTACCGCAGGCCGCAAGGCCGAACACCATCAGTGCCGCCAGTACGAGCGCGATGATCCTTTTGGTCATGTTCTTGTTCCTTTCCGGGCGTTAAGTCCGTCCCCTATGCTTTTCTTGCGACGCCGCTGTCGATGGCTGCCTGTGCAACTGCTTTTGCAACTGCCGGGGCAACGCGCTCGTCAAGGGCGTTAGGTATTATGTAATCTTCGCAGAGTTCTGCGTCAGAAACGAGTCCGGCAAGCGCTTTTGCAGCCGCCACCTTCATCTCTTCGTTGATGTCGCTGGCGCGCACATCGAAGGTTCCGCGGAAGATGCCGGGGAACGCCAGCACGTTGTTGATCTGGTTGGGATAGTCGCTGCGGCCGGTCGAAACGATCCTTGCGCCGCCCGCCTTGGCTTCGTCCGGGAATATCTCCGGCGTGGGGTTGGCGCACGCAAAGATGATAGCGTCCTTGTTCATGGTCTTTACCATCTCTTTGGTGACGGTGCCCGGCGCGGAAACGCCGATGAACACGTCGGCTCCAACCAGAGCGTCAGCGAGGCTTCCTTTGATGTTGTCCGGGTTGGTGGCCTGCGCCATCTCTTCCTTGATCCAGTTGAGCCCTTCGCGGCCCCTGTAGATGGCGCCCTTGCGGTCGCACATAACGACGTTCTTAGCTCCGGCGGAAAGCAGCAGCTTTACAATGGCTGTTGCCGCAGCGCCGGCTCCGCTGGTGACGATCTTGACGTCCCCGAGCTTCTTGCCCACGATCTTAAGCGCGTTTGTAAGGCCTGCCAGAGTAATGACAGCAGTGCCGTGCTGGTCGTCGTGGAAGATGGGGATGTCGCACTTTTCCTTGAGCTTGCGCTCAATCTCAAAGCACCTTGGAGCGGAAATATCCTCCAGGTTGATGCCGCCGAAGCTGCCGGACATGAGCCATACCGCGTTGACGAACTCGTCCACGTCCTTGGTCTTGACGCACAGAGGCACTGCGTCCACGCCGCCGAAAGCCTTGAAGAGCACGCACTTGCCTTCCATTACCGGCATGCCTGCTTCCGGGCCGATGTCGCCCAGGCCAAGAACCGCGGTGCCGTCGGTGATGACGGCGCAGAGGTTGCCGCGCAGCGTAAGGTCGTAGCTCTTTTCGATGTCCTTTTGTATCTCCAGGCAGGGCTGAGCAACGCCCGGGGTATAGGCCAGCGACAGGTCTTCCTTGGTCTTAAGAGGCACTGTCGGCACGGTCCTGAACTTGCCTTTCCATTCTCCGTGAAGCCTTAGAGATTCCTTTGCGTAATCCATTTTGTTGTTCCTTTCGTAGTTTGCTATACTATTCTGTTTGTTGTTGGTTTGTTTTATAAAATCGCAGGATGCCTGGAATTTCAGGCGTTTGCGGTTTGCAACTGACATTCGGTTGCTAGCATCCTGAGAACTCTCCGCTCCCAGGCCGCGGCCGTGGCGAAGAACCGTCCCTCTACACCATCTTTTCGGGCCTGACGTACTCGTCGAACTGCTCTGGTGTAAGAAGGCCCAGCACTGATGCTGCTTCTCGCAGCGTAACACCCTTGCTGTGCGCGTACTTCGCGATCTTCGCAGCGTTCTCGTAGCCGATATATGGGTTTAGCGCCGTTACCAGCATGAGGCTTTTTTCCAGGTTTTCCGCCATCTTTTCGCGGTTCGGCTTAAGACCCGCCAGGCAGTTAGCCCTGAACGATTCCATAACGTCCGCCAGAAGCCGCGCGCTCTGAAGGAAGTTGTACGCGATGACCGGCATGAAGACGTTCAGCTCGAAATTTCCCTGCGACGCCGCAAATCCTATCGCCGCGTCGTTGCCCATGACCTGCACCGCCACCATTGTCACCGCCTCGCACTGGGTCGGATTGACTTTGCCCGGCATTATGGACGAGCCAGGCTCGTTTTCCGGGATGCTTATCTCGCCCAGTCCGCAGCGCGGCCCCGAGGCCAGCCAGCGCACGTCGTTGGCGATCTTCATAAGATCCGCCGCCAGCGCCTTGAGCGCCCCGTGCGCGAACACCGCAGCATCCTTGCTGGAAAGCGCATGGAACTTGTTGGGGTCCGAGGCGAACTGCGTACCGCAAAGCTCCGAAAGCTTTGCAGCCACCGCCTCGCCGAAGCCCTCCGGCGCATTAAGGCCAGTTCCCACCGCCGTACCGCCGATAGCGAGCTTAGAAAGCGGTCCTTCTGATGCAGCTATCATGGCGCGCGCCTCCTGAAGGCTCGCCCGCCAGCCGCTGATCTCCTGCGCAAACGTTATAGGCACCGCATCCTGCAGGTGGGTGCGCCCGGTCTTGATGACCCCGGCGTTTTCCGCCTCCAGGCGCTGCAGTTCCGCTATGAGCCCGTCCAGCGCCGGCAGCAGCCTTTCTTCTATTGATAGTTTTGCCGCCACGTGCATGGCCGTCGGGAAGGTGTCGTTGGAGCTCTGCGACATGTTGACGTGGTCGTTGGGGTGCACCGGTGCTGCCAGCAGCTGGCTCGCTCTGCGCGCCACCACCTCGTTGACGTTCATGTTCGTCTGCGTGCCGCTTCCGGTCTGCCAGACCACCAGCGGAAACTCCGCAGCCGTGATGCCCGCTGCATCTCCGCCGCCCTGGCCGTCCAGGATCTCCCGGCAGGCCTGCTCTATGGCCTTCGCCCTTGCAGCGTCCAGCTTGCCGAGGCTTCCGTTCACCTGCGCGCAGGCCATCTTAAGGCACGCGAACGCCCTGATGATCTCGCCGGGCATGCGCTCCGTCCCGATTCTGAAGTTTTCCAGGCTCCGCTGGGTCTGCGCCCCCCAAAGGCGGTCCGCAGGCACCAGAACCTCGCCCATCGTGTCGTGTTCTTTTCTGTATTCCATGACAACTCCGTTTTCCAGCATATTATCGATAGTATTGCGCGCTGCCGGCCTGCTGTCTTGCAGCGTGCCTGGACTTCTCTGTAACTATATAATTATACATTCTGAGCTCTGTCAATTCAACATAAACCGCCTTCCGGAACTGTCTAAAGTATGCTTCTCTGAAATGCGTTTCACAAACATGAAAACGGTCCTGTCGACTCTTTTTGTCACAGTTTATGAAAAAACACAGGCCTGAGTGACCACTCCGGCATTTTCACCGGATAATTAACTGGATCTCGACCCGATTCGTGTCATTTATAGGACCATATTTTTGCTGTTTCTGGCCATTATATTGGCCGCACGCCTTCAAAAGCGATGAAAACAGCCGTAAAATGAGCTCAAATTGAAGCTTTTTTCGAAAGTCTGGTCACACTACCCCCCGGTTTTAGAGCAAACTGTAACCAAATCAGTCGACACGCCTTATTCCCGGTCCGCCCACAGGCGCATTGAAAACTTTTTTCGTGGGGTTTAGCGTTTCCGATTGTTTTACAGGGTAAAAGAGCGTTTTTCAAAGCAAATTCTAAACACAGGCAACATGTTTTTTCTCCCACAGCCCCCTCTTTTGCGTTATACTATAAGTGGACCGCAAAGGCAGCATGCCGCACGGCAAAGGCGGCAGGGAGGCTCTCATGTCAACACAGGGAAAGTACGAAAAACTCAACAGGATCATAAACGAGTCAAAGAAGACAGTATTCTTCGGCGGGGCCGGCGTGTCCACGGAAAGCGGCATCCCGGACTTCCGCAGCAAGGACGGCCTTTATAACGTGCGCGACGTGCAGTTCGAGCAGTACGAGCCGGAATACCTGCTCTCCATAGACTGCCTCGAAGGCGACACGGACGTGTTCTTCGAATTTTACCGCCAGAAACTCGAGACCAGCGGCATCCAGCCCAACAGGGCCCACTACAAGCTGGCCGAGCTAGAAAAAGCCGGAAAGCTGGCCGGCATCATCACGCAGAACATCGACGGCCTGCACCAGCGCGCAGGATCGGTCAACGTGGCCGAGATCCACGGCACCACCCTGAAGAACTACTGCATGCGCTGCGGCAAGCGCTTCCCGGCGGACTACATCTTCAAAAGCCCCACGCCCATCCCGCACTGCGACAAATGCGGCGATATAGTGCGGCCTTACGTCACACTCTACGGCGAGATGCTGCCCGAAGAAGAGCTGGCCAAAGCCGACCGGTATATGCTGGGCGCGGAGGTCCTTATAGTAGGAGGCACCAGCCTCACCGTGTGGCCCGCGGCCGGCTACGTCAGCCGCTTTTCCGGCAAGCACCTCATAATCATCAACCGCGACGCCACGGCCTACGACCACAACGCGGACCTGGTGTTCCACGAATCAATAGGCGAAGTCCTAAGCCACATAGAAATCTGAAAGGAGCAAGCAATGGCAAACATCACTATCACCCCTGAGATCGAAGAAGCATACGAAAGCGGCAAAAGGGAAGCCGAACAGATCCTAAACGACCCCGATAAAATGGAAGTCTTCCTGCAGCGCCTGGAGCAGAAGCTTGATGAAGTGCCCCTGGTGGGCGAGCAGCTTTCCATGGTTCCGGTAATGATCTCCATGATCAAATCCTACGTCAAGGGCGAGTACCGCGAGTGCCCGGTAAGCACCATCGTGGCCATGATCGCCTCCCTGCTCTACCTGATCTCCCCCAAGGACATCATCAAGGACAGCATCCCCGTGCTGGGCCTGCTTGACGACATCGCCGTCATCTACCTGTCCTGGAAGTACGTCATCGGCGACGTGGACGCCTACCAGAAATGGCGCGCCGAAGCCGGCCGCGAGACCGTTTTCTTCAACGAGTCCGAGGAAGAGAAGGCCAAAAAGGAGGCCGAAATAGCCCGCACCCAGAAGATCCGCAACACCGTAAACGACAAAGTGGACGTGGTAAAATCCGTAGTCGAAGACAAGACCAAGGGCCTTGGCTCCAAGATAAAGGAAAAGACCAAGGATCTGGGATCTACCGTAAAAGAAAAGACTGAGAATGTAAAATCCGCAGTAAAAGAAAAAGCCGCGGAGCTGAAGAAATAGCGGCAGAAAGAGACGGTCCTCCGTCACTTCACCTGCACGCCGTTTTCAGTGCAGTACTTTATGATGGTCTTGCGGGTGACGATGCCGATGAGCACGCCCAGATCGTCCGTTACCGGAATGAAGTTCTGGTTCATGGCGCGGGTGAGGAGCTCCTCCATGGGGGCTGTCACCGGCACGGAAGGATTGCGGTCCTTGCGCAGGATGTCCATGATGCGGATGTCCTCCAGCTCGCGGATGTCGATCTCGGTGGGGCCGGATTCCCCTTTGCGCAGCTTTACTATGCTCCAGAGGAAATCGCCCTCGCTGACGGTGCCGATGTAGACATTGTCGTCAGTAACAACAGGCACGGCTGTATAGCCGTGCTTTTTCATGGTCTCAAGCGCCTGGCGGACTGTGGAATTGACATTTATACAAGTGACTTTCTGACGCAGTGTCAGAAAAAATGCTACGTTCATGATATCTCCTTTTCTGGCCGGATCTTCCGGACCCAACTACCCCCGGAGATATCTTACATGAAAATCGCTCCGATAGCAACCGCATCGGAGCTTTTTCATTGCGAAGTTTGCGTGAACTAAAATTTTGCGTGAACATAAAAAGCGCAGCCCGATGGCCGGACTGCGCCTCAAAAGACTTATTCGCCCTGGCAGAGAGCCTCCCACGCTATGTCGCAGGCGTGGATGAGGCAGTTATCGCAGTCGCAGAGGGGCTTTCCTGTTTCCTTGCCCCTGATCTCGCCGCAATTTGTGGCGCCGACCCTCTTCTTGAACTCCTCGAGGAAGTTCCTTGCGTCCCTTACGAGGGGCTTGCCGTTGTACTTGGCAAGGCCAAGCACCATCTGCGCGCCGCAGAGCGCTCCGCAGGTGGATTCGAAGCAGCCCATTCCTATTCCGAACGCTGCGCCGACTCTTTTGAGCTCATCATCGGAAAGGCCGGTCTTATCCCCGAAGGCCAGAAGTATGGCCTGGCCGCAATTCATTCCGCTGTGCTTTAATTCTACTGCTCTTCTTGATCTTTTCATAATTTTGCCTCCGTATGAATAATTACCGGAGCAACCACTCCAATGACTATGTTAACTCATTATCGAACAGGATTCAATAAATTTTTTGGCTTTTCTCCAAAAACTTGTTCGCTTTTTTGTCACTTTTAATAGTGCATGGCTGCCTTTCCGGCGGAAAAGCCCGGGGGCGCTGCTGCACAAGACCAAACTAAACCTTGATTCCGCTGGGCTTTTACGTTACTATTATCGTGAAGAGATATTGCCGGCCGGGGGCTGTCCGGCCGAAAAGAGAAAGGCAGCAAATGAAGAAGCAAAGCGGCAGGACCGTACTTATAACCGCCGGGGGCACATCCGAGCCCATCGACAACATCAGGAGCATTTCCAACACCGGAACGGGCACGCTTGGAAGCATCATTGCGGACGTTTTCGCCGCCGACCCGCAGGTGGAGAGTATCATCTACGTGCACGGACGCGGTTCAGTGCTGCCCAGGTCCGAAAGGGCCGAGTGCATCGAGGCCGCCTATACGCAGCGCCTGCAGGATACCATACGCAAGATCCTTACGGAGCGCCGGGTGGATGCCATCATCCACAGCATGGCGGTGAGCGACTACTGCGTAAAGTCCGTGGTAAGGTCGGAAGATCTGGTGAAAGTGATCGAAAAAGCGGGGAAAAGTTGCTGCGCGGCAGAAGATCAGGCTTGCTGCACGGCAGAAGATCAGAGCTGCGCGGCGGACTTCAACTGCGCCCTGCTGGAGGCTTCCTGCGGATTCGACCTTCGCGACATCTACAACAAGATCCCAAGCAGCGCCGGAACACCGGTCATCTTCCTGCAGCCAACGCCAAAGATCATCCCCGAGCTCAGGCAGCTGGCGCCGGAGTCCGTCGTCGTGGGCTTTAAGCTTTTGGACGATGTCGCTCAGGAAGAGCTCTTCTCCGTGGCGAAGCGCCTGATGGAGAAGAACGACTGCGATTTCGTGCTGGCAAACGACTACACCACCGTCAAGGCCGGGAAGCACACAGGCTACCTGATGGCGCGCGGCGGCGGATACGAGACCTTCGTCGGAAAACCCGCGATAGCGGAAGGAATATACCAGGCTGTAAAGAAGGCATGGAGGCAGAAATGAAACACGTAATTCTCGGAATCACCGGCAGCATCGCGGCTTACAAGGCTGCGGACATCGCCAACATCCTCACGAAAAAGGGCATCTCGGTGCACACCATCATGACGGAATCGGCCTGCAAGCTGATAACGCCGCTTACACTGCAAACGCTTACGAAAAACAAGGTCCACACGGACATGTTCGACGAGTACAAGCCATCCGAGGTGCAGCACATCTCGCTGGCTAAGCAGGCCGACCTGATGCTGATAGCCCCGGCGACGGCGAATTTCATAGCCAAGGCAGCCGCCGGTATCGCCGACGACATGCTGACGACGGTGCTGACCGCGTTCATAAACAAGCCGGTCATCATCTGCCCGGCCATGAACACAAATATGTACATCAACCCGATAACTCAGCGGAATATGGACACTTTAAGGGAGCTTGGATTTACCTTCGTGGAGCCGCGCGAAGCCCTTCTGGCCTGCGGCGACCTGGGCAAAGGCGCCCTCGCCGATGTAGACACCATAATAGAGGCCGCGATGGAATTCCTGAAATAGATCTCACTTCTTCTCTTTCAGCAGGACAAACTTTTCAAGCGGGAACAGAATGACCATCTGGAGGGTCCCGGCGCACGCCATAGCTATAGTCGGGGCAAGATTTTGCAGCAACTGACTGTCGGTTGCAAGCAAAGCGCCCGCCACGACGCCCTGCAGCCAGGTCGAAAACAGTATCAGGCAGAACAATATCACAAGATAAATAACGAAATTTCTTTTAGGCGCATCTGATTTGAAGGTGCGCTTTTTGTTTTGTATGTACGCGACGATGTTCGCGATCAGGTTCGAGAGGAAAAACGGCAGCACGTAGCCCCAGTTCGAGTGCCCGGCGCCCATGGTCTGCTCCGTGAAGATCCCGGCCAGAAACGGCGGCAGCGGCGCAGTCCACCCGCGCATCGCAAAATACAGCGCGTTCACCAGTATCAGCTGGATCGCGGACGCCAGAAGGCTCACCAGTATGAATTTCAATACCTGCTTAAGGCTCTTTTTGCCTTCGCCGCCGCTGCTGCTCATATAGGACCGTCCCTTATTGCACGTACCCGATCAGCAGGCGGAGGGTGTTCTCCACGCCGGCTTTGTGGCTGCGCTCGTAGCCGTGCGAGGCGTAGACGCCAGCGCCGATAAGGCCGTGCTTAATGTCATAGCCGGAGCGCAGCGTGGCCTCCACGTCGGAGCCGTAGAACGGGTAAATGTCCACCGCGTAGTCAGCGCCCGTCTTCTTTGCCGCCTCGATCAGGGCCTTTACGATGTCGTAGCTGTAGGGGCCGCCGGAGTCCTTGGCGCAGATGGAAACCTGCTTTTCTGTGCAGGAAAGCCCCTCGCCCACGCAGCCCATATCCACGGAAATAGCCTCGGTGACGCCCTCCGGCACCGGCCCGCAGCCTCCGTGGCCGACCTCTTCGTAGACCGTCACGTGCGCCCACACCGGGCGGTAGGCCTCAAGTCCGGTCTCCTTTATGTATTTTGCGAGCCCCAGCAGTATGCCTACGCTCAGCTTATCGTCCAGGAAACGGCTCTTGATGTAACCGCTCTTCGTGACCCTGGTGCGCGGCTCGAAGCAGATGATGTCGCCCACACCTATGCCCAGCTTTTCAACGCCTTTGGCGTCTTTGACGTCCTCATCCAGCACGATCTCCATGGCGTCCCACTCGCGCTTTGTGTCATCGTACTTGCCGTTGACGTGGGTGGACGCGTTGACCAGCTGGCAGGTGCCTTCGTAGACGCCGTTGAACTTGGTGACGACGCGCACGTTCTCGGCCTCAGCGTTGTTAGCGTTCATGCCGCCGAGCCGCGTGATCTGCAGCCTGCCGTTGGGCTTGACCGCGCTGACCATGCCGCCGAGGGTGTCGGTATGAGCCTCCAAAAGAAGGCCGCCGGGCTGTCCGCCCGCTAAGCTGCCTGGCTGCTCTGATGCCTGGCCCGCTGCCGCGCCGTCCGCCAGCTTCACCAGCACGCCGCCCTTTACCGTAAGCTGCGCCTCAAAACCCAGCTTTTCGAACTCGCCCAGCACCCACTGCGCCGCCTGCGCCGTGTAGCCGGTGGGCGAATCGATCCCCAGCAGCGCCACGGTCTCCCTGACCGCAAACTCTGTGTATTTCTTAAGATTCAGCTTTTTCATGACAGCCTCCGTTCTGCTTGTTTTCTGTCTGATCAATTTCTGGTTTTCCTCATTATTATGCGCGTTTATCCGTTACTCCCGGTTTTCGCTATTTGCTTTTTTCTGTGTGGACATCTATATTCCTGTACATAGATATCTGTTATTGTTCCTGTGCGGGAAGTTCCGCTAGATTCTGCGGTTCTGACACCGCGTCAGCCTCCGGCGTGTAGATCCACTGCTCCGGGCCGGTATCGCGCATCAGCGTGCGCGGATCCTTGAACTTCTTAAGGAACATCCTCGTCATAAACATGTCGCCCACGCAGCCCGACAGGTGCAGAGCAAACGTCAGGCCGGCCACCAGATACCATCCCATGTCTACCGAATGCAGCCAGACCGCAAGCGGCAGAAATATAATAGTAAAGACCGTAAGCGGTGCTACCAGCGACGCCAGCGCCGTGCTGCGGTAGGTGTAGATGTCCGGCACGCCGCAGAACGCAGCGTTCCACGTGATGCCGAAGCGCAGCTTCTGGTGTGTGAGCGCCTTGTACACCGCGCCGTGCACCAGCTCGTGCAGCACGATGTACACAAGCATCACCGCGATCCACACGATATCGTAGGTCATAATGCGGCGGAAGTTGAACTTCGAGAAGTCCGCCCACAGCACCACCAGGACGACCAGCACCACAAGGATGCCCGTGGCCCCCAGCGTCATCTTCAGCCCGGTCTTTTTATCGGAAGCATTTATGTGGTAGACCTCGCGGTAGCCCGCCGGCACCTCAAATTCGAAAGTTCTGTGTTCCACTCTTCTCTCCTGAGCATACTTATGTGGAGATTATAACATAAGGCCGGCGTCTTGCGCACAGGATTGTAAACGCTTTTACGAATGATTCTGAAAAAAAGCACTTAAATACTCGTAAAACTGCAAAAGGGCACAAGGCCGCTGCTTTCTTTGTAAAAGGATCATCGCTATAATGACAGGAAATCATATGCTTTACGACGAAACTTCTTGACTTTTACACGCTTGCGAGATATAAATACTGTATACAATAACATATATTACCATTTTGCTGGGCCGATTTATATGGATCATCTGAAAACGCTCAAACAAATACGAACTGAACTTGTTTCAGAACGCGACATTCTTCGTAAAGAACTTCGCAATTACCCTAATGCATCTCTGACAATGTTTCAGGATCACGGTTACATCAGGAAGATCATGATCACGGATAAAAACCTGCGAAGATCTATCGGCAGGGATCATGAGATGGTCCGCAAGCTGGCAAGAAGGGCCTTTCTTTTGGCTTATTTAAATAGAATCGATAGTAATGTTGCTCTGCTTGACGATACGATCTCAGATTATTGGCCAGAAGATGCGATCTCGCTGCTGAAGGAATTACCGCGGCATTTCGACTCGCTTCCGTTGGATCATCTTCTGTCCCCTGCAGTAAAACAGTACCGCAAGCCATCCGGTCCGTTACCTGACCCTTGCGTTCCGCTGCAGCCGGCTATGCTGCGGCTGGATGGAATCTTTCTGCAGGATTGGAAAGTGTTGCCCTACAGGCCGAACACGAAACACGCGGAAAACAAGATCAACCGTACCACCGGCGGCCTTCTGGTGCGGTCAAAATCCGAGGCTTCGATCCTGGAATTGTACGACCGGCATCAGATCGCGTATCATTACGACGAAGTTCTGGATTTCGGAGCGCTTCTGCAGGGCCGGAGGGATACGGGCGACCCGGCCGCGCTGGCATATCACGGCCCGACGGTCCGTTCGCCGGATATTCATGCGGCAAGGCGCGACGGGAAGCTCTTCATCCACGAACACTTCGGCAAGCCGGACGATCCTCAGTACGCCGGAGACATGCAAAACAAGCTGGAGCTGTACTGCGCCTGCGGTTTTGTCCCCTGGGACAATCTGATCATCACGTTTGACGAGCCGGGCGGCGGCATCGACCTGCAGCTGGTGGAGGCGCAGCTTCGAAACAAGGGACTGATCTGACGGCTATGACGGCTTTCCATTCGGTGCCGTTCTGTGCTATAATTTTCTCATGTCTGAAAAAACGCTGCTTAAACTCAATAGGTTGTTCAGGCGTCCGGAGCATCCGTTCAACACGGAGGCGGCCGGGGGTTTGAGTTACGCCGAGTGGGAGTTTCAGCGCGCGCCGCAGACGCTGGCACTGTTTGGGCCGATGTTTACGCCGGAGGAGATCCTGGGGCTGGAACTGCGGAGCAATGCTGCCCAATGCAATAACACTGCGAAAAACTGCAACGCCATTGATCTGCCCGGAGCCTGGAATTCTCCGAGCAGCCGGGTGCTGGATCTGGGCTGCGGTGCCGGCGGAAAGAGCGTCTACTACGCCACGCTGGGCGCGCAGGTGACGGGCGTCGATCTTGTGGAGGACTATCGCTGCAAGGCGGAGGCTCTCGCAGCTGAAAAAGGCGTCCGGGGTCTGGCAAGGCCGGGACAGGAGGCTGATCCAGGCAACACAGGATCGGGCGATACCGGTCCCGGGCAAAATGCGGGATCTGGCAATTCCGGTCCCGGGCAAAATGCGGGATCTGGCAGTTTCACCTTCGTCTGTGCGGACGCGGCAAACACCGGGCTGCCGGATGCCGGCTTCGACACCATCATCGCCAGCGACGCCATGGAGCATTTCCCGGATCCGGAAGGGGTCCTGCGTGAATGCGCAAGGCTGCTTCGGCCCGGAGGCAGGCTCTTCATCAGTTTTCCGCCATACGGCCACCCTTACGGTGCCCACGTTTCAGACCTTATAGGTGTTCCGTGGGCGCAACTGCTTTTCAGTGACAACGATATTGCCGCCGCTTACAGCGTTCTGGCAGCCGACGTTCCGAACGGCCAGAAACGCGTAGATCTGCGGTTTTCCAGGGATCCGGACGGCCGCTGGCAAAACACATACATCAACAGGATGACACTGCGGCGCTTCGCGAAGATCAAGGCAAGCATCACAGAAGAAGATGGGCAAACTACCCGCGGGGACAAGGGACCAAAGGCCTCGAGCCCGGCCGAATCCCGTCCCTCCTTCCGCTGCCTGCTCTACCGAGAGATTCCGCTGCGCAGGTGGCTCCTGCCGTTGGCCAGACTGCCGCTCACAAGAGAATATTTCGTGCGCATGGCGGTCTGTGTGCTGGAACGCTGCTAGGGTTCCCATCCCCGGCGCGGCTCCAGGCTTTTTCCGGTAATTTCAAGCATTTTCCGGCAATTGCAACTGCCGGTTGCGCAGTTTCCAAGGCCGCTTTGTAGTCTGCAACGGCCCGGAACGGTATCATAAGGCCGTAAACACGAGGCCGGCAGCCAA
>JAEEGL011432285.1_pt1 | contig 14342 bp, 12 predicted proteins | sample 9134231 | NCBI WGS metagenome assembly JAEEGL01 (sample SAMN16246548, study PRJNA631951) | gut metagenome | biome: gut microbiome; feature: rumen; material: fiber-attached | host: Bos | place: Iran: Karaj | collected 2018-10
CTGAGATAACAAATGGCTTAAATAAAGCATTTTTAGAAGGAGATACATAGAAAATGAAACTAGGAATCGTAGGTTTACCAAACGTAGGTAAGTCAACACTTTTCAATTCACTTACAAATGCAGGAGCGCTTGCAGCAAATTATCCTTTTGCGACAATTGATCCAAACGTTGGAGTTGTTGCAGTTCCGGACAAGAGACTTAAGCTTCTTGGAGATCTTTATCATTCCAAGAAAGTTACACCTGCGACAATCGAATTCGTTGATATTGCAGGACTTGTTAAGGGAGCGTCAAAGGGTGAAGGACTTGGTAACCAGTTCCTTGCTAATATTCGTGAGACAGATGCTATTGTTCACGTTGTAAGATGTTTTGAGGATACTAACGTTATCCACGTAGATGGAAGCGTTGATCCTGCTCGTGATATTGAGACAATCAATCTTGAGCTTGTATTTGCTGACCTTGAGGTACTTGAGCGTAGAATTGCCAAGGTTGCCAAGACAGCAAGAATGGACAAGACAGCAGCAAAAGAGCTTGAGCTTCTCAATAAGATCAAGGCAGTTCTTGAAGCTGGTAAGATGGCAAGAGAACTTGAACTTGAGGATGAAGACGAGAAGGCACTTATGAACAGCTATGACCTTCTTACATGGAAGCCTGTAATCTATGCAGCCAATGTAAAAGATGATGATCTTGCCGATGATGGCGCATCAAACCAGTACGTACAGGCTGTACGTGACCTTGCTTCAAAGACAGGCAGCGAAGTATTTGTTATCAGCGCACAGATCGAAGCTGAGATTTCTGAGCTTGAGGCTGATGAAAAGGCAGAGTTCCTTGAGAGCCTTGGACTTTCAGAATCAGGTCTTGATAAGCTTATCGCAGCAAGCTACAAGACTCTTGGTCTTATGAGCTTCCTTACATCCGGAGAAGATGAGACAAGAGCCTGGACAATCAAGATTGGAACAAAGGCTCCACAGGCAGCAGGTAAGATTCATACTGACTTCGAGAGAGGATTCATCAAGGCTGAGGTTATTAATTATGAAGATCTTCTCAGAGAAGGCTCACTTTCAGCAGCAAGAGAAAAAGGTCTTGTTCGCATGGAAGGTAAAGAATACGTGGTTCAGGATGGAGATGTAATTTTGTTTAGATTCAACGTGTGATACTGCAAAGAATTGCAGCAATATAAACAGATATACTGTTGCAAGCTTGCTTGCTAAGAAGTATATCTGTTTATATTGGTATAAGGCGCGCAGCGCCTCAACGAGGAATTGCGAAGCAATTTCGAGTCTGCAATTCTATTGAAGACACTCGAGTCTGCAATTCTATTGAAGACACTTGAGTCAGCAATGAAAATTATATTATTGGAGGATGTTATGCCGGATATAATGGGGCAAATGGATATTGCATTTCCTAATCTGAATATCTATTTGGAAAACGTTCCCAAAAACTTTACTGTTTTTGGATTTACGATTGCCTTGTATGGAGTGATCATAGGATTGGGCTTCTTTTTAGCTCTTATCCTAATTTCAAAAGTGGCGAAGGCTACTGGACAGAATCCTGATACTTATTGGGATGCGGCTACATATATAATTATTTTTTCTATTATTGGAGCGAGGCTGTATTACGTATTCTTTGCCTGGGATTTCTACAAGGATGATCCAATCAGTATCCTGTACATTAGAAATGGCGGACTTGCGATATACGGTGGAGTAATTGGAGGTTTCCTTACAGCATTTATCTTTTGCAAGATTAAAAAGAAAAGTTTCCTTCAGTTGACAGATACTATCATGCCGGGGCTTCTTCTGGGGCAGACCATGGGAAGATGGGGGAATTTTACTAACAGAGAAGCTTTTGGAGAATATACAGATGGCCTCTTGGCTATGAGACTTCCTGTTGATGCGGTGAGAAGCGGCGAGATTACTGAACTTATGAAAGCTCACATGAGTGATGCTACCAATTATATTCAAGTGAGTCCAACATTCCTTTATGAGAGTTTGTGGAACCTGTGTCTTCTTATTATTGTGCTTTGCTATATTAAACATAAAAAGTTTAACGGAGAGATAGTTCTTTTATACTTTGGAGGCTATGGTCTTGGCAGAGCCTGGATAGAAGGGCTTAGAACTGATCAGCTTATCATGCATACAACCGGGCTTCCGGCCTCACAGATGCTTGCGATATGCCTTGTAATATTTGCAGTGGTGACTGAAGTAATTGTAAGATTCAGGCTTGGTAAAAAAGAAAAAGCATAAAAAATAAAACAAATAAAACAAATAAAAGAGCGGCGTGAAATTTTGTTTCAGAAACAGAGTTTCACGCTGTTTTTTTATTTTCTTTTAATAACTGCCACCGGAAAAATCTATTGTTTAATAAAAAAAAGTGTTCTATAATGTGTCTAGGTGGTAAAAAGTGTCAAAAAGTGGTAAAAAGTGGTAGATAAGTGGTAAGAATAGGTGGGAGCAGCATTTAAAGGCGAATACAGTCATTCCATTGACGCGAAGGGAAGACTCATAATACCTGCTAAATTCCGCGAACTTTTGGGTGATCAATTTGTTGTTACCAAAGGTTTTGACGGATGTCTTTTTGTGTTCGCTGAAGAGGGCTGGAATAAGTTTGAAGAGAAACTCCAGTCACTGCCTATGGACAAACCGGAAGCCAGAATTCTTGGAAGATTCTTTATCTCAGGCGCAATTGATGCAGAACTTGACAAGCAGGGAAGAATTCTTTTACCAGCCAATCTCTTACAACACGCAGGAATCGAGAAAGAGGCCGTTATAGCGGGTGTAGGAAACAGAGCAGAAATCTGGAGTAAAGAGAAGTGGGAGAAGGCTAGTACCTTTGATGACATCAATGAGATAGCTGCTAAGATGAGCGAGTATGGTTTAAGTATTTAAACCTTGAGGATTAAATAGGGAAGAATATGGAATTTAAACATTATTCAGTACTCTTAGATGAGTGCTTGGACAATTTGAATATCAGACCGGATGGGATATATCTTGACGGTACTTTGGGCGGCGCAGGCCATTCTTCTCACATTGCTCAGAGACTTACAGCAGGTGGTCACCTCTATGGTACTGACCAGGATGAGGATGCCATCGCAGCAGCTACTAAGAGGCTTGAACCCTACGAGGACAGAGTGATCATCATCAGAGACAACTATGAGAACGCAGTCGAGAGGCTCAGAGCACTTGGCGTTACAGGTGTGGATGGTATATTGCTTGACCTTGGAGTTTCATCATATCAGCTTGATAATGCTGAGCGAGGCTTTACTTATAAGGAAGATGTTCCTCTTGATATGAGGATGGATCAGAGACAGACTCTTACTGCAAGAGATATCATCAATGATTATTCCGAGATGGAGTTGTTTCATATTATAAGGGATTATGGCGAGGATAAGTTTGCCAAGAACATTGCCAAACATATCTGCATCGAAAGGGCTAAGGCTCCTATAGAGACAACGGGGCAGCTCAATGACATTATAAAGGCTGCTATACCTGCCAAGATGAGGGAAAAGGGAGGACATCCTTCCAAGAGAACTTATCAGGCAATCAGAATTGCCCTTAACAGAGAGTTGGATGTTCTTCAGAATTCTTTGGATGGATTTATAGATTTTTTGAATCCCGGAGGAAGACTTTGTGTCATAACATTCCATTCTCTCGAGGATAGAATAACCAAGAATAACTTCAGAAGAAATGAGAATCCTTGTACTTGTCCGCCGGAATTTCCTGTATGTGTATGCGGCAAGACTTCAAAAGGAAAAGTAATTACAAGGAAACCTATTTTACCTAGTGAAAAAGAACTATCTGAGAATAAGAGATCTCAGAGTGCAAAATTACGAGTATTTGAAAAAAGATAAAAAGAAGGGAGGCAAACATGGCAAATGAGTATATTCGTGGAAACGCTGTAAGAAAAGAAAATGAACCTGCTCGTAAGAAAGACCAATTCCATGTTGAGCAGCCCAAGCAGCAGAAGAGAAGACGTCACCACATGAGCCTTGGATATTTAGTTTTTCTTTCTATGGCAATGGTGCTTATGGTTGGAACACTTGCTTGGTACATTAATCTTCAGTCACAGATCAAGAATAGTGTAAAACACATTGCACAGCTTGAGAGTCAGCTTAATACTCTCAAGCAGGACAATGATGAGGCATACAACAGAGCAAATGGTAATGTGGATCTTGATGAGGTAAAAAGAATTGCCATACAGGAATACGGAATGACTTACGCGAGCGAAGGACAGATTGTTACGTATTCAGATGGCGGTGGAAATGACTATGTACGCCAGGTTGCACCTATTCCACATGAATAACATTTGAAATTATTGCCCCAGGTACATAATGTGGCTATAATTGAATGGGTGTTATTGGAAGGATTTTTGTTTAAATGAAAAGGCGTAAAGAAAGAAATAAACAGCAGTTTACAATAAGGATGAGAAAAAAGCTGGTGGTGCTATTTGTATTGGTACTACTGGCTTTCGTTGGGTTAGGGGTCAGACTTATCTTTATAACCAAGAATAACGGTGAAGAGTATCAAAAACAGGTTCTTTCCCAGCAGCAATACGATTCGACTACGATACCTTTCAGGCGTGGTGAGATACTTGATGCCAACAATACAATTCTGGCGTACAGCGAAAAGGTATATAACGTTATTCTGGATGCCAAGATTTTGCTTCGTGATTCTAAGTATCTTGACCCTACGGTAAAGGCACTTGTGAGATGCTTTAGCCTCGATGGTGGCGAGATAAGGAATTATCTTGCAGAGCATCCCTCGTCCCAGTACTATGTTCTTGCCAAAAAACTTACTTACAATGAGATAAGTGAGTTTCAGGGGCTTATAACTCCCGGCTCTGAAAATTACGATGAAAACGTGCAGGGTATATGGTTTGAAGAGAACTACATCAGAAAATATCCAAATGGTTCGCTGGCATGCGATATAATCGGATTTACATCAAGTGACAACACCGGTATGTATGGACTTGAAGAGTATTACAACAATACTTTGAGTGGTACACCGGGAAGAGAGTACGGATATCTTGATGATGACCTTAATCTTGAAAGAACAACTATTTCAGCAACTGACGGAGACAGTATCGTCACTACTATAGATGGTAATCTTCAGACTATAGTTGAGAAACATCTGAAAGAGTTTAATGATAAATATGCCAATAACGTCAGAGAAGGAAACGGTGCCAATAATGTCGGCTGCATAATAATGAATGTGCATACCGGTGAAGTTCTTGCAATGGCAAGTTATCCTAACTTTGATCTGAATAATCCAAGAGATATTTCAGCGCTTATAGGAATGCCTGCTGTCGATGAAAAGGGAAATAAGGTAAAAGGCGAATCAATCTATGATTCCGGTGTCTATATCACGGAAGAGATGATTGCTGATTTTACCGATGAGCAGCTCTATCAGAATTACAATGCACTCTGGAAAAATTTCTGTATTGCGGATACTTATGAACCGGGTTCTGTAGCAAAGCCTTTCACAGCAGCAACCGGACTTGAGAGTGGTTCAATTACAGGTGATGAGGTATATAACTGTCTTGGTGTTTTGGAAGTAGGTGGATGGCCTATTCACTGCCACAATACATACGGTGATGGATACGTCTCTGTTGAAAGAGGAATTGAAATTTCCTGTAACGTAGCTATGATGTATATAGCACAGGCTATTGGCGTTAATACTTTTACCAAATTTCAAAAGGACTTTGGATTTGGACTTAAGACCAATATTGACCTTGCCGGAGAAGCGAGAACCGAGGGTCTTACCTATCAGGCAGCGGATATGACTTCTTCTGACCTTGCGACCAATTCTTTTGGTCAGGGCTTTAACGTAGATATGATTGAGATGATAACAGGGTTCTGTTCACTTATTAATGGTGGCTATTACTATGAACCCCATGTTGTTAAAAAAATAGTAAGCAGTAGCGGAGCTACTATAAAGAATATTGAACCAAGAATTCTGAGACAGACAATTTCCCAGTCTACATCAGATAAGATTATTCAGTATTGTAATAAGGTAGTATCAGGTGAAGAAGGTACCGGTAAAACTGCAAGGCCTGCGGGATACATGATCGGTGGCAAGACCGGAACTGCTCAGACACTTCCTCGTAAGAATAAGCAGTACGTTGTATCATTTATGGGATATGCTCCTGCGGATGATCCTGATATAGCTATTTATGTAGTAGTAGACAGACCCAATGCTCTTTATCAGGATGATGCCAAGTATGCAACCAGAATTGTCAGAGCTATTTTGACAGAAGCTCTTCCTTATTTAAATTATCCTATGACAGAAGAACTTTCCGAAAAAGAGCAGCTTGAGCTTGCGGAGCTTAGAGAGCAGCTTGTTACAACAGCTACTGCAGAAGAAAATGTCGAAGGCGAAGAAAACTCAGAAGAAAACGCAGAAGGAACTTCGGAAGAAACTTCGGATGGCAGTGCAGAAGCCACAGAAGAAGTAAAAGAAGAAAAATCAAGATCATCTATTTGGGAGTCGTTTGACAAAGATCCTACCACGGGCTATTATGTAGACCCAAGTAATGGAAATCTTATTGACCCGGATAGCGGAAGTGTAATCGGCGGAGATGACCTTCCTGATTTTGAAGGGGAGCCTACAGAGGCTTCAACAGAGAGTAATAATTGATTTAAAGAGGATTGTGTTTTATGGAAAGCTATTTTTTAAGAACTTTATTACCTGTTCTTGTATCTTTTTTGATGGCGGTGGTAATAGGACCATCTGTTATCAATATGTTAAGAAGGCTTAAGGCCGGACAGACAGTACGTGAGGAGGGACTTGAGTCTCACCAGAAAAAGAACGGAACCCCAACAATGGGCGGTATTATTTTCCTTGCTCCTTTTTTGGTAATAGGTGTTTTTTATGGTGCATTTCATAAAGAAGTAATTCCTGTACTTATCCTTACCTTTGGATTTGGAATAATCGGTTTTATCGATGACTACATTAAAGTTGTAAAAAAACATAACCTTGGACTTCGTGCATGGCAGAAAATTGCAGGTCAGTTCCTGGTTGCGCTTATCTTTGCGTTATATATTGAGAATTTTACTGATCTTTCTCTTGCAATGAAGGTTCCATTTACTGATATCATGCTTGATTTTGGATTCTGGAATATTCCAATTCTTTTCTTTATTGCTCTTGGAACAGCAAATGGTACTAATTTTACTGACGGAGTAGATGGGCTTTGTGCATCTGTAACTGCTGCTGTAGCAGCTTTCTTTGCTGTGGCAGGTATGGTATACGGAGCATCCGGTGCAGAGGTAATGTCATCAGCTATGCTGGGAGCTCTTTTGGGATATCTTGTTTATAACGTATATCCAGGCAAAGTAATGATGGGAGATACGGGCTCTTTGGCAATCGGAGGGTTTGTTACCGGAATAGCGTATGTTATGCATATGCCAATCTTCATCGTTATTGTTGGTTTTATATATGCTTTAGAGGTTATCTCAGTTATCATGCAGGTTTCCTACTTTAAGATCACTCATGGTAAAAGAATCTTTAGAATGGCACCAATTCATCATCACTTTGAAAAAGGTGGCTGGTCTGAGACTAAGGTTGTAAATGTGTTTACTACAGTAACAATTCTCTTATGCCTTATAGCATATGCAGGATTGTAATGACTAAATAAAAAAGGGCAAAAATTATGAAAGCAGCGGATATTATTGGAAAAAAAGTACTTGTTATAGGTTCAGGTCTATCAGGCGTTGGTTCTGTACGTCTTTTGCATCAGGTAGGTGCAAACCCCATAGTATTAGAAGAAAATACTAAAGTGACTGAGGATGATATCAGAAAAAAGCTCCATGAGGAGGATAGAACTGATACTCAGATTATAATTGGTGAAATTGGAGATGAGGTGCTTGATGAAGTTGCACTCACAGTTCCAAGTCCCGCAGTTCCTTTGGATGCACCAACCGTTCTTAGAATTAAGGAAAAGAACATTCCGATATGGAGTGAGATAGAGCTTGCTTACAATTTCTCAAAGGGCAGGCTTGTTGCTATTACAGGAACAAACGGCAAGACAACGACAACAACTCTTGTGGGCGACATTATGAAGGCTCATTTTGGAGATACCTATGTTGTTGGAAATATTGGCGTATCTTATGCAGAGAGCGCTCTTAAGATGAGCGATGATTCTGTTACAACAGGTGAGATCAGTTCCTTCCAGCTTGAAGCAGTGGACAATTTCCATGCCAATGTTTCAGCTATTTTGAACATCACACCGGATCACTTAAACAGACATCATACAATGGAATGTTATGCATCCATGAAAGAGAATATTACTAACAGACAGACTAAAGATGATACCTGTGTACTTAACTATGACAATGAGTATACAAGAGATTTTGGAAGCAGATGTCCTGCAAAGGTTGTTTTCTTTTCAACAAAGGAAAAGCTTTCTGATGGATTTTATCTTGACGGAGATGAAATATTCATGAGTACCGCCGGCAATTCAACCAGAATCATGAATGTTCATGACATGAACCTTGTAGGTCTTTGCAATGTTGAAAATGTTATGGCAGCAATTGCCATGTCTCTTGCAATGGGAGTTCCGCTTTCAACAATATTGTCTGTTATTCATGACTTCAAGGCAGTAGAACATAGAATTGAATTTGTTGCTACCAAAAAGGGCGTAGATTATTATAATGATTCAAAGGGCACCAATCCTGATGCGGCTATTCAGGGGATCAGAGCTATGAGCAAGCCTACAATCCTTATCGGCGGTGGCTATGACAAGGGCAGTGAGTATGACGAGTGGATTGAGAACTTTGGAGACAAAGTGAAGCTCCTTGTACTTATCGGTCAGACCAGAGATAAAATTGCAGAATGTGCTAAAAAGCATGGCTTTGAGAATTTCTGTTTCAAAGACAGCTTTGAAGAAGCTCTTGAATTTTGTACAGAAAGCGCACAGCCGGGGGACGCAGTGCTTCTTTCTCCTGCATGTGCTAGCTGGGATATGTTCCCTAACTATGAGACAAGAGGAAAAAGATTTAAAGAGTATGTAAATAAGCTTGAGGGCTGAAAATAAAATTGTTGTTTATACAGGTGGGAAGTATCGGGTGGAGAGAGTTAAAACCTTAAAGAAACCGAAAATTGAATCATATGTAGATTATAGTTTGGTGTTTGTTGTTCTTTTTTTGCTGGCATTTGGACTGGTAATGCTGTATTCAACCAGTTCCTATGAAGCAAATTTGGATTACGGAGACTCTGCTTATTATTTTAAGCATCAGCTGGGACCAACACTTATCGGTCTTGTGGCTATGATGTTTATGTCCTACTTTCCGTATCGAATACTTAAAAAGGCTGCGTTTCCGATATATTGTATTGCAGCAGGTCTTTTGATATTGCTTATTCCTTTCGGAAAGACAATCAATGGTGCTAAAAGATGGATATATATCTTTGGAATATCCATACAGCCTGCTGAGATTGCCAAATTCGCGGCGATTGTATTTACAGCTACTCTGGTTATAACACTTAAAAAGAAACTTCTCGATCCCAAAGGCTTTGGCACAGCAATGGCTTTTCCGGCTTTGCTGGCGCTTATGGTATACGGCATTACCAAAAACTTAAGTTCAGCTATCATCATCATGGGGATTACAGTGGTAATGCTATTTGTATCAACTCCCGGCTATAAGAGATATATTATAGCTGCTTTGTCTGTCTTGGCTTTTGCAGCGGTTATTGTACTTATAGTAGTCAATTCCAGTCAGGCCAGCAGTATGAACTACCGATTTAAGAGAATCCTCATATGGCTTGACCCGACAGCGGATGCCAGTGATAAAGGCTTCCAGACTCTTCAGGCTCTTTATGCCATTGGTTCAGGTGGCATATTCGGCAAAGGTTTGGGTGAGAGCATGCAGAAAATGGGCTTCATTCCGGAAGCACAGAATGACATGATCTTTTCCATTATCTGTGAAGAACTTGGACTTTTTGGCGCTATTGCTGTAATGCTTATGTTCCTTCTGCTTATCTGGAGACTTATGGTAATTGCCAATAATGCTCCTGATATGTTTGGAGCTCTTTTGGTAATAGGCGTTATGGGACATATTGCTATTCAGGTCATACTGAATATCGCAGTTGTGACCAATACTATTCCCAATACCGGAATCACACTTCCGTTCATCAGCTACGGAGGTTCGGCGGTTATTGTTCAGCTTGCTGAAATAGGAATGGCTCTTAATGTTGCTAGGAATATAGGAAGATACTGATCTGATGGCAAAAAAGAGGAGAAAAAAACAAAGGAAAAAGAATATAGAGCTTAGAAGTGTTTTGGACATCATAAAAGACTCTATCAGATATTCAAAGAGTCTTTACATTATAATTGCTATTGTCGTTGCAGTACTGATAACGGGACTTTTGGTTTTTACCTATATAAAAGATAATTATACAGTTACCAATATCTATGTTACGGGCAATACTCATTATTCCAATGAAGAGATAATAGATATGGTAATGACTGACAGGCTTTGTCACAATTCGCTATATCTGTCATTTAAATATAGAAACAAATCGATTGGAGACATCCCGTTTGTTCAAAAGATGAGTGTTGAGATATTATCCCCGGATACAGTAAGGATAAATGTCTACGAAAAGGCTGTAGCCGGATATATTTCGTATCTTGGGCATTATATTTATTTTGACCGTGACGGTATAGTTGTAGAAAGTTCGATGGAGCCAAGTGATGATGTTCCCGAGGTTTTGGGACTTAGCTTTGACTATGTGATTATTTACGAAAAGCTTCCTATAGAGAATGAGACTGTATTTGAGGAAATCCTTGATATTACGCAGCTTCTTTCCAAATATAACCTCAAGGCCAATAAGATATTCTTTGACAGCGAATACAACGTATATCTGTACTTTAATGGAATTGAAGTCAGTATCGGAACAAAAGACTATATTGACGAAAAAATTATTCAGCTTCAGTACATTTTGCCGGAACTTGATGGTAAAACCGGAATTCTGGAGATGAAAGATTATAATGAAGATACAAAAAATGTAACATTCGAAGAGAAAAAATAATAAATTGTTTATAAAAAAACATAAATTTACGAGAAAAAAACAGGTTGATAAATAAGAGAAAAAATCGTATCATAGCTATTAGGAGTCTATGGATTATGAAGGAGGAGTTGTTTTGCTGGAGATCAAGTCAAATGAAGCAGAAAATGCCTGCAAGATAATTGTCGTTGGGGTCGGCGGTGCAGGAAATAATGCTGTAAATAGAATGGTAGACGAAACTATTACCGGTGTCGAATTCATCGGTATAAATACAGATAAGCAAGCACTTCAGTTATGCAAAGCCCCTAAGCTCTTACAGATCGGTGAGAAGCTTACTAAGGGACTGGGCGCTGGTGCAAAGCCTGAGATTGGCCAGAAGGCTGCTGAGGAGAGTGCAGAGGAAATTTCTGCTGCTCTTAAAGGCGCTGATATGGTATTTGTTACATGCGGTATGGGCGGTGGAACAGGTACAGGTGCAGCTCCGGTTGTTGCTAAGCTTGCAAAAGAGATGGGTATTTTAACTGTTGGTGTTGTTACAAAGCCTTTCAGCTTCGAAGCTCGTGTTCGTATGCAGAATGCTATGCTTGGTATACAGAATATCAAGTCAAATGTTGATACACTTATTGTTATTCCTAATGATAAGCTTCTTCAGATTGTTGATAGACGTACAACAATGCCTGATGCTCTTAAAAAGGCAGATGAGGTTCTTCAGCAGGCAGTTCAGGGTATTACAGACCTGATCAATGTACCGGCTGTTATCAACCTTGACTTTGCTGATGTGCAGACAGTTATGAAGGATAGAGGAATCGCTCATATTGGTATTGGTAGTGGTAAGGGCGATGATAAGGCTATAGATGCTGTTAAGATGGCTGTAGAGAGTCCACTTCTTGAGACCAAGATTAATGGCGCTTCAAACGTTATTATTAATATTTCAGGTGATATTACACTTGCAGATGCATCTGATGCATCCGAGTATGTTCGTGAACTTGCCGGCAATGATGTTAACATCATTTTCGGTGCTATGTATGATGAGAACAAGACAGATACTTGCACAATCACTGTTATTGCAACAGGTATTGATGACAGAGCAACAATGTCTTCATCATTAACTAAACCGGCTAACGCCGCTGCTACACAGAATGCAACACCGGTATCACCGGTTGCTCCAGTACAGCCTACAGTTACCGGAACTCCTGTAACACCTATTACTCCGGTTTCAACAGTAACTCCAATTCAGCCTGCAGTTGAACCAATCGGTGTTACACATGAGAACACAGCAGCTCCCAGACCAAACCTTGGAATCAACAGACCTACAGACATCAGAAGTACTGTAGAACCAAAATCTCTTAAGATACCTGATTTCTTACAGAGAAAATAAATGAAATTGTGATAAAAAGTCTTTTGCACTTGTGCAAAAGGCTTTTTTTTTCATAAGAATAATGCTACAATTATTTGTGTGGTTGCTTTTTCTTTTACCAACATTTAGTAGATACGACATTATAAAAAAACGGAGGAATAGCTATGAAATGCCCATTTTGTGGGAAGGATGATACCAGAGTTATTGATTCAAGACCCGCTGACGATAATACGTCAATTAGAAGAAGACGTGTTTGTGATTCCTGCAGTAAGCGTTTTACCACATATGAAAAGGTTGAGACGATTCCCCTTATAGTAATTAAGAAGGGCGATGTAAGAGAACCCTATGACAGAGCCAAGATTGAGGCTGGTGTTTTCAGAGCATGTCATAAGAGACCGGTTAGTGCAGAACAGATTACCAAGATTGTGGATTCTGTAGAGACTGAGATCTTTAACATGGAGCAAAAGGAAATCCCAAGCAGAGCAATCGGTGAGATTGTTATGGACAAGATGAAGAATCTCGATCCTGTTGCCTATGTAAGATTTGCTTCTGTATACAGAGAGTTCAAGGATGTTAATACCTTTATGGATGAGCTTAAGTCAGTTCTGAAAAAGGAAGCTGAAGGAACTATAACAGATAGCACAGATAAGAATACGCCACTGCTTAAAAAAGAGTAATAATGGATAATAATAGCCTTGACAATAAGTTGTCAAGGCTTTATATTTACATAGACATTGCGTTGCAATGATATAACAACTTAATAGGAGGAAGATTTTAACATGATTAGAGGAGATGTTATGAAAAAAGGAGTATCATCACTTCTGATGGTCGTGTTAACAACACTGACTGTTGCATTGAGTGGATGCTCAAGTGACAAGGCAGGGGAATCTGCTTCTTTGGACCAGAGCGCAGGGACTAGCACTGAAACAGTGACTGGTACAGCTGATACAGCGTCTGAAGCTTCTGCAGATGATCTTTCAAAGCTTATCGTAGGTATACCTCAGGATATAAGCGATCTTGACCCTCATTATGCAACCGGGGCAGGTATCAAAGAGGTATTGTTCAACGTCTTTGAAGGGCTTGTTAAGCCTGACGCAAGCGGTAATCTTATCCCTGCTGTAGCAAGTGAAGTTAACATTTCTGAGGACAACACAGTTTACACATTTACACTTCGCGATGGAATCAAGTTCCATGATGGAAGCCTGGTTACAGTAGAGGATATCAAATATTCTATCGACCGTAACAGGGGAGCTGATGGAAGCGAACCTTTGGTTTCTTCATTTTCCAGTATTGAAAGCGTAGATATTGTTGATGACACACATGTGAACATTGTTCTCAATAAACCTAACTCAGAATTTTTGCCACTTTTAACAGTTGCAATTATTCCACAGTCCAATGAGAATCCTGGAACCAACCCAATTGGTACAGGTCCTTACAAGTATGTCTCAAGTTCACCACAGGAGAACTTCATCGTAACAAGATTCGATGATTACTGGGGAGATAAGGCATATATCAAGGATGTAGTATTCAAGGTTGAAGCAAATGCAGATGCGATTGTTCTTGATCTTGAAGGCGGCTCAGTTGATATGTTCGCACGTATCACAAGCGCTCAGATGGCTCAGCTTTCTGATAAGTTTGAGATTTACGAGGGAACAATGAACCTCGTACAGGCTATGTATCTCAACAATGCTGTAAAGCCATTCGACGATGTAAAAGTAAGACAGGCACTTTGCTATGCAATCAATCCACAGGAAATCATGGATTTCGTATCTGACGGAGCAGGAACAGAAATCGGAAGTGCTATGTATCCTGCATTTACAAAGTACTATGATCCTGCATTGAATGACACTTATAACACTGATACTGAGAAGGCAAAAGCTCTTTTAGCTGAGGCTGGCTATCCTGATGGATTTGAGTTCACGATCACAGTTCCATCAAACTATGCTCAGCACGTTGATACAGCACAGGTTATTTCTGAAGAGCTTAAGGCAATC
>JAEEGL012100903.1_pt1 | contig 14342 bp, 9 predicted proteins | sample 9134231 | NCBI WGS metagenome assembly JAEEGL01 (sample SAMN16246548, study PRJNA631951) | gut metagenome | biome: gut microbiome; feature: rumen; material: fiber-attached | host: Bos | place: Iran: Karaj | collected 2018-10
ACTGGTTGAGCCTGATGGCTGCTTACACCCACACCGTGAACAAGGAGGTTACCGGTATGCCCGGTTCGGCAGCCGAGAGTGCATTCACCTATGTTCCCACTATCGAGGGTCCCAACAACATCAAGCTGCACAATTCGCAGTATGTAACTCCTGATCGTTTTGTCCTCTCGGCAACCGGTCACGACCACAGCGGTAACCACTATGGCCTGATCTATGAGGCCTGGCGCGGTGGCTACAACTACTCCTACATGATGGCCGACGACATGAACGGTGATGGCTATAACTACGATGCTCTCTACATCCCCACCGACGAGCAGGTTGCCAAGGGCGACTTCCGCTTCGTGAGCGAGGGTGACAAGAACCGCTTCATGGATTATGTTCACGCTAACGACTACCTGAAGAACAACCAGGGCAAGTATGCCGAGGCTTACAGCCTGTACAGCCCCTGGGTACATCGCATCGACTTGAGCTACAAGCATGACTTCTCGGTAAACGTTTGCGGTGCTAAGCACACCCTGCAGTTGCTCCTCGACGTGAAGAACGTGATGAACTTCTTCAACTCGAGCTGGGGCGTTAGCAAGTATCTCAATCCCGAGATCGGCAGTGATCCCCGCATCCTCAAGTATGAGGGCGTTGATGCCTATGGTTATCCCACCTTCTCGACTCCCAAGTCGATTGACGGTAACACCAAGACCTTTGTTCCCAACAAGGCCATCGGTCAGTGCTGGAACGCATCTATCGGTATTAAGTACATCTTCAACTAATTTAAGATACAAGACAACACTATGAAACTCAGATATTATATTTCGTTTTTTGCACTGATTGCCCTGTTGTCGAGCTGCTCTGATGAAGACACTATGACCCTGCTCGATGAGCTCCGGGTGTCGTCATCATATGTGGGCATCGATGTCAATGGCGGTTCCAACAATATCATCCTCAACGCTGATGGTGCCTGGACTTTTGACCAGGATGAGATTCCCGAGTGGCTTACTGTCAGCCCCATGTCGGGTGGCGCAGGTGAGTATGGTGTAACCTTCACCGCTCCCGCCGCTCCTGACGGCCGCACTGCCGTGCTTCATGTTGAGTGCAACGGCAAGCAGCAGACCATCAACGTGATTCAGGGTCTCTCCACTGTAAGCGAGGCAACTTGTGCCGAGGTTATCGCCGGCCCTGAAAGCAAGACCTATCGCGTGACCGGTACCATTACTTCATGGGGTAGTAACTATGAGAAATATGGTAACATGAACATTGCCGACGAGACGGGCACCATTTATATCTATGGTATGGCCGATAAGAATGGTAAACTGGCTAATAATCCTGTTGCCAGCTGGGGTCTTGAGGTGGGTGACATCATCACCGTCGAGGGTCCCAAGACCGTCTATAACGGAACCGTTGAACTTGTTGACGTTACCGTCATTAACATCCAGAAGTCGCTGGTTAAGGTCGAGGGTTATGATCCCGAGGATGCCACTATCCCTGTTGAGGGTGGTAACGTGACCGTTAACCTGAGCTGCAAGACGAACAACGGCATCTCGGTAGAGATTCCCGACGAGGCTAAGGATTGGCTGTCGATTGTTTCGATTGTTGGCGGTGCAGAGCCCGTGGTAACTTTCCGTGCTGGTGCTAACCCCGCTGGTGACCGCAGCGCAAATGTAGTCTTCAAGACCACCGACGACAATGGTAAGGTATACACCGCCAATGCAACCATTAACCAGAGGGGCGCAATCGTCGCCGCTACCGTGGCCGAATTCCTTGAGGCTCCCGTGGGTGACACCCAGTATCGCCTGAATGGTATCGTGGTTGGCCTGTATCGCGAGAATCAGGGCTTCTACCTGCGTGACTTCTCTGGTGAGACGTTGATCTACAAGCCCGAGGGCTTCACCGGCACCGAGGTTAAGGTGGGTGATGTTGTCACCGTTGTCGGCAAACGCGGCGCTTACAAGGATTCTCCCCAAATGGTATCTGGCGTGCTCGAGGAGATCAATTACTCGGCAACGCCCATCAGCATCGCTGATTTCCGCAACCTGCCCGATGACAAGGAGGCCTACTACCTCATCTCGGGTGAGATTGTCACCGCTACCGAGGAAGGCTCAAAGAACGATATTGAGCAGTATGGTAACTTCAACCTGAAGGACGAGACCGGTGAGGTTTACATCTACGGTGTTTATACCGGTTGGGGTGGTCAGAAGGGCCACTTTGCTGAACTGGGTCTCACCTGGGGCGACAAGATTACCATCATCGCCTACAAGACCACTTACAAGGGCCTTGTTGAGGGCGTAGGTTACTACATCTCGCACGAGAAAGCTGAGTGATACTGTAACTGAACTGTAAAAGGAGGGCATCCGTTTGTCGGGTGTCCTCTTTTTCTTGCCATGATATTTGGCGCTCAATGAGTTTTTCTATACCTTTGTCACATCTATTAAATTGCATTTGGATTATGGTAAGACGTGCTTTCCTCTTCTTGGCTTTCTTGTCCCTGATGTCATTTTGCGTTCAGGGAGCTGGACGCGACAACTACACGGTAATCATCTCGCTCGACGGCTTGCGGTGGGATTATTTGGACACCTATGACGTGCCGTTCATGAATCAGTTGTCGCGGGAGGGCGTCAAGGCGGTGATGCAGCCGTCTTTCCCCAGCAAGACTTTTCCTAACCATTACACGTTGGCGACAGGCCTTGTGCCGGACCATCACGGCATCATCGCCAACACCTTTTGGGACCGTGAAAAAGGAGTGGAATTCTCGCTCGGTAACAAGGTGACCCGTGCCGACGGAAAGTATTATGGTGGCGACCCCGTGTGGCTCACCGCCAAGCACCAGGGAGTGAAGACGGCCACAGTATTCTGGGTGGGCAGCGATGTCGCGATCAATGGTGAGCATCCGACTTACTGGCGTGATTATCAGACCGAGCAGCTCGATTACGAGGGCCGTGTGGATGAGATCATCCGTTTGCTCAGCATGCCCGAGCAAGATCGTCCACACCTGGTCATGGCCTACTTTGAAGAGCCTGACCGCAGTGGACACAGCTATGGCCCCATGAACCGTCTAACGCGTCGTGCCATGGAGGATATGGACCGTCTGTTGAGCCTGATGTGGACCCGCATTCAGATGCTGCCCATTGGCAGTCAGGTGAATCTCATCATCACCGGTGACCACGGCATGACCAGTGTGGACCCCAAACGATTTGTCGATATTGATGACGTGCTGCCCAAGCACTGGTATGAGCGTTTCTGTAACGATTATCCGACGCTCGTCTATGCCAGCGCACCGCAGTACATCGACTCCATCTGCGACGCCTTGCAGCAGGTGGACCATGTCAGGGCATGGAAACGTGGCCAGTTGCCCGCTTATCTCAACTACGGCACCAACAAGAACATGGGAGATGTAGTGGTGTTGCCCGATGTGGGCTGGCTATTTGCCGATAAGCCCTCCAAGAAGCAACGGGGCAGCCACGGCTTTGACCACACCGCTGCCGACATGCAGGTAGGGTTCCGAGCCATTGGACCCGACTTCAAGGTGGGTTACGAGAAGCCTGACCGTTTCCGCAACGTGTGCATCTATCCGCTGTTGTGCTATCTGCTGGGGGTAACCCCGTCTGCTAACGACGGAAACCTCGATGAGGTGGCCGACATGCTGCGATAATAACAGATAAAACTAAGATTCAAGCAATGGGACCTAACATCGTTATCAGATACTTCAAGAGGATTTATAGTGAGGTGACCAAGTTGTCAAAACTTACGGGTTATAACCGCTTTTACCACCTGTGGGATTACCTGACGGCATTTGTGCGGCATGGAGCTCACATCGACCAGTATATCGCTGGACGATTCTGGCAATACAGCGGTCCGATGCGCAGCAAGTGCCTGACGCATTACCGTCGTGTCGCTCTCGAGAAGAAATACAATAATCCGGCGGATTTCCATTATTTCAAGAATAAACCCGATTTCAATCGGTTCTTTGCTGACTATGTGCACCGTGGATGGCTGTGGGTGCGTGAATCGACGTTTGAGGACTTCAAGGAGTTCCTGACCCGTTATCGTTCGGTCATCGTCAAGCCGATGGATGGCATGCAGGGTGACGGAATCCGCAAGTTGGAGTACAGGGATGAGGATGACACGACGCTGCGCGCTGTGTTTGATTCGCTCGTTGCCGAGAATGTCATTATAGAGGAGTTGATTGTCCAGCATCCAGACATGGTTTTCGGCAATAAATCGGTGAACACGATCAGGGTGCTCACGGCATGCCGTCCCGACGGTAAAGCCCGCATCATGAAGACGTTCTTGAGGGCTGGGGTAGGAGATACGTTGGTGGATAACACGGCCACTGGTGGTTACTACTATGAAGTTGACCTTGAGACAGGCATCGTGTCTTCGGCCGGCATTTCCAAGGATGGCGATATGGTCTTTATCCATCCGCAGACCGATATCGTGATGTTGGGTTTCAAGGTGCCGTTGTGGGATGAAGTCGTCAAGATGTGTGTGGAAGCGGCCCAGCGCCTGCCTCGTGTGGCGCTTGTGGGCTGGGATGTCGCCATCTCGCAAGACCATGTCCAGTTGATAGAAGGCAATAACAGTGCTGACTACATTGGCTATGAATTTGTGGGCAGCAACGGCTACTACGAGAAAATAAAGGCTTATTTGGAAGAAAAGTAAGGGTACAAAAAAAGGGCAAGTGAGCTACAGCGCGCCGCTACAACCTCGTTACCCTTGCTTCGGTCAAGACCTGGGGGATTGGGAGGGAGCTGGCCGTGTAGGACTTACCCGGCTGCAAAGGTACTGCTTTTTCCTAAACTGGCAACCCTTTTTAGGGAAAATATTTTATGTCTACTCGTTAAACGTCTGATAACAAGCACTTTAATATCGCATAATTGTGCCGTGTTTTGAAATGATGGGAATTTGCTTTACCTTTGTCATTTAATAATTGATATTAGATTAAGATGATTATGGAGGATTTTGCCGCCACGATGCTCGATGATTTGCACCGCTACCTTGTGAAACGTGGTGTAGTGGACGAGCGTATGCCGGAGTGCCCTGATGTGGAAGGGAAATGGCCCGCTATTGCCGAAGCCTATCTGCCCGATGGTGCCCGCGAGTTTGCCAATTATCCCGTGGCATCGCTAGGCTGGATGATGTTCATCGCTATGGCTGTCTCGAAGTTCTGGGATCAGGATTGGGAGAAGTATGACAAGATTGATGACCTGTATCTCTACTTGCGCGACAAGCGTGGTTTTGATAATCTGGACGAGTACATCCTGGACGAGGTGCTTGATCTGCATGGCGATGCTGCCGAGTCGATGCAGAATCTCGTGGGAGACTGTGCCGAACGCACCAAGCGCGCACTCTACGGCCTTGACATCGAGCCTGGGACGGTGGACGCTTTCAAGGCTTATGTGGCCTGTTTGAGATGTATGTACGTAATGGGAATGGCCGTGCAACTCAACGCGATGGGCTATCACATGACTGCACTTTAATTGATAAATATAATAATCATGAGCAAAGTATTATTGATAAATGGTTCGCCTCGTGAGCAGGGTAACACTTACCATGCCTTGAATGAGGCCGCCAAGGTTCTCAATGAACAAGCAATTGATACCGAAATCGTGTGGATTGGCACTAAGCCGGTGCGCGGCTGTATCGGGTGCGGTACTTGCATGACCAAGGGTGATGGACACTGTGTGTTCAACGATGACCTGTGTAATTCGGTTATTGACAAGATGAACGAGGCCGATGGCTTGATTGTGGGTTCGCCTGTTTATTATGGCACACCCACGGGCAATGTGCTCAACCTGATTCACCGCATGCTGTTTGCGGGCGCTCAGGTAGCAGGAAAACCCGCTGCAGCGGTGACCTTGTGCCGCCGTGGTGGCGCTAGTGCCGCATTCCAGACTTTGCAGATGCCGTTCCAAATGGTGAACATGCCGCTGGTGACCTCACAATCCTGGAACATCGCCTTTGGCCGTGAGGCCGGCGAGGCGCGTCTTGATGCCGAGGGCTTGCAGACGATGCGCACGATGGCCCGCAACATGGCCTGGATGATTAAGCAATTTGAGACTGGTTCTGCCCCGCAACCTGAGGCCGAACCCTGGCAACCCACCCATTTCATCCGCTGATGATTGAGCAGAAAGACCCGATGGGTGCTGCCATCGCCGATTTCCATGCCACAGGCAAGGCGGCTCGGTTGCGTGTGTTCTCGCCGATGTTCGACGAGGACGAGATTCCCGTGCAAGTCCTTTTCCGTGGCATGAATGAGATGCCGGCCATTGAGCAGGAGGCATTGAAACGGTCAACTGGTCGCATTCTTGACGTGGGGGCCGGGGCCGGTTGTCACTCGTTGGCATTGCAGCAATTGGGAAAGGATGTCACGGCTATCGACATTTCGCCGTTGGCGGTCGAGACGATGCTTGCGCGTGGCGTGAAGGATGTGTTGCAGCAGGACTTCTTCACGCTTGATGGCCAGTATGACACGATTCTCATGCTGATGAACGGCATCGGCATCGTGGGTTCACTTTCTCGTTTGCCGGCTTTCTTCATGCAGGTGGATCATTTGCTGGCGCCAGGTGGACAACTGCTGTGTGATTCCAGCGACATTTGCTATGTCTTTGAAGATGAGGATGGCATTATCGACCTTACGGGTGTTGAGGGCTACTATGGTGAATTGACTTATCAGATGCAGTACAAGCATGTCAAGGGAGAACCTTTCCCCTGGCTATTCATTGATCCCGAAACCCTGCGAGAGCAGGCTCGTGCCCATGGCTTTGAGATGGAGGTGCTGGCTCATGGCGACCATTACGATTATTTGGCCCGCATTGTTCGTTCGGCATGATTTTTGCAGTATTGACGGTGTGAACAGTAGTAAAAAAAACTAAAATAGAGAGAAAAGGCATAATAATGGAAGCAAAGTGAGAGTTATTGAAAAAAATCACGTATCTTTGCATTTCAATTTTTGCCCAAAAAAATTCAGCACCGATGAAGTCAGACAGTTTAGTTATCATCCCTACTTATAACGAGAAGGAAAACATCAGGAATATCATCACTGCCGTGCTCAATGTGAGTGAGCACCAGTTTGATGTGCTCGTTGTTGACGACAATTCGCCCGATGGCACCGCCGCCATCGTCGAATCGATGATAGCTGAGCAGCCTGAACGCATCCACATTCTCAAACGTGCAGGCAAGCAAGGACTGGGCACTGCTTATATTGCTGGCTTCAAGTGGGCTTTGGACCATGCCTATGAGTACATCATCGAGATGGACGCCGACTTCTCGCATCCCGTTAACAAGCTGTTTGAACTGCAGGCTGCATGCGCCACGGGAGGCGCCGACGTGTCAGTGGGCTCGCGTTATATCTCTGGGGTGAATGTCGTTAATTGGCCTATGGGCAGGATGCTGATGAGCTATTACGCTTCAGCCTATGTGCGCCTGATTACGGGCATGAAGGTGCGTGACGCGACGGCGGGCTATGTGTGCTATCGCCGTGAGGTGCTGCAGTCCATCAATTTGGATGGCATCGAGTTCAAGGGCTATGCGTTCCAGATAGAGATGAAGTTCACAGCCCACTGCATGGGCTTCATCATCAAGGAAGTGCCCATCGTGTTCATCAATCGCGTGTTGGGCACGAGCAAAATGAATAGCAGCATCTTTTTCGAAGCCTTGTGGGGTGTCATCAAGTTGCGTTGGGACTCCATCTTCAACAAACAGCGTTTTCAACGCAAGCCTTTGCCTAAGCAAATCACGGCTTGATATCTCATAGCGTGCTACTGCTTTGATTTTAACTGCAACGAAATCAAAGCAGTTGTTTTTGGCATGATATTTGTTGGGCTTCATTCATATCAATTGTGATAATTGTAATTGTCAAATGAAACATGATCATATAAAAGGATTGTCCAATGAGCAAGTGGAAATGAGCCGGGAGAAGTATGGCTCCAATGTGTTGACTCCGCCAGCTCATGAACCCTTATGGAAGCAATTTCTCGAAAAATTCAATGACCCGCTCATCAAGATTCTTTTGGTAGCGCTGGTGTTGTCTGTGGGTCTGTCGATATATGAGTTTTTTTGGCTGGATATGGGTCCCAGCATCCTCTTTGAGCCCGTGGGCATCTTTGTGGCTATCGTGCTGGCTACTTTGGTGGGTTTTCTCGTTGAGGTCAATGCCAATAAAAAGTTTCGCCTGCTCAACCAGACCGATGATCATGTGGGTGTGAAAGTGATGCGTGGCGGGCACATCACCCAGGTGCCGCGATGCGATATCGTGGTGGGAGACATCGTCATCCTCGATACGGGAGAGAAAGTTCCTGCCGATGGCACTGTCATCGACAGTTTCAAATTAACCGTTGATGAGAGTTCTTTCACCGGAGAGCCTTCGGCATGGAAAACCCATGACGTCGAGGCTGCAGCGGCCGAGAAGGAGGCAACCTATCCCGCGACGATGCTGCTGCGCGCAAGCACGGTGATTGAGGGCAGTGCAACGATGCGTGTAGACAACGTGGGCGACAAGACAGAATACGGTAAGGTTTACCACGATGCCCAAATCGACAATAACATCAAAACCCCTCTTACACAACAGCTTGACAGACTGGGACGTACAATCGCCCGTGGCAGTTATGTCATGGCTGGATTGTTGGTCCTTGGCCGATTGGTGGAGTTCTTTGTAGGAGGCAGTGAGGGCTTTGTGGCCGATGTGCAATACTTTATTGAGACGGTCATGCTGGCGGTTACACTCATTGTCGTTTCGGTGCCCGAGGGTTTGCCGATGAGCGTCACCTTGTCGCTGGCATTGAGTATGCGCAAGATGCTCAAGCACAACAATCTGGTGCGTCGCATGCATGCTTGTGAGACCATGGGTGCTGCGACGGTTATCTGTACTGATAAAACCGGTACGCTTACCCAAAATAAGATGCAGGTCTATCAAGCGCATTTCTACGGCTTGCCCAACGGTGACCAGCTTGCCGATGATGATGCCAGCATGCTTGTTGCCGAGAGTATCTCTTGCAATAGCACTGCATTCCTTGACGATAGCGACCCCGATAATGTGGTGGCATTGGGTAATCCCACCGAGGGCGCCTTGTTGCGATGGCTGCGCAATGCCGACATCGACTATATGATTGTTCGTGAGGGTTGTGATATTCTTGCCCAATTGCCGTTCTCGACATTGACAAAGTTCATGGCGACCATCATCTTGCGTCCCACGGGAGAGCGTGTGCTGTTGCTCAAGGGTGCTCCTGAGATAGTCATGCGTCTGTGTGGCATGAATCAGGATGATGCGACTTGCCGAGAAATAACAAAAGAATTGACTGATTATCAGTCTAAGGCGATGCGCACCCTGGCATTTGCCAGCCGGGTGCTCGACGGTAATGAACAGCCCGACGCAGTGCTTCAGGAGCTCAAGCAGGGTAGTGGAGACCTGTTGACCTTCTTGGGTATTGTCGCCATCAGCGACCCTGTGCGCCCCGACGTCCCTGCGGCCATCAGGGATTGCCGCAATGCAGGAGTAAAGGTGAAAATCGTTACTGGAGATACGGGCGCCACAGCGCGTGAGATAGGTCGTCAGGTCGCCTTGTGGGGTGATGACGATAACGACGATGCAATCATTACCGGACCCGATTTTGCTGCCCTCAGTGATGAGGAAGCGGCAAAACGTGCTGCTTCCATCAAGATTATGGCACGAGCTCGTCCTGATGACAAGGCGCGTCTCGTGCGGTTGCTGCAACAGCAGAGTGAGGTGGTCGCCGTCACTGGTGACGGAACAAACGATGCACCGGCACTCAATGCCGCCCAAGTGGGCTTGTCGATGGGTGACGGCACGGCGGTGGCCAAGGAGGCGAGCGATATCACGATTCTTGACAATTCGTTTGCCAGCATCAACAAGGCCGTGCTGTGGGGACGTTCCCTGTACAGCAATATCCAGCGTTTCATCTTGTTCCAGTTGGCCGTCAACGTGTGTGCATGTCTGGTGGTGGCGATATGCTCGTTCTTCAGCAAGCAGCCGGCTCTGACCGTGACACAGATGTTGTGGGTCAACCTCATCATGGACACCTTTGCCGCGTTGGCGCTTGCTTCATTGCCGCCCAACAGTGTCCTCATGAGGAAGAAACCCCGTGACTCACGAGCCAGTATCATCACCGGAACTATGATGAAGTTCATCGTCATCAGCGGGACTGTGTTCGCTGTGTTGATGATAGGTTTGTATTATTATTTTGTCCGTGAGGCCAATGGCGGGCCAGTCTTCGCCCGTGGCATCAATCCCAACATCAACCCTCACGAGATGGGAATCTTCTTCAGCGTGTTTGTGTTCCTGCAGTTCTGGAACATATTGAATGCGAGAGCGTTTGCAACCGGCAAGTGGGCATTTAATAATTTGGAAGACAGCAAGGTCTTCTGGGCTGTTGCCGCTGTGATTTTTGTCGGGCAAATAGCCATTGTGCAGTTTTTCTCTCCTCTGTTCAATTGCGCTCCGCTTTCAGTCACTGACTGGCTGTGGGTTATCCTAGGCACTTCACCTGTCTTCCTCATTGGACAATTGGTGTCAAACATTGAGAATCGCTGATGCGCAATCATGCTGTCGAAAAAGTTTTACAAAAAGATTTTTGCAAAATATTTGTGGTTTCGATTTTTTAGCAGTAATTTTGCACCACCTATATATGTGGGTATAGTATTGTGACCAACAACAAATTATAATTACAAATTTTTAAACAATTATGAAGAAATCCTTACTTTCTGTTTTTGTGATGCTGCTGGCTGGCGTTGGCGTGTCCAATGCCTCTGTGCATGTAACTGCAACGAACATTGAGCAGCCTGCTAACGACACCCTGTTGTTTGCTCTGCCCGTGAACCCTGAGTGCACCCAGGAGATCTGGACTACCTATGAGGATGAAGAGACAGGACAATATCTTCGTTTCATGATGTTCCAGCCTGAGTATCTGGTAACCGCTCTCGACTTCACCAAGGGCGATACCAATGTGGGTACCGCAAACCTGCCCGCCAATGCAAAGGTGATTGGCTTGGCTCTCGATGGTTACGACATCAATAGCCAGAGTGTTACCCCTTATGGTGTTTTCCATGAGGTGACTGCATGGTGCCGCAACATCCCCAGGGATAAGATGTCGCTTGATTATCTTGACCTCTTTGATGGTTACAGGTTCCACCAGCCCACTGGCGATTTGTTCACCGATACCGTATTCTATCGTGGCAATCCCCTCAACGGCAAGACCCATCCCGGTGTTGTTTGCAATTTCCCCGAGCCCAGTGATGCTGATCACATCGGCACCATCGTTGATATTCCCTTCGGCAATCCCACCGATCCCCGCATGCCTTTCTGGTATCAGGGTGAGAATATCTACCTGACGCTCTGGATCTGCAACTGGTTTGACGTTCACATGGAGTATTGCTACATGGCCTATGATGAGGCCGAGGCTCAGTTTGCTAGCTTGATGCGTACCGGTAATTACTGCTTCAACAGTGATTCTCAGTATGACGTGCCTGATGTACTCAAGATGGATTTGATGTACGAATTGCCCGACCATCGTCTGCCCGCTTTCCGCACTCCTTACTACACCAACGACGTTCGCGTGACGGTTGAAGGTGAAGAGTATCCCTTCGAGCTGCGTGATGAGGACGGTAACGTGATGGAGCGTGATGCTGACGGCAACTACTACAGCCTGGACCACACCAAGACCTACTCTGTATATGTAAACGAGAAGAATCGTGGCTCATTTACCTTTGATGACATCTACTCTGATGTGAATGTGCTGATCACCTTCACTCAGACTGCTGTTGAGGAAATTGAGGCTACCAAGGCTGTTGCCAATGTTGCTTACTACAACATGGCTGGTCAGATGAGTGCTCAGCCCGTTGACGGTGTGAACATCGTTGTTACCACCTACACCGACGGTACCCGCACCACCGCTAAGGTCATTAAGTAAGATAACTCACTTGAGTTGAATAAAGACTTTTCAAGGAGTCGCTAACCGCATCGCGTGGTTGGCGACTTTCTTTTTTGTTGTGCGGCTCTTTTTGAGAACAGGCTTGCGTTTTTAAGAGATTGTGACTACCTTTGCCTACAGCAAATCAATCTATAAGATTATGATAAAACAACTAAAAGTCAAACCTCGATTCCTGATCAGGTTGCTTGTAATACTGGCTTTCCTTGCAGTATGTGGCGTGGCGTCAAGTGCCGCTACTGTGCCACAGTCGCAGAACGGCGCAGTTGCCCAGACTGTGACGGGACAAGTGCTTGACGAGAATGGCGACCCCATGATTGGGGCCACTGTTACTGTTAAGGGCACCATTGTAGCTGCCGCTACTGATTTTGATGGGCGATTCAGCATCAATGCAGCCCAGGGCGCTACCTTGATCGTAAGCTTTGTGGGCTATAACTCCCGCCATGTGAAAGTGGATGGTTCTAACCTGATGATTACACTGGAACCGTCTGCCTCTCGTGATCTTGAGGAGGTTGTTGTGACGGCCCTGGGTATCAAAAAGGAGGCGAGGTCGTTGTCCTACAATGTGCAACAAGTGAATAGTGATGCCTTGACGAGGGTGGCGGATGCCAACTTTGTTAACTCGTTGGCGGGCAAGGTGGCCGGTGTGACCATCAACGCCAGTGCGACGGGAGCAGGCGGCAGTAGCCGCGTGGTGATGCGTGGTGCCAAGTCAATCAACGGCAATAACAATGTGCTCTATGTCGTGGACGGTATCCCCATGCAGAACCTGAGTAGCGAGCAGCCCGAGGGGATCTTTGCCGGTGCAGGCCAGACGGGTGACGCTACTTCCAACATCAATCCTGATGATATTGAAAGCATCAGTGCCCTGACTGGACCTACTGCCGCAGCCCTCTATGGCGCCAATGCCGCTAATGGTGTCATCATCATCAACACCAAGCGTGGTAGCGCGGGTAGGGTAGATGTGACCTATAATGGCAGTTTTCAGTTCTCTCATCCTTTTGTGCTGCCGCGTTTCCAAAACCAGTACGGGCCAAGTGAGGCTGGCAGCTACTTCAGCTGGGGTGAAAAACTGGCCACTCCAAGCAAGTATCGCCCTGCTGATTTCTTCCAGACGGCCACCAATATTGCCAATTCGGTGAGCCTGAGCGCGGGAAGTGACAATAACCAGACCTACCTGTCGCTCGGCTCTGCCAACGCGCAGGGCATTATCCACAGCAACAAATACGACCGCTATAACCTGAGCGTGCGCAATACCACCAACTTCCTTGACGACCGCATGACCCTTGACTTGGGATATATGCTCACCGCCGTCAAGGAGCAGAACATGATCAGTCAGGGCCAATATCACAATCCGCTGGTTCCTGTCTATCTGTTCCCTGCGGGGGACGACTTCTCCAAGTTGGGCTACTATGAGCGCTACGACACGGGCCGCAATTTCCCTGTGCAGTACTGGCCCTACAATTATGACATCTCAATGGAAAACCCCTATTGGGAAACCGAACGTGAGCGCTTCGTCAATCACAAGGAGCGTCATCAGGCCACGGTTTCGCTCAACTGGCGCATCACCCAGTGGCTGGACATCACTGGTCGTGTGAAATATGACAAGAGCAGCGACAAATATGAGGAAAAGTTCTTCGCCTCGACCAACACGCTCTATGCTTCCAAATACGGTCACTACGGCCTGCGCAACGTGAGCAATCGCCAACTCTATGCCGAGGCCTTTGCCAAGGTCAATAAGTATTTTGGTCGCGACCATTGGAATATCAGTGGCGTGTTGGGCGCCAGCTTTGACCAGCGTGACAACGCCATTGAAGGCTTCAGTGGCCACTTGAAGGGAACGGCCAACAAGTTCACCTATGCGAATGTTGAGACAACCAACTCGACGTTCAAGCCTGTCCAGAGTGGCTACCGTACCCAATTACAGAGTGTCTATGCCACAGCCCAACTGGGTTTCGAAAGCAAGGTCTACGTTGACCTGACTGCCCGTAACGATTGGTCATCCAAGCTGGAGGACAATTATTTCTATTGCTCGGCAGGCATTTCAGCCATCTGGACCGATATTTTCTCTGGCATCAAGAGTTATGATTGGCTCAATTACTTCAAGACCCGTGTGGGTTACTCCCAGGTGGGTAACGAGCCCAACGAGCCTTTCTTGACCCGCGAGACCTATGCCATCAACCCCTCGACAGGCCTGGCAGAAACCTCGACAAGGATGCTCACCGACCTCAAGCCCGAGCGCACCGACTCGTGGGAGGCTGGTATTGACCTGTACATGTTCCGTAACCGCCTGCGCTTGAACGCGACGCTTTACAAGTCCAGCACGCGCAACCAGTTTTTCTATCCCACGCTGCCCGCATCGTCGGGTTACACCAGCGCGGTGGTCAATGGCGGCCGTGTGGACAACAAGGG
>JAEEGL013534370.1_pt1 | contig 14342 bp, 8 predicted proteins | sample 9134231 | NCBI WGS metagenome assembly JAEEGL01 (sample SAMN16246548, study PRJNA631951) | gut metagenome | biome: gut microbiome; feature: rumen; material: fiber-attached | host: Bos | place: Iran: Karaj | collected 2018-10
AGGCCGCCGCCGGCACCGCCCATCGTATAGGCAGGACGGAGAACGACCGGGTATTTCAGTTCTTCGGCGATCTTGACCGCTTCGTCTACGGAGTAGGCGACGCGGGATCTCGGCATCTCGATACCGAGACTGGTCATGGTGTTCTTAAACTCGATACGGTCTTCACCGCGCTCGATGGCATCTACCTGGATACCGATGACCTGAACGTTATATTTCTTGAGGACACCCGCTTCGGAGAGCTCAGAGCAGAGATTCAGTCCGGACTGTCCGCCGAGGTTCGGAAGAAGGGCATCCGGCCGCTCTTTCTCGATGATCTGGGTAAGTCTTGCCAGATTCAGTGGTTCGATGTAGGTGATGTCTGCGACATCCGGGTCCGTCATGATCGTTGCCGGATTGCTGTTCACCAGTACGATCTCGTAGCCGAGCTTCTTCAGAGCCTTACAGGCCTGCGTACCCGAATAGTCGAACTCACACGCCTGGCCGATGATGATCGGGCCGGAACCGATAATAAGAATCTTGTTGATATCATCCCTCTTTGGCATGGTTTCTTCCTCGCTTATATATATATTCACTTATTAACCCTATTAGGGCATTTTAGCTGGAAATATAATAACAGAAAACAACTAAATGCGAAACCCAAATATCGCCCATGAATTTCAGTGCTTTTTTATAGGAAATCACGGTATTTAAAAATTGACGGAAAAAGCAGAAAATCGGCGTTGACTTTTGATGGAAGGGCGTTCATAATTTCAATAGGTATTCCCAAAAACAAGGAGGTGACGAAGATGGATAGTTGCGATGGCAGTTATCGAAGGCGTGGCTGTTCTGCGAAAAACGATTCAGATGAGAACCACATACGAATCGATCTTCGTCATATGATCTCTGCATAATACCGGAGGGTGGAAGAAGTCTTCCACCGAAGATAATCCTTCGATTCTGATTTGAATAGTTTTTCGGAAAAGTAGCTTCCCTATTTGCCGGCACGGCCAAGTGCTCGTAGATTATGCAAAAGGAGGCGGTTTTCACATGGAAAACGAGAATGAAATCCGTAATGAAACCAGAAATGTCGTCGAGGAGATCGTCGCGCTGATCCGTGGCAATAAGACGGACCGTGAACTGCGCGAGACACTCGAAGATTACCATGACAGCGATATCGCAGACGCGATCGAGCTGATCACCAAAGAAGAACGTAAGAAACTCTATCATATCCTCGGAGCCGAGAAGGCGTCCGATATCTTCGCTTACCTCGAAGATCCGGAAGAGTTTATCACCGAGCTCGACATCAGATCCGCGGCGAAGATCATCGAGAACATGGACGCCGACGATGCGGTCGATGTACTCGAAGAGGTCGACGAGGAGACCCAGGAGAAGATCATCTCCTTGATGGACGATGAAAGCTCCCAGGACATCAAGCTTATCCAGTCCTATGAGGACGATGAGATCGGATCGAAGATGACCACGAACTTCGTCGTGATCCAGAATGACCTGACCATTAAAAAGGCGATGAAAGAACTGATCCGCCAGGCGGATGAGAACGACAATATCTCTACGATCTATGTTGTGGATAAGGACGACAAGTTCTACGGTGTGATCGATCTTAAGGACCTGATCCGGGCAAGAGAGTTTGCCAAGCTGGAGACGCTGATCGTGACTTCTTATCCGTATGTACATGACCACGATAAGATCGATGTGTCCATCGAGAAGATCAAAGACTACGCCGAGGACTCCATTCCGGTATTAAGTGAAGACGGACATGTCTTAGGCGTTATCACATCCCAGGACATCATCGAGGTCGTAGACGATGAGATGGGTGATGACTATGCTAAGCTCGCCGGTCTTACTTCCGAGGAGGATCTGAAGGAGACGCTTCCGCAGAGCATGAAGAAGCGCCTGCCGTGGCTGGTGACACTGCTGGTACTGGGACTTCTGGTATCGACGGTGGTGGGGCTTTTCGAGAAGGTCGTATCGGAACTGGCGATCATCGTATGTTTCCAGAGCCTCATTCTGGACATGGCCGGTAATGTCGGTACCCAGTCTCTGGCTGTGACGATCCGCGTGCTGATGGATGAACGTCTGAAGACCAGCGAGAAGTTCAAGTTCGTGCTGAAGGAGATGCGTGTCGGATTCTTCAACGGCCTGCTCCTGGGCTCTCTGGCTTTCCTGGGGATCGGTCTTTATGTGACGATCCTGAAGCACTATCCGACAGGATTCTCGTTCGCAGTCGCGGCATGTGTCGGCGGATCTCTGTGGCTTGCCATGATCGTCAGTAGTCTGGTCGGCACCCTCGTACCGATGTTCTTCCATAAAATGAAAGTGGACCCGGCTGTTGCCTCGGGCCCACTGATCACGACGGTAAATGACCTCGTCGCTGTCGTTACATATTATGGCTGTGCGTGGATCTTCCTGATCAATCTGTTCCACACGATGGGATGAGAGATCCCATCAAAGAAGCACGAATCCCAGGACATCCTTATGGACCGCACGGATGCGGGAGATCTCTTCGGCGATGGAGTCGTAACGTGACTCACATCTCTTCTCCACGAGGATGACCTTATCGTAGTTGCTGAGATTCTTGACGGCTTCCGAACCGGAGAGAATGTTGCCCTTGTATTCCACCTTACCCTTCAGAGACTTAAGAAGCTCGGCGAAAGCCGGGTCCTTCTCGTCGACGGGTCCGATCAGGCAGGTCTTCCCGCCGTCGGCTTCCACAGCGGCAAGGATACTGGCGGAAGAAGAAGCGATGATGTCCTTCTTCTCGTAGATGGAATCACCTTCGAGACGTTTTACGGTCTTGTCGAAAAGATACTTCTTCGAACCGGGCATGACACCCAGAAGCGGGTAGGAGTATCGGGTGAGGAGACTGTTTCTCGATCTGACCTTGCCTCCGAGGAAATCCTTGACGAATACGCAGACGCAGGATACTACCACTGCAAGTAAAGCACCGATGATTCCGAACTTGATGCCGCTCTTGAGAAGACTTCTCTTCGAGATAGACTGACTCAGTTTCTTCTCATTGGAAGCAAGACTGCTGTTCAAAGAGGAGATCTCTTTATTCAGGTCTTCGATCGACTTCTTATTCGTATCGTACGTGTTATATGACTGCGTCATCAGGTCACGGTCGGCTGCCAGATTCTTGTCCGAGGTAAGGATCTCGTTCTGATACGTGGTCTGCGACTTGTTCATGTCCATGTTGACTTCGTTTCCAGTGTAGGAACTGACAGTGCTGATGACACAATCCGGGGATAATTCCTTAAGCTGTGCGGTGACGTACTCGAACAGATAATCGGCCACTTTCTTCGCCACGGCGGAATCGGTATACACAACGCGGATCTCGATCACTTCGTTATGTGTGTTGACAATGGAAACGAGTTCGTCGATGTATTTGGCATCAGCTTCGGAGTGGAACAGATTTCTCATCTGGACCATATCTGCATCTGAAAGCGGATACATCTTCGTGCATGTATTCACCAGACGGCTCAGTTCCGTGCTGCGGAACTGGGCATATTCCTGCTGGGCTTCTTCCGGAACAGGGATATCGATGGTAAAAGCAATACGGGAGATACCACAGTCATACGGATTGATATTGTAGTAGATACTCTCGCTAAGGTATGCTTTCTGCGATTCGAGACGCTTCTTCGTCACGTCGATCTTCGTTTCCAGATACGGGATCGTTTCGTTGAGGATCGTATCGTTGGCATTGGTAAGATGCTTCAGGGCTGTATTTTTATCTTCGATCTGTGTCTTCAGCGTGTTGATCGTCTTCTGGAGATTCGGATCTTTCGAGACTTTTCTGGCGCGGTAAATACCCCAGACACCTAGAAGTCCACCGAAAAAGACTGTGACAAGAACGATTGGTACGATTGCTTTGAGAAAAGATGCCAGAATATCGGATACTCTGATCTGGATTTCTTTATTCTCCATATGGTTACACCTCTTTGATACATAGTGCTGCGAAGTCCTGCAGCACAAATTCTTACAGTATAGTATTATATCACAAGCATTCGGGCAATGCCCGAACGGAAATTCCTGCTTGACAAAACCGTAAGCGCAGAGTAATCTAACCTCAAATTGAATGAAGAAAAAGCGATGACGAAGAGAAGTAACCTGCTTTATCGCTTCCAGCGAGCGGGGGAGAGTGGAAGCCCCGTAGAGTGAATGCAGGTGAATAACACTTCCGAGCTGCGAAATGAAATGCCGAAGGCGGCGGACACATAAGTGACACCGGCAGACGCAGAGTAGTGGAAGCCGAAGGCCACGCGTCAGGTGGCAGGGTTTGTTAGAACCCGTGAGGTGGCTGCATATAGCAGCAATTCAGGTGGTACCGCGATTGATTCGATCGTCCTGAAGCAAGAAAGATGCTTCGGGGCGTTTTTGTTTCCCCGAAAGAGTGATTGCCGGATATGGCAGAGGAGGAAAAAATGGACATTTTAGACGTAAGAGAGATCTTCAGAAACAGAGAACAGTATCTCGGTAAAGAAGTGACAGTCGGCGGCTGGGTCAGATCCGTACGTGACTCCAAGACATTCGGATTCATCGTACTGCACGATGGTACATTCTTCGAGCCGATCCAGATCGTGTATCACGATGCCCTTCCGAATTTCGACAAGATCAGTAAGACGAATGTCGGCGCGGCTCTGATCGTAAAGGGCACACTGGTCGCGACTCCGGAGGCCAAGCAGCCCTTCGAGATCCAGGCGACAGAGGTCGTGCTGGAAGGCGATTCCACACCGGATTACCCGCTTCAGAAGAAGCGTCACAGCATCGAGTATTTAAGAACGATCACACATCTTCGTCCGAGAACGAACCTGTTCCAGGCGGTTTTCCGTGTCAGATCCCTCTGTGCCTATGCGATCCACAAGTTCTTCCAGGAGAGAGATTTCGTCTATGTGCATACGCCGCTGATCACGGGTTCCGACTGTGAGGGCGCAGGCGAGATGTTCCAGGTCACGACACTGGATCTCAACAACATCCCGAGAACGGAAGATGGCGCGATCGACTATAGCAAGGACTTCTTCAACAAGCCGACGAACCTTACGGTCAGTGGTCAGCTGAACGGTGAGACGTTCGCCATGGCATTTAAGAACATCTACACGTTCGGACCGACGTTCCGTGCCGAGAACAGTAACACGACCCGTCACGCGGCCGAGTTCTGGATGATCGAACCGGAGATCGCATTTGCTGATCTGAAGGATGACATGATCCTTGCCGAGTCCATGATCAAGTACATCATCAACTACGTACTGGAGAACGCTCCGGAAGAGATGAAGTTCTTCAACGATTTCGTGGACAAAGGACTGATCGAGAGACTTCAGCATGTGGCTTCGTCTGACTTCGGTCATGTTACCTATACCGAGGCCATCGAGATCCTCGAGAAGGTAAACGATAAGTTCGAGTATAAGGTATCCTGGGGATGCGATCTGCAGACCGAGCATGAGAGATACCTCACAGAGGAAGTCTTCAAGAAGCCGGTATTCGTTACGGACTATCCGAAGGAGATCAAGGCTTTCTACATGAAGCTCAACGAAGACGGAAAGACCGTTGCCGCGATGGACTGCCTCGTTCCGGGTATCGGCGAGATCATCGGCGGATCCCAGCGTGAGGATGATTACGAGAAACTGGCTTCCCGTATCACGGAACTGGGCATGAAGCCGGAGGACTACGGGTTCTATATGGATCTTCGTAAATTCGGTTCCGCCCGTCATGCGGGCTTCGGTCTCGGCTTCGAGCGCTGCGTGATGTACCTGACCGGTGTCAGCAACATCCGTGACGTCATCCCGTTCCCGAGAACGGTCAACAACTGTGAACTGTAAGAAGAGAAATCAAGGAGGAAAGAAGTATGGGTACGATTCAAATTCCGGACGGATATAAAAGTCCACAAACGATCCGCGAGACGGAAGTCGCGATCAAGGAAGTGAAAGACTATTTCGAGCGGGCGCTCGCAGATGCGCTCAGCCTGACACGTGTGTCGGCGCCGCTTTTCGTAAAGCCGGAGTCGGGACTCAACGATAACCTCAACGGTGTCGAAAGACCGGTATCTTTCGGGATCAAGGAGCTTGACGAGAAGCGTGTGGAGATCGTGCACTCCCTGGCGAAGTGGAAGAGAATGGCGCTCTGTAAGTACGGCTTCCATCCGGGTGAAGGCCTCTATACCGATATGACGGCGATCCGCCGTGATGAGGACACGGACAACCTCCACTCGATCTATGTGGACCAGTGGGACTGGGAGAAGATCATCACGAAAGACCAGAGAAATGTCGAGACACTGAAGGAAACCGTCTTCCGCATCTACATGGCGATCAAGCAGACCGAGTATTACATCTGCGGCAAGTATCACTTTATGGACCCGTTCCTTCCGAACGAGATCCACTTCATCACGACGCAGGAACTCGAGGACAGATATCCGGATAAGACGCCGAAGGAAAGAGAGAACCTCATTACGAAGGAGTACGGTGCCGTGTTCCTTATGCAGATCGGCGGTGCGCTGAAGTCCGGTAAACCTCACGACGGACGTGCTCCGGACTACGATGACTGGAGCCTCAATGGCGATATCCTCGTGTACTATCCTGTACTGGATTGCTCGCTGGAACTCTCGTCCATGGGTATCCGTGTAGATGAAGAGGCGATGGCTAAGCAGCTCAAGATCGCAGGCTGCGAAGAGAGAGCGGAGCTTCCTTTCCAGAAGGACGTGCTCGAGTGTAAGGTGCCGTACACCATCGGCGGTGGTATCGGTCAGTCCCGTATCTGCATGTTCTTCCTGCAGCGTGCCCATATCGGAGAAGTACAATCTTCGATCTGGCCGGAGGATGTCGTCGAGAAGGCGGCCGCACACGGTGTGAATCTTCTTTAAGGTATAGACAAAGAACAGAAGAATAGAAAGGGACCGGAAGAGAACTCTTCCGGTCCTTTTTCATCTGACACTTGAAGGAGGTTATGGCATGTCAGTCTGTAGATTCGTTCTCCGCGTAATGGAGGAAATAGATCTTCCCGTCCATGTCCGTCAGCATCGTGAAGGGATACTTGTCCGCTGCATGGTCATCGAAGGAATTGGGATACGCATCGTAGAGGATCAGATCGTTATAGATTTCTAACATGATATTCAACTGTTCCGGATTCACGATGTCCTCGACGAGAACCTCACCGTTCATGGCGTCGATGATCGATCCTTTCCCCTCTAGATAGCTTTCCCGGTTGAGATGGAGATAGTATTTCCCGGTAGATTTATCCTGAATGGCAGTGGGTTGACCGGTTCCCGATGCGATGACCTGGAAGTCGGTGTCCCGCAGGATCGAATACGAGGGAACAGAACCATCATAGCCATTTTTTACGACGAGGATCCGATCCGGAAGAAGGACCGGAGATCCCGGCAAATCGGACCTGCTGTATGTCTTCGAATCTCCGGATACCAGATTGAGAAATGTGATCTCCTGCGATGTTTCACAGTAGAGAACCAGAGGGAGATTTGCCGCTACCTCATTCGAAATGGAATAGTCCGGCATGACCGGGTAATAATCGGAGGGAGTATCAAGTTTCACACCGAAGACATTTTCGAAATCCTTACTGTAAAATTCGATCGCATCTGCATAATAGGCAAAGTAGCCGTTAAGCTCTTGTTGGAAGGATTCGATCGGATGTGCCGGATCCGGAACCAGGGTGTGGATCCGGTTGCCGTCACGATCCGTGACGACCCAGTTATCTCCTTCCCGGAACAGGATCTGATCGTCCATCGTATGCTGGAAGGAACTGAAAGTATTCTTCTCGTAAAGGAGCTCACCATTGATCTTATATACTGTGATGTTCTCTTCCGGAATCGTGCCATACTCGGACGTGCCCATGATCCAGAGATTCCCGGCAAGTTCTCTGTAGTAAAGTCCGTCGGAATCGGGGAAGACGACGAAATCCCCGGTCTTTCCGTCTACAACATACATATCGAAGCCATAGTAGTCTTCATAGACGATATAGCGGTCTTTTACGATGGAGCCGAAATAGACCCCGTCGCCCTTCGGAGGAAGCGTCTTCAGCGTAAGTTTCGAAACTACCTCCGATTTCTCCGTGTCAAAAGCAAAGTCGGTCATCTCGCTGTCTTCGAATGTATAGAAATGTAGTTTCCCGTCAAAGTTGACATATTGGTCATAGATCAGTCCCGTGAAGGAAGCGCCGTCGTGGGAAATAAAACCGCATTTATAGTCCGAGAATGTGGAATCGCCCTCGTAGGCGGAGACGATGTAACCATCTTTGTTGAAACGCCATACTCCGTTAAAAACCGGATCACAGACGATCCTGCCACTTTCATCGAATAGACCAACCAGACTCAGGTTCGTTCCGGAGACCAGCGGATCTCCCAGAAAAGGATAGATTTCTCCATAGCCGGACCCCGGGACGAATTCCGTGACGGGGTCATCAGAAAGACGGGTGAATACCGCATCCGGAAGGGCCTGCGGAGCCGGAGTCGGTGTAGGAGTCGGTGTAGTTTCGGACGGCTCTGTGTCCTGGATGGTACTTCCTTCCGTCTCACTCCCTGTTGTCTCTTTTTCTGAGGATTCTGTCGTCTCCGAAATCTTGGACTCGTCGTCCTCTCGGGATGACTTCTTCTTCGTATCCGTGACCTTCGATTTTCTGGTCTCGGAAGTTTCTTCTTTACTACAGCCGAAAAGGCTTGCTGCAGAAGAAATAATCAGCGTGAATACGACGGAAATGAGCAGTGCTCTAAGATACTTCTTCATAATGACACCTCTTTACCATGTACCTCTACATCTCCCGTGTTTCCCTCCACGGAAGAGATCGTTCCTACTGATTAGACTTCTTATAAAGAAAGATTTTTCCCTCCGTAAGAAGTATTGTTGAAAAGCCAATTACCCAATGTATTTTCATTATAGAGGAAGAGAGGTAGTGAACACATGACAGTTTTGTCATGAAGGTGAGGTTTTTCCGTTATCTCAGATTCATGCCGATACGGATCAGTACGGTAGCGGCAAGCTGGGCAAGTACGTAGAAGAGAAGATAGCTGATGACGAGCATATTAAAGGCCGCATTGTCACTTAACGCCAGATCGCGCCGGATGGACACGTAGTGACAGATGCCCATGATGACGATCGCGACGAAAAGAAGCGTGACCGTTCCGTGTGTGCCGAGAAGGACCGACAGGAAGATCAGAACGTCAGCGATACACATGTAGATGGAAGAGATCGATACGGTATCAAGCGCCCGCAGGAAAGTCAACCTGCGGTTCATCAGACGGGAAGTCCAGGTGAAGCACAAAGAAAGGATCAGAACGAAGATGCCGAGAAGAAAACTCATCAGGAAGAAGGCTTTCACGGGGTGATCGGAGAAAAGATCCGTCTTTCCGAGGATAAGGGAGATCAGCATCCCCAGGAACGGAGAATTCGTAGAGGACGTGAAGACGACCATCAGGGAGGTGAGCGTGGCAAAGAGGGCATTGACGATGAGGACTTTCGCAATAGGAACGACCTGGGAACGGTTCTCGATCGTGGTGACCGGATGCCAGATATATTTCATGACCGGATGGAAGAACTTCGAAACCGACGGGAAAATGGAGCGGACTTTCGTGATAAAAGCGGCGAAAGTAAAGCGGCTCTGCCTATCGGAAGGGGAGACTTTCTGGTTCCATACCTGCTTCGTCTTCTTCTTCCCGGCTTTCTTTCCTGCGGAGGATCCGGTGCCGGCCGAAGATTCTGTATAAGAAGATCCGGAGGAGGTGCTGTAGGAGGTGTTATGGGAAGAACTGTTCTCCGCTGAAGAAGACGCAGAGGCAGAGGCGCCGGCACCATCGGAATTCCCGGTCCCGTTTACGCCGGAACGGCAGGAACAGCGCTGTCCCGGTGCCAGTTCTCGTCCACAGTAAAAACACGTCTTCATGTAAAATATTCTCTCCTGCTCCCCTAAAGGTGTGTAGCCTGTCCCTTCGCGCATGCTCCGCGTGCCCTGTGCCGGCGCGGGAATGCTTCACGAGGTACTGCACTTTATGTATAATACGAAATATATGTTATGAATTTATGTCCAACTGTGGTTTTTTTACCAAATTTTGCTACATATTCGGAAAAAGAGGCGGGAAAGTGGACGAGGAGAAGACCGTAGGGTCTATGGAAAAGACAGAAAAAGCGGCAGCGAAGAAGGACAGACGGAAGAAGACCGGTCAGCCGGACTATGGCTGTAAGCCCTCGTTTCTCTGGTATTCCCTCTTCGGGACCGGGATCGTTATGCCGCTGGCCAGGCTTGTCTTCGGCATGAAGATCCGTACGGATAAACGAGTCAAGAAGATGGAAGGCCCGCTTGTCATCGTCGGGAACCACCCGTCGGCCATCGATCCGATCATCATGGCGGCGACGGTCCGGGGCCGCCCGATCAATTTCGTGGCCGGTACGTTCCTCTTTAGAAATAAGATCTTCGCCCACATCATTACCAAGGGTGGCTGTATCCCGAAAGCCCAGTTCCGCAACGATATGCGTACGGTCCGCGCGATGTTCCATGTGCTCTCGCGCGGCGGCGTGCTGGGTATTTTCCCGGAGGCGACACGCATGGTCGACGGCCACTCCATCTCCTTCGACAGCGGGCTGTGCAGCCTGATTAAGAAAAACGGCGCAGCTGTCGCGATCCTGCGTACGCACGGGGCGTATATGACCTGGCCGAGGTGGAGTGAGAACTCCTGGCGAAGAGGAAGGATCACGGCGGAGTATGTGCACATCATTTCTAAGGAAGAAGTGGCGGGCATGTCGGTGGAGGAACTGCACCGGGCGATGCTTGAGAAGATGGACTATAACGAATACGAGTATTTCAAAGACCGAAAGGTCCGCTTCCGCTCGAAGAATCCGGCTGACGGAGCGGAGAACGTGGCCTGTATCTGCCCGCGATGCCAGACCCTGGGAGCCATGCAGCTCGAAGGGAAAGGTCTGCGGTGCTCAAACTGCGGGAATCAGGTGAAGATGGATGAGTACGGCTTCTTCACTCCTTCCGGGAAAGAGGATGAGTGTTTCCATGACCTTCACCAGTGGAATGCCTGGGAGCAGACGGTCTATGACCAAAGCATCAAGGATCCGGATTTCGTACTTAAGGAGAAAGTGACGCTGCATCAGCCTCTTGACGAGTTTAGCTATGCTGAGGTCGGTTCCGGCACACTCACGATCCGGGACGGGAGCATCACGTTCGAGGGAACGGCCTGCCGGCCGGAAGAAGGCATCGTATATAAGAAAGGAAAGCCTATCCGCGCCCATCGCGGAAGAGATATCACGAAGTCGGCCGAGAAGGTCACTAAGACGTTCCAGGTGAAGAACATGAAGGGCCTGATGTACGATTTCGGGCAGTATCTGGAACTGTTCGAGCCGGGCGGTAGAATCAACCGGTTCTATCCGGAGAACCGTCACCGTATCCACGAACTCTGCGGTGTGATCCGCGCGATGCACAATCAGAAGTAGACCCGTTCGATCTCCAGAAGGATCCGCGTGACATTCTCGTCGGAGTATTCGATCTCCGAGGAGAACATGCGGGCACATTCGATCAGGGCATCCTCTCCCGTTTCCGGGTCTTCCATCAGATGACTGGCATAAAGACTCATCAGGATCTGTGTCGCAATGTATGCGAAGAGGACCCGTACTTCCCGCTGTCCATCTTCCAGTGCGGCCGGAAGGTGCCGGTAGAGAAAATAGGAGAAAAGAGCGAGAAAGAAACCTTCTGATTTCGGATCCGAGGAAGCGGCATCCAGTGCGAAAAGACAGGAGATCCCGCAGGAAACTCTTTCTTCGGCAAGACGTGCGAGTTCTCTGTCCCAGGCGGGGTCCAGCCGTTCCAGTTCCGTGAGAAAAGCACTCCACCTGCTCATGTCGATCTGAGGAAGAGGCAGGCCGTTCTCCTGAAAGATAGCATTCAGGCGCTCGGAAAGGGGGAGGGCCGTGTCTTCCAGACGGGCGAAGATCCGGCTTCGGAATTGATAGAGATCTACGTCTTCCGGTGTCCATCCGGAAAAATCGGCGGGATCGCCGGTCAATCGCATGGGATGCGTTTGCCGAAGGATCAGACGGGCGGCTTCTTCGCAGCACAGGCCCAGCCCGATCTCTTCACGGTCGCCGATGTAGTTTCGGAAACGGGGATGATCCCGGCAGATCTGGCATAGAGAGTCTTCCCCCAGATTCAGGATCAGTTCGCATAAATTCTGTTCATTTAGGAAAGGACAGCGTTCGTCTTCGCCTTCCAGGAGGAAATGCGGGGCATCGTCGGTTCCGTCTGCGGAGATCTTCGCGCGGAGCTTCTCCCCCAGCTGGCCCGAAACGGACATATAGCGCCGCAGAGCTTCTTCGTCGATATCGATCTCCCAGCCGATGCAGCAGCTGTGACGGCACTTGCCGGCGATACACTGAAAACCGGTCATGTAATCCGGCATGATGACATGAAGAGTATTCTTTTCCATGTATTTCCCTCCTTAAAGAAATGTAGCGCGTCAGACAAGACTTTTCAATAATTGAATCCTATTAGAAATGGAAGTATAATAAATAGGCTTGGACAACAAGTAATTTTCTAATAGGAGTGTGAACATTATGGCAATGGTTGCAAAGAAGAATGTCGAAGACTTGAACGTTTCCGGCAAAAGAGTCATCGTTCGTGTGGACTTTAACGTACCGCTCGACAAGAAGACAGGTGAAATTACAGACGATAAGAGAATCAAGGGAGCTCTCCCGACGATCAAGTATCTCGTAGATAATAACGCGAAGGTGATCCTTGTTTCCCACCTGGGTCGTCCGAAGAATGGACCGGAGCCGGCATTCTCCATGAAGCCTGCTGCTGACCGTCTGGCTGAACTGATCGGTAAGCCGGTTACTCTGGCCGCCGATGTTATCGGTGAAGATGCCAAGGCGAAGGCTGCTGCTCTTAAGGAAGGCGAGATCCTGATGCTGGAGAACGTCCGTTTCCATAAGGAAGAGACAAAGAACGATCCGAAGTTCGCTGCTGAACTGGCTTCCATGGCTGATCTGTATGTTAACGATGCTTTCGGTACAGCTCACCGTGCTCACGCTTCTACTGCAGGTCTTGCGAACTTCCTGCCGTCTGCTTCCGGTTACCTCATCGAGAAGGAGATCAAGTTCATCGGTGGTGCGCTGGCGAATCCGGCACGTCCGTTCGTTGCGATCCTCGGTGGTGCGAAGGTTTCCGATAAGATCGGCGTAATCACGAACCTGATGGATAAGGCTGACACCATTATCATCGGTGGTGGTATGGCTTACACCTTCATCGCTGCTCAGGGCGGTACGATCGGTAACTCCCTGTTCGAAGCAGATAAAGTAGATCTGGCAAAAGAGCTCCTGGCTAAGGCTGAGGAGAAGGGCGTCAAGCTCCTGCTGCCGGAAGATACAGTTGTTGCGGATGCATTTGCTGCAGATGCAAATTCCCAGGTCGTTCCGACCATGGAGATCCCGGATGGATGGGAAGGCCTCGACATCGGACCGAAGACCATCGAGAAGTTCTCTGCTGAGATCAAGAACGCGAAGACCGTTATCTGGAATGGTCCTGCCGGCGTATTCGAGTTCGAGAAGTTTGCCGTAGGTACGAAGGCTCTTGCTCAGGCTATCGCTGAGTCCGAAGCCATCTCTATCATCGGCGGTGGTGACTCCGCTGCTGCGATCGAGAAGCTCGGCTATGCAGATAAGGTTACACATATCTCCACCGGTGGTGGTGCTTCCCTCGAGTTCATCGAAGGTAAGGTCCTCCCGGGTATTGACTGCCTCCAGGATAAGGAGATCGGCAGAACATTTGCTGCCGGTAACTGGAAGATGAACTGCGGTATCCCGGCGGATGCTGTGAAGCTCATCGAAGAACTGAAGCCGCTCGTTAAGGACGCGACAGCGAAGATCGCTCTCGGTGTTCCGGCTACGGCTCTGGCTGCTGCAGTTGAGGCGACAGCTTACACCAACATCAAGATCGCTGCTCAGAACTGCCACTTCGAAGAGAAGGGTGCTTTCACAGGCGAGATCTCCCCGCTGTGGCTGGCAAAGATGGGCGTTTCCTACTGCATCATCGGTCACTCCGAGCGTCGTGAGTACAACGCTGAGACAGACGAGACAGTGAACAAGAAGGCTCTGGCTCTTCTGAAGTACGGCGTGAAGCCGATCATCTGCTGCGGTGAGTCCCTGGCTCAGCGTGAAGCAGGCGAGACATTCGACTGGATCAAGGGTCAGATCGTTGGCGCTTTCAAGGATATTCCGGCTGACAAGCTCTGCCAGATCACTATCGCTTACGAGCCGATCTGGGCGATCGGAACAGGCAAGACCGCTACAGATGAGCAGGCTGAGGAAGTCTGCAAGTTCATCCGTGGCGTCATCGCTGAGCTCTACTGCGAGAAG
>JAEEGL014195312.1_pt1 | contig 14342 bp, 16 predicted proteins | sample 9134231 | NCBI WGS metagenome assembly JAEEGL01 (sample SAMN16246548, study PRJNA631951) | gut metagenome | biome: gut microbiome; feature: rumen; material: fiber-attached | host: Bos | place: Iran: Karaj | collected 2018-10
CGTAGGGGTTATGGGCGACGAGAGGACATACGAGTACGCAGTTGCGCTCAGGGCTGTCATATCGACTGATGCGATGACCGCCGACTGGTTCCCTCTCCCCTACGATTTCCTGTCCAAGGTCTCCAACGACATCATAAACAAGGTCCGCGGCGTGAACCGCGTCGTCTACGATATCTCCTCGAAACCTCCGGCAACGATCGAATGGGAATGATATTATCCGCAGCGACGGATGTTGGCGGCGATTGCGGCGACGAGCCGTTTCCGTGCTTCGGCAGAAGCCCAGCCGGTATGGGGAGTGAAACGGAAGCGTTCCGGATGGCTGACCGAAAGCAAAGGATTTCCTTCCGGCAGAGGTTCCTTTGAAAACACATCAAGCGCAGCACCGGCGATAACCCCGGAATCCACAGCTTCCGCAAGGGCGGCTTCATCGACTATCCCCCCGCGTCCCATGTTCACAAGGAAAGCCGACTGCTTCATCCGCGATAGCTGTACGGCCCCGACAAGTCCCCGGGTACGGTCGTTCAACGGAGCATGGACAGACACGGCATCACTCCTTTCCAGCAGTTCGTCGAGCGATACGGAAGGATAATCCGTACAGTGGGAAGTACCTGATGTAGAATAATATATAACATTCATCCCAAGAGCCTCGGCGACCTCTGCCACCCTGTGTCCTATGGTACCCATACCGATGATGCCGAGGGTCTTTCCTGCAAGTTCAACGATTCCGTGCGACACATCCGTAAACAGTCCGCTGCGGGTATAGGAACCGTCCTTCACGGCAGAATCGAAATAAGGGGCGTTCCCGGCAAGGGAAAGCAGATGCATGAAAGTCAACTGTACTACCGACTCTGTTGAATATCCGGCGACGTTCATTACCGCGACGCCCTTCAGCGCTGCATATTCCTTGTCGATATTGTCCGTACCGGTTGCTGCCTCACACACCAAGCGAAGCGAAGAGCAGCTGTCAATGAAATGCTTATCTATGACTATTTTGTTGACTATCAACACATCAGCACCCTCGGAGCGGAGAATGGCCTCAGACGGTGAAGATACCGGATAAGTAACTAGCGGACCAATGGAACGGATCTCGTCAAGCGGAGTGTCTCCAAGCGTTGCAGCATCGAGAAAAACGATTTTCCTGGGATTCATGGCAGGGTGTCTGAAACTGTTGTATATAAAAAAACCGGGACTCCTTTCGGAGACCCGGGATGTGCGCGGGATCAGAGTCGAACTGACACGTCCTTGCGGACACTACCTCCTGAGAGTAGCGCGTCTACCAATTCCGCCACTCGCGCTTCACGGTGCAAAGGTACAAAAAGTTTTTTAATGTGCAATATCTTGTCCTCACATATGTTTCGCAAGTTCTATATCAGTATCTCCATCCTGACCTCTCCCGGTACAACCGGTTCGGGAAGCAAGGTGACGACAGCATAATCTACTTCTATGACAACGTCCTCAAGGTCAGGGGCTGCCCAGTCATATCCTGCTTCTTCCAGATAATTCCCTATGGCAAAATACCGGCGGGCGCGTCCACCTTCCGAACTGATTTTCAGCATCAGCGAAGAATCTTTCTGACGGGGCAGGTTTACCGTGCAGCGGCCATCCCCTCCAGGCTCCCTGAGAACAGAAAACGGTCCTTCCAGCAGTTCTCCGGCCGGGCCATATCCGCAGACCGGTCCCTCTATGACAGCCTGGTTGGATCTCCAGACAGACTCCGCCCCTTTGAAAACGATTTCGAGCCGGCAGTAATTCTTCCGGAGGACCGGGCGGATGCCCACCGTTTCCCCCACTGCTTCTATCCTCTCGGAGTACATCATCAAAGGAGGGCATTCAAAGCCTTCGGCAATCAGCATGACGCCTTCGGTCCAGCCTTCAGGCGCCCCATGAACGAGGCATACATCCACGGTCCCTTTCTTCACAGGAAGGAGATACCGCCCCGCCTCAAAGGCAGAAAGGGGGACGGTATCCCTCCGGAAGCCTGCTTCCGAGGCGGCGGAAATGACAATTGGAAAATCTTGTCCCGTAAGGTTTTCCGCCACATCCGTCAAGTCCACGTCCAGGATACAGGGACACTCGGAACGGTCTTCCAGAACGCTGCATCCTGCCAACAAGGAGAGCACTAGCGTCACAAGGGCAAAGGCCGGCAAAGGAATGGGCAACCGGTCAGAAGACATAGCAGAAAGATAGTATGGCATCGCTAGGCAGGAGGAAGAATTTCTTCCCGGAAGCCTCCGTCAACCCGCAAACCTGGCAGGAATAGCGTGTGAATCTGTCCAGTCCTCCCCACCCTCCCAGTCCGAACTCGACGTTCAGGTGAGATGAGATCATGTACGAATACCCGGCTGCAAGTACCATCCCTAAACGGTAGCCTTCGACCGTCGAGCGGCTTCCGAAGCCTCCGTAATTGTATTCCTGGCACCCCGCCATGACCTGCATCCACCATCCGCTGTATACGTGCCAGGGCCAGAATTCCACCCCTGTGAAAACAGCCCTCTGGCGCACCCTGAACTCCTTTTCGTCCTTGCCGAAAGTGAACGGATTGTACTTGGCCGAACCGGCGATGGTCCACCTTCTGGCTATGGCGAAAGACACTTCAGCGTTCATGGTCCCGAGGTTTGCGTATGACAGAAGATTGGTCGAGAGAGATATTTTCTGAGCCATGGCCGGAATGCACAGAGCCATAACGGCAAGCAGCATAAAAAACCTTTTCATCCTACATCCCTCCATATCGGCTGAACACCTGGTCAATCATATCCTTTTCTTCGGGGAAAAGGTCCACCAGCCTCTCCTGAAGTATCTTGCGGGTAGTCACGTCCGGACCGAGAGCCCGGAATATCTGGGAACGGGTAAGTCCCCTCTCGTCGAGATAGCGGAATATCTGAGGGTAGAACCACCAAGAAGTCCCGAAAGTCGGCACTGCACCCCCGTACCTTTCCTTGAACATCTCGCTTTCAAGGAAATAGGCCCACATCTCGCCGACCTCACAATGGCCGGCGTACTTGCCGGTTCCATTGCCATAGCTCTTGCCACCGGTGGAAAGGAAAGACATTACGATATAGTAGATATAGCAGTTCCAATAATCACATCCCACTTTGGCGAAATGGCTGGCGTGGGCCAGTTCGTGCACGACAGAGGCATAGATTTCGGCATAGGAATCACTCCCTCCGGTACCAATGGTTATGTCAGGAAGGAATGTCTTGAGGATTGACTTGTAAACGTCCAGGTATTCCTCCAGTTTGACCCGGTCCACCAGCGCTCCGTGGTGCAGCATTACGGCGCTACTGGCAGACAGCCCCTTGAAAATCCATATCCTGAGGTCGGAAGGAGGGGTCTTTATGCCCATATCGCCCTCGGCGCAACGGGTGATGTACTCATAAACGGCATTGTTGACGACACATCGGCGGAAAAGCCTGTTGTCAGACTCGTTGGTTATGGTCACATTCATCCCCTCCGGGCTCCCTTTGCCGAACGAAGACAGGGATGCCGGAACGAGCACCAGGTTGAACCCTATGGAAAAATCTTTTTCATTCTTGAAAACGAGCCTGTAGCGGACGTCGGACGCATAACTGTCAGGCATCCGGTAATATCCGTCACGGTCTGTGTAGCACTTGGAAAAACGTACGAAAGAGTTGCAGCTGACCATCACTCCGGACACACCGAAAGGCTTCCCGCCGTTGAACATGGGATCGGTTATAGTGATCCGCCCGGAGGGGGCCACGCCGTCAGCGCGGGTCTCGGGCACCAGCAGGTTCCCGTTCCCGGTGAGCCTGTAGGCCTCCCTCTCAACCGCCTTCCAGTCGATGCCGTCGGAACGGGTCTGGGCTCCCCTGGAAATATAGCACTCGTCAAGGATCTCGCACCGGATGCCTTCCGGAAATACGAAATCACAGGGCACAACAGCATACTGCCATGTTATGGCATCATCCTCCACGGTAGGGTCGTGGTAATAATCTCCTTCCCTGACTATCTGATAATCAAGCGGATGGTCTATCAGTTCGACCCCCATCCCGCGGAGCCTTTCGAACTCCTCACCGCCAGACGGCAGGAAACGGACATAGATGTCAGTAGGCCTGATGTCAACCCTCCCGGCCTTGGTGGGGTAGAGACTTTTCACAGCCTTTTCTACATTTTTGACCGAATAAGGGTCCTCCAGTTTCTTCCCCAGCACGATCATCTCGTGGAATTCTCCCCCGTCCCCTTCGGTACGGACTCCAGGCTCATACGGGGCCGGGTCTTTCCCGCACGAAGCCGCAAAGGATGCGAGCAGAAGCAAGCATATCATTCTTTTCATAGTTCATAAATTTAGTCTCCGGCAAAACTATGAAAAGAAAGCCGTGTACAGAGTTTGTACACGGCAATAAGACAATATAGTTCAAAAAAAGACAATCCGGTATCAGCCGGACCATCCTGAAGGCTGCTAGAAATATGCAATGGTCTCCTGCTCCACGGCAGAAAGAAGATTGTTGGCGAGGCGGCTGACACCGAAACGGAACAAGTCCTTGCGGAGCCACTCCTTGCCGAGGACAGACGAAACGATCGAATAATAGCATACGGCGTCCATGGCGGAGGAGATGCCTCCGGCGGCCTTGAAGCCGACTTTCCGGCCTGTCGCCTTATAATATGCCGCAATAGCTTCGCACATCACGAAAGCGGCAACGGGAGTCGCGTTCACCTCGACCTTCCCGGTGGAAGTCTTGATAAAATCAGCTCCGTTTTCCATCGCAAGGAAGGATGCTCTGGCTATTCTCTCGTGGGTGACCAGAAGGCCGGTCTCGAGGATGACTTTGAGGATAACCTTGCGGTTCTGGGCGGCAGCGGCTTCGTTGATGCACTTGGACATGGCAGCGATCTCTGCTCCTGCAGTCTCATAATCCTCCTTCATGAAAGCATTGAGAGCCAGCACGATATCAATCTCGTCCGCTCCATTCTCGACGGCTAGGCGGCACTCGTGGAGCTTCACTTCCAGGAAACTCTGGGACGTAGGGAAACAGCCGGAGACCGCTGTGACGTGTACCTGGGGATACTTCCTGTTCTCGCAAAGGGTCTTTGCGAAATTGGAGAACACGCAGACGGAAGCTGGCAGGGGGTAGTCGGGGAAATCGGTCTTGAACGAGTTCACCTTGTTCATAAGGCGCGCGACGGATTCTGTCGTATCGGCGTTGTGGAGGGTGGTGAGGTCCATGAATGAGAAGCATTCCTTGAGCACTTCCGGGGACACGACTTTCTCAAGATTGGAAGCGAGCAGGTCAAGATGCCTGGCTATGGCCTCCTTGTCGGGAAAATAAGAATACTTGGTCAGTAAATCAGTCATAATATTATGGTATTTATTCATTAATCTGCAAATCGAATCCTTCTTCCACAAGGTCCCCCACCAGGCGGGCCATTTCCCCGCGGGTGAATTTTTCCAACCCTTTCATCGGGGTCTCCCTGGCGATCGTATAGACCATCACTTTGCGAGGACGGACTCTCCGTACCAAATCCTTCCAGAGGGAAAGGACTTCCTCGGACGAAGAGTCGAATCCGGGAGCCTTCAGGAACATGGTCTGGAGTATGAAATTCCCTCCGAGGGACTCCATTGCGGAAACCACCTTCCCAAGGTCGTATCCCGGAGAGGGACGGTTGACTATGGCGGCAAGGCACTCCGACGGTGCATCTATCTTGAGGATGGGATTGTCAACCTTCATCAGGGCGGCTGCGATGCCTGGCTTCCAAAGCGTGGAAGCATTGCTGAGGACAGTGACGGCCGCTGACGGGAAATACTTATCCCTCAATGATATGGTTATGTCCACCATCGCAGGGAAATCCGGATTCAGGGTCGGCTCGCCGTCACCTGAAAAAGTGATGGAATCTATCTTTGAACCATCCTTCAGGCACTGCGAGAGCTTCTCTTCAAGTGCCTTTTCAAGTTCCTTCGCAGAAGGCAGTCGCCTGTCTCCGCGGCCGTCAGCGTTCCATCCGCATTCACAGTAGATACAGTCGAAATTGCATAGTTTGCCTTTCTCGGGAAGGACGTTTATCCCAAGTGAAGCACCCAGCCTCCTGCTGAAAATCGGTCCGAATACAAGCGTTTCCCTCATCATAGGCTAAACAATTCTGAGTGAGCGGCTTTCTGCCGTAAGCCTCCCTTCGTGGGAAAGGTTTTCCAAAAGGACAAGTCCGGGACGCTTCCCTGGTTCTATGGAACCCAGGATATCGTCCTTGGACAGGAACCTGGCGCCGGACAGGCAAGCCCAGCAGAGCAATTCCTCCAGCGTGACATCCGGGAATGCTTCCTGCAAGGAATGGAGTTCCGCCACCATGTCCAGGTCGTCGTTGCTTGACAGGGAATCTGTTCCGACGGTAATCCCAAGTCCCGAGCGGCGAAGCATCTCCACCGGAGGCAAAGTATTGTGTATAAATAAGTTAGATAGAGGGCACAGAGCCACGAAAGGATGCTTGAAAGCATTCTTGGCAAGTTCTGCATCGGCCTCGTCCATACAGACTTCGTGAACCAGCAGCGCATTTCCGTCCACCGGGAGGTCCCGGCCCTCCAGGGCGGTATCCACAAAATATCCAAGGGAAGACCTTGCCCCGACGGGCGGAGTCCTGAGACCGTTCCGGACGCGGTTGTCCCAGAGGGGTCCGCTGCCGGAGCGGATCATCATCTCTTCCTCGGAAGATTCCTGGCTGTGGTACGAAAGGAAACCTTCTTCAAGCGAATCCGACACGGACATCTTCAGGAGTTCCGGGCTCATGGTATAGCAGGCGTGAGGCCCCGGAGCGGCGTCCAGGCCCATTTCCCTCGCTTCGGTGGCAAGCCTTCGGGCAGACGCCATCACATCGGCGGCATCGTCAGGATTGTCCCCGAACACTTCCACGAAAGTCCTGGTATACATAGGATGGGATGCCTTTACGGCGAAAGAATCGCTGCAATTGCTGATATCTGCCATAGCCGACACTCCCCTGTCGTACATCCTGTCCATCCATTCACTTATCGAGCGGATCCTTTCATCGCGGGACACATTGTTCCTCAAGGCATTGATCTGGTCGATGAAACCGGCCATTCCGGTACCTTTCCGGAAAACGCCCTTAAGATAGGACAATTCGACGTGGCAGTGGGTGTTGACAAATCCGGGGACTATGGCTCCAGAGAATCTCTCACAACCAAGGTCTTCTGAGCAAAGTCCTGTACGAAGGACAGTTCCGTCATCATCCACCTCGACGAAGGCATTCCTTAAAGGGCCTTCGCCGGAGAGGGTATAGATATAGTCTGCGGAAATCCTTCTCATTTCTTGATGGCGTTACCGAATGACGGTTTGTGCCCGTCCCCCAATTTCAAAGTCCTTTTCAAATCTCTGGCCTTGTCGTTTGTCCTGACAGTATCCTTGCTCACGGCTACGGAATCGGCCTTTACGCCAAGGGAATCCGCCTGGGCCGAGAGCGAATCCGCTATGGCGGAAAGAGAGTCCCTGCGAGCAAGTTCCGCCGAATCCAGTTTTACTATGATTTCGGGACCACGGAAGGAAGTATCCGAGGGCCAGGCAGTCAGCACGATCTCATAATTGGAGTCTGCAACGGCCTTGTATGCGCCTTTGAACAGGGAATCCTCCGAGAATCTTGCAAACATCTTCTCCACGGCAGAATGCGCCGACTCACGGTTTATCCTTATCTTCTCACTCCTGTCGTACAGTTTCTTGTACTTGACCGACTCTTTGTCCAGATGCTTGGATGCCTTGGCAAGGATCCTCGCGAAACGGTCAGGATCGTTCATATAATAGTCCACGCTGGCGATATAGTCGTCGACAGAATAGCCGTGATCCCTCAGCACCCGGGCATAGACGAGGGATGTATCGGCCACTCTCCTTATCTTGGCATCCTCCCTGGCCCACTGGTCGACCATCAGGATATCGCAATAGATATCCAGCATTTCTGAACGAGGGATGACCTTTGCCCGGCGGCCGCAGGAAAGGGCGGCCGAGAGCAAGATCGCTGCGACAACTATATGAAAGGCCTTGCGGAGCATTATCTCAATACAGCGCCGAATTCATTGCTGAACGTGGACAGGATCCTTTCCATCGTCTTCTCGACGACCGCATCAGTAAGGGTGCAGTCAGGGTCCTGAAGCACGAAATTAAGGGCGTACTGCTTCTTTCCGGCAGGAATCTTGTCGCCACGGTAAACGTCGAAGAGAGAGACCTGGGTAAGTATCTTTTTCGCTGCTTTGAAGGCCGCCTTGCGAAGGTCTTCATACCGCACGCCTTCATCCAGAAGCAGTGCGAGGTCCCGCCTTACCTCAGGGAACCTCGGAAGTTCCTTGAATGAGAAGCGGTCGCGGCAGATCAGGGAGAAGAATACCGGCCATACGATTTCTGCGGCAAAGACAGGCTGCTTGACGCCGGCCTTGCGGGCAAGCGCAGGATTAACGGTTCCTATCGTAGCCAGCACCTTGGGCTCCTTTCCGGGCAGCATATAGACAATGCCTTCAGAATAAACGTCCGAAGGGGCGGCCGAAGTCTGCATCGCAGAAAGATCGACTCTGTATCGCTTCATCAGAAGGTCGAGGTATCCCTTGAGCTGGAAGAAATCGCTCTTTGCGGCAGGATTCCGCCAGACCTTATCGGAGGTTCCGGTCATGACCAGGCAGAAGCACTGATGCTCCTCATAGCCTTCGAGGGTCTTTCCATCCTTCTCCGGAAGTCTCTGATACACAGAGCCATACTCGAACAGTCTCATCGACTGTATCTGTCTGTTCACATTGTATGCTACCACCTCAAGCCCTCCGGGGACAAGGCTCTGCCTGAGGACGGCAAGGTCCTGGCTGAGGGGATTGACGAGCCTCACGCAGTGCGTGGCCGGCCAGGTCTGCAGGCCGGAGTAATAGTCTTCCTTCGTAAGGGAATTGTTCATCATTTCCACGAAACCGTTGGCCGAGAGGAAATTGGAAATATTGTTCCGGACCGCTTCCGGCTCAGGTGAAGGAGTCGCAGACACCGACATCCTGATGCTTGATGGGATCTCTATGTTGTTGTATCCATAGATACGCAGGATTTCCTCCACGACATCGCACTCCCGAGTCACATCGACCATATAGGTCGGAGCATCCACTACCAGGCGGGCTCCGTCACGGGAGATAAAGTCGTAATTCAGGCTGCGGAGAATCTTTTCAATGGTATCATGTCCGATCTTCTTTCCGACGAAATCTTCTATCCTGTCGAAATCCAGCTCGATACGTGCCTTCTCAGTCTTGCCGGTCACGCTGGAGCGGACCTTGCCGACCACCGTTCCGCCGCACAGGTCACGGATAAGCAGAGCGGCCCTCTTGGCGCCGTACAGGGCGGCCTCGGGGTCGGCTCCCCTCTCGAACCGGAAGGAAGCGTCGGTCTGCAGCTGGTGACGCTTGGATGTCTTCCTGACGGATGCGGGATCGAAGTATGCGCCTTCGATGAATACGTTAACGGTTGCGTCCGTCACTCCCGAATCCTCTCCGCCAAAGACACCGGCCAGGCACATCGGGCCTTCCGCGTCGGCGATTACGAGGTCTGTCGCGTCAAGTTTCCTCTCCACGCCGTCTAGGGTAACCATCTTTTCGTCCTGAAGGGCCCTCCGGACTATCACCTCGCCACCGCGGACCTTGTCGGCATCGAAGGTATGGAGAGGCTGTCCTGTCTCGAAAAGTACGAAATTGGATATGTCCACGACATTGTTTATGGGCCTGAGACCTATCGACAGGAGCTTTTTCTGGAGCCAGGCGGGAGACGGTCCGACCTTGACATCCCTGACGGTGATGCCATAGTAGCGCGGAGCTCCGTCTGGAGCATCTACTCTCACCGGCATCGACTCGCCTTCGCCTTCGCTGAAGTCCTCAACCGAAGGGAACGTCAGGCGGCAGGGAATATCCCTGGAAGCAAGGTAAGCGTACAGGTCCCTGGCTACGCCGATATGCGAAGCGCCGTCTATGCGGTTCGCAGTCAGTTCGACTTCGATAACTGCATCTTCTTCAAGATGAAGATATTCCTTGGCAGGGGTACCCACTTCAGGATCGTCCTCAAGGACCATGATCCCCTCGTGCGAGGCACCGATTCCAAGCTCATCCTCGGCGCATATCATTCCGAATGACTCCACTCCGCGGATCTTCGATTTCTTGATCTTGAAATCCCCGGGGAGTACGGTTCCAAGCCTTGCAAAGAGAACTTTCTGGCCGGCTGCCACATTCGGGGCGCCGCATACCACGGTAAGGGGCTCGGCCGAGCCGTCATCGACCTTGGTTATATGGAGATGGTCTGAATCGGGATGAGGAATACACTCGAGGACTTTTGCGACCACGACTCCGGCGAGGCCTCCGGGAACCTCTTCCTGGACAGTCACGGAATCAACCTCCAGACCTATCGCGGTAAGGGCATCCGCCACCTCGGCGGGGGTAAGGCTGCATTCAAGATAATCCTTGAGCCAATTGTAAGAAACCTTCATATCTTAATCTTATTTAAACTGCCTTTAAATCTTCCTTGTTGAAGAGGGACTTTACGAACTCCCTCTTATTGAATACCTTAAGGTCATCTGCACCTTCGCCGATGCCGATAAACTTGATGGGGAAACGGAACTGGTCAACAATTCCCACTACGACTCCGCCCTTCGCCGAACCGTCCAGTTTGGTGACGGCCAACGATGTGACATCCGTAGCACGGGCGAACTCCCTGGCCTGGACGAAAGCGTTCTGACCGGTAGAGCCGTCGAGAGTCAGCAGGACCTCGTGCGGGGCGTCAGGAATAACCTTGCGGATGACGTTCCGGATCTTGGTAAGCTCATTCATCAGGTCCACCCTGTTGTGCAGGCGGCCCGCAGTATCGATCAATACAGCATCCGCGCCTTTTGCCACTGCCGACCTGACCGTGTCATAAGCTACGGCGGCAGGATCGGAGCCCATAGGCTGCTTCACTATGTCGGCGCCGGTCCTTTCGGCCCAGATGGAAAGCTGGTCTACGGCCGCGGCCCTGAAAGTGTCAGCAGCGCCGAGGACGACTTTCTTGCCTGAAGATATGAGCATCCTCGCGAGCTTGCCGATGGTGGTGGTCTTTCCTACGCCGTTCACACCGACCACCAATATGACGCAGGGCTTGTGGGAGAAATCAAAGGGAATCTCCTCAGTATCAGGACTTTCTTCACTTCCGTCGACATCCAGCAGCTGCGCGATCTCATCCCTCAGGATGTCCACCAGCTCATCCAGGGACATATACTTATCCTTGCGGACCCTATCCTCCAGGTTGTCGATGATCTTCAGGGTCGTCTCCACGCCCATGTCGGAAGACAGCAATGCCTCCTCTATCGCGTCAAGCGTATCGTCATCCACCTTGGAACGGCCTGCAACGGCCCTGGAAAGCCTCTGGAAGAAGCTTCTGTTGGTCTTTGTGAATCCTTTGTCGAATAATCCCATATAATCCGAGTATATCTTGCAAATATAACAAAAAAAGCGGTCCGCCTTGCAGGACGGACCACTTTTATTCAGCACCAGGGGAACTACTTCTTAGCGAAGAACTCCTTCTCTTTGCCTTCCTCTACAAGCTGCTCCACGAAAACGTAGGCGCCGGTCTTGGGGGACTTCTCCATTCGGATCACCTTGACCATATGCTTTGCACCGGCCTTGGCGTCGAAGGTTGCAACTGCTTTCTTTGCCATAATCTATTCTCCTTTAATTACTTGATCTCACGATGTACGGTCACTTTGTGAAGATACGGATTGTATTTCTTCCTTTCGAGACGCTCGGGAGTGTTCTTTTTGTTCTTGGTAGTGATGTATCTCGAGATTCCGGGAACACCGCTCTGCTTCTGCTCGGTGCACTCAAGGATGACCTGCACCCTGTTTCCTTTCGCTTTCTTTGCCATGGCTAAAATAATTAAACAAGGTTAATGTATCCTTTCTTCTGGGCGTCGCGGATGACCGCGTCGAGACCGTTCTTCTCAATGATCCTCATACCCTTGCAGGAGACCTTGAGGGTAATGTACCTCTGCTCCGCCTCGGACCAGAACTTCTTGGTCTTGAGGTTGAGGGCGAAGTCGCGCTTGGTGCGCAGCTTGGAATGAGCGACATTGTTGCCGATCATCCTTTTCCTTCCGGTTACTTGACAAACCTTTGACATATCTTTTTACTTTTTATTGATTCTTAGTTTATTAAGGGGGTGCAAATATCGTTAAAAAATCGCTTGAATGCAAGTATTCTAGACAATTTTGAAGAATCTGCGCCACCTGATGCTATGAGGGAACTTGTGATTCCTGTCCGTCGAGAGCCATATTATCACCGGACGGCCTACCACGTGGTCTTCAGGGACGAAGCCCCAATACCTGGAATCCAGGGAATTGTGGCGGTTGTCTCCCATCATGAAGTAGTAATCCTGCTTGAACGTATAGCTCGTTGCCGGAGCTCCGTTTATGCTGATTCCCCCTTCGGCCGAGACCTCGAGCTCATTATGCTCATAGTCCCTTATAATCCTCTCATACAGAGGAAGATTGTCCTTGGTGAGCTCCACGGTCGCCCCTTTGGCGGGAATCCAGAGCGGACCATAGTTGTCGCGGGTCCATCTGGTCTCGGTGAAAGGGAACAGCAGGAGCGGGGAATCCGGGGCGTCCGGAGGATAGATGTCGATGTTCGGGGTGACTTCGGCAACGGAAGAGAGGTTATTGACCTTCTCGAGCATTGCAGCTGTCAGCGGGATTTCCGGATATCCGGGCAGCGAGGGATCATAGTACAGCTCGGAAACATTGACTCCGAGATTGTCCAGGGTCCTGTCGCTGAAACGGTGTCCGGTCGTCTTGACCGAATATGTCATCTGCACTCCGGGCCATACAGTCAGGGGTTCGGAATTGATGAAAACCTCTCCCGAAACTATCGAGAGGGTGTCGCCGGGAAGGGCGACGCATCTTTTCACATAATGGTCCTTCTTGTCTGAAGGCCTGACTATGACGGGGCCGTAATGGTTTATGGCATAATCCCTTCCGGAGGTCCGCACCCAGGCATAATAGTCGTCTGCGGGAGCTTTTGTAAGAACCGTATCGCCGTTGGGGAATCCGAATACCACGCAGTCTCCCCTGCGGACCTGCCGCAGGCCTTTCAGGCGCCTGTAGTCGTTCTGGATCAGAGTCGAATACGACTCGCGGCCGAACGCCCTGTTGTGCGTGAAAGGAATGGTGAGAGGGGTCTGGGGAATCCTCGGGCCGTAGGTAAGCTTGCTCACGAAGACGTGGTCGCCCGTGAAAAGGGAACTCTCCATCGAGGAGGAAGGAATCTTGAAAGCCTGGAAGAAGAAAATGTTGATGAACGTCACCACGACCACCGCGAATATGATGGCATCGAGCCAGTCGAGCAACACATTCGGTTTTTCGCCTTCGGCATATTCCTTTTTCCAGAACAGCCACTTGACCTTCTTCGTGACGATGAGGTCAAAGACGATGATGAGTCCCAGGAGCCACCACCAGTTTCCGAGCCATATCACCCACAAGGTATAGAGGACCGCCCAGAAAGCGAACCTCAGCCACCTGTTATGGACAATATCCTTCCAGCTCATAGCAACGGTTTCCTTATTTATTTGACTGAATTGACAATAGCCTCAAAAGCCTGAGGATTGTTCATAGCGAGGTCTGCAAGCACTTTGCGGTTGAGACCGATGTTCTGCTTGGCGATGCGTCCCATGAACTGGGAGTAGGTGAGTCCGTACTGACGTGCAGCCGCATTGATCCTCTGGATCCAGAGGGAGCGGAATTCACGTTTCTTGTTCCTGCGGTCACGGTAAGCATAGGTGAGACCTTTCTCGTAGGTGTTCTTTGCTACCGTCCACACGTTCTTCCTGGAGAGGAAGTTGCCGCGAGTCTGCTTGAGAATCTTCTTGCGGCGCGCCCTGGAGGCGACTGAATTTACTGATCTTGGCATTTGTTGAATTAATTTTTGGAGGCAGTGGCTTGATAATCAAGCGCTTCCAACTGCGTTCCAGTTAAACTTGATAAAGTACTACAGGACCAGGAGCTCTTTTACTCTCTTGACGTCGTCCCTGTCGATGAGGGCGAAGTGGTCGAGATTCCTCTTCTGCTTCTTGGTCTTCTTGGTGAGGATGTGGCTATGGTAAGCGTGCTTCCTCTTGATCTTTCCCGTTCCGGTAAGCGTGAAGCGCTTTTTGGCACCGGAGTTGGTTTTGAGCTTTGCCATTGTTTTGATAATTAAACTGTTAATGATATTTTGTCCGCTCACGCGGATTATTTCTTCTTTACAGGAGCGATCATCATCGTCATCCTCTTGCCTTCAAGGACCGGCATATTCTCGGCCCTTCCGTATTCCTCAAGCTCGACGGCAAAACGCAGCAGCTGCTTCTTTCCCTGCTCGGC
>JAEEGL016320155.1_pt1 | contig 14342 bp, 13 predicted proteins | sample 9134231 | NCBI WGS metagenome assembly JAEEGL01 (sample SAMN16246548, study PRJNA631951) | gut metagenome | biome: gut microbiome; feature: rumen; material: fiber-attached | host: Bos | place: Iran: Karaj | collected 2018-10
AGGCGTCGGGCCGGTGATGATATCCGCTTCCTCATTTGTCTGGGGCAGCAGGCTGATCGGCACATTTTCAAAATGCAGTGTGGAGAAGGAGGCTTCATATCCGCTCTCCGTCTTGAAGGTCTAGGTTTTGACGTATCCGTCGTAGTTTTCACCCTTGATCTCCACAATACCCAGGTCGGCCAGGCCTTCCTCGCCGGCATAATTCTCGCTCTGTTCTCCGGAATTGTTGTCCGTCAGATACAGCTCGATTACTTTTTCGCCGGTCACGTTGTAGATCACATAGGTGCAGATGTTCTCATCCGCGGCTTCCTCCGCCGTCACTGCGGAACAGGCGAAAACAAACATCACGGACAAAAGGAGTGCCAGCATTTTTTTGATACGCATATGAGTTTCTCCGATTTCAATAATGGGAACAGCCATGGTTACATTTTATATAAAGCGCTGATAATTGCAAGTAATTTCCAGGGTTTTCATAATTCCATTATGTATCTGTCTTCTTTGCCGGTTCGTTGACGTACCGGCTTCCCGTCTGTTATAATGAACTGGCATAAGTAAGTAGATGAATCGATCATTTCATAGGAATAAATCAGAAAAGAAAAAAGGAGCAATGAAAATGCGTTACGGAGCACTGGAAGCCGGCGGTACCAAAATGGTCATGGCAATCATGAACGAAGCGGGAGAAACACAGGAACGGAAGACGGTCCCGACTCTTACGCCTGCGGAAACCATGCCGCAGATGGTCGAGTTTTTCCGGGAGAACAAAGCGGATGTGCTCGGCATCGGTTCCTTCGGTCCGCTGGATCTGAACCCGGCCTCCCCGACCTTCGGATCCATCACGATCACCCCCAAGCTCGCCTGGTGTAATTATCCCATGACGCAGGTTTTCCGCGATGAACTGAATATTCCCGTCGCGATCGATACGGATGTGAACGCCGCGGCGCTGGCTGAGTTTACACTGGGCGCCGCAAAGGGGAAAACTTCATGTATGTATGTCACGGTCGGTACCGGAGTCGGCGGAGGGCTGATTATCAACGGGCAGCCGGTTCACGGTTTCATGCATCCGGAAATCGGGCATATCCCGCTGATTCCGGATCCGGAAGATCCTACACCGGACGGGTTCTGTCCCTATCACAGGCACTGCCTGGAAGGCCTGGCCGCCGGTCCCAATATAGAAAAACGCTGGGGTGTTTCCGCAAAGGAACTGGCCCCGGATCATCCTGCCTGGAAGCTTGAAGTCAATTATATGGCGCAGATGTGTGCCAGCGCGATGTTCAGTTTTTCACCGGAAATGATTATTCTGGGCGGCGGCGTCATGCAGCAGAAATTCCTGATTCCGAAAATCCGCTGTAAAACAGTGGAACTCCTCGGCGGATATTTCCCGGAATCCCTGATTGCGGACGGCCTGGAAAGCTATATCGTCGAACCCGGCCTGGATACTGCAAGCGGCATCACCGGCGCCTGGCTCCTGGCCAGGCAGGCTGCTTCCAATTAACATCTCACAGTCTGCTGATCACTGTTCACACAGCGGCTTCGCTTTCGGGGTTCCCGGTTTCCGGGGATACGCGGCCGCTGTTTTTTCTGTCTTGCGGACCGGCAGGATTCTGTGATCCCAGTCCTGTCCGTATACCGGACAGGGCACCGGCATTTCCAGCCGGCCGCCCAGCAGATGGGCTGCCCGTCTGCCGGTCTCCAGTTCGCCCCGCAGTGCCGGCCCTTTCCAGCACAAGGCGCACCCGCCGATCTTTACATACGGCAGCAGATATTCACATAACACGTTCAGCGGAGCGACAGCCCGGGCAGCCGCCACGTCAAACTGCTCCCGAAGTTCCTTCTTCCGGGCGCCTTCCTCGGCCCGGGCATGAATGGTAACGGCATTGGAAATGCCCGTGGCGCCGATCACAGCTTCCAGGAAATTCAACCGCTTCTGCTGGGCGTCGAGCAGGGTCATCTCCATGTCCGGCCGGGCCATTGCGAGTACCAGGCCGGGAAATCCGGCGCCGGTACCAACGTCGATCCAGCGGGTATGCTCCGGAACGAGCGCCGTTTTCAGCACGGTCAGGCTGTCCATGAAATGGCGGTCGACAATTTCCCCGTCCTCCAGGGATGCCGTCAGGTCCATCCTGCCGTTCCATTCTTTCAGCAGCGACAGATAGATTTCCAGCCGTTCCGGCAGTTCTGCCGGAGCAGGGATTTCATTCTGTGCCAGCCGGATTCGGATTTCCTCCCGGTTCATCGTCTTCTCCCTGTGATCAATGGAATAATTTCTGCGCCCAGTATTTGACCCACGCAAGCGCTTCCCGGGCATGGTTCTTCAGCCAGTATTCAGGCAGGCACCGACTCCCGAGTCCTTCAGCCTCGAAACCCAGGTCCCTGGCGATAGCCATTGCCCGCGGCACATGGTAATCACTGGTAACGATCAGCACTCGTCGTGTGTCCGGATACTCTTTAACCAGCAATCTCCGCGCGTTTTCCAGGTTCTGCTTTGTATTCCGGGAATCAGGATCTTCCAGGATCATATACTCCGGCACGCCCTGTTTCACCAGATACTGCTTCATGACAACCGATTCCGGGCAAGGTTCGTCACTTCCCTGTGCTCCGCAGACAACCACCGGTACCGGCTGTTTTGCTTTCCCGTATGCCTCAGCCGCTGCGTCCAGGCGCCATGTCAGCTGGACGCTGGGTGTTCCGTCCGGTTTCACCTGGGCGCCAAGCACAATAACAGCGTCATACTGCATCTCTTCCGCCACTGCCGTCGCCACCTTCCCCTCCCGGATACAGACAAACCCGACCAGTCCGGCGAACGCAAGCACGCCGACCAGGACCAGGCTCCCGATTAACCGAAAAGCCCGGGACTTCTTCTTCCTTCCGCCCATTTTAAACCTCTGTTCGTTGCTTCCTGTCTTCTCATTCACTGTCCGATGATCACCTGTCATATCAGTCCTCCGAAATGTCCTGAGACCTGATACCTGTGACCTGAACCCTATTTTCTCATACGGTAATCGATATCCCCATGTTCAATCATACTGTATGTATTGCTTCCCGCTACAATGATATGGTCCAGCACCAGAATCCCGACGCCGTTCAGCAGCCGTTGCAGCTGCAGCGTGGAGGAGATATCCTCCGGAGACGGCGCGCATGTTCCGCCCGGATGGTTGTGGCACAGCAGGACGCTGTGTGCGTTGTAATTCAAAGCCGTTTCCATCACCATACGCGGATAGGCGGAAACTTCGCTCAGGGAACCTTCCGATATTTTCCGCTGGCCGAGAATATTGCACTGTGCATTCAGAGCAACCACATAGAAACGTTCCGTCCGATGCCCGGCCAGGATGGACAGGCAGTATTTCTCCGCTTCCCGGCTGTTGCCGATCCGCCGGGGGGCCGTCATAGCGCACCGGTTCCAGACCCGCGTCAGCGGTACAACCATGGAGATCAGCGTCGCGGCCTGCGGGCCGACGCCCTTCACTTTCTGCAGCATTTCAGGCCGCGCTTCCAGCACGCCCTTCAGCGATCCGAACTCATCCAGCAGGTCATGCGCCAGCGGGTTTGTGTCTCCCTGTGCTTTGGCATAAAACAGGAGCAGTTCCAGAATCTGCACGTCCGTAAAACTGTCAAATCCGTTTTCCTGGATAAAGCGTTGGCGCAGCCGGTCCCGGTGGTTTTTATGTATGTTGGAATCCGCTGTCCCGCCCACGGCATCCGGTTCGGCCGGCGCCGTTTCGTACAACACATCTGTTGTCCGGTCTTCCTGACATGACAGGTAATCCTGTTTCATCTTTTCCGGATCAAACTTGTTTTTCCCGGCCATCCGTGTTTCCCCTCTCCGTTCTTCACTGCCCGTTAGACATTATTCACTGATCTCTGATCTCTAAACACTCTCCTGACATCTGATACCTGAGACCTGAGACCTTTTGTCTGACCACTGATCACTGATCACTGTCCGTTCTCCTGATCACTGTCCGCTTCCGTAATACCGCCAGATATCCAGGCACGCCTGCTTCTCTGCTTCACACATTGGGGTAAGCGCTTTCCGGTATGCTTCCCGGATCTCGTCGCGGGTCATTTTCACCGGATGGTTGTTCATACGTTCCACGTTGACGGAGCCCGCCAGTTCGTCCAGTGCTGCTTCATCCGGCAGATCCGGCATCTTCATATCCAGGTCAATCACGATCCCTTTCAGCAGCCGCGAAACCATCAGCGGATCTCCCAGGCGCATGATTCGGGTCAGTTCGCTGAGCACGTCCTTCATCTCGTCATGCGCAGCCGCCATTTCCCACAGAACAGGCAGGGTAATCATGACTGCGTGACCGTGGGCGATTCCGTATTTTTTTGTCAGCCGGTAGGACATCGCGTGGGCAGCCGTCGTCCGGGTAATCTGAATAGCCTTCCCGCTTTGAAAGCTGGCGTCCATCATCTCTTCCGCTGCATGCGGATCCCCGGCCAGATACGCCTTCAGGTTGTCCAGTACTCCCAGGATCGCCAGGTAAGCATGCACGCGGCTGTCATTCGTGGCGGATGCGCACCAGTAGCTCTCGATCCCTTGGGCAAGTGCGTCCAGCGCGCATGATTTCTTATGGTATGCCGGCAGGCTTTCCAGCAGGGATGCGTCCAGCACCACGCCGTCCGGCAGCAATCCGGGATGGTTCAGGCTGACTTTTGTGTCGTCCACGTATACAACCGCTGTCTGGGTCGCTTCAGAGCCGGTGCCGGCCGTTCCGGGAGCCGCGATATGCGGAATCGGCATTTCATCCGGAAAACGGTTATGTGCCGCGTCATCCGCGGACGGGACGCTGAGCAATGCCTTGATGGCTTTCGCCGTATCGATGGACGAACCGCCGCCGATGGAAACAAGGCCGTCGCAAGCTTCTTTCCGGTACATGTCCGCGCCTGCCAGAGCATCCTGCAGGTCCGGATTCGGATGGAAAGCGGAAAAGACCGGACATGCCAGCAGTCCCGGATTCAGCCTCAGCAGCCGGCCGGTCAATGGTTCCATGCCGACGATCAGCGGATGTCGGACCCCTAGTTTTTCCATCATTTCCGGCAATTTCTTCAGACTCCCGCTTCCCCGGATCACTTTCATCCGCGATTCCTCCATCTCCACGCTCTCACTGATAATACATCATTGCCCACGATCGACTGTCCGCTCGTTCCCGTCTCCTGAAACCTGACACCTGCCCACCGGACTGACGCTTCCCTCAATTCCCGTTCGCTCAGTCGTCGTACAGACGTCTTGGAACGGTGTCTGTACTCGCTTCGCGCTAACAAGCTCGGGGCGCTTCCGGCTTCGCAGGACAGCACACAGTGCTGACGCTTCCTTCACTTGCCAACGCAGAATTCCGCAAATACCCGGTCCAGCAGTTTCTCGTCCGCCTGGTCCCCCGTGATCTCACCCAGTGCTGCCTGGGCTGCCTGCAGGTCGGTCGCCGCCATATCCGGCGTCCAGGTATCCAGCGTCACGAGTGCGGAACGCAGGAACCCGAGTGCTCTGCGGACCGCTTCCAGGTGGCGCGGCTGAGTCAGCGCCATCCGGTCGGACAGCCGGACCCGTTCCCGCAGCAGGTCTTTCAGGGGACGCAGGGTCTCCGGATCAAGTGCGGAAACCGTCAGGCTTTTCAGCGCCGGATTAATGTCCCGCACAGTATCCTCATCAATCACCTGAGGCAGATCCGACTTGTTGATCAGCACGACGCACCGGTCTGTTTCCTCCCGGATCCGTTCCGTTTCCGCCCCGTCCGGCTCCCGGGATCCGTCCAGCACAAGAAGTACCAGGTCGGCATTCCGGAGCGCCTGCTGCGATCTCTCCACGCCGATCCGTTCAATCGGATCTTCCGTTTCCCGCAGTCCGGCGGTATCCGTCAGGTGGACGCGGATGCCATCCAAGGTTATTTCTCCGTCCACGGTATCCCGGGTCGTTCCCGGAATGTCGGTCACAATCGCCCGGTCCTGTCCCAGCAGGGCGTTCAGCAGGCTGCTTTTGCCGGCGTTTGGCGTCCCGCAGATCGTAATCCGCAGGCCGTCATGAATCAACCGGGCGCCCTGTTCATCCATGGATTCTTCCAGGCGTCGGATCAATGCTGTCAGTCCGGCCTTCAGTCCGCCGGCACCTTCCTCGTCCGAGATTTCCTCCGGATAGTCGATGCATGCGGCCAGGCCGGCCTGCAGCCTGTACAGCTCGTCCGATACGCCGCGGATGAAATCCGCTGTACCGCCTTCCATCTGCCGGACGGCGGACTGATATGCCTGTTCGCCCCGCGCGCTGATCAGGCTCATAACGGCTTCGGCGCGGCTCAGGTCGATCCGGCCGTTCAGGAATGCCCGCCGGGTAAACTCCCCGGCTTCCGCCAGCCGCGCGCCGTGCCCGATACAGAGTGCCAGCACCCGGTTCAGCACAAGCGTTCCGCCATGGGTCTGAATCTCCGCCACATCTTCCCGCGTATAACTGCCCGGAGCCCGCATGATGACCGCCATGCATTCATCCAGTATCTCTTCGCCATCCATGACCTTGCCGTAAGCCAGGTACCGGTTCGGAAGCGGACTCGTCTGGCTGCCGGACGGCCGGAACACTTCGTTCAGGATCCGCTCCGCGTCCGGCCCGCTCATCCGGATAATACCGATACCGCCGCTTCCCGGCGGGGTCGCGACAGCCGCAATCGTATCTTGATTCATATATTTCCTCAAATCACGCCATCCGGTGAATCCGTTCAATGGCGCGCTGCATATCCTCTGTCCGGAACAGGGCGGTTCCCATCACCGCGGCATTCAGTCCGGCGGAGATCAGCATCGGGAGATTGTCCTCCCGCAGCCCGCCGTCCGCCTCAATATACCCGGTATATCCGCTGTCCCGCAGTTCCCGCATTTTGTCCAGAACGCTTTCCTCCAGTTTCTGTCCGCCAAACCCGGGTTCCACAGTCATGGTCAGGATCAGGTCCGCCCGGTTGAGGTAATCGTCTGCAACGCTCAGCGGCGTGCCGGGTTTCAGGGCGATACCGGGCTTTGCGCCGCGGTTCCGGATTCTTTCCAGCAGTTCCGGAACATTCGCGCTGATCTCGGCGTGAATCGTCAGGATATCCGCGCCGGCGTCCAGGAACGCGTCCATCATCGTTTCCGGCCGGTCCATCATCAGATGAACGTCCAGCGGCACGTCAAACGTTTCCTTCAACCGCCGGACCACATCCGGCGTATAGGCGAGATTCGGCACGAAATGCGCGTCCATGACATCTACATGGATCCAGTCGCATCCGGCCTGCACCGCCCGGCGTACGTCCTTTTCCAGGTTGATCGGATCCGCAGCCAGAATACTCGGCGCCACTTTAATCATATCGGGTCCTCCATACTTCTCTTGTCTCGTTCAGCAGCTGGCGGTACCGCTCTACCCGCTCCGCGTTGAGCCGGTGTTCCGCCACTGCCTGCGTAACGGCACACCCCGGTTCCCGGTCGTGGAGGCATTCCCGGAAGCGGCATTTGCCTTCATAAGGGCGGAATTCGGGATACCGTTCCTTGAGCTTTTCCGGTTCCAGCAGTTTCTCCGGCTCCAGCAGGTTAAAACCGGCCGTATCCATGACCCGGAGACCATCCTTTTCGATCAGTTCCGATTGCCGGGTTGTATTCTTTCCCCGGGCGATTTTCCGGGAGATATCTCCCGTTTCAAGGTTCAGCCCCAGCAATGCGTTCAGGATTGTGCTTTTTCCGGCGCCGCTCTGCCCTGTCAGGCAGCAGAGCTGTCCCCGCATCGCTTCCTTCAGGGCATCCAGTCCGTCACCCTTCAGTGCGCATACCGGATATACCGGAATGCCGGCCGCGGCGTATTCCTGCCGGATCCGATCTCCCATGCCCGTGTCCAGGTCGGTTTTGTTCACGGCGATGATCACGTCCATTCCCTGGGCAAACGCCCGGGAAATCAGCCGATCCGCCAACAGCATATCCGGTTCGGGAACCGGTGAAATCACCATCACCAGGCGTGTGACATTCGCCACGGGCGGGCGCAGGCATTCCGTTTTCCGCGGGAGAATTTCATCAATCCAGCCGTCCTCTTCCCCCTGACCCGGGATGAACATCACTTCGTCTCCGGTCATCGGGCTCATCCCCTGGCGTCGGAACTTCTTCCTGCAGCGAAGCGTATAGGTTTCGCCTTCCCGGTCCAGGACGGTATAAAAGCTCCCGACCCCGCGGATCAGGGTCCCCTGCCGGATGGCTGTGCTTTGCTCATTCATTGTCTGAACCATCCCCGTCTGACTCCGGATTATTTCCGGGATTGTCTCCCTCTTTTTTTTCCTTGCTCAGGCTCAGCGGCTCGCCGGAATCCGTCCTGAACAGCCTGACTCCGTTTTCGTCGGTTATCCGGTCGTTGATATACACATACGCGTAGTACGTGCGGTCGTCAGGGATGTTGATGGTTGTGATGATCTTACGGTCTGCCGCGTCCGGCGCGATTTCGTACGTGTTGGACTGATATACTTCCGTGTCTGATCCTTTTGCCCGCATGGTGATCCGCACCTTCAGCGTTTCCTCGTTTTTCGGCACTTCATATACGACCGGAATATGAATCACCTTGGACGGATCCTGGTAGATGGTCAGCTTGACGTAATAGTTTTCAGTCACTTCATTCCCTGCTTCAGGCGATGTCGATTTAATCAGCCCGTGTCCGACCAGTTCACCCTGGTCTTTATCTGTAATATTTTCCGGGTTCAGCGGCAGCTGCAGGATCAGCCGGTTCTCCTTCAGGATCTTTTCCGCCTCCTCCAGCGTCTTTCCCTCGAGGTTGGGAATATTCACGCTTCCCCCGCTGATAATCAGGGTGACGGTATCTTCTTTTGTGATCGGTTCTCCGGAAACAGGATCCTGACCGATGACGGTACCGACGTCTTCCTTGCTGGGCTTGAATTGCTGCGTAAACTTGATTCCCCGGTCAGTCAGCTGGACGATGGCATCCTCCGCTTTCGTGACGTTGGATGTGAAGTCAGGTACAGTAATCTGTTCCGGTCCGGAGGAAACCATCAGGATTACTTTATCTCCCTCGTGAGCCGGCGTTTCCCCTGCAGGGTTCTGATCAGTTACGACGTCTTTCTCCACTTTTTCATCGGTAACATAAATAACGTCATATATCAGGTTCTGCCGGTTCAGTTTTTTCACTGCCTCATCCAGTTTCAGCCCGATCATATCCGGAATCTGCCGGGATGTCACAATATTGCTGTAAATCAGCCACAGGCCGAGGCCGAGCATAACGACAATCGCGACAATTGTGCTGACTGTTGCGATAATCCGGATTCTGCGCCGCTGATTCGATTCCATGCGCCGGTTGTTCCGGTTTCCGCCCTTTTGCTGCGTCACATTCGGCTTGGGCTGGCTGACGTCGGTTTCCTGCTCCGGAATCGCTGTGCTGTCTCCCCGGTCTTCCATGGCGGCCCGCAGGTCCGCTGCCATCTCCCGGGCACTCTGATAGCGTGCCGCCGGATTTTTTTCCATGGCTTTCATACAGACCCGGATTACGGCAGGCGAAACATCCGGCGCCAGGTTCTGGATCGGGGTCGGCGACGCGTGCAGATGCTGCATGGCCACTGCCACCGGATTGTCTCCGTCATACGGAACCCGTCCTGTCAGCATTTCATACAGAACAACACCGGTGGAATAGATATCGCTGGCTGCGGTCGCGCCTTCTCCCCGCGCCTGCTCCGGCGAAAAATAGTGAACCGAACCCATGACGTTGTCGCCCCGGGTCAGGGTCGCGCTGTCCGCAATCCGGGCGATACCGAAGTCAGCGACCTTGATATGGCCATCCGCGTGGACCAGGATGTTCTGCGGCTTGATATCACGATGGACGATGCCGTTCCGGTGCGCGTGTTCCAGCGCGCTCAGGATACGGATCGTAATCTGGCACGCCAGCGGCGCGTTCAGCTTGCCGCGCTCCTGGATCACCTGTTTCAGGGTTTTCCCCTGGACATATTCCATGACCAGGTAGCGGTTTTCACCGTCCATGCCGACGTCCAGCAGATTGACGATATTATGGTGTGTCATCTTGCTGGCCGCTTCGGCTTCCCGCTGGAAACGGCCAATAAACTCCCGGTCTTCGTTGTATTCCGGACGCAATACTTTTACAGCTACATTATGACCGGTCCGGAGGTCTACCGCCCGGTAAACAATCGCCATGCCGCCCATGCCGATCTGTTCCGTCAGCCGGTAGCGGTTTGCCAGGATTTTCTGTTCTGTCATTCGTCCGCTCCCTCCTTTGCCGGTTCGTCCTCAGCAGGAGTTTCCGCGGATGAATCCTCCGCAGGCGGCAGTTCTTCCTCGTTCGCGCCTGCGTCGTCCATCAACAGCACCAGGGAAATATTATCCCGTCCGCCGTTTTCGAGGGCGGTCTGCATCAGCTGTTCCGCCGCTTCTTCCGGATCTTCGATCGATGCCAGTTCAGCCAGTACAGCTTTGGTCATTAATCCATACAGTCCATCTGAACAGATCAGCCAGCGGTCGCCGGCTTCACGCTTTTCGGTATAAATATCCACTTCCAGTTCTTCATCGGTTCCGACCGCGCGCGTAATATAGTTCCGCATGGGATGGCAGGCAGCCTGTTCTTCTGTCAGCACGCCTTTCCGTACCATATCCGCCACCATGGAATGATCCGACGTCATCTGGCTCATTTTGCCGTCCCGGATCAGATACGCCCGGCTGTCGCCGACCTGCGCGATAATCATATCCCGTTCCGTAGGCCACAGCACGGTTAGTGTCGTACCCATACCGGTCAGGGAAGCGTCTTCCTCCTGCATGGCAAACAGGTTCGCGTTCGCCGTTTTGACGGCTTCCTCCAGCGTTTCCCGGTCGGGTGTCTTGCCTTCGGTTTCCCGGATCAGGCCGTCACGAAGGCTGCCGGATGCAATTTCCCCGGCATTGTGCCCGCCCATACCGTCCGCGACGCCGGCCAGGCCGTTTCCGACAATGACGGAATCCTGGTTTGTTTTCCGTACGCGGCCCACATCCGTAGACCAGATGATCCGTATTCCCGGATACTCCTCAGTCGTCTGCGGATGGCGGGCTTCCGGTGTTTCAGGCGTTTTTTTCTTCTTATTATCCGCCCGTCCGCTCCGTCCGGCTTTTTCCAGATCCATCATCCGCTTCGCGGCGTGATCTTTCAGGTTGAACTTTCGCATACCTGCTCCTTTGTCTGTCCGATGGTCTTCCTGCGCAGCTGTCCGCAGGCGCCTTCAATATCGTCTCCCATCTCCCGCCTCCGGGTGACGGAAATATGCTTGTCCTCCAGGACCCGTTTGAACCGCCGGACTGTATCCTCACTGACGCCCTTCAGGCTCCGTTCGGGCACCGCGTTCAGCGGAATCAGGTTCACATGGCATTGCATGCCCCGCAGCCGGCCCGCGAGCTCGGCGGCGTTTTCCTCCGAAGCGTTCAGGCCTTCCACCAGCGCGTATTCGAATATCACGCGCCGTCCGGTCTTCCGGATGTAATTCCGGCAGGCTTCCAGGATTTCGGCGATCGGCCACTTGTCCGCGACCGGCATGGTTTTGCGCCGGATTTCATCGTTCGGTGCGTGCAGTGATACGCACAGGGTGACCGGCAGGTCTTCCTCCGCCAGATCGTACATCTTCGGTACAAGCCCGCATGTTGACAGGGATACGTTCCGCAGGCTGATCTTCACGCCGTCGTCTTCCCGCAGCAGGCGCAGGAATCGGATTACCTGGCTGTAATTGTCCAGCGGCTCCCCGCTGCCCATCAGCACAATATGGCTGACCTTCTGGCCGGATGCCTGCAGCAGCCGGTTCGCAGCAAGCACCTCGCCCAGCATTTCCCCGGCGGTCAGGTCCCGGATCCTTCCCTCCAGTGTGGAGGCGCAGAACCGGCAGCCCATCCGGCAGCCCACCTGTGTGGATATGCACAGGCTGACGCCGAACCTGTAGTGCATCAGTACGCCTTCGACGCAGTTGCCGTCCTTCAGCTCATAAAGAACTTTCTCTGTTCCGTCCATGGCGCTTTTCCGGCTCAGGCGGATGCTGACCGGTTGTGCGACAGCCGTCTGCTTCAGCGTTTCCCGCATGGCAGCCGGCAGGTTCGTCATCCCGTCAAAATCCTCGCCGCGGTGAATCCATTCGAAGACCTGTTTTCCGCGGAAGGCGGGATGCCCCTGTTCCTTCATCCAGGCGGTGATTTCCTCCCGGGTCATGCCCGTCAGTTCTGTCATCCCGTCAGTCCTTCCTCTTCATCCGGCAGAAATAGAATCCTTCCGTGCCGTCCCGGTATGTCAGCAGCTGCAGCCCAAGTTTCCGGTGCTGCCGGTATTTTTCCGGAATCGTATCCGGCAGTTCCTGCGCTTCAAATTCCGGATGCCGCTCCAGGAACGATTCGATCTGCCCTTCATCTTCCTCCGGCAGGATACTGCAGGTGGAATATACCAGGATGCCGCCGGGTTTTACATATTCGCACACCGTGTCCAGCAGCATCCGCTGAAGCGCCGTCAGTTCGCTGATGCTCTCTTCGCTGACGCGCAGTTTAATGTCCGGCTTCTCCGCAAGTACGCCGAGTCCGCTGCACGGGGCGTCCAGCAGAACGGCATCCATCGTCCGGAAAAGATCTTCCCGGCGCTTCACGGCATCCCGGATCATCGGCCGGATATTCTCGAGTCCCAGGCGTCGGGCCTGCGCCTCGATCAGCGCCACCCGGTGGTCATGGATATCCCACGCCTGTACGCGGCCGGTTCCCGCCATCATCTCCGCGATATAACAGGTTTTGCCGCCGGGTGCGGCACAGCAGTCCAGAATCTGCTGTCCCCGCTTCGCGCCGACTGCCTGGCAGACCATCATGCTGCTCGGGGACATGATCGAGAAATTGCCGGCCCGGAAATCCGCGTCCTTGGCGATATCCATCGCCCCGCGGATCCGCCATGCATGGGGAACGTCCAGCTTTTCTTTTTCCCAGATCTTCTTGCCCAGCAGCGTTTCAAATCCGGCGTCGTCCAGTTTCGTCAGGTTGGGCCGAAGTGTCCATCCCGCTTCCTCTTCCCGGAAAGTAGCAATTTTTTCAGCTTCTTCCTCGCCGTAGCTTTCCCGCAGGCGCTTCCAGAGCCACTCCGGCAGGCTGCAGCGAATGGAGGCCGCTTTGTCGGGCTCTTCCGCCGGATCCGGAAAAACAAGTTCGTCTTTCTTCCGGACCAGGTTCCGCAGGATGCCGTTGCATACGCCCTTCAGGCCTTCCATGCCTAGTTCGGTGCACAGCTGCACACAGGTGTTCGTCGCGGCGCTTTCCGGAATCCGGTCCTCCAGCAGGATCTGGCAGGCGCCCAGCCGCAGGATGTTCCGCAGCTTGATGTCCGTATCCTCCCGGGCCATCACCTGGCCCAGGACATAGTCCAGGTAAATCAGGTGGTCCAGCGTATCGTATACCAGCCGGGAAACCAGGCGTCGGTCCGCAGCGATCAGGCCGCACCCGTTCAGCGCAGTATCCAGCGCCAGCGACGCGTATGAACCCTGCTCGGTCACCTGGCGGATGACCTTCAGCGCCAGCCGCCGCGCCGGCATGCCTTCCACGACCGGTTTTTCCGGAGCGCGTTTTTCTGTCCGCGCCGGTTTTCCGCCGTTCCGGCTGCCCGCGGGCCCTTTCCGGAATCCGCCCAGCTTCCCGTCCGTACGTCTGCTGCCCTGCCCGGCCTTGAAATTTCCCGGTTTTTTGCCGGCCGGTTTTCCCCGGAATCCGCCCGGTTGTCCGGTTTTCTTTTCCCTCTTCTCCGTCATTTCAAACTCCTGACAACAAGTTAATGTTCACCGGTCACTTTTCACTGTCCACTGTCCGCTGATCTCATGTCCCCGCAGGTAATCTTCCGCCCGCATCTTCTTTCCGCCGGGCGCCTGTACCTCCAGGATCCGCACAGCCCCTTCTCCGCAGGCGATGACCAGCCCGTTCTTTGGATCCGCGGCGATAACGCTTCCCGCCTCTCCGTTTCCTTCCGCCGCAACAGCCCGCAGCAGTTTCAGCCGTTCCTCTCCCAGCGGTACGGAAACGCACGGCCACGGATTCAGCCCGTTGATCTGTCCGCGTACCTTCTCCGCGTCCGCTGTGAAATCCGGGATCCCCATTTCTTTGGTCAGCATGGGATCATAGGTCATATCCGCCTCGCACTGTGGAACACGCCGCAGCGTACCGGCTTTCATCTCCCCGATCGTCCGGATCAGCAGCTCCGCCCCGATCCTGCTCAGGCGTTCCGTGAGTTCAGCACATGTCTCGCTTTCCCCGATTTCCGTTTCCGCAGTCAGCAGCATATCGCCGGTGTCGATTCCGGCATCCATCATCATGGTGGTTACCCCGGCCTTCCGGTCCCCGGCCATGATCGCGTGGGCGATCGGGGCCGA
>JAEEGL010359023.1_pt1 | contig 14341 bp, 13 predicted proteins | sample 9134231 | NCBI WGS metagenome assembly JAEEGL01 (sample SAMN16246548, study PRJNA631951) | gut metagenome | biome: gut microbiome; feature: rumen; material: fiber-attached | host: Bos | place: Iran: Karaj | collected 2018-10
GACCGGGGCCAGATGTTTGTTTCCCCGGGCGTGCCGGTTTACGCCGGCATGATCGTGGGCGCCTGCAGCCGCAACGAGGATATGACCGTCAACGTCTGCAAGAAGAAGCAGCTGACCAATATGCGGGCCGCCGGCTCCGACGACGCCATCCGCCTGACTCCGCCCCGGGTCTTCTCCCTGGAGCAGTGCCTGGAGTATCTGGCCGACGACGAGCTGCTGGAGGTCACGCCCCAGAACCTGCGGATGCGCAAGCGCATCCTGGACCACAGCCAGCGGATGCGCGAGCTGATGAAGAAGCGCGGCTGATGACGCGAATCAAAAAAGACCGTTCCCGGACAGTGGGGAACGGTCTTTTTGCGTGGAGAGCTGCGGTTCAGTTCTTCCGCATCTGCCGCAGGAAGGCCCAGACGGCCAGAGCGGTGAGGGCGGCGGCCCAGCCCAGGACCCACCAGAGGTGGCCGGGGACGACAGCCCAGTCGCCGGCGTAAACGGCGCGCTGGAGCTCCACGGCATGCCAGAAGGGCAGCAGCTCCGCGATCCTCCGGAAGACGCCGCCCACCAAACTGACGTCAAACCAAATACCGGAAAGCCAGGCGGAGAGATTGGTCAGCAGGGCGCCGCAGATGCCGCCCACCTGCTTGTCGTTCAGAAGGGACCCGCAGAGCAGGCCCACGGAGAGGAAGACCATGGCCGCCGGAGCGCTGAGCGCCACACAAATGAGGATCCGCGGCGTCCAGGCCAGACCCAGGATCAAACTGAAGACATAGCAGACGGCCGTCTGCGCCAGGGCGATGGGCAGCATGGGCAGCAGATAGCCCAGAATGTAATCCACAGGCCGCAGGGGCGTGGTGTAGAGCCGCAGCAGCAGGGCGGAGCTGCGGTCCTTGGAAATCAGCAGCGCCGAAAACAGAGCCATAAAGGACAGACCGAAGACCGTCACGCCGGGGCCAAGCTGTTCAATGGCAAAGAGGGGAACCGGGACGTTGGCCTGAATGGCCGACAGCAGTCCCAAAATCACCAGGGGGAAGCCCAGACCGAACAGGAGCGTGAGCGGGTCCCGCAGGATCTCCTTGGCGGTCCGCCTGGACAAAAGCAAGCTGTGTCTCATCTGGATCCCTCCTTTGCCAGAGCGATGAAGGCCTCCTCCAGGCTGGCGGTGCCGGTTTCCGCTTTCAGCTCCGCCGCGGTGCCGATTCGGATCAGGCGCCCCCGGCTCATGACGCCGATCCGGTCGGACAGACTCTCGGCCTCCTCCATATAGTGGGTGGTGAGGATGACGGTGATCTCTCCCTTGAGGGCCCGGATCTGCTCCCAGAGCTCCGCCCGGGCCAGCACGTCCAGCCCCAGGGTGGGCTCGTCCAGAAAGAGGATCTTCGGCTCCAGGATCAGGGCCATGGCGATGGAGAGCCGCCGCTGCCAGCCGCCGGAGAGCTTCCCGGCGGGGCGCTTCAGCACCTCGTCCAGGCCGAAGCGCCGGGAGAGGGCGTCGATCTTCTCCCGCATGGCGGCCCGGTCCGTGCCGTGAATCCCGGCCATCAGGGCAAGGTTCTCCCGGACCGTCAGCTTCGGGGCCACGGCAGTCTCCTGAGGGGAGACGGCAATCAGCCGTTTGACGGCCTCCGGCTCCCGGCTCACGCTTTTGCCCAGCAGCAGGGCGTCTCCCGCCGTGGGCTTCGTCAGACAGGAGAGCATTTTGATGGTGGTGGTCTTGCCCGCACCGTTGACGCCCAGCAGGGCGAAGAGCTCGCCCGCCCGGACCGTCAGCTCCAGCCCGTCCACGGCGGTCAGCTCCTTGTATCGTTTGGTTAATCCGTGGGTTTCGATGGCGTTCATATACAAACCTCCCAGTATCCGAATGCGGGCGCTCAATGAACGCCCCTACGGGGTATTATTTGACCGGATCCCCCAGTATACGTCCGTCAGCATCCGGCTGACGGTGGCTTCGTCCAGGGCCAGGTAGCCCGTGGCCGCCATGACGGCGACGCCGTGGACGACGGCCCACATTTCCAGATGGAAGAGCTCCGCCTCGGCTCCCGCCAAGCCTGTGACGGACCCGGCCAGAGCCGTATCCGAGGCCCAGTCCGCCACCTCGGGGCTGTCCTGCTCACCGCTGCGGCTGCGCATGAAGAGCAGGCGGAAGAGGGCGGGCTCCTCCCGGGCAAAGCTGATATAGGCCAGTCCCGCCGCCTTGTAGGGCGGCTCCGGGGAGGCGGCGACCCGGGCGGCCCGGTCCCGGTGGTAGACCGCCAGCGCCGCTTCCAGCACCGCCCGGCGCAAGGCCTCCATGCCGGGGTAGAGCCGGAAGATGGGCTGGGTGGAGCAGCCCAGGGCCGCCGCCAGGGCGCGGGCGTTCAGCGCCTCCATTCCCCGCTCCCGGACCAGGTCCAGGGCGGCCTCCAAGAGCGCCTGCTCCGTGATCTTGATGGGCGCAGCCATAAAGAATCCCCCCGCGCAGTAAAATAACATATGTTATTTTACTACGCGGGGGTCCGTTTGTCAAGGTCCTAATCCCGGAAGTCACGGACTGTGAGAACGCAATACGGATTTCTTCCGCTCCCGCCGCATACACTGTAACAATCCACGACGGAGGTATGGAAATGGAACTGTACGAGCTCGCATTGCGGAGGGCGGAAGCGCCGAATCTGGCGGAATTTCAGCGGCGGGAGGGATTGCCGCCTACGGGGCGGGCGGATGGACCCACCTGGGCAGCCCTGCTGCCCTGGCTGCGGGGCTATCGCGTCTACTCCACGGTCCCGGGGGACAACTATACCCGCATCGCGGCCCGCTATGGCACCACGGTCCGGGCCCTGATCACCGCCAACCCCAATCAGGACCCGCTGCGGCTCTACGTGGGGCAGCTGTTGACGGTGCCCCTGGGCTTCGACCTGGTGCCCACGGACCTGCCCTTTACCTATGAGCTGCTGAGCCTCTGTCTGGAGGGGCTGAGAGCCCGCTATCCTTTCCTGGGTCTGCGGAACATCGGAGAGACGGCCTATGGCCGGAAGATTCCCCGGATCACTGTGGGTCTGGGGCCCCGCCGGGTCCTCTACAACGCCGCCCACCACGCCAACGAGTGGATCACCACGCCGCTGCTGCTGAAGTTTCTGGAGAGCTACGCCCGGGCCGTCTCGGAGAACGGGCGGATCTTTGGCTTCTCCGCCCAGGCCCTCTATCAGCGCACGACCCTGGAGCTGGTTCCCATGGTGAACCCGGACGGGGTGGAGCTGGTGACCGGCGGGCTGCGGGAAGGGGAGCCCGGCTGGGCGGAGGCCCGGGCCCTGGCGGACAGCTATCCGGCCGTTCCCTTCCCCGAGGGCTGGAAGGCCAATCTCCGGGGGGTGGATCTGAACCTGAACTATCCCGCCCGCTGGGAACAGGCCCGGGAGATCAAATTTGCTCAGGGCTACACCCGTCCCGGTCCCCGGGATTACGTGGGGACGGGGCCCCTCTCGGAGCCGGAGAGCGAGGCGCTGGCCCGCCTGACGGAGCGGACGGAGCCGGGGCTGAGCCTGAGCTATCACAGCCAGGGCAGCGTGATTTTCTGGAAATTCCTGAGCATGGAGCCTCCCGGCGCCCGGGAACTGGGGGAGCGTTTCGCCGCGGTCTCGGGCTACAGCCTGGAGGATGTGCCCTACGCCTCAGGCTTTGCGGGCTACAAGGACTGGTTCATTCTCACCCGGGACCGTCCGGGGTATACCATCGAGGTGGGCATGGGGGAGAATCCACTGCCCCTGTCCCAGTTCGACGAGATCTACCGGCGCAATCTGGGTATTTTGACGCTGGGACTTGCGGAAGGCTGAAAAATTGTGTATAATAGCGGGGATCGGGGAACCGATCCCCGCTGTTTTACGTCCTAATAGATAGGGAAACCTATTGTACTGTACAAAAGGGAGACATCAAAGCATGAGTATCGTTCAAAAAATCATCGCGGAGCTGCGAAAGGCGGTCCAGGGCAAGGACCAGGTGCTGATCTGGATCCTGATGACCATTCTGGCCAACGGCAATGTGCTGCTGGAGGATATCCCCGGCGTGGGCAAGACCACCATCGCTGTGGCCTTTTCCCGGGCCCTGGGTCTGGACTACGGACGGGTGCAGTTCAACCCCGACGTGCTGCCCTCCGACATCACGGGCTACTCCGTCTATGACAAGCAGAGCGGCAAGATGATCTATCAGAAGGGCGCCATCCTCTGCAACCTGTTCCTGGCCGACGAGCTGAACCGGGCCACCTCCCGGACCCAGTCCGCTCTTCTGGAGGCCATGGAGGAGGGCCAGGTCACCGTGGATGGTGTGACCCACCCCCTGCCGCGGCCCTTTACGGTCATCGCCACCCAGAATCCCACCGGCGCCGCGGGCACGCAGCTGCTGCCGGATTCCCAGATGGACCGCTTCACCGTGCGCCTCTCCGTGGGCTATCCCAAGGCCAAGGACGAGCTGAATATGGTCATGGCCCGGCAGGGGGGCGTCAATCCCCTGGACCAGGTGAACCAGGTGGTGAACCGGACGGAGCTGGCCGCCATGCAGGACGCGGTGAGCCGGGTCTATATCAAGGACACGGTGGTGAATTATGTGGTCTCTCTGGTGAGTCAGACCCGCAATCACCCCCAGATCCAGCGGGGCGCCAGCCCCCGGGCCACCCTGGCGGTGGTCTCCATGGCCAAGGCTGCGGCGCTGATGAACGGCCGGGACTATGTGCTGCCGGAGGACGTGCAGACGGTCTTCGCCGGCACGGTGGCCCACCGCCTGCTGCTGTCGGCGGACGCCCAGGCCCAGGGCCAGCGGGAGGAGCAGCTGCTTACAGATCTGCTCTCCCAGATCCGGGCGCCGGGAGTTTGACCATGGCTGTCAACCGATTGCTCTACGGAGCTCTGCTGGTCCTGAGCGTGGTCTACTATTTTGCCAGCGCCACCTGGTTTTCCTGGCTGCTGCTGGTGCTGATCCTGGCCTTGCCGATCCTGAGTCTGCTCCTTTCGCTGCCGGCCATGCTGTCCTGCCGGCTGGACGCCGTTATGGCGGAGACCGTGGAGCAGAACGCCCCGGCCGCGCTCCACTTACGGCTCCATTCCTGGCGGGTCCTGCCCCTGCCGGACGTGCAGATCCGACTGAACCTCCGCACCCGTGACCACAACAAGGATCTCCGCTATCTCAGCCGTCTGACCAGAACAGACGGCGTCCTTGCGCTGCCCACGGATTCCTGCGGCTTTTTGACCGCGGAGTTCCGTCGGGGCCGCGTCTATGACGCTTTGGGCCTGTTCCGTCTGCCCATGAAGCTGCCCGCGCCGGAACCCATGGCCATCCTGCCGCCGGAGCGGACTCCCACGCCCATGCCCCGGCTGGAGCAGTTCCTTCAACAGCAGATGAAGCCCAAGCCGGGCGGCGGCTCTGCCGAGCAGCACGAGCACCGGAGCTACCGCCCCGGCGATCCGGTGAAGGACATCCACTGGAAGCTGTCTCTGAAGACCGACCAGCTCATTGTCCGGGAAGCGCTGGAACCCGTGCGGCGCCGGGTGATTCTGGCTCTGCGGACGCCCCGGGGTTCGGAGAGCCGGGCTGAGACGCTGGGCAATTTCCGTTGGCTCTTCCGCTGGCTGCTGGAAAACGGCATCCCCCATTCTGCGGTCTGGATGGACGGCGCCCAGCTGCGGGAGCAGAGCATTTGCTGTCAGGAGGACGGCATGGAGGCCCTGCGGGCCGCCTGCCTGGCGCCGGAGGAGTCCCTGGATCTGCCCTGGCCCTTGCCCTTGCAGGCGGATTGGATCTGTCCGGTGGGCCGGAACGGGGGGAACGCGCCATGAAGAAATTTCACAGCGTCCTCTGTTTTCTGCTGGACTGGGCCCTGGTTTGCGTTGGGGTCCTGGGCTCTCTGCTCTGTTTGCTGACGGCCTTTTCCCTGCCGGAGCCTCCGGGGCTGTGGTTCCTCGTGCCCGGAATGGCCCTGCTCTTCTGTCTGGTTTTCCGGGGCAAGCCGGGGCGCTGGTACGCCCTGGGCGTCCTGGTCCTTCTGGTGCTCGCGGCCCTGCTGCTTCGCGGAGAGCTGGCCGAGGGCTTCCGGAACCTCTGGGGGGAGCTGGGACGGCGTTACGCCCTGGGCTATGACCAGGTCATCGACTTTCTGCCCCGGGATCCCACCAGCCCGGAGGGCGTCCTGCCTGCACTGGCGGCGCTGGCGGTGCTGGAGACCTATCTGTGCAGCCTGGCGGTGCGGCTCTGGCGGCGGACGTTCCCCGCGGTCCTGGCCCTGCTGCCCGGGATCCTGCCCTGCTTTATTCTGACGGATACGCCGCCCGCCCTGCTGCCCCTGCTGGCGGCGGTATTCTCCCTTCTCACCCAGGCCTTCAGCCAGTCAGTCCGGCGGCGGGGCACGGGGGAGCAGGGGAAGGCCATAGCTCTGGCGGCCCTGCTTTCGGCGGCCCTGCTGGGTTTGCTGCTGCTGATCTTCCCGCAGGAGCGCTATACGCCCCCGCTTTCCTGGGAGGAGCTCACGCAGGAGATGCGCCAATGGGGCCAGACCCAGAGCAACCGGGGCAATATCCGGGCCGGTCTGAGCGGCAACCCGGAGGAGATTACGCTGGCGGAGCTGGGCGCTCTGCCCAACCATCCGGTCGCGGTGCTGCGGGCCCGCTCCACCCGAAACGACTATCTCTACCTGCGAGGCTGCGGCTACACGAATTTTGACGGCCGCAGCTGGACCCGGGACACGGAGCACAACTGGGACAGCTCTGTCCTCTTCCCCTGCCTGGGCCAGAGCCGCGAGGCAACGCTGACCATCGAGACCGTGAAGCCGGAGGACGCCCTGTATACCACCTATCAGCTCACAAGTCTGCCCGCCGGCGGCGTGCAGGTCTCCGACGCCTACCTGAGCAATCCGGAGGAACTGACCCAATATACCATGCAGTATACGAGCTCCGCGATACAGCCGCCCTCCAATGGTCTCTATGAGCGCTGGGTGTCTGACAGCTGCCTGTATCTGCCCGGGCAGACCCGCAGCGGGGTGTTGGCCTGGTGGGAGGCGCAGGGAGAGTCCACGGATCTCCGCGACTACCTGCTCTACGGCGGCGAGACGGCCATGACCGCACAGGAGAACCTGGCACGGAAGGCAGCCGCCCGGATCTCCCGCTGCGCGGCTTACAGCCGCAATCCCGCCCAAGCGCCCCGGGACGTGGATTTCTGCACCTGGTTCCTCAACGACGCAGAGGAGGGCTACTGCGTCCACTATGCCACCGCCTGCACGGCGCTGCTCCGGGCCCTGGGCGTTCCGGCCCGCTATGTTTCCGGCTATGTCTGCTCCGCCGTCGCCAACAAGACCGTCACGGTCACCAACCTGCAGGCCCACGCCTGGGTGGAGATCTGGGTCCGGGGCTGCTGGATTGTGGTGGAGCCCACCCCGGACGACGCTACGGAGTTCAACGGTTGGGGGCAGGGCAGCGGGAACGACCCCGTTGTTCATACGGAGCCCTCGACGGAAGCCACGCGCTCCAACGGCTCCGAGGACCCGGAGATCACGCGGCCCAGTCGTCCCGTGCCATCCACGGAGGCGCCCAGACCCAGCAAGGATCCGGAGGACGCTTCCGGGCCCGAGGGCTCCGGGGGGAAGGGCATGGATCCGCAGAGCCTGAAGGCGCTGTGGATTGCGTTTGCGGTGATCGGCGTTCCGCTCCTGGCGCTGGGGCGGCGCCGGCTGGCGCTGCGGCTCTGGGAGCGGCGGCTCCAGGGCGCCAAGGGCAACGAGAAGGCCCGGCTGCTCTACCGGCGGATGCTCCGCCTGCAAAAGCTGGGCGGCGGCGCCATTCCCGCGGAGGCCAGGGAGCTGGCCTATAAGGCCGTCTTCAGCCAGCACGAGCTTACGGACAACGAGCTGCTGTGCCTGCGCCAGGTTTACGCCCAGCAGCGCAACCGCCTGGACAGAGGCGGTCTCTGGAAACGGTTTTTGTGCAAATATATCCTGGCCGTCATCTGACAGAGCCGGGCAAAGATACGATGGGAGGATCTGATATGACCGCATTCGGGATGTTCAAAGGCAGACAGGTGGACTGCATTCGCCTGGACAACGGAAAACTGAGCTGTGAAATACTGACCTACGGCGCGACCCTGCGCTCCCTGAAGGTCCCCGACCGGGAAGGGAAGCCCGTGGATGTGGTCCTGGGCTTTGATACGGTGGAAGATTATGTCAACCAGGACAGCTACATCGGCGCCACGGTGGGCCCCAACGCCAACCGGATCGGCGGTTCGTCGATCTCCCTGGGGAAGCAACGGCTGAGCCTGGACCGCAACGAGGGGGAGAACAACCTGCACAGCGGTTTTGAGGGCTTGAACCGACAGCTCTGGGATGTGATGGCCGCCTCGGAGGAGGCGGTGACCTTGCTCTGTACCCATCCGGACGGGCGGGACGGTTTCCCCGGCGACCTCAACGCGGCGGTGACCTACTGGCTGGACCGCAACGCCCTGCTCATCGAGTACCGGGCCGTCAGTCAGAAGGACACGATCTGCAATCTCACGAACCACAGCTATTTCAACCTGGACGGCCACGACAGCGGCTCCGTCGCGGAACACCGGATCCAGCTATTTGCCAAGAGCTTTACCCCCATTGACGCCCACTCCATCCCCACAGGCGCCATTCGGGCCGTCAGCGGCTCGGCCATGGATCTCACCAAGCCGGTGTGCCTGGGAGAGCGAATGGACGGCGAGGAGGAGCAGCTGCGGCTGGCGGGGGGCTACGATCACAATTACGTGATCGATCCCGGGGAGGCCCCCTTCCGGGCCGCCGCCAAGGTCTGGGCCGCCAAGAGCGGCGTCGTGATGACGGTCTACACGGACCGGCCCGGGATTCAGTTCTACACCGGCAACTACATCCCCGCGGGGCTGCGGGGCAAGGACGGAGCTGTCTACCAAAAAAGGCAGGGCCTCTGCCTGGAGACCCAGGCTTTCCCCGACGCCCCCAACCACAGCAGCTTCCCGTCCACAGTGCTGCGGGCCGGGAAGGAATGGCTGAGTCGGACCATGTATCAATTTGGATAAGGCCTGCAGCGCATCAAACGAAAACGATCACCCATCCCGCGGCGCCGCGGGATGGGTGATCGTTGCTCAGAGGAGCTTGTCCAGGGTTTCCAGATACTCGTCCGTGGTGTACCAGGCGGTGGCGAAGCGGACCACCGTGTGATCCGGGTCCGGGTTGGACCAGAAGCTGAGGGGAACCTTCTCCCGCAGGGCCTGATAGCGGTCGTTTTCCAGGATGGCGAACTGCTGATTGGTGGGGGTGTCCATAAAGCAGGGGATGGCGTGTTTTGCCAGGATGGTCTTGAGGCGTTCGGCGGTCTCCACGCCCCGGCGGCCGATCGCAAGATACAGCCCGTCGGTGAAGAGCGCGTCGAACTGGACCCCGCAGAGACGGCCCTTGGCCATGAGGGCCCCGTGCTTTTTGATGAAGTTGACGAAGTGGGCCGGAGCCTGCCGGGGGAAGACCACCGCCTCGCCGCAGAGGGCGCCGCACTTGGTGCCGCCGATGTAAAAGGCGTCGCAGAGGGAGGCAATCAGAGGCAGATCCACGTCCGTGTCCCTGGCCGCCAGGCCGTAGGCCAGCCTTGCCCCGTCCAGATAGAGCCGCATGCCGAATTCCCGGCAGATGGCGGAGATTTTTTCCAGCTCCGCCCGGGTGTAGAGGGTGCCCCATTCCGTGGGGTGGGAAATATAGACCGCCCCGGGGTAGACCATATGCTCCACGTTCTCGTCGGCCAGCAGGGCGGCGGTCAGAGCCCGCAGCTCGTCCGGGTCGATCTTGCCCGCGTGCTCCGGCAGGGCCAGGACCTTGGCCCCCAGAGCCTCGGGGGCTCCCGCCTCGTGGACGTGGATGTGGCCGGTCTGGGCGGCGATCACGCCCTCCCAGGGCTTGAGCAGGGAGGCCAGCACCACGGCGTTGGTCTGGGTGCCGCCGCTGAGGAAGTAGATTTCAGCCCCGGGACAGCCGCAGGCGGCCCGGATCTTCTCCCGGGCGCTCTCGGAAAAACAGTCGAAGCCGTAACCCGGCTGGGGGATCAGGTTGGTTTCGCAGAGCCGCTCCAAAACCTTGGGATGGGCGCCGCAGGAGTAGTCGTTCTCGAAGGTGATCATGTTCAATACCTCATATACGGGTTTTCCTCCATTATATCTCCGCCGCGCTTTTTTGTAAATGTCAAATATAAAAATAGCGCTTGCTTTTTTCGACGGAATCCCTTATACTTGATAAAACGGCGGGACTGCCCGCCGAAAAACACATAGATTATCTCAGGAGTGAACAATATGAAGATCAAAGCAGTCGTTCTTGCAGCCGGAAAGGGCACCCGTATGATGTCCGAAGCCAATAACCTTCCCAAGGTCCTGCGGCAGGCCTGCGGCAAGCCGCTTCTGCATTATGTGCTGAAGGCGCTGGATTTTATCCCCGCGGAAGACACCGTCCTGGTGGGCGGCTATATGCGCGAGCTGGTCTTTGACGCCTTTCCCGCCTATCCCCACGCGGTCCAGGATCCCCAGCTGGGCACCGGCCACGCGGTCATGTGCGCCCGGGAGCACCTGAAGGACTTCGACGGCACCGTTCTGGTCTGCTACGGCGATATGCCTCTGCTGAAGAAGGAGGTCTACCAGGGCCTGCTGGCCTTCCACGCCGAGCACGGCGCCGCCTGCACCATGCTCTCCGGCACCTGCGAGGAGTACCTGCCCTACGGCCGGGTCCTGCGGGACGAAAACGGCGACTTCCTCCGCATCGTGGAGGACCGGGACTGCACCCCGGAGCAGAAGGCCATCCGGGAGCTCAACGTGGGCATCTACGCCTTCGACTGCAGGGCTCTTTTGGCCAGCCTGGACGAGATCAAGGACAACAACGCCCAGCATGAGTATTATCTGACCGACGTTCCCGCCATCCTGCGGAGCCACGGCCAGCGGGTGGCGGTCTACACCGCCGAGCTCAACGAGCAGATCCTGGGCGTCAACACCCCCGAGCAGCTGGCGCTGACGGAGAAGTATCTGCGGCAATAAGCTCTGCGCGCAACCGACAAAAAACGACTGTTCCGGGAATCGGAACGGTCGTTTTTTCATGGCTCTGCGTCAGGTGCTCAGGCGAAAGCGCGTCGGCGCTACACAGCCGCCAGAATATGGGCGTTTCGCAATTCGGCGTTTTCGATGCGGTCGTTGACGGAGTAGGCGTGCTTCTCCAGGTCGCCGCAGACGGCCTCTGTGAGCGCCTGGTCCTGCAAAAGGCCGATAATGGCCGACGCCAGATTTTCTATCAGGTCCTGCTTGGCCCGGGCCATCGTCGGGCCGTTGTCGGTGGTCAGCAGCAGCTCCAGGGTCTCGGCCTCGTCTCCCAGCAGGGGGAGCTGCCGCAGGGCCCGGAACTGCCACTTGTAGTAGGGGAGATAGCGCTCATTCAGCAGGAAGATTACCGCGATGGCGTGGCGGACAAACTCGAAGATCGCCAGCTGGGCAGCGGCGGGCTCCCCGTGGGCCAGACAGCGAGGGTAGTTGTATTGCCCCGCCTGGGCCATCAGCAGCAGCCGGCCCGCCAGCTTCTTGCGGCGCACGTCGGCGGGCTGCCGGGAGAGCCGCTTCCGGATGGCGGCGAAGACGCCGTCGCCCTGGGCAAAGAGCGCGCCGTTCACCACCTCGGCCAGATACTGCTCCTCCAGCCGCAGCCAGCGCGCAGGGGAAAGCGTCCCGTCTCTGGTTCCGGTACGGGCCTCCAGGAAATCCCCCAAGCGGATCACGCCCCGGCGGTTGCCTCCCACGGGGGAGAGCCTGGGTCTGGAAAAGCCCATATATTCTTTTGGAAGGGCGGCGTAGGCCCGCTCCAGCCGGAATTCGGTCTTCCGATCCAGAATGTCCTCCTCCGGCAGAAAGATGCAGAAGCCGGGCTCGAAATCGTGGTCCCGGGAGATCTCGTCGTCCCAGCCGAAGCACTCGGAGCCGCTGCCAACCAGGCCCACTGCCAGCCGATCCGCCCACTCCGGGAATTGCTCCTGCAGCATGGGAGCGCCGAAGGCCTCGTAATAGGCTCTGGAAAGCTCAAGTCCCCGCATAGATTTGCTCCGATCTCTCCCGCAATTCCTGGGCGTCCATGAAACGGCCGTAATAGCCGAATGTTGAGGCGCACTTCTCGCAGACGAAGGCATAGCCGCCGTTCCGCGGCAGGGAAGGGTCGTTCAGGAGAGCCCAGGCCCGGTCCAAACGGGTCTCGATCTCCTCCTCGGCCTCCAGCAGGCCGTCCCGGGCCTCCGCCAGATTCGCCAGGTTCAGCTCGGTAACGGCGGTCTCCAGGGCGCCATGCTCCCCCGCCCCCAGGATCTCCAGGGCCCGCTCATAGAGGGCTTTGGCCTCGTCGAAGCGGCCCAGATCCGTCAAAGCCAGGGCAAAATTGTTGTACAGCCCGGCCAGCCGGGGATCCGCCGGGTCCAGCTCCCGTTCGTAGACGGCCTGTGCCTTTTCATAGAGGGGCAGGGCTTCCGCGGCGCGGCCAAAGCACTTGGATACCGTGGCGGCGTTGAGCCAGGTGGTGGCGGCGGTCACGGTGTCGTCCAGGCCGGTCCTGTCCACAAGAGCCAGGGCGGAGGCAAGCGCCGCATCGGCGGCGGCCTCGTCCCCCAGCTTGCGGAAGAGCCCCATGCGCTCGTTTTCGATGGTGAGCAGGCCTCGCAGGTCGTTGCCGGCCAGGGCCTCCGCCTTCCAGTAGTCCAGATGGCGGCGGGCGGCGGCGCAGTCGTTCCGATCCAGGTATTCGTCCAAGCGGGTGAGGCAGCGCCGCAGGTCCACCGGCTTGGCGTTTTCATCCTCCGGCTTGCAGAAAATGCAGCCGGGCTCCAGGTAATCCTCGGGTCGCAGTCCGTTCATGGGAAGACCTCCTTATGGCGCACGCTGTGCGCCGCGGCATTCAGTTGTCTTGATTCCAGGGATTCTCCGGGTCCGGGTCCGTCGGGTCCCAGCCGGAGCGGGGATCATTCAGGTCCAGGGGGATGAACTCGGGGCGCTCCACGGGGAGGGTATCGGCGTCGAAGATGTGGACCGGCGTACCCATGGGGCAGTTGTCATAGATCCACTTGACGTCTCCGGCGGCCAGGCGGATGCAGCCCATGGATGCGGAGCTGCCCAGCTTGTTGTATTCCTCGGCCTCGAGGCTGTCCTTCTCCATGCGCAGGTAAGGGACGGAGTGGAAGAGAATATCCCCGGTGATGCGGCTGATGTACTGGCCGAAGACGCCGCCAAAGAGCCGGCCCCATTCCCGCTTGGGCCCGAGGCTGTAGTCGCCCGTGGGTGTGTTCTCGCCGGTGGAGCAGAGCCAGACATTGACGGGGATCGAATAATCCTCTCCCTCTCCGTTCCGGCCATAGACGATCACGACGTTCTGGTCGCGGATTACGTCGATGGAATAGGGGCGCAGGTCCATGCGCAGGGAGTCATAGAGCTCCTCCGGATAGTTGTCCACCTCTACGACGGCGCTGCGGACCAGACATTCCTCGCCCCGGGTGAGCTCGGCCCGCAGCTGGGCGATCCGGTCCTCCTGGAAACGGTTGAACTCAAATTCCAGCTCTGTGTGCTTTTCCAGCCCGGGGCTGAGGGCCAGCTCCGGCCACTCGGCGGCGAGTTCGTCGTCCACATATAGAGTGAGGGAAAAGGGCTCTCCGGTCTCCGCATCGGCGGGGACCGTCGGGAAGCGGATGGTCACCGTGACCCAGGGACAGCCGGGGGTGGCCCGCAGCTCCGCGGGCAGCTCCATCTCCACGCCGGAAATGCCGCCCCGGGGCGCTGTGGGCAGCGCCTCCTCCGTGGTGACGGCGGCGCTTGCAGGGGCCGTCGTCTCGATCCGGACGGAGGGCGCAGCCTCGGTACTGATAATGGGAGCGGACCCATCCGTCCGCGCACAGCCGCAGAGCAGCAGAAGAAGCAGAAGAAGCAGGACCTGGCCTGCGGTAAGCAGTCGTTTCATAGTCGTTTCCTGTCGATTTTGGGTGGTTTTGTTCGAAGTAGCCTATATTATACAAAAAAACTGCCCCATTGACAAGGGGCAGTTTTGCGAACAAGAAAGATTTTTGTGGTTTGAGAATGAGAAAAAGGTTGTTTCGCGGGGGAAACGGCGGGCTGTGCGCAGCCTGCCCTGCGGGTCACGCTTCGTCTTTGGGCTTGGGGAGCTCGATGCGGATGTCCTGACCCGCGGCCAGCTTGCCGCCCAGGGCGCCCACCAGCAGGCTCTTGATGTCCAGACCCATGCCGGAGGCAAAGCCCTCGGTGATCTGGGTGGTGGAGCCCACGATGTCGGAGATGAGCTTGGCGGAGTTGCCCTCGCCGTACATGGTGATCTTGTCCACCTTGGACAGGGGCTCGGCCA
>JAEEGL010514340.1_pt1 | contig 14341 bp, 11 predicted proteins | sample 9134231 | NCBI WGS metagenome assembly JAEEGL01 (sample SAMN16246548, study PRJNA631951) | gut metagenome | biome: gut microbiome; feature: rumen; material: fiber-attached | host: Bos | place: Iran: Karaj | collected 2018-10
GCCATTTGCAGATGAAGTTGCGCCTTGATATTCCGTATTGCCGATATAGGTTTCTGGAACGAACTGGGAAACCGTTCCATTGGCATCTTTGACGTAAAGTTTTCCGTATGTTAGCATTGACTAGACCTCCTGACTGTTTGCTGCTCTTTCAAGCATCATTCTATATTCATCTGGATCTGACATCATTCTAGCCAAGTCCATAAGAGCATTTTCTAGATAAAGATATTTTTCTTCCATTGACAGTCTGTCTGGTATTGAAACAACATCTCTTTCTTTGACAGCATAGGTTCTGGCATATTTGCCTTCAATGAAGTCTATACCTGTTGGAACAGCATATTGGGTGTCAAGGAGATATGGATAAAGAAGATTTTCATCTATAAGATACCATCCAAAGACTTCTTCCGTTCCTTCTGGAAAGGAGGCATTGACCCTAATTTTTGTTTCTTCCGTAGAGAGCGTTTCCTTAGTTTTTGGGTTGTAGTACATGTTATTCTCCTATGATGGTAAGGCCTAAAGAAGAAGCCACATTATCGAAGGTTGTTTGAGTAGTTGAACCAGATGGTACATAGATTGTTCTAGTTGTTCCTGATTTTAATGATATAAAATAAGATGCCTTAGAAACAATTTCAGAACCTATATGTATACTAACATCATCTAAAGCCGAACAAGTAGAAAAACAATAGGTGTAGTCTGTGACTGCCGTATTGTTGAGAAATATATTTTCTGGAATGGTAGTAAGAGAAATGCAGTTATAAAAACAATAGTAAAACGTAGTTACTGCCGTATTGTTGTCAAACAGACCTGATGGAATGGCAGTTATTGCGGAGCATTTTTGAAAACAACTTTCAAATGTTGTTACTGCCGTATTGTTGTCAAACAGACCTGCAGGAATAGATGCAATTCTAGTGCATCCATTAAAACAGGAATTAAATGTTGTTACTGCCGTATTGTTGTCAAACAGACCTACTGGAATGGCAGTAATATTGTAGCATCCATAAAAACAGGAACCAAATGATGTTACTGCCGTATTGTTGTCGAATAGACCTGTTGGTATGGCAGTAATATTGTAGCATCCATAAAAAGATGCACCAAATGTTGTTGCTGCCGTATTGTTGTCAAACAGACCTGCAGGAATAGATGCAATTCTAGTGCATCCATAGAAACAACTAGCAAATGATGTTGCTGCCGTATTGTTGTCGAATAGACCTGCTGGTATGGATGTAAGCCCAGTGCATCCATAAAAACATGCTTCAAAACTTGTCACATTTGGATTATTGTCAAACAAGCCTGATGGAATAGTCTGAATTAAAGAACATTTATAAAATGTGTAGGAAAATGTAGTAGCAAGTGTATTATTATCGAATATATTAGAAGGTATAGATGAAAGTCTTGTACACTCTGCAAAACTGTAGCTAAAAACTTTAGCGTTTGGACAGTAGTCAAATAAGTGTTCTGGAATGCTTTGAAGAGAGGTACATTCACGGAAAACAGCAGTAAAATTTGTTGCTAATGTAGTATTTTTAAACAGATCTGCTGGTATTGATGTTAAAGCTGTACATTTTTCAAATGTTCCAGCTTCCCAAAATGTGGTGTTTCCAAATACTTTGGCATTTGTGCAGTGGTCAAACAATGTACTTGGTATGGTTGTTAAAGAGGCACAACCATAAAAGCATCCATGAAAATCTGTAACATTGGTAAAAGTGTCAAATAATCCTTCTGGTATTGTGGTTATGCCAGTATACGCAAAACATCTCATTACAGATGAAATATTATTATTATATGAGAACAGTTCTGCTGGTATTGATGTTATATTTCTGCATCCTTGAAATGCTTCTTTAATTGAGTAAAGAGATTGATTGTATTTGAAAAGATTAGCAGGAATAGAAGTTAATGATGTGCAATACGAAAATGCTCCAAAATTATAATATAATCTTGATAATCGTGGACAATTGTCAAATAAATGTTCTGGTATTTCTTGTAGTCCACTGCAACTAGCAAAGCATTCTGATATGCTGTATAATGAAGAGCAACGACTAAACAATGTTTCTGGAATTGTTGTTAAAGATGAACAGCTAATAAAAGTACCTTCAAAATATGTAAATTTATTATATTCATACAACAATTCATTATGAATTTCTCGTAAAAATTTGCATCTTCCAAAGAAATAATCTAATTTACCAGATACAATATCATTTGTTTTATATAAAGAAGAACCACCATTGTCAAACCTGCAATAACCTTTTAAAAGTGGAAGTCTACTCGTTAGCTTAATTAAAGTGTTTTGAAAATAATATATATGAGCTGTAAAGCAAGCACTGGTAAAAGATGCTGACGTACTAAATCCACCATCATTTCTATTGGATTTTATTGTATCAGCGGCTATTTTTTTAAATGATCTTGATTTAATGGAAATTTCATATTCGCCAGGTTCATTGTAGTCATGAATTGAAGCTGTTGGTTTATTGAATGTTGGATAGTTATTTGAAGTTAAAATTTCAACATTTCCATCACCCCAGTCAACTTCAAGTTTAATATTTTCAGAAAGACCATATAAGTCAATTGGAAAACTTGCTTTCGTATTAGTAGCACTTAAACAAGTTGTATCTACAACAAATGTCCAGACATCACCTGGTTTAGTTAGTGTCAATCCTTTCTGGCATAGCATTATGAAGTTACTCCTATGCAGGTAGTTGTACCATACCAGACATTTCCACCGGTGGCTGTAATAAAAGTTAGTACATCAGTACCATTCTTGGTCAATACTGGAGCTGAATTTTCAGTCCATTTAACTCCGCTTGGCCATCCAACTGTGTAGTTGCCACCATTTTTTATAATCAATGTGACACAGCAGGCCGCATCTTCAGGAACATTTGTGAAGGAAAACGTCGTTGTTCCTGTGATTGTCTTTATAAAGCAGGTTGCCTGTGAGCAATCAAGAGCAGTTTCAGCAGAGCCTAGTGTTTTTACGCCACCGAATACTCCAACGGCAAACTTCTTCACCCCGAGAACAGTCTGATTGCCTGTAGTGAAGACTGGAGTTTTTGGATCAGAGCTTGGAGTAGAAGTTCCTTGATCCCAAAGGACGATGCTTTCATTCTTCAGTTCGTTAGTGTTGGATGCCGTTGGTTCTGTTGAAAGAATGCCAACTTCCTTGCTGTTTCCAAGCAATGCAAACTGCGTCGCAACTGCAGAATTGGAAATAGGAAGATTTGAATTGACGTCCAGTGTTTCATCGACTTTCGTTTCCGGCAGCAGATGGACTATCTCTCCAGCTCCATCCTTTACTACCAGTTTGGCATACTTTGTTTTCATTGGCAATCCTCTATAGACGGCAGACTTGATATTTACATTGCATATTGCTATTCTTCAACTATGGTTAATGCAAAGGAAGAAGCATAGTTCTGCAATGTATTCTTTGTAGTTGAACCAGCAGGGACATATATGATTCTAGTGACTCCAGTAGTGGTAGTGCTGTAGCAGAAGTATTGGGCGTCAGACACTTTTCTGGATCCAATTCTAAGGCTGAAGCTTGTGACTGCAGAACCTTCAAAGAAGCCATAGTTGTCTGAACGCAAGGTTGTGACATTGACATTGTACTTGAGAAAGTCAACTGGGAAGTTGGCAAATGCTGGTCCCTTGGCGGAGCAGAAGAATGCTCCAACATCGGTAGCTGCTGTATTGTATCGCAGAAGATCTTCTGGAATGGACTGAATGTTTTGGCAAGACCAGAAGGCGCCACCAAAGTCTGTTGCATTTGGACTGTACTTGAACAGGTCTTCTGGAATGGTCTGAAGCCTTGTGCATCCTCTGCATATGCTATGGAAATTCATTATGCCAGAACAGCTTGCAAACAAGCTTTCTGGCAATGCAGTGAGGTTTGAGCAATTGTAGAATAGACTTTTGACCGTCGTTACTGCCGTGCAGTTTTCAAAAATCGTGCTGGGAATGGAAGTCAACCCATTGCATCCATAAAAGCATGAATCAAACGATGATGAACTTGTGCAATAGTTGAACAAGTCTTCTGGAAGCGACTGCAAGGATGTGCATCCATAGAAGCAATAGGAGAAGTTCGACTTTGAGGAGCAATTCATGAACAATGCTTCTGGGAGGCTGGACAATTTTGAGCATCCAACAAATGCATATGCAAGTGACGTATTCGCGATGTTTGGAATGATTCCATTCAATGCCGTCAATGTGTTTCTGAACCAATACAGTGTTGGATTGTCTGATTCAGTTACAGATGCCGTTCCTGTAGCTGTAATGAAATTTGTAGTTGCCCAATCAGTACTGGACACTTTGATGACATATGTTCCTGGAGAAGCATATGAATGTGTTCTGTCTTCAGTAGAAGAGTTGAATGTAGATGTTGTTCCATCGCCCCATTCTACGGAAATTTCCGTTGATTCATTTGCAGTCGAGAATGGAGCTGAAGTCTTTGTGTTGGTTGAAGAGACCTTTGTCGTATTTGCCGTATATTGGAAATTACGATTCTTGTCTGTAATGATTGAAAGCTTTTTTATCTGAAATGTGGTTGTTAGGCCTTCTGGAGCTTCTGCAGTGGCTGTCGCTGTTTTAGAAATGATGCCTTCCTCATTGCCTATTGGAACAGTAAAGTTGAATATGTCGCTGGCAATATATTGCTCCTGACCAGGAGCCAGCGAGTCCAGCGTTGTTTGCGTGCCAGTATTCTGATCTACCACAACTATATTGTACAATGTTAGATTGCCTATATTGGAAACATATATTTTGTAGTGGACAGTTTCTCCATCAGTCCAAAAGTTTCCTTCTTGTGGAGAGTTCGTAGTGGTCAAGGCTATGTTGAGCTTTGGATTTGGAGAAGCAACAGGAATCGAACGACTTGTTGAAACACTCTTTTCTTCTCCTAAAAAGTTGGTTGCTGATGCAATTCCACTCAATGCCATGCTTTGTGGATTCAATATTTCATTCTCGGTGACAATGAGATTTCCAATGAAAGTTTTTATCTCTCCAATCGCAATCTCAGTCTGACCATTTAGAAGTTCAGTCTCATATCCATCCATCACGGCATAGGACAATGGCTCCAATAATGGACCATTAGTGTTGTTTTGGATTCGGAATGTATATTCAATCGTGCTTCCTAAATCAAATCCATTGGATGGAACTGTTGAGGTAGAGATTGAAACCTGAATTGATGGATCATAGTAGTCTGGATCAATTGGGAGACAATTGAAGTCTACAGCATTGTTTCCATAGAATGTGAAGCCATCAGATCCTTCAAATGTCATTTCAGATTCAAGCAACTTTGCCCTTCCTTCGTCCATGCACCATTGTATGTCATCTGCATTCACTATTCCTTCATAGATGAATTGCCTTGCTTCTGCAATGTCAATGGACACGTTCTCAATGACATCCCTGTCAATGATGTTTATGGTTGCATTGGAGACGTCTTCGTTTGAAGCATTGAATGCATCATAGGAAATGATGAACTGCTCTCCATATTGATAGAATGAACCATTTGAAGGTGCGCTTATCGTTGCATTGAAAAACATTTTCCTTTCAGAAGAGGTAGGAACAACTGCTCCAATCAAAGTCTTTGGGAGAAAGGATTCGGTGTTCTCTTCAGTAGGCAGTTCATACATCACCTTGATGCAACTTTTGCTGGCCTTGTCTGCCAATCGTTCATTGATGTTGGAGATGCTTTGCACTACGTCAGTCCCAGTCTCACGATCCTTGACATTTCGAATGTCCGTTTTTGGAAGAAATGGGACAAGTTGTCCATCTGAAGTTTTTACCTTAAGCGTTCCTTGAGCTTCAATAGGCATTCTATTCTCCTATGATCGTAAGTCCAAGAGTGGAAGCAACTGAATTGAATTTTGTTTGAGTTGAAGAGCCATTTGGAACATATATGATTCTTGTGGCACCTGTCTTTACAGATACGAAGTTGCTGCAATAGGAAATGCTTTGCGCTCCTACATGCAAAGTAAAGTCTCCTAAGGATGTGCATCCATTGAACAATTCATCCATGTCATTGGCTTGTGCATTCAAGGCAAACAAGCTTGATGGAATGGATGCCAATGAACTGCAATTTTGGAAGCAGGACCAGAATGTTGCTGCTACGGTGCAGTCGTTAAACAGGCCTGTTGGTATAGAAGTCAATGAACTGCATCCATAAAAACAGTTTCTGAATGTAGTGACTGCACTGCAATTGTTGAAGAGTCCTTCAGGAATCTCTTCTAATGAAGTGCATCCAGAGAAGCAATATGAAAATGATGTGAATGTGGTGATATTGGAAAAGAGGTTTTCTGGAATTGTCGTAAGCTTTGAGCAGGATTGGAAAGGATTTCCTAACTTTTCGTTCACAAAGGAATATTTGGAAGAGGCATAATAGCAGGTTCCTTTAAGTCCTGCTGGAAGCTCGTTCAGAACTTCAATCAATGTTGCTCTGAAATATCCAACATTGGCACAGGCATTGTCTGTTGGAGTTCCAGTAGAGTTAAGGCTTGAGCCATAGGAGCATATATAAGTGTTTGACCAATCACTGCTGTCCACCATTATTGTATATTCTCCTTCCGAAGAGTATTGATGGGTTGCCGCTAGTGAATTTGAATATGAAGGGAAGTCAGAAGAAGATAGAGTCTGCGAAGTGCCATCTCCCCAGTCAACTTCCAATGTTATTGTCTGATTGTATAGGCTAAATGGAATGGAGGACTTGAAACTGGTGTTGGAGTCAACCCTTACCTTGTAGGCCCATCCAATCAGTGTATAGTCTACATAGCATTTCAATGGAACCGAAACGATTGTTGCCATTGCATTGCTTCCTGGCTTTCCTTCAGCCGATAGAGTTCCATTAATTGCCAATATTACATTTGTGGATTCCATTTCAGCCGAATAGTTGAATGATTTCGTTTCATTGACATTCAACTTTGCTATGGCTTCCGTCTGTCCACTAATGGCATCTTGGAATGACAGGTTGTACAACGGAACATTTCCTGTGTTTTGTATGGTGGCCGTATATGAAACGACATCTCCTTGAGTGCAGCTTTTTCGACTCATTCCAGTTTCGGAATCCGTATAGGTCAAGGTTGCTTCCAATTTCAATGGAGCTGCATATATGACTAGTGGCTTTACAAGCTCGATTGGTGTTCCTGCAAATGAAGTTCCAGTAACGGTTCCTGCATCCGTAATCATTGTGGAATAAATGTCGTCTTCAGTTACGACGTGCGTAAAGTCTATCGTCTTTACTTCATTCGGATACAAGGAAAAGGGAGTTTCCGTTCCATTCAAGGCTGACGTCAGCGTTAGGCTGGAAATGCTCGTCTTTGTACGGTTAGTGATTTTCCAGCTGTAGATGAAAGACTGTCCAACAGGAGGAAATACACTGTTTGGATAATTGAATTCTCCTTCCATAGAAATGAATGGTTCATAGTATGCTGCAATCAAGTTTGGAGCATATACGTTCAGAACATTTTTGGAGCTGTCTACAGCAATCGTTCCTTCGTCTCCTGAACACGACACTTGAATCTCCTGTGGTGGAAGATTTCCATTGTTGTTCAGTGCGGCAAGTACATCTGCCTCAGTGATCGTGTATGTTTCTGTCAGAATTGTGGAGGAGAATATGTCTGGCTCTATTGAACCATTAGCATTTGTTGTCCTGTTAGTTGTTGGATTGTATATTGAAACCCCAGTATATGCATATTCATTTGCCATTGGCTATTCTCCACCATCATTTGTTATGATGTAGGTAAAGGTGACTGAATCGCCAACTTTCAGAATTTCATTTTCGTGGTCATTCGTCACCTGCACTGAAAGATGCTTTTGCCCGTCCAAATCTGGATCTTTGTACCATGCAATGAAAGTTTCTGGAAGGAAGGATGCAGTCGAGTCTGAAGTTGGTTCATTGTGGACAATTTCGATGCTTCCAGACTCTTCTGCCGCATCCATCTTCAGTTTAAGGTTGGCTATGCTTTCCTTAAGCGTAGTTCCACTTCTGTTTGTGACGCAGGATGCATCCACTGTAGGAAGGAACGTCACAAGACGGCCTTTTGCATTCTTGATGCTTATTGTTCCTTTGGCATTAATGGAAGACATTCCTACACTCCTATTACAGTCAATTTCTGCTCGTCTGCAATGCGATTGAACGTGTTGTATGTTGTCGACCCATTCACAACATAGACTATTCGTTCATTTGGATTCAAGGTTGGCGCATTGGATCCAGTGCCAATCTTCATGAAGCTATCTGCTGAAGCCACATAAGGAGAGCCTATACGGATTTCAAATTGTCTGCATTGAAGTTGAAGACTGTCCAGACTCCTTATGTTTTTATTGTACCAGAACAGGTTTGTTGGAATGGAATCCATTGGATTCCATTCGTTCAAATTGTCAAGGGCATTTTTAAGGTTTAATTGCTTGTCTGTATACTTGAAAAGATCTTCAGGAATCGTCTTGATGCTTCTTCCCTGAAATGCGCTTTCAAAATTGGATGCATTTGTGTTGTATCTGAACAACTGTGAAGGAATAGGCATCGTTTCCTGACCAAGATGCGTGTACAATGCCAATATGCAGGAAAAGTTAGCTACATTTGGATTGCAGTCGAAGACTCCAGAGCAAAGCGACTTCAAGTTGCTGCAGTCGTAAAATAGACCTTGAAGGCTGTTGGAAGACAATGTAGCTGTAGTTGAATTATAGGGATATGGAAAGATTCCAGCAACTTTTGGAATTGGAGAGTCTACAGATATTAATGAATTTCTAAAAGCCTTAAATGGAACTCTTGATGATTCAGTTCCACCAAGATATGTTGATATGCTCATAAGAGCAGTTTTGGAAAAGTCTGGAGATGTTATCGTGATTGTATGAATAGTGGATTCATTGTCCTGCGTATACTTGTGCAATGAAGAAGATATGCTGGAAGTCGAACTGTAGTTGGCCTTAGTCAATGTTGACGTAGTTCCGTCGCCCCAGTCAACTTTCAGTTGGGCATCTGTGCGGTTGTACAGACAGAACGGAATCGCACTGAAGTATCCAGTAGAAGGATAGCCAAGAGAAGATGAACCATAAACGCTCCTGACTGTAAACTTCCATACATTGAGATCATTTTCCATCACGACGAACAGCCTTTCTTTTGGAGAGCTTTCATATATGGAGTCCTGAGGTTCAATATTGAACACCTGTACTGCTCCATTTCCTGCGGCCGCTTCCTTGATGGAGTCTTCAATGTCTATTATGGTGGTTATTGCCGATTTGCCTGTAGAATAGTCGAATACGCATTCCATTCCCGTCTTTGGAATGAATGGAACCAACTCTCCATTTATGTTGGTGGCTTTCATTGTGCCACTGGCATAGGTTTTGCTATTTGCCATAATGCTTCCTCGTTCCACCTTCTCCTATGAACTGCCTATATGTCCATTTGTCTGCAAACGAGATGTCGTTCAACTTTCGTTTCTCTTTGGCATCCAATAGATTCCATCTGTAAGGCATTGATTCGACCATTCTGTCCATCCACCATTCAAGGGCATTCATCGCTTTGGGACCAATCTTCTCAGGAATGTCTCTATCTTCAATCCATGACAACAAGGCCTTTATTGTCCTGAAAGCTCCATATGCCTTGTCGAATGTCATTCCAGTGCTTACTGCGCTTCCATCTCTGCTCCGTTTCGTGTAGAGTTTCAATGGAAGATGCCCAACCCGTTCCTGCAGTAGAAGGTTCTGGATAGTATAGAGCATGTCTTGAGCTGGAAGCCTGTCGAGGTAAAGTTTCCTGATTTTGTCCCGCCGGATGCATTGAAGAAAGACTGCATAGATGAAGTCTCGATTGGCAATCATTGAGGTAAACATTTCTGGGCCAGAACATATGCCGTACTTTGCTTTTCGTACATGATAGTTGGCTTCGTTATAGTAGACTTCTTCATTCGAGTTGCAATTGATGACTTCTCCATCAAAGAATGCCATATCCAGACTGTTGGCTTCCATGAACTGCAGCGACTGCTCGATGCAGTCTGGCTTGAGAACATCATCAGAATCTATCCACCAGACGTACTCTCCAGAAGCAAACGACAGTCCATAGTTCCTTGCCGCTGATAGCTCCCCATGCGGTTGACGGAAAAGTCTGAACCTTGAATCAGAAGTCGATTCTTCAAGACATATCTCATAGGAGCCATCCGTTGATTGATCGTCAACTATGATGCATTCAAAGTCTTTGAATGTCTGCTCCTTTATCGACTGAAGGCATTGCCTTGCATATGGAGCCACGTTGTATACTAGTACAACAAGGGAAGCTTTCATTGCTAGTCTTGCGTCTCAAACAAGGATTCAACTTCAAGATATAGGCCACCAATAGCAAGGCTTGAAGAGTCGACTCCACAAACAAATCCATTCACTACATCTCCAACATTGGCTTGTAACGTTGAATATGACACAATTGTAGATGGCTTCATTTCAATCTTTTCTATAGCAATGGTTCCATTGGCATCTTCCTTTGCAAGATTGATCGTTTTGACCTGCGCTACGGAAGACACTGTTCCAGAATTGCCAGATACGTAGTCATAGTTGAATGAATCTTCAGTGCTTCCTTTGATGTCCTGCAAGAGGCCGACAATTGGCTTGCTTACGATCTTTTCCGTATCATCTGGAAGAATTGTTGTGGTCTTCAGTTCCTTCCATCTGAGGGAAGATTCAATGACCCTATCTTCTTCATATTCCCACCAGAAATCCAGTTGATATGCATTGGCAGCCGTATGCTTCAGTTCAACGAACATTGTTGGCTGTGGAATTGCATTCCAAGTTCCGTTAGACTGAATGCCATTAATCTTCAGTTGAACTGAATTTCCTACGCTTGGAAATGAAAGCTCAATGAAGGTGTTGTCGAAAGTCCAGCTGTTGTATTCAGACGATGGAACAAGTCCCTTGCCAACAATTCCATACCGGCCACTGATGATTCTTCCATTGTCGAGCGTAGTGACTGTATTTGGACTCGTCATTATGGACAAGGCGCTGAACGAAAAACTATTTTCAAAAGTGAATGTGCAAGAGTGTTTGATGTTGCTTTTCAGCATCCTATGTCCGTCTATAGGCTCACATTCTGGACCGCCTGTGTTAGTGAATGTGGTTGCATTCTTGACAATTGAATTGTAGGAGCCTCCAGAACCACCAGACATGTATCCAAACGAAGCTGTAATATTGAATGGTTCCGTTGAAATGCTGGAGCCGATCCATCCATCAAGAAGAAGATGGACAGTATCGCTTTCTGATTGGCTTTTGCCTTCAACTTCAGTGAAAACGCTCTTGAAGCCATTGTCTTCCACATTGGAAATGGCTGTTTCCAAATTTTGAATTGACGAGCCTAAACCTTCAATTGATGAATCCAAGTCCTGCAGGACAGCATTGACAGTCTTGCTTCCATGCGTGACATTGGTTGAATCTACAAGGCTGTTTGCAACGCTGTCTGGAACAATTTGGACGATGCTTCCAGAAGCATCTTTCATATACAGCTTGCCGTATGCTACAGTCATTGGTGCAATCTCCTATCTTTGCGGCCGCATATGAAAGCCGAAGCCGCTATTCATCCTTCATTTTGGCTTCGATTCTGGCCTTATGCTCCAGAAGCAGATTAATTTGATCTCGAACTTCTTGACGTTTGGAATGAAGCTCACTAATGTCATATGGGGCATCAAGGCCAATCAAGGCGTATTCCTGCAGCTTGGCTATCTTCCAGTCCCCAATAGGAGAAAGAATGGATGTCAGCTTTCCTTGAAGGATTCCTAATTCTGAATCTACATCCATCAACTGCTGCTCCAAATCGTGCATTTTTTGGTTGTCCATTCAATCTCCTTTCAAGTCGCTACAGTAAAAATATTTATTTTCCAATTGGATATGAAAAAGGACGGAACCCCGTCCTTTTGAGATGCTTTCATTGGATGCCTATGCAAACAGCATTCCAGGTCTGACTCCAAGAAGCTTCGATGCATATGAATTGTGCGATCTGCCCTGTCCGTTAACGTTGCAGAAAGCCTGTCCAGACGCAATAGAGCCAAGCCACCAAGTGCTTCGTGCGCCTTTGGAGTTGATCCAGCTTGGGTCTAGATGGAATAATGCCAACTGGGTGTTTCCTGCTCCGATGTCGTATCCTGAACTGGAGAAAAGCCTTGTTCCGAAAGCCATCACTTCATTGATGAAAAGGATGTTTTCATCGTACCATTTCCACGCAGTTGGAGCGCCAAACCAGCTTGTACATCCTCCTGAAGGTGTCTGTTCATTGATTGCATTGCTCAGGATGTTGGAATGCGGAAGGATGTGTCCATTGAGGCAGGATTCTCCATTGAGTGCCTCGGCAAGTCCAACCTGCATTTCATTCCATAGCCATGAACCGTGCAGTCCATTTGCAGCTGTATTGGTTTCATTCATGTAGGAGTCGAACAGTGGCTCATCTGGAACAAGAAAGATGTGGTTTGCAGACAATTCCCCATAGGAGTTTCCTGTTTCCTTGTATCCTTTGTTCATCCAGTAGTTGAAATGGGCAAATCTGAAGTTGACGTTTTTGTATACGCTGATGTCCAGCTCCTCGGATGCGTAGGAGAATGGAAGGGATATGTAGTCGCCTATGAACAGGTCAGAAAAGTCTCCTGCAGCCAACTTTTCACTTAACTGAGTCAAAGTGTAGACTTCAGTCAGATCCTTTCCTCTGTATATTGCATTGTGTGCAGCAGCTGTGTTAGGAATATGGATGATTTCATCATTGCCGCACGTTGGATTGCCAGCAACTGCAAGGTTGCCTCCAACAGCGAGACTTCCACTGAACATCTTGTCGCCTGCAATTGTCGTGCCAAGAGCTGCTGTGATTGCCGAATCGGCACTTCCATCAAACAATGCAGACCCAAGAACTTCACCAGTTAAGGATATTGTTCTTGGAGTGGCAAGTGAGGTTGCTGTTCCTGCATTGCCATTGATAGAGCCAGCAATTGGATCAATAAACGTCTTCGTTCCAGTAATGGTCTCATTTCCTGATGCATGGACAAATGCCGTAAATGCAGATGTAGGCGATGTAGATACCTGCTGAAAGATGAAGGCTTCATTGTCAAGTTCGACGCTGTTGGATGCAGTTGGTTCAATTGTAAAGTAGCCTACTTCCTTTGCAGAACTTCCATCCATGCATCCAAGCCAGTTCGTTCCGTCCGGACTGACGAAGCGCAGAACGCTTTTTCCTGTAGAAGGAAGAACTGGAGCCTTTCCCGCTGCCCAAGTGACTGAATTAGGCCACGTAACGTTTCCTGCTCCACCATTTTCAAGGACAAGAATGAATTGAGATGCCTTGCCTGCAGGAGCATTTGAAATGGTGAATGCCGTATCTGAAGAAATGGTCTTGGTGAACACGGAACCAGTAGAAAGGTCAATGGAATTGCCTTGAAGCTGAGATGCTGTTTGGTATGGTCCTTCGGTAAATGTTTTTTGTCCTGAAATGGATTCGTTTCCTGTCTTGCTGATGAAGCCATTAGCTATGTATGATGCAACTGCGCTTCCAGAAACGGGATTGGATGAACTTTGGTCTATTGTCAAGTCTACCTTGACTTCAGGATATACCTGAATAAGGTTTCCTTCGCCGTCTCTGACTATGATTTTCGACTTCTTAGCTTCCATTGATGCTCCGTAGCTATGTTGATGGTCGTCAAAGTATTTACATTGACAATTGCTCCAATGTGCTTCAATGCAAAAGGCGGCTTTCGCCGCCCTTAAAAGCAATGAAGTTAATTGTTATTTTATAGACTAAAGCTTTGCTTCTACCGCTGGCTTCCAGAGGTCTGGAACCTGCTCAATGGTCATTTCTCCGGCCTTGATTTTGGATACATAGAAGTCTACCATTGGATTGTCCTCTCTGCGGTATTTACGCTAGGATGCGGTTTCAATGGTCAGTCCAAGGGTCGTGGCCTGATTGCTGAAGGTGGTATATGTGGTGGAGTTGGCAGGAATGTAGATGGTACGAGTGGTGTCTGCTTTCTTGGTAACAAAAGAAGAGCAGTTTGAAACAGATGAAGAACCTATGTAAAGAGTGAAGTCATTAAGTGCTGAACAGGAATAAAAGCAACCCGAAAAATTAGTTGCTGCCGTATTGTTGTCGAACAATCCTGATGGAATGGATGCAAGGGAAGTACAGTAATAAAAGCAATATGAAAAATTAGTCACTGCCGTATTGTTGTCGAACAATCCTGATGGAATGGACTGAAGGGAAGTGCAAAAATAGAAGCAGCTGCTAAAATCAGTCACTTGTGTATTGTTGTCGAACAATCCCGATGGAATGGACTGAAGGGAAGAGCAGTTGGAGAAGCAAGCATAAAAACTAGTCGCCGCTGTATTCTTGTCGAACAGTCCTGCTGGA
>JAEEGL010743031.1_pt1 | contig 14341 bp, 16 predicted proteins | sample 9134231 | NCBI WGS metagenome assembly JAEEGL01 (sample SAMN16246548, study PRJNA631951) | gut metagenome | biome: gut microbiome; feature: rumen; material: fiber-attached | host: Bos | place: Iran: Karaj | collected 2018-10
CTTTACTATGATAAAGTGGTAAAATGATGCCGTCCGGGACCGGAAGCGGGTTCCGGGACGGACGGTGTGAGAGGTGATGGCATGGAAGGTTTTCATACGCCTTCAACGGAAAGGCTGTTCCGGGCGGTGCAGTGTCTGGAAACGGAGGAGGAGTGCCGACGTTTTCTGGAGGATATCTGCACGATCCGGGAAATCCAGGACATGGCGCAGCGGCTTGATACGGCCATCCTCCTGGAGGAGGGGCTGAATTATCACGAGATCGCGCAGAAGGTAGGCATTTCGACGGCCACGATCAGCAGGGTCAGCCGCGCGCTGCGCTACGGCAGCGGCGGATACCGGGAAATGCTGGACAAAATGAAGCAGAGCGGAGAAATCGGAACATGTGTCCGTCAGTACGGCACGGACACGGGAAGGAAAACGGAATGACCAGTCTGAACGCGCACGGCGCGCAGGAGAAATACGCGATGGCGCTCCGCAGCCTCTATCGGCAGTGGGGGTACCGGCTGTATAAAATGAGCCGGTTCGAGGAGTACGATCTTTACGCCAGAAACAAGGATTTCCTGCCGTCGGAGAACGTGCTTACCTTTACCGACACCAACGGGCGGCTGATGGCGCTCAAGCCGGACGTGACGCTTTCCATTATCCGGAACGCGGGCATGAACGGGCACGATACGGCGCGGTACTATTACCATGAGAGCGTATACCGTCTCTCGCCCCGCAGCGGCACCTTCCGCGAGATGACGCAGGTAGGGCTGGAGTGCCTGGGGGACGTGGACGCATACTGCCTGCTGGAAGTGCTGACCCTGGCGGCGGAGAGCCTGAAAACCATTTCGCCGGACTGCGTGCTGAGCATTTCGCATATCGGGTTTCTCTCCCGCGTGCTGAGCGGGGCGATCGAACACGAGGAAGCCCGGGACGAAGCGCTGCGCCTGCTTTCGCAGAAGAACCGCGCCGGCCTGAAGGCGCTGTGCGCGGGAGAGGGGATCGCCGGGGCCGCGGAGGAAAGGCTGCTTGAGCTGGTTTCGCTGAGCGACGCGCCGGAGCGCGCGTTTGCGCGCCTTGAGGAAATCGCGCGGGAGAGCGGCGCGGAAGCGGAACTGGCCGCGATGCGGGAAACGGTCATGTCGCTGGAGGAGGAACTGCGCGCCAAGGTGCGGATCGATTTTTCCGTGCACGGCAATATGAAGTACTATAACGGGCTGGTGTTCCGCGGCTATGTGGAGGGCGTGCCGGACAGCGTGCTTTCCGGCGGGCAGTATGACCCGCTGATGCGCCGGATGAACCGCGAGGGGCGCGCGGTCGGTTTCGCCGTGTACCTGAACACGCTGGAGCATTTCGGCGTGAAGGAAGAGGCCGACGCGGACGCGCTGCTGCTGTACCGGGAAGGAGACGCGGCGCGCGAGGTGCTGCGCCGTGCGCAGGAAATGCGGAAAAACGGGAAAATCGTACTGGCTGCGCGTAAGGCCCCCGTTTCTTTTGACGCCGGGGAAACCGTGCGTTTTCCGCGGGAAAAGGAGGCGGGGACGGAATGCTGAATATCGCGCTGCCCAAGGGGCGCCTGGGAGAAAAAGTATACGCGCTGTTTGCGAAAGCGGGATATCCCTGCCCGGAAATCCTTTCCGGCAGCCGGAAGCTGATATTCGAAAACCCTGAAAAAGGCGTGCGCTATTTTCAGGTGAAGCCCTCCGACGTGGGCATTTATGTGGAACGGGGCGCGGCGGATATCGGCGTGGTCGGCAGGGACGTGCTGATGGAATCGGAGCCGGCTGTGTACGAGCTGCTGGACCTGGGGCTGGGCAAATGCCGCATGGCGGTGGCCGCGCCCGAACATTTCCGCGACGACGCTTCGAAAACCCTGCGTGTGGCGACGAAGTTTCCGCGCGTGGCGCAGCGCTATTACGCTTCGCTCGGGCGGGATATCGATATCATCCAGCTGAACGGCTCCATCGAGATCGCGCCCATTCTGGGACTGAGCGACGTGATCGTGGATATCGTGGAAACGGGGACCACCCTGCGGGAGAACCACCTGACGGCGAGGGAGGAAGTATTTCCGATCAGCGCGCGCCTGATTGCCAACCGAAGCGCGTACCAGTTCAAAAAAGACGAAATCACGCGCCTGACAGAGGCGCTGGCGGGGGAGGCGGCAGTATGATCCGCATCATGAAATACGGGGAAGAACCCAACGAGCGAATTTTCGCGCGCGCCGCGGGACCGAGCGGAGTGGAGGAAGCGGTGAGCGCCATCCTTGCCGCGGTGCGCGAGGGGGGTGACGCGGCGCTGCGGGAAATGACGCTGCGCTTTGACCGGGTGGACCCGGGAGCGCTTGAGGTAACGAAGCGGGAAAAGGCGGACGCGGTGAAGGAAGCGGGAGCGGATTTCATGCGCATCCTGCACCGCGCCGCGGAGAATATCCGGCATTTCCATGAAAAGCAGGTGCGCGCTTCTTTTCTTGTCAACGATCAGCCGGGCGTTGTGATGGGGCAGAAAGTGATCCCGCTGGACAGGGTGGGCCTGTATGTGCCGGGCGGCACGGCGGCGTATCCCTCTACCGTACTGATGGACGCGATCCCGGCCGTGATCGCCGGATGCCCCGACGTTGTGATGGTGACCCCGCCCGGCAGGGACGGACGGGTCAGCGCGGCGATCCTCGCAGCGGCGGAGGAGGCCGGCGTGAAGCGGGTGTTCAAGGTGGGCGGCGCGCAGGCAATCGCGGCGCTCGCCTACGGCACACAGACCGTTCCGAAGGTGGATAAAATCGTGGGACCTGGCAACGCGTACGTGGCCGAGGCCAAAAAGCAGGTATTCGGCCGTGTCGCGATCGATATGATCGCGGGCCCCTCCGAAATCCTGGTGCTGGCGGACGGGAAGAGCAATCCCGAATGGGTGGCGGCGGATCTGCTGTCCCAGGCCGAGCATGACCGCGTGGCCTCCGCGGTGCTGGTGACGGATTCCGCGGAGCTGGCGGTGAAGGTGCAGGCGGAAATCGAGCGGCAGATCGTTCTGCTGCCCCGGCAGGAAATCGCGCGCGAATCGGTGGAGCGCAACGGAAAAATCATCGTGGCGCAGACGCTGCGGACCGCGATCGACATCGTGAACGAAATCGCACCGGAGCACCTGGAAATCTGCGTGGACAATCCCTTCGATTACCTGGATGCCATCCGGCATGCGGGCAGCATCTTCCTGGGCCGCTGGTGCCCGGAAGCGCTCGGGGATTATATGGCCGGGCCGAACCATACGCTGCCCACCATGGGCACCGCGCGCTTTTCAAGCCCCCTGTCCGTGGATGATTTCGTAAAGAAGACCCAGTACACCTATTTTACGGCGGACGCGCTGAAAAACCTGTCCGCGGACGTGGCCGCGTTCGCGCGCCGCGAGGGCCTGGAAGCGCACGCGAGGAGCGCGCTCGTCAGGGAGGGAGGCGGAGAATGAACCGTTTCTTCAGCCGGAAATACGCGGGCCTCGAGCCTTATGTGCCGGGTGAGCAGCCCAGGGACCGGAAATATATCAAGCTGAACACGAATGAAATGCCCTTCCCGCCGCCGGATAGTGTGGTGCGGGCCGCGCGGGAAGCGGCGGAGGGAGCAAACCTGTACTGCGATCCGGACTGCGGCGCGCTGCGCGCGCGCCTCGCGTCGCTCTGCTCCCTGCCGGAGAGGCAGATCATGGTGACCTCCGGAAGCGACAAGGCGCTCAATTACATTTTCATGGCGTTCTGCGACGCGGAGCATCCGGCGGTATTTCCGGATGTCACGTACGGGTTTTACCGGGTATTTGCCCAGGTGAACGGCATTCCTGCGAAAGTGATCCCGCTTTCAGAGAACTTTGAGGCGGATCCGGAAGCTTACCGCGGCGGGAAGGGGACCGTTTTCCTGGCCAATCCGAACGCGCCGACCGGCATTGCCCTGCCCGCGTCCGCCATCGCGGACCTTTGCGCGTCCAGCCCCGAAAGGCTGTTCGTGGTGGACGAGGCGTATGTGGATTTCGGCGGCGAAAGCTGCGTTCCGCTGATCCGGAAATACGACAATCTGCTGGTCGTGCGCACGTTTTCCAAATCCCGCGCGATGGCGGGAGCACGGCTGGGCTTTGCCGCAGGGCAGGAGGAACTGATCCGCTGCCTGAACGCGCTGCGCTATTCGACGGACCCGTACAATGTGAACAGCATGACCCAGCGCATGGGGGAGGCAAGCCTCGAAAACGACCGGATCAACCTGGAAAGGTGCGCGCGCGTCTGCGCGGCCCGGGACGCTTTCCGGGAGAGAATCGCCGTGCTCGGCTTTGACGTGACCGTATCGCGGACGAATTTCGTGTTTGCCCGTCATGAAAAGCTGCCGGGGGACGCGCTTGCCTCCGCGCTGCGCGCGAGGGGCATCCTGGTGCGGCATTTTGCCCAGGAGCGGATCCGTGACTGGAACCGGATCTCCATCGGTACGGAGGAACAGATGGCGCAGGTCGCCGGACAGATCGAAGAAATCGTAAAGGAGAAAGTATGAGGGAAGCGGAAATCAGCCGGAAAACAGCGGAAACGGACGTAAAACTGCGCCTGAACCTGGACGGCCGGGGAAAAAGCGACATCGCCACCGGCGTCGGTTTTCTGGATCATATGCTGACGCTGTTCGCGGCACACGGCATGTTTGACCTTGCGGTGCGCTGCGACGGGGACACCCGGGTGGATGATCATCACAGCGCCGAGGACATCGCGATCGCACTGGGCACGGCTTTCCGGCAGGCGCTGGGCGGCAAGGAAGGCATCACGCGCTACGGCAGCATGATCCTGCCGATGGATGAGGCGCTGCTGCTCGCAGCGGTCGATCTGAGCGGGCGGAGCGCGCTTGGCTGGGACGCGGCGATCCCGGCGGAAAAGGTGGGCACCTTCGATACCGAGCTGGTAAAGGAATTCTTCTGCGCCTTCGTGCGGGAAGCCGGCTGCGCGCTGCACGTGCGGAAGCTGGCCGGGGAGAACTCCCACCACATCATCGAAGGCATATTCAAGGCGGTGTCCCGCGCGCTCCGGCAGGCGGTATCCCGGGACGAGGCACTGGGAGGCGCGGTGCCTTCCACGAAAGGAGTGCTCCTGTGATCGCGATCGTGGATTACGGCGTAGGCAACCTGTACTCGCTGTATGCTTCTTTCCGGGCGATCGGCGCGGATACGCGCGTGACGCGTTCGGAAGCGGAGATGAGGCAGGCGGACGGGATCGTGCTGCCCGGGGTGGGCGCTTTTGCGGACGCCGCGCGAAAACTGCGGGAGAGCGGCCTGGACCGTGCGCTTTGCGCGATGGCGAAGGACGGAAAAAAACTGCTTGGTGTATGCCTCGGCATGCAGCTGCTGTTTGAAAAATCCCTGGAGTACGGCGAGCACCCGGGGCTGGGACTGCTTCCGGGTACGGTGGTCCCGCTGTCCGACACTGTGCCGGCCGAATACAAGATCCCGCAGATCGGGTGGAACGCGCTGCACCTGACAAAGCCGGATTGTCCGCTGTTCCGGTATACCCGGGAAGGGGACTGCGTGTATTTCGTGCATTCCTACCACGCTTCCGCGTCCGAATGCATTACGGCTGCGGTGGAGTACGGGGCGGAGATATCCGCGGCGGCGGCCGACGGGAACGTGATGGGCTGCCAGTTCCATCCGGAGAAGAGCGGCAAAGTGGGGCTCGCCATCCTGCGCGCGTTCTGCGAGGCGGAAGGAGGCGGCGCATGATCCTGTTTCCGGCCATTGACATCATCGCGGGACGCGCCGTGCGGCTGACAAAAGGAGACTACGCCCGGTGCACGGTGTACGGGGATCCGGCCGCGTTCGCGCGGGATTTTGCCGCCTGCGGCGCGAGCCATATCCATCTGGTGGATCTGGAGGGCGCGAGGGACGGCGGCACCCCGAATTTCGATACCGTGCTCGCCGTACGCGGCGCGACGGACGCGTATCTTGAAATCGGGGGCGGGATACGCGATATCGGAACCGCGGAGAAATACCTTTCCGCCGGGGTGAACCGGGTGATTCTCGGAACGGCGGCGATCGAGGACGAAGACTTCCTGCGGGAAGCGCTGCGCCGGTTCGGAGACCGCGTCGCCGTGGGTGCCGACGTGCGCGACGGCAGCCTGATGACGCGCGGATGGATGCGGAGCGCGCAGGTTTCCCTGGCAGACTTCTGCCGCAGGATGGAGGAACTCGGAGTTGACACGCTGATCTGCACCGATATCTCGCGGGACGGGCTGCTTGCGGGCAGCAACCGGGACATGTACCGCGCCCTGCTGCGGGAAACGCATATGCGCATCGTGGCCTCCGGCGGCGTGTCCGCGCAGGAGGATCTGGTATCCCTGCGGGAGATGGGACTGTGGGGCGCCATCGTGGGCAAGGCATACTATACCGGCGCGATTGACCTGCGAAACGCCGTGGCGCTGTGCGAAGAATAACGGAGCGGGAGAGAAAATGATTACGAAACGAATTATTCCGTGTCTGGATGTGCGGGACGGACGGGTGGTCAAGGGCGTGCGTTTTCAGAACCTGGCCGATGTGGAATCGCCGGTGAAGCTGGCCGCGTTCTACTCCGAATGCGGCGCGGACGAGCTGGTGTTTTACGATATCACGGCTTCCGCCGAAGGAAGGGGCATATTCCTGGATATCCTGCGGGAAACGGCGGCGAATGTCTTTATCCCGCTCACGGTGGGCGGTGGAATCGGGGACGTGGCGGATTTTGAACGCGTGCTCGGATGCGGCGCGGATAAGGTGAGCGTCAATTCCGGCGCGGTGCGCTACCCGGACCTGATCGACCGCACGGCGCGGCTGTACGGCAACCAGTGCGTGGTGCTGTCCTGCGACGTAAAGCGCGTAAACGGACGTTTTCATGTGTTTGTGCGCGGCGGCAGGGAAGACACGGGGCTTGACGCCGTGGAGTGGATCGCCCAGGGGGTCGACCGCGGCGCGGGCGAGGTGGTCGTCAATTCGATGGACACGGACGGCGTGCGCGGGGGGTTTGACCTGCCGCTGCTCAAGGAAGTCTCCGAGCGGGTGAACGTGCCCGTGATCGCGTCCGGCGGCGCGGGCAGCACGGAGGATTTCATTGCCCTTTTCCGCGCGCTTCCCCGGGTGGACGCGGGGCTCGCGGCCTCGATCTTTCACTTCGGGGATGTGAAAATCGAGGATCTGAAGGCAAGAATGGCCGAGGCGGGGATCCCGGTGAGGCAGCTGAGAAAGGAGCGGGAAAATGATTGATATTTCGGAACTGAAATTCGATGATAAAGGGCTGATTCCGGCCATTGTGCAGGAGGACGCGACGGGCGACGTGCTGATGATGGCGTATATGAACCGGGAAAGCGTGCAAAAGACCATGGAGACCGGCCTGTGCACGTTTTTCAGCCGTTCCCGGCAGGCGCTCTGGGTGAAGGGCGAAACGAGCGGAAACTATCAGCATGTGATATCGCTTGACGCGGACTGCGACCGGGATACGCTGCTTGTGCGTGTGCGCGCGGACGGGCCGGCCTGCCATCTGGGCACGAAAAGCTGCTTTGCGTATCCGATGTATCGTGGAGAGGAGCCGCCCGCCTTCCGCCTGACGGACCTTGTGGAACTGATCCGCGGCAGGAAAACGGAGAAGAAAGAAGGCTCCTACACAACCTACCTGTTTGAAAAGGGCCTGGATAAGATCCTGAAAAAAGTAGGCGAGGAATGCACCGAGGTGATTATCGCCGCCAAGGCGGAGGACCGGCGGGAAACGGTGTACGAAATCGCCGATCTGTGCTATCATGTACTGGTGCTGATGGTGGAGGCGGGCATTTCTCCGGAGGATATCCGGGCGGAGCTGGCTTCCCGTCATGTGATCGATCATAAAGTGAAGCAGGAAAAAATGACCTGACGGAGGGGGAAACATGAACAGACAGGAAATGCTCAATCGCCTGGTGGAAGCGGAGCGCGAGCGGATGCGGGAAGCAGAAAGGACCATCTGGCAGCATCCGGAAACCGGTTTCAGGGAATGGAAGACGCACGCGACGCTGAAGCAGGCGATGGAGGAGCTTGGCTATACCCTGCGCGAGGCGGGCGATATCCCGGGTTTCCGCGCGGAACTGGATACGGGCCGGCCGGGGCCGACGGTGGCGCTGCTCGCGGAAATGGATTCGGTGATCTGCGCCTCGCATCCGGAGTGCGACAGGGAAACCGGCGCGGTGCACGCCTGCGGACATCACGCGCAGAGCGCGGCCCTGCTCGGCGCCGCGGCGGCGCTCAGGCAGCCGGGAGCGCTGGACGGGCTGTGCGGGCGGATCCTGTTTGTGGAGGTGCCGGCGGAGGAACTGCTGGAGCTTGAATACCGCGAAGAACTGCGCAAAAAGGGCGTGATCCGCTATTTCGGCGGGAAGCTCGAATTCATGCGCCGCGGCTTTTTTGACGATTCGGATCTGTGCCTGATGCTGCACACGGGCGGCGGAACGCACGCTTTCAGCCTGAACGGCGGCATGAACGGATGCATCGTGAAGCAGATCGCCTATCGCGGCCGGACAGCCCACGCGGGCGGCGCGCCGCAGCAGGGCATCAATTCGCTTTACGCGGCCAGCATGGGGCTGCAGGCGGTGAACGCCATCCGGGAAACCTTCCGGGATCAGGACCATGTGCGCGTGCATCCGATCATGACCGGAAGGGTCGGTACGGTGAATAATATACCCGATCTGACCACGCTGGAAAGCTATGTGCGCGCCTCGAACATCAAAATGCTGCTGGAGAACAACCGGAAGGTGAACCGCGCGTTCATCAGCGGCGCGCTGGCGCTGGGCGCGGAGGTGACCATTCTGGACCGGCCGGGCTACGCGCCGGTGAATAACGATGAAAACATGTACGATCTGTCCCGGCGGGTGATGGAGAGCCTGGTCGGAAAGGAAAACGTGCGTATCAATCCCGGCTTTGAAGGCGGGAGCACGGATATGGGCGATATTTCCTGCGTGTTTCCGGCGATCCATCCCAACGGTTCCGGCGCGGTCGGAAAAGGCCACGGGGACGATTACCGCATCGCGGATTTCGATTCCGCGGTGGTGCTCGCGGCGCAGTATCTGTGCAACATGGCGGGCACTCTGCTCGCGGACGGCGCGAAGGAAGCGGAGTACATCCTTGCGAACAGGCATACGTTGTATCAGAGCATTCCGGAATATCTGGCCTCCATCGACCGGATCGCCGCGGACATCAACGGCGTGACATATACGGAGCAGGGCGCACAGATCCGCTACTGACGGTGTGAAGGAAATCGGAGAAGAAAAAATGAGACTGCAGAAATACCTGGCCCTGTGCGGGGTGGCGAGCCGCAGGCATGCGGAAGAAATGATCGCAGCGGGACGTGTGAGCGTGAACGGGCAGACCATTACCGAGATGGGCGTTCAGGTGGAGGAAGGCGACTGCGTCGCCGTGGACGGGAAGCGCGTTTTTCAGGAGGCGGAAAAGCGCTACATCATGTATCACAAACCCGCGGGAGAAGTGACCACCGTGTCAGACCCTGAGGGCAGGCATACGGTGATGGAGCATTTTGCCGATTTTCCGGTCCGGCTTTTCCCGGTGGGCAGGCTGGATTACGACAGCGAAGGGCTGCTGCTGCTCACCAATGACGGGGAACTGGCGGAGAAGCTGATGCATCCGAGCCATGAGGTGGAAAAAGGATACCTGGCGCGGGTATCCGGCAGCGTGAACGACGAGGAGCTGCGCGCGCTCCGCGGAGGGATATTGCTGGACGATCACAAAACCTCGCCGGCAAAAGCAAAGCTGATCCGGCAGGAAGCGTTTGCGGCTGTGGTGCTCGTGACCATCCATGAGGGCCGCAACCGGCAGGTGCGGCGCATGTTCGAAGCGCTGGGACACAAGGTGTTCATGCTGCGCCGGATCCGCTTCGGCCCGCTGTCGCTGGACGAGCTGCCGCGCGGGTCCTGGCGCAATCTGACCGCGCACGAAATCGAACGGCTGAAGGAAATCACCTAAAACTTCGTGAAGTGCTTTTCAAGCCAACGCCGCGGGTGTATAATAAGAATCGGGCAGCAAAGTGTATCACGCGGGAGCGGCGGCGCTCCGTGCTGCATACTGAATGAAAAATGACCGAAACCGGATACGGAAAGGGGAAGAAACATGAAACTATCGGTGCTTGCGGTCGCGCTCGCGGATCGTCCGCTCTCCGGCGCGCTGCGTTTTCTGGAGGAAAGAGGCGTTCAGAGCGTTGAAATCGGGTGCGGCGGCTATCCCGGCAAGGCGCACTGCGATCCGGATATCCTGCTGAATGACAGCAAAAAGCTGGAAGAATTCCGGGACACCTTCAAGCGGTATCATATGACCATCTCCGCGCTCTCCGCGCACGGAAACGCCGTGCATCCGGACGAAGCGACCGCGAAAGCCTATGAGCACGATTTTGTGAACGCGGTGCTGCTGGCGGAAAAACTGGGTGTGGACCGCGTTGTGACTTTTTCCGGATGCCCCGGCGGCAGCCCGGCGGACCGCACGCCCAACTGGGTCACCTGCGCCTGGCCGCCGGACTATCAGAAGATCCTGGAATACCAGTGGAACGAAGTGCTGATCCCGTACTGGACGAAGATGGCGGCTTTCGCGCGCGAGCACGGTGTGGAGAAGATCGCGTTTGAGATGCACCCCGGTTTCTGCGTGTACAACCCCGAAACCATGCTGCGCATCCGGAACGCCGTGGGGGATACGCTCGGCGCCAATCTGGACCCCAGCCATCTGTTCTGGCAGGGGATCGATCCGCTGGAAGCGATCCGTACCCTGGGTAAGGCGATCTATTTCATTCACGCCAAGGATACCTCACTCAATACGCACAACATCGCGGTGAACGGCGTGCTGGATACCAAGAGCTTTACCCGCGTGCCGGAGCGGAGCTGGCTGTTCCGCACGGTCGGCTACGGGCACGACGCGAAACTGTGGAAGGATTTTGTGAGTGAGCTGCGCATCGCGGGCTACGAAGGGCCGATTTCCATCGAGCACGAGGACGGACTGATGAGCGGGGAAGAAGGCCTGAGCAAGGCGATCCGCATGATGCAGGACGTCATGATGACGGAAATGCCCGGTGAGATGTACTGGGCGTAAAGACCGGAAAGATTCGGGCAAACCGGGACGCCTGCGCGTCCGTGCCATGAAAATGCCCCGATTCTGACATGATTTCATGGTTTGATTTCTGTGCAGGCATCCCGGCTTGGCTTTTATCTCACACAAGGAAGGAAGCTCCCATGACGATTGCGACACCGATCAATAAAGAACGGCTGCGGAACCACCTGACATACAGCGGATGGAAGTATCTGCTGCTGGTGATCGCGTCCATCTTTGTATGGAATCTCGTATATGCGCAGACCGCGTACCGTTCTCCGCAGGATAAAAGAATCGATGTGTACATCAAAAGCGGCACGACGACCACCGAGCTTGTGAACGCGTTCCTGGAGCCGATCTGGAAAAAAAGCGTTCCGGAAATGGAAATCGTGGATTCCGTGCTGCTGCTGGATTCCTCGGATTTCAGCGCTGCCATGCAGCTGACGGTTTACCTCGGCGCGGGGGAAGGGGATATCTATATCCTCCCGATGGACGATTACCGGGGCTTCGCTTCTTCGGGCGCTTTTGTGGAGCTGGAAGGGCTCGTGGCGGACGGCTCGATCAACGCGGAAGGCATCGACCTTTCGGCCGGTTACGTGCAGGTGGCGATCGACAGCGACGAGGAGGGCTATGCCGTATACGGCGACGAAACCCATCTGTACGGAATTCCGACGGATTCGCTTTACGGGTTTCTGGAAGGCATGCAGATCGACAACCGCGGACGGATCATGTGCATCAACGTAAATAACGGGAATGACGAGAACGTCATCCCCTTCTTCAACGCGCTGCTGCAGGCGGTGCGCAGCGACAAACCCTGGCCGCTGGAATAAGAAAACTCAGAACCTGATCATTTTCCGCCCGGTCTGATAGGCGAATACCAGCAGCCTTCTTCCGGCCCTGCCGGGGAGAACGGTAAAAAAACCGAGCGGATGCGAACGGAGCTTTTTGAAGAGAACCGGGTCGAATGTGCGGATGCGCTCCCACATTTCCCGGTTTTTTTGTACGCCGCTCTCGCCGCTGAGATACTGGACGGCGGAGGTGGTGAACAGCTGGCCCGCCAGATTGTTCATCATGTAGCGCCTCAGTTTTTTCGGCTGCGCGCGGAGTGTTTCATAGGGGTAGGAGGTGACCATTTTTTCACAGATGGCGGTCACCTGATCAAGCCGCCGCAGGAGCATGCTGTCGTTGACGGACTGATCCGCCCGGCCGATGAAATAGCCGTAGAGCGGTTCCGTGAGGTAGGCGATTTTCTTAACATAGGGCAGGGGCTGATAGATATAGAGGTTGTCCTCGTAAAAGGTATGCTTCGGAAGCTCCAGCCCCATGTCACGAAGCAATTGCGTGCGGTAGGTCAGGGAGTGGATCATGAACTGCTTCCAGACGGGGAAGGAGCGGACGGTGTCCCAGGTCATGACGGTGTCCGGATCCAGCTGCCCGCGGTAGCTGACGGAAAAGCAGCAGGGCTCGTCCTGCCGGTCATACACATAGTCGTTGACGATCAGATCGAGCTGATCCGGTTCGTCCGTATGCGCGCGAAGCAGATCCAGCATCTTCATCAGAGAGGGCGTGTCAAGCCGGTCGTCGGAATCGACGGATTTGAGATACAGCCCGAGCGCGTGCCGGATGCCCTGATTGAGCCCTTCGCCGTGACCGCCGTTCTCCTGGTGGATCACGCGCACGCAGTCCGGGTGCTTCACCGCGTATTCGTCCGCGATGGTGCCGGTTTCATCGGTGGAGCCGTCGTCGATGAGCAGGATATCCAGTTCATTGCCGCACGGCAGCATGGAATCCACGCAGCGGCGCATGTAGGAAGCCGAATTATAGCAGGGCACCACGAGGGTCAGCAGTTTCATTACCGGTTTTCCTCCAGGTATTTGAGCAGCTTGCGTTTTACCCGCTGCAGGGCGTTGTCGATGGATTTGACATGGCGATGCAGATGCTCCGCGATTTCCTGGTAGCTTTTCCCGTCCAGAAAAGCGCTGAGCACTTCCTTTTCCAGATCGGACAGCAGCTCGTCCAGCTGCTTCTGAATGTTGCGCATCTCTTCCTGGCTGATGTACAGGTCCTCGGGATTGGTGATGCGGCCTTCCAGAACGTCAAGCAGCGTGCGGTCGCTTTCCTCCTCAAACATGGGACGGTTCAGGGATACATAGGAATTGAGCGGATAATGCTTCTGGCGCGTGGCGGTCTTGATGGCGGTGATGATCTGCCGTTTCACGCAGAGCTCCGCGAAGGCATGAAAAGAAGACTGCTTGTCCGGACGGAAATCGCGGATCGCCTTATACAGGCCGATCATGCCCTCCTGAACGATGTCCTCATGATCCGCGCCGACAAGAAAATAGCTGCGGGCCTTCGAACGGACAAAGTTTTTGTACTCGTCCAGGAGGTATACCAGCGCCTGTCCGTCATTGTTCTGCGCCAGGATTGCGACGTCCTCGTCTTTCAGATCGCGGTAAGCGGAAAACTCATCCGCCGTGTCCCAGGATGATGGATCCATAAGCCGCCTCCCTTTGAAGGATTCGGCATGATGCCGTGTATGCTTTGTGCGCGCGTGGAAAGACGCGCTTTGATTCTATTGCTCCGACCGGCGCATTTCATACATCAGGATGCCCGCGGCGACGGAAGCGTTCAGGGAGCCGATCGGACCTTTCATGGGAAGCGCGATGCGGAAATCGCTTTTCTCAAGCACCAGACGGGATATGCCTTCTCCCTCCGCGCCGATGATCAGCGCCATCGGACCGCCGTAGGAAGGCATGCGGTAATCCTCGCCGTCCATATCCGCCGCGTAAAGCCACAGGCCGCGGGATTTGAGCAATTCGATGGTGCGAACCAGGTTGCCTACGCGGGCGACCTTCACGCATTCCACCGCGCCGGCTGACGCCTTGACCGCGCCGGGGGTGAGCCCGACCGCGCGATGCTCCGGTACGATGACGCCGTGCGCGCCGACGCAGGCGGCCGTCCTGATGATGGCACCCAGATTCATCGGATCGGTGATGCCGTCCAGAATGATCAGGAAGGGCGCTTCCCCGCGCGCTTCGGCCTCGGCAAACATATCGTCCACGTCCGCGTACTGATAGGCGGAAGCATAGGCGAGCATGCCCTGATGGGAACGGGTGACGTCATCCAGCGCCTGTTTTTCCACGATCTGGACCGGGATATGCCTCTCACGCGCCATCGATACGATTTCGCGCGCCGAACCGGAAAGATCGCCTTTGATGACGAGCAGCTTTTCGATATCCCTGCCGGATTTGATGGCCTCGCGGATGGGATTGCGTCCGCAGATCAGGTTCTC
>JAEEGL010788385.1_pt1 | contig 14341 bp, 9 predicted proteins | sample 9134231 | NCBI WGS metagenome assembly JAEEGL01 (sample SAMN16246548, study PRJNA631951) | gut metagenome | biome: gut microbiome; feature: rumen; material: fiber-attached | host: Bos | place: Iran: Karaj | collected 2018-10
CAGGGTCAGCTGCTGCGGCTTGCCGTTGGCGATGGCGACATAGTTTGCGCCGAACGTGCATTGCAGATCGGAGTATTTGAACAGGTTTTTCAGCAGCTTTTCGGGATCGCCGTCCTTTTTGACCTCGATGACCGCGCGCGTACCGGTGCGGTCGGATTCGTCGCGGATATCCGCAACGGCGGCGAACAGCGCCTTTTTCTCCTGTGTGATCTGCAGAATCTTTTCGAGACACGCGGCCTTATTGACCGTGAACGGAAACTCGTCGATGACGATGCGCGTCTTGCCGTTCTTCATGTCCTCGAAATGCGTCTTGGCCCGCATCGTCAGCTTACCGCGCCCCGTTTCATAGGATTTGGCGATCTCCTCGGACGCGATCAGATACCCGCCGGTCGGGAAGTCCGGCGCGGGCATAATCTTCATCAGCTCCGGAATCGTAATCTTCGGATTGTCGATCATCGCAATGACCGCGTCGATGGCCTCGACGGGGTTGTGCGGCGGAATGTTCGTCGCAAGGCCGACCGCGATACCGCTCGCACCGTTGACCAAAAGGTTCGGGAAGCGGCCCGGCAGCAGCTCCGGCTCCTTCATTGTGTCGTCGAAGTTCCATGCAAACGGGACCGTGTCCTTGTCGATGTCCTTCAGAAGCAGCATTGCCGCGTCGGTCATGCGCGCTTCGGTGTAACGCATGGCGGCGGCGCTGTCGCCGTCCACCGAGCCGAAGTTGCCGTGGCCGTCCACAAGGGTCACGCCCATATTGAACGGCTGCGCCATGCGCACAAGCGCGTCGTAGACCGAGCTGTCGCCGTGCGGGTGGTATTTGCCGAGGCAGTCGCCGACAATACGCGCGCACTTGCGGTGCGGCTTGTCCGGCGTGTTGCCGAGCTCCAGCATCGTATAGAGAATACGCCGCTGCACGGGCTTTAGACCGTCCTCCACGCGCGGCAGAGCGCGCTCCAAAATGACGTGCTCGGCATAGGGCATCATGGAATTGTGCATGACCTCGTCCATACTGATATGCAGGATGGTTTCGGTCGGCGGCGGGGTCGTGGTTTTCTTTGTCGTAGCCATAGCGTTAATCCTTTATCTTCTCAAACACGGTCTTGCCGCTGCGGTTGAAGTCTGCATACTCGAAAATGTACTCCTTGCGGGACTGGACGCGGTCGCCCATCAGCACGGTTACAAGATGCTCGACCTCGGCGGCGTCCTCGATGGTCACGCAGGTCAGCTTGCGGCCCTGCGGGTTCATTGTCGTTTCCCAAAGCTGCTCCGGGTTCATTTCGCCAAGGCCCTTGTACCGCTGCAGCGTGTAGTTCTTGCCGTTCACCTGCTTCATCGCGGTTTTCAGCGCCGCATCGTCGTAGCAGTAGATCGGCGGCTGATTCGGCTTCTGCACGCGGTAGAGCGGCGCCATGCCGATATACACATGCCCTTCGGTGATCAGCGGCCGCATATAGCGGTAGAAGAACGTCAAAAGGATCGCGCGGATGTGCGCGCCGTCCTGATCGGCGTCGGCGAGGATGATGATTTTATTGTAGCGCAGGTTTGAGATGTCGAAATCGTCGCCGATGCCCGTGCCGAGTGCCGTGATGATCGAACGGAACTCGTCGTTTTGCAGCACCTGTTCGAGCCTCTTTTTCTCGACGTTCAGCGGCTTGCCGCGCAGCGGCAGGATCGCCTGGAACCGCCGGTCACGCCCCTGCTTCGCGCTGCCGCCTGCGGAGTCGCCCTCCACGATGAACAGCTCGTTCTGCGAATAGTCGCGTCCGGTGCAGCTGGATAGCTTGCCGACAAGCGGCGCGTTTTCGAGCTTGCTTTTTTCGCGCGCGGTCTCCTTGGCCTTGCGCGCCGCGTTGCGCGCCTTGGCGGCCCTCACGGCCTTTTCCGCAATCTGGTTGGCGACTGTTGCGTTCTTGAGATTTTCGAGCCATACTGAAAGCTGCTGTGTCACAACCGTTTCGACCGCGGGACGCGCCTCGGTATTGCCGAGCTTCGTTTTCGTCTGGCCCTCAAACTGGATGTTCCGCATCTTCAGCGACAGCACCGCCGTCATGCCCTCGCGGAAATCCTCACCGGCCAGGGACGCATCCTTTTCCTTCAGCGCGCCGACCTTGCGGCAATAGTCGTTCATGACCTTGGTCAGCGCGGCCTTGAAGCCGGTTTCGTGCGTGCCGCCCTCGGTCGTCGGGATGTTGTTCACGTAGGACGCGATCGTTTCGGAATAGCCGTCATTGTGCAGGATCGCAACCTCCACGATGATACCGTTCGATTCACCCGAAAAGTGGATCGGCGGATCGTAGAGCGCGGTCTTGTCCTCGGAGATGTAGCGGACAAAATCGGAAAGGCCGCCTTGGTAGCAGAACTCGGCGTGCTTGGCCTTGCCCCATTCGCGGTTGTCGTCAAGCGTCAGCTTCACACCGCGGTTGAGGTAGGCGAGCTCGCGGAGCCGCTTCATCACGACGCTGTACTGCATGTCGATGGTTTCAAACACGCGATCGTCGGGCAAAAAAGTGACGACCGTGCCCTGCTTGCGCGTGCGGCCCGTTTCGGTCAGCGGGTATTTCGGCTTGCCGGAAACGATCTTGCCCTCGGCGTTCTCCTCGCTCGAAAATTCGATCTTGTATGCGCGATTCTCATGGTAGACCTCGACCGTGACCCAGCGCGACAGCGCGTTAACGACGCTCGCGCCGACGCCGTGCAGACCGCCGGAATAGCCGTAGGCGTCGTTGCCGAACTTGCCGCCTGCATGCAGCTGCGTAAACACGACCTCCACGCCGGACACACCCAGCTTTTCGTGGATGCCGGTCGGGATGCCGCGTCCGTTGTCCACGACGGTGACACTCTTGTCGCGGTTCAGCGTGACATTGATTTCATTCGCATAGCCGTTCGCGGCCTCGTCGATCGCGTTGTCCACGATCTCCCACAGCATGTGATGAAGCCCCGGCAGACCGGTCGAGCCGATGTACATGCCGGGCCGCATGCGGACGGCGTCAAGCCCCTCCATCACGGTAATGCTGCGAACGGAATATTCTTCTGACATGGTTTCCTCCTGCGGACGGGCGGGCGCACCCCGCCCGATCCCGTCCAAATGATAACATGTTATTTTAACACAGATTCCCGCCCCGCGACGCAGCTTCGACGATACTTTTACGGTTTATTCATATTTTCCGCAGCAAGGCAGGGCAAGAAGGACGGTTCTTTTTTCCTTGCAATCGAATAACGCTTCCTATATAATAACTATAACACTATTATGCGCCTTTCCGACAAATGAAGCCGACAGACGCAGGATCATGAGAGAAGCAGAATGGATCGTTTCAAAACGGGAAATTTCATAGCGAAGCTGCGAAGCGAACGCGGCATGACGCAGACGGAGGCTGCCGAAAAATTGGGCGTCTCCAATAAAACGGTTTCCCGTTGGGAGAACGGTCAGACGCTGCCCGACTTTGAGCAGATGCAGAAGCTGTGCGAGTTGTATGACGTGCGGATCGAGGAAATCTTGGCGGGGGAACGAATATCTTCCAAAGCGGAAACGGCCGCACCGCCGGAACCGCCTGCGCAGACGCCGGAGAAGCCGCAAAAGCGGTCGGCGCTGCTTCGCACCGCATGGAGCAGCGCGCTGTTCGGCGCCGTGATCGGCTGTGCAGCGATGGCGCTGCTGGTGACGCTGCTGTTCCGCCCCACAAAGGCGAGCTGCGGCGCGGCGCAACCCTTGCCGAACGCGACCGAGGCAGGTGCATCCGCAGCGCTGACGCAGAACGCAGAGCCGTCGGCGGCGACGGAGGAAACCGAACCGACGCCGTCTGCGCCGAGTCTGCAGGAGGCTAAGCGCCGGGCGGCAGAGGACGCGGCGAATCTTCCGGCAGAAACGCCGCAGCTGACAAGCCGGGCAGCGCGCGGTTCGCTCGGCCGGGAAAGGCAGCCTCTCACGGTGAATGATTTTCCGGAAGCGTTCCGGGAAAGACGGTTGAGCGACGGGGAATTAGAGGCGCTTCGCTCTATGCCGCCGGCCGTGCTGCGCGAGCGCATCTCCACGGTGGCGGACATGGTGACATGGTTCAACCTCATGGACCCCGACATCTGGGATTCCAACGTTATTTCGATTCCGCGCACCGGCGTTTACTATTATCTGAAGCCGGAGGAGCAGCTGCGACAGATGGACTTTGCTTCGGACAGCCTTGCGCTTTCGTGCGCATGGTTGATTCAGGAGGATTATGAGGGGCTATGCGTGCTGTACGTTAACGGCGTCAACTGCATGAACAACATGTGTGTCGCCGTTCCGAGCGACGACGGCTGGCTTGTGTTCGATCCGGCAGCGTTTACGTATCACGGCTCCGAAAACGGCGCTTTGGACTGCGTGTGCGTGCAGGCGCTTGAGGACCTGTATCCGATATTGGACCGGTTCAACGTTCTGCATCACGAATATTTAATGCCGATCAGCGTGATCGAAAACCTGGAGCAAGAGGTAGCCTTCTACGAAAACGTCGAAGAAAAATACCTGTGCGCGGATACCGACGCTGTCGAGCTGACCAGAAAAGGAAACTGAAAAAATTGCAATCATACGCCTGCACCCGGCTTTTGTCCGCCAGGTGCTTTTTCGTTTGCTTTACCGCCGAAAAGGACAGGAACAGCCGCGAAAATTCCCACAAAATGTCCCTTTTGAACCGCAAATTCGTTCTTTGTGTCCTTTACTTTCGGGGCAGGAAAGTTATCATTTCTATATATAAACTTCGGAACGAAGCGAGAGGGCGAAATGGACAAGCGGAAGATTGGAAGATACCTTTCGGAAAAACGAAAGCAGATGGGAATGACGCAGGCGCAGCTTGCGGAAATACTGGACGTATCCAATAAGACGATTTCCCGGTGGGAGCGCGGCATCAATTTGCCGGATTACGATCAGGTTCTGAAGGCATGCAGCTTGTTTCGCGTCAATGCGCGCGACTTTCTGACAGGCGGCGGGGAAACGACAAAAGAATCATTCTGATGCATACAGCGCCCGAACAGGGCGCTTTTGCAATCCGTTCATCAGATTCGCACTTTGTGTCCTTTACTTTTTTCTTGTTTCTTTTATATTGAAAATGAATACGTGTCAAAAACGGAGTGAGCATACGGGATGGATAAAATCAAGATCGGGCAGTTTATCACGATGCATCGGAGGCGGCTGGGCATGACGCAAGCGGAACTTGCCAAGCTGTTGGGCGTTTCCAACAAGAAGGTATCGCGCTGGGAACGCGGCCTGCATGTCCCCAATTACGATGATGTTTTGAACGCAAGCGAGCTATTCGGCGTCAGCGTGGAGGACTTTATCACGGGCAATCTGAACGCGGAACAAAGCAATCGGTAAAGAATCGGACATCGTTCACCGAACAATAAGGAGCAGGACATGAAACAATTGAAAAAAGCGATATCTTTGTGGATGGCGATGCTGCTGTGCTTCGCCTTGCTCCCGGCAATGGGCTTTGCCGAGGATACGACGGACACCGTGCCGGACACGGAACCCATCGAGAGCAGCGAAACACAGGGAGAGCCGGAAACGTTGCCGGAAAACGGCGAAACGGCGGTTCCGTCCGATCAAGAACAGGGCGACGTGTCGGAGACCCCTTCGGAGAACGTTGATTCGAAGGAAAAGCAGGGCACGGAAACGGCCGAACCGAACAAGCAGCCCGAAGCGCAGGATGAAACGGAACCTGCCGAGCAGCCCGAGACACAGGACGAGACGGGGCCGACCGAACAGCCCGAAACACAGGACGGGACGGAACCGACCGAGACGCAGAACAGGACGGAGCCAAGCGAGCAGCCCGAAGCGCAGGAAGAGGCCGAGCCAAACGAGCTAACCGAGACGCAGGAAGAAACGGAATCGACCGAACCGACCGAGACACAGGAAGAAACGGAACCGGAAGGGCAGCTGACTGCGCAGGCGGAAGGAACGGTTTGGATCGACAGCGAGAGCTTTCCGGATGATCAATTTCGCGCATGGATCCTGGAGAACTTTACGCACAGCACCGATGATGAAACCGGCAAGGCGTATTTTACGGCGGAGCAAGCGGCCAATGTCACAAGGATCGAATGTGAAAACAAAGGCGTTGCAGCGGTGCAGGGAATCGAGTGCTTTCCGAACCTGTCGGTTTTAAGCTTGTACGGAAACGGGCTGACCGCCATCGACGTTTCGAACAATACGAATCTGATCGAGCTGCGTGTCCCGTGCAATCAGTTGACCGCCATCAACGTTTCGGCTTTGACCGGGCTTGTTGAACTGCATTTGGACGGCAACCGCATCGGTACGATTGATCTTTCGAACAACGCGGCATTGACCCATCTGAACCTGAAGAACAACCAGATATCGGCAATTGATCTTTCGCATAATGCGGCATTGACCTATCTGAACCTGACGGAGAATCCGCTTACGGTGCTGGATCTGTCGCACAATCCGCATATTACAGATTTACAGACGCCGCAGCTGAAAACCCTGACGATGGCAAGCAGCAAGGACGAGCTTCTTTCCGGCGCCGTTATTCTGAATGAGCAGGAGCCTGCGATTGAGGAGGACGCCGTTTATTTTGATTTGTCGCGGCTGCTGTCCGATGCACAGCTGCAGGCGGCTGAGACCATTGACGGCTTTGATGAAAACACGACGCTTGACAGGACTGCCGGACGGATCGTCTTTGCGGACGAGAACACCGCAAGCGGCAAAGTGATGCAGCTCAAGGTCGTTTCAAAGGATGAGAACAATAACGATAACGAGCTTTGGATTGCGATCCTGATGGCAGGGGAGGCGCAGGGCGGTGACCCCGACAACCCGGACGAGCCGTATGAGATTCACTCTTGGGGCGTAGTCGGCGGCATTTGCGGCACGAATTGGGATTACGATTTCCCGATGACGGAGACCGAAGAGGGCTCCGGCGTTTGGGTTTCCGCAACGCTTGAGCTTTACGCGGGCGAGGAATTCAAAGTGCGCGCCAACGGCGATTGGGTGGTAAACTACGGACCGTTGCACGAAGCCGGTCGGGATAACTGCTGGGTAGAGGAGGACGGCGTCTATATCGTGCGGTTGGACCTGAACGCAGAGACACCCGTGCCGGTGGCAGAGAAACAGGAGGGCGTCGAAGCGGAATACCCGCATAACTACGGCGGTGAATCTTGGAGCGTGGCCGGAACGATCTGCGGCACAAATTGGGATGTCTATTTTCCGATGACGGAGACCGAGGAAGGCTCCGGCGTTTGGATGACAGAGCTGCTGACGCTTAACGCCGGCGAAGAACTGAAGGCGTTCCGTTCCGAAAACCCGGAGGAAAGCTACGGCATGACGATGCGCCGCTTGATGCGAAACGGCGACAGCCTGGTGGTTCCGGCAGACGATGAATATGTTGTCACGATACAGATCTATGAAGGGACGATCACGCTGACAAACGCAGCGGGAGAAGTGGTTTTGCCGGTGCCGCTGGAGCCATCGGACGACCCGGACTGTATTGACTTCGGCGGCGGAGAGTTTCCGTATTTTCCGGAGGAGCAAGCGGACGAATATCCCGATGTTTCCGGCTTGACGGATGATCCGGATAAGCGTGTTTACCTGAATGAAGACAATTTCCCGGACAGGATGTTCCGAAACTGGTTGATTTCGGGGGACGAGCGCCCGGAATATACAACGGTTACGCAAGAGGACGGAACCGTTACGCGATATTACACCGACGGGCAGGCGAAATCGGTCACGCATTTGCATGTAGAAGGCCGGGAGATTGCAAGTCTTGCGGGCATTGCCTATTTTCCAAACCTCACGCACCTGTATTGCGGACAGAGATGGGACGGAGACTTCGGTACGGTCAGCAATTATTTGACGGAACTGGATCTGTCGCACAACACGAAGCTCGCCTGCCTTTCCTTGGAGAACAACCTGCTGACAGTCTTGGATGTTTCCATGCTCCCAGCGCTGAAATCGCTTGCCTGCGGGAACAACCCGCGGCTGACGACGCTGACGGTTGGGAGTCATGCAAAGCTGCATTATCTGTCCTGCAAAAATGCTGCGCTTACTGCGCTGGATGTTTCGGACTGCACGGGGCTGACAGAGCTGGATTGCTCTTTCAATCCGCTGCGCTCGCTGACGCTGACGCCCTCGCTGGAGCAGCTGAACTGCAGCAGCTGCAGCTTGACAGAATTGGACGTTTCCGTGCTGCCGCAGCTGACATGGCTGGATTGTGCGCAAAATCAGCTGACGACATTGGATGTTTCCTCCAATGCTGCGCTAAAGACGCTCTGTGTCAACGGGAACGCCTTGACGGAAGTGAATCTTTCGCAGAACGAAAGCCTTGCGGTGCTGAACTGCTACGGCAACAAAATTCCGATCACCGGGTATACGCTTCCCCCGCACGAGATCAGCGGCTATATCGAGGTGCAAGGCATCCGTGCGGAGCGGCAAAGCGACATGGATCTTTACACGGTTGCGTTGGATCAGCTTGCGCCGCTGCTGACGGAAGCGGATTATCCGCACCTGCGGCTTCGCCAAACGTCGGAAGCAGAGTATGATTTCGCCGCCGGCGGCAGCATCCTGCGGCTGATCCAGCTCCAAAGGGGCTGGCATTGGGTAGTGGATCTTGTGGTCGAGCGGGAAAACGGGACGACGTTCGTATTCGGCTTCCCGCCGGTTTATGAGAACCCCGATATTCTTCCGACAGAGAGTGGAGAGGTGATTCCGATCGACGCCGAGCATTTCCCGGACGATGCGTTCCGCGCCTACCTTCTCAATGAACTGACGGAGTATTACTATCCGGCGGACGAAACACACGCAACGCCGTACTTCACAACAGAGAGCGCGCTGCTGGTGGAGATGATCAATTGTGAGGGAATGGGCGTTCGCTCGCTGCAGGGCATTGAGATTTTCACCAATATCACAGCGCTTAAATGCGGCTCGAGCTATATAGAATATCCGGATCAAAAAACGTTTTGGGGACAGAACGAACTGACGACGTTGGATGTGAGCATGTTCCCGCACCTGCAGCATCTTTCCTGCAACGGCAACAAGCTGACAGAGCTGGATGTTTCCCACAATACAGAGCTTGAGGATCTGGTCACCTTCGATATGAAGACGCTGACCTCGCTGGACGTGACCAGGCTGCCGAAGCTGTCGTTTTTGCAATGTCATAACAGCGGATTGACAAGCCTCGATCTGTCAAACAATCCGAATTTGACATATCTGGATTGTCAGCGGAACGAGCTGACCTCGCTTGCTGTGGCCGATAAGCCGGAGCTTTGGCATATCAGCTGCGAATTGAACCGCTTGAACTCGCTGACGCTTCGCGGCTTGCCGTCGCTGACAGAGCTGAACTGCAGCGGCAACGCGCTCCGTATACAGACGCTTGATCTGTCCGAATGTTCGGCGCTCGAAACGGCAAGCGTAGGCATCGCCTGGAAGGAAGAAAACGGCAATTGGACTTCTTACCGCAACAGCATCAATGTACTGGTGCTGGCGAATAATGCGAACCTGCGGAGACTGGATTGCGCGTATTGCGGCCTGGCCGATATTACGTATGACGCCTCCGCTGCACATGCGGCAAAGCAGAGCTTGCAGAGCGGAACGGTGATGCGGCTTTCCGCACGACGGGCGCCGGAAGCGGCAAAAACCGAAGCGCAGAACGCTGTATACATGCTGGAATCCTTGGATTGCAGTCATAATAATCTGTCCAGTCTGGATATGAGTCGGCTGACCATGCTGACGAATCTGGAATGCAGCGGCAATCCAAACATGCGGTCCCTCGATTTAACGGAGAATACGGCGCTGGTCGCGGTTCGACTGGATTCCGAAGCGGCTGCCAATACGGTGTTCGCAGACGGCGCTATGCCTTATACGATTCATGCGATGGTATGGGAACGGAATGCCGAATCGGGAGAGAAGGAGCTGGTGCAAAAGGCGATCGCCGTAAGCACCGAGGAAGATCCGTTCTGGTGCCTGCAAACGTATGACAGCGCCGTGCTTGTGGATAACAGCGGCGATAAGAAAACGGCCGTCGCCGCCTATTATAAGATAACGGATACCATTCCGCAAAACATGCTGCCGGAAACGACACAAACGCTCTTTGCCGGCTGGTTTACGGATGCGGACTATGCAGAGTCCGGCAGAAATAACGACGGCGCGTATGCCAAGTTCGTTGATGCGAACGTGCTGCGGGTCGGCGTGCAGTTCCGCAAGCCGTCGAGCTCCGGCGTGGAGGGAACGTCCGATATGCGTCTGATCACCTCGCTGCCGGGCAAGGACGGGGAGATGTACGGAACCATAGCGGCCGTGGGCTTCCGGCTGGAACGGCTCAACCCGGAGGACGGGAGCGCGATCCTGACGGTTGCAGACGTTGCGTTCAGCGAGGAGATCTATCCCTATGTGACCGGTAATACGGAGGACGGCACCAAGCAGGTGACGCCGGACGCGTTCTGCGCGGATTCCGTCAAGGTCGCGGCGCTGTCGGTGCGGAAGATGCCCAACTCGTTCTTCGATGAGGAGATTCCATTCCGCGTCACGCCGTATATGGTACTGGAGGACGGAACGAAGGTGGAGGGCAGAGCGGTACAGTTTATGACCTGCTATGACGAAAAGGGCGTTCCCGCGATCAAGCCATTTGTTCCGACGAATCAAGGAGATTAAAAGAGGTGTTTGAAATGAAGAAGCAGACATACGAAAAGCCGGTGACAGAGATCGTTTGGCTGGAGGGAGAGGATGTTATCACGGCATCCGGAGATCATATAACAGACGATGCAATTTGGGAAACCCCAAAGCCGTAAAGCAACAAAAATGAACAGAACACAAATCCGCATTCTGCTGTTGCTCATCGCCGTTGCCGTCGTCTGCGCCGCCGTCTTCTGCACGGTTTGGCTGCTGCGCGGCGCCTGTCAAACGCAGCCCGAGGCAGCGTTGCAGCCGGAGCCAACGCAGGCAGCCCCGCAAAGCGACACGCCGACAGCGACCGCCACGGCTGTCGTGATCGAGCTTCCCGCTTCGGAAGCGCCTGCGACACCGTCGGCAAGCGATATCGCAACGGAAAACATGGCGATCGAAACGCCGACGCCTACCGCCACGCCAAAAGAACCGACGCTCGCATCGACGGATACGGCCCCGCCTGCACAGGGGACGAGCGCACCGAAACGGCCGACAGTCACACCCGAAAGCGCAACGCCCGCGCCGACGCCGACCGCCGTGCCGCCCGCAGCGGAGGAAACGGCACAACCGAGTTTCTCGCCGGATGTTGCGCCGACGGCGACACCGACCCCGACAGAGCAGTCCTCGGCCGTGCCGACCCCGACCGCAACCCCGCAGCCGACCCCGACGGACGAGGCGTCGCCCACACCGGCAGCCACACCTGCGGACGACGATGGGTGGGGCGACGTTTTCTGGCCGTAAGGCGAACGGATCACAGCAACCGCCGCCGGCGCGGACTGTGACAGAAGTTAACATAATTAACATACCAAGCATACATAAGCTGTCAAGGAACCCGCAAGGGCTTCTTGGCAGCTTTTTGTATCGGAGAATGGAAAAGACAACGGAAACAATATAGGAAAAGATATAAAGACGGCAACTCCTCAAAAAGTTTACATTTCCCACGGAGAAGTGTTTTCAGGAAATCCGTCAACAAAAACGCGTGCCGCGGCAGCTCGATCCGTTTGGAGAGAGGACAGTTTTGGAAAATGCGGTGATACACCGTAAAGAAAGCGCGCATGGTGTTTTCTATGTCGCATGGCGACGGGGATACCGATATATGGCAGAATTCTCGGAAAAACAGAGGCTTTTTCGGATAAACAGAGCGACATCTAACGGAACTTGAAAAGACAGCCGGGAGGAAGAAACCGAGGAAGGCAAAGTTGCTGTGCCGAGAAAAGCAAATCAGGACACTTTTACCGAAAGAAAAGAGAGCGGATCGGGAGAAAAGACGCAGGTGGGGAGGAGAGAAACGGGACAGGGGAAAGCCGTTGAATTTGCCGCAATTGATGGGTGACAAAGCGGCGATTTAGGTGTATAATGCCATACGTAATAATGTAGTCCTATACCCTTTTGGTTTGGTGCGCTCTTTTTTGGGCGGAGGGACGGCGGAAAGGAGCCTGCGGATGGAGACGAACGCGTTTCATCATGTGCCGATCATGGTGCGCGAGGTGCTGTCTCTGCTCGCGCCGGAGCGCGGCGGCGTGTTCGTAGACGGTACGCTCGGCGGCGGCGGACATGCGGAAGCGGTGCTAAACGCGCTGCCGGAGGACGGGCGGCTTTTCGGCATCGACCGCGACGACGAAGCCCTTGCCGCGGCGGGCGCAAGGCTTGCGCCGTTCGGGGGGCGGTTCACCGCAATCAAGGGCAACTTTTTCGATATGAAGCCGCTTCTTGCCGCAAAGGGCATCGAGCACGTCGATGGCATCCTGCTTGATCTCGGCGTTTCGTCGCATCAGCTGGACAAAGCCGAGCGCGGGTTTTCGTATAAGGCCGAAGCGCCGCTCGATATGCGCATGGATCAAACCGCGCCGCTCGACGCATACACGGTCGTGAATACGTGGCCGAAGGACGAGCTGGTGCATATCTTTTATGAATACGGCGAGGAACGCTTTTCGCAGCGCATTGCGGAGCGGATCGTTTCCGAGCGGCAACGGCACGCCATCGAAACGACGACCGAGCTGGCGGCGCTTGTGAAGGACGCGATCCCGGCCAAGTTCCGCAACGAGCCGCAGCATCCGGCTCGCCGCGTGTTTCAGGCGATCCGCATTGCGGTCAACGGCGAGCTGGACGGGCTTTCGGACGCGATCGACAGCGCGGCAAGCCTCTTAAACCCCGGCGGTCGGCTTGCGATCCTCACGTTCCATTCGCTCGAGGATCGCATTGTGAAAAACGCGTTCCGGCGGATGGAGAATCCTTGCACCTGCCCGAAATCCGCGCCGGTCTGCATCTGCGGCAAAAAGCCGACTGCGCGCGTGCTCACGCGGCATCCGCTGACGGCGGACGAAACCGAGCAAACGGAAAACACGCGGTCCACCTGCGCCAAGCTCCGAGCGATCGAAAAGCTTTGAGCATATCGGCGGCGGGCGCAGAATAGGATGGGGGAAGAAGGACCCCTTTGGCATTTCCTTCCTTATGATTCAGCCACACGGCGGAAAGGAGCAGCATGGAGCGTCCATACGGCAGCGAAAAAACCAAAATGACCGCGTCGGGCATGCGGCTGTATCGCCCGACACAGCCGACCTCGTCCAAGGAAGTGAAACGAAACCGTCGCCGCGCCGCGCGGGAAGCGCGTATGCAGTCCGAGCTGCGCTTTTCCACGCTGTCCAAGGTGATGATTCTCGTCTCGGTGTTCCTTGTGGCGCTGACGGCGCTTCTGTCTCTGTTCGGCGCGGCGGAATACGCGCAGATCTCGACGGACATTGCGACGATTGACGCGGATATCGAATCGTATCAGCAGATGATTTCGCAGGTCAAGAAAACCCAGAGCTCGATGAACGACTATGCCTCGATCACCGATGCGTGCCTCGATCGCGGGATGCAGATGATCTGGGAGCCGGGGAACACGCAGTAATCACCGGGACAAAACGACACAGCACAGGACAAATTTTTCAGAAAGGACGGCGGCATGGCAAAGCGGACGATTTGGGAATCCATTCGCGGGTTCCTGACGGGACAAACGAACGGCAATACGGCTGCGGCGGCGAAGGGCAAACTGGCGTTTGCACTTGCGGCGGCGATGCTGGCTTTTTTGATGCTCGTGATCCAGCTTTTTTCCGTGTCCGTCTTAAAAGGCAAGGAGTGGACGGAAAAGGCCATGCGCCAATGGTCGCGCACGACCTATATCAAGGCCGACCGCGGGCAGATCACCGACCGCGACGGCACCGTGCTCGCCTCGTCCTATACGACGTATCAGGTCTGCGTCAACCCGCAGAACATTCAGGTGGACGACCGCGAGCGTATTGCGAACATCCTGTCCACCTACCTCGACATGGACTATGACGCGGTTCTGGCCAAGATGAGCAAAACGCGCATCAAGCGCGGCACCGAAAACGATGAAAACCCGGAACGGATTCTGCTGTCGCAGGTCAAGATCAAGGATCAGGTCGATAAGGAAGTCATTTCACAGCTGAACGCTATGCAGCTCGGCACCGGCGTGAGCTATTATGCCGACGTAAAGCGCGACTATCCGGAAAGCGGCTACTATGCGCAGCTTTTGGGCTTTACGAACGTGGACGGCGACGGGCAGACCGGCATCGAGCTGACCTACAATAAATATCTGGCGGGCTCGGACGGCTACATCAAAACCGATACCGACCGCGACAACAATCCCGTCCCCGGCGGCGAGGAGGAATACATCCTGCCCGTTTCCGGCGGCAACGTAACGCTGACGAC
>JAEEGL010840332.1_pt1 | contig 14341 bp, 15 predicted proteins | sample 9134231 | NCBI WGS metagenome assembly JAEEGL01 (sample SAMN16246548, study PRJNA631951) | gut metagenome | biome: gut microbiome; feature: rumen; material: fiber-attached | host: Bos | place: Iran: Karaj | collected 2018-10
GCGCAGGAAATCCTACTCCTACAAGTATCGCCTCATCGTGAACGGTGAGACGAAATACTTCCGTTTTACCATGATCCGCGCAGACGACGGCCGGCATTTTATCCTCTATGAAAAAGACATTCAGGAAGAAGTTCTGGCGGAAGCGCAGCGTCTGGAACGACATAAATACCACGTCACCTTCGGGCAGATCGCAGAGAGCCTGGCGTCCAACTATGATGCGATCTACTATGTGGACTCGACAAACTGCAACTACGTCAGCTATATGACCAACAATATTTTCGGGCAGCTGGAGGCCAAAAAGGAAGGCGAGGATTTCTTCGCCGATTCCTTGGAAAATATGCCGCTCGTCGTGCATAAGAATGACAGGGACCGCATCACGAACATCATGAACCTTGACTTTTTCATCAGTGCGCTGGAAAACAAAAAGCATTACCAGATCGAATACCGGCTGATGGTGAACGGAAAGTCGCAGCACACGCGGATGAATGTGCGCAAGTCCAGCGACGGTTCGCATTTCATTGTCGGTGTGGAGAATATCGAAGCGGAAGTGCGCAAGGAAAAGAAACATCTGCATGCGCTCAATACCGAGAAAGAGCTCGCAAGGCGCGATGAGCTCACGGGCACGAAGAACAAGACCGCATATACGGAACTGGAGCGCTCCGTTCAGAACAGCATTGACGGCGGGCACGACTGTAACCCGTTTGCGCTGGTCGTTTGCGACCTCAATAACTTAAAGCAGATCAACGATACGGAAGGGCACAGGGCCGGCGATGAATACATTCAGGCGTCCGCCAAACTGCTTTGCGATATCTTCGATCACAGCCCGGTATTCCGGATCGGCGGCGACGAATTTGTGGTATACCTGCACGGCAACGATTACAACAACCGGGAAGAGCTGTTTGACAGGCTGCGTAAGCAGGTCCGGCAAAATCAAGCCCGCAAGGCGGGACCGGTCATCGCATCCGGGCTTGCCGAATATGAGCCGGAGAGCGATCAACTGGTTTCCGCGATTTTTGAGCGCGCGGATAATCTGATGTATGAAAACAAACAGGCGCTTAAAGCACTTTGAAGATAAGCAGACGCTTTGAAAATAAAGGAGAACAGTTTATGAGAAGGAATCGGATCAAAATTATGACCATCAGCCTCATCATGGCAATCTCTATGGGAGCCTCCATGCTGCTTGCAGCCTGTGGCAGCGCGAAAGAGCCGGGGGATGCAGCAGGCATGGCGGATCAGATGCAGGAAGCAGCAGCCAGGGCAGAAGAGGCCGCAGCGAAAGCAGAAGAAGCTGCCGCAAAAGCAGAAGAAGCAGCAAAGGCAGCAGGTCAGACGGCAGAGGATGCAGGTGAGATGTCTGAGGCAGCAGGCCGGGATTCAGAGGGGAACGGAGAGTCAGATGCGGATGAGCCCGACTGGGAGGCGCTTTATGCGCCGGTCCTAAAGGAAACACTGGATGTTGCAAGAAACGGATATGATTCCGATCGGGAGTATCAATATGTGTCCACGGGACTTATGGAAAAATCAATGTATCCGGGGGATGACGACTTAACGGAAGTGGTCGGCTATACGATCACGGATGTCAGCGGAGACGGTATCCCGGAGCTGCTGATCGGGATCGAGACGGAGGATCATGTGACCTCGCTCTACAGCATTCATACACTGGTGGATGATCAGCCGGTCTTCACGTTGGACGGATGGGCACGGAATTATTACATATGGCTTGGCGACGGGCACTACGAAAACACCGGTTCCAACGGCGCCATGAGCACGCTCTGCGGCGAGTGCCATTTGAGCAAAGACGGCACAGAGATTGAATGGGATGATTTTTATTTTTCGGATGAGAAAGAGCCCGGTGTGATCGGCTTCTATCATAATACAACCGGTTTCTATGATATTAACGCGGCAGAAGAACTGGATATTTCCGAGGATGAATTCCGGAAGATCCTGGAACAATATGAAGAACGGTATACGTACCTGCCGATGACACCGATCGGAGAGGCATCAATCTGACCCTATACTTCGTAATCCATGCAGGTCCGGCTCGCCATGAACGGGCGGACCTTCTCATTGGCAACCGCCACATGCGCCGGATGAACGGAATAACCGTTTAAGGCTTCCTCGCTCTCAAAGGTGGAATCCAGCATCAGATCGCAGTTGGAGGAGGGCAGGGGATCCGTGATCACACAGATGTCGATCAGCCCCGGGATCTGTCCTTTCAGGCCTTCCAAGCCCTTCTTGATGTCCTTCTTCATTTCTTCGATCTGCGCGGCATAATACTGCTCGCGGAATTTCCATAGAATGACATGTTTAACCATAAGAAATCTCCTTTGCTGCTATATTATATCATACTTTGCCCGGGTCCGCTCAAACTGCCGCGATTGTCTGATTGTGGCATGAACCACACATGTTCATAGCTGTTGTAGAAGAGGCGGATCGTCTTAAGGTGCCCGAAGCATTCGATTTTGCAGTCGAACGGATAGATGGTCTTACTGACCGGCCCGACATCCGGCAGATTGAACGTGTTGGCCTTGTGCGGCGACAGATCCCGGTAAGCCTTGACTTTATATTCCTGGTAAGCACCGTCTTCATCCTGCAGACGGATCTTCAAGGGAATGATCGTTCCGTCCGCCTTGTGCTGGCAGATCATATCGATCCGTTGATGTAGCGTTTCGTAAGGAGTCGTATCCATAAAAGCATTCTCCTGTGTTCCCCCTTAACGATATTATAGAACATGTGTTCGAATATGTAAATACCGGAAATGCAAAAGCATATATATTCACACAGAAAAACAAACAGAATAACCCGCTCCTATTGATTTTTTTGTCAAAATGTATGAAAATAATTAATAGTTGATAAAAAAGTTTGTAGATAAGTGCTATGACAAGCATATGTGACCAAAATACAGAAAAACGAGGTGAGCACGCATGAAAATGCAAACTAAGAAAGGTTCGATCCTTTCAAAAATGAGTACCAAGATTACGCTGCTGATCAGTGCGATCGTATTTGTAACGGTGCTGGTTCAGATCCTTGTGGCGCAGAGCAATGCGTCATCGGCAATGGAAGAGACTTATCTGAATTACGCACAGAACCTGGCAGAAGAAGCTGCACTCGGGGTTGATTTTGCCACGGAATTCGGTGAGACTGCTTACGGCGGATACACCAAGAACCTTGCGGAAGAAGCTGCCGTATCCATCAACTTCTCACAGGAGTTCGGTGAAACCGTTTACAAATCCTATGCACAGAATCTGGCAGAGGAAGCTGCAAAGTGCATTGACCTTGCCTCAGGCGGGGAAGAAGGCCCGAACCTGAACAGGATCCTGGAAAGCGTGACCATCTTAGGCGTTGAAGGATCTTATGCATACATGGTATCCCCGGATGGCACGATGCTCTGGCATCCGAATCCGGAGAAGATCGGCAACCCTGTTGAAAACGCAGCCGTAAAGGGGATCGTGGAAGATCTGAAAGCCGGCAAGACCGTCGAAAACGGCTCCGTTCTGTATGAATATAAGGATGCGCTGAAGCTTGCAGGTTATGCATTCACCAGGGCCGGCGACATTCTGATCGTTACCGCCGATTATAACGAATTCATGAAGATCGATTATGACACGCTGCTCGGTAACATCAAGATCGACGGTGTCGAAGGATCTTATGCATACATGGTATCCCCGGACGGCACGATGCTTTGGCATCCGACCCCGGAGAAGATCGGCCAGCCGGTTGAAAACGCAGCGGTCAAGGGCATCGTTGCGGACTGATCAGCAGGCAAGGCGGTGGAAGACGGCTTCTGCAGCTACGAATATAAGGGCGCGCTCAAGATGGCCGGTTACTCCTTCACTAGAGACGGCAACATCGTTCTTGTTACCGCAGACTATGACAAGCTGATCAAGATCGACTACACCACCCTGATCGGTGAGATCGAGATCTCCGGTGTAGCCGGATCCTACGCATACATGGTATCGCCGGACGGCACAATGCTCTATCACGAGAATGAAGAGAAGATCGGCCAGCCGGTTGAGAACGCGGCAGTCAAAGGTATCGTTGCAGACCTGGCAGCAGGCAAGGAAGTTCCGAACGGCTCCTGCGTATACGAATACAAGGGTGCATATAAGGCAGCCGGTTATGCGTTCACCAAGAGCGGCAACATCGTTATCGTAACCGCCGACAAAGACGTCATGATGGCGAACGTGACCAAGATGCGCAACAAGCTGATCCTTTACGGAATCATCTGTCTGATCGTAGCGGTAGCACTTGTGGCATTCTTCACGCTGCTGCTGATGAAGGCACTGGGCCAGCTCGTTCCGATCATCGATAAGACCGCGAACCTTGATTTTACCAAGGATGCAACAAGCGAGAAATTCGAGAAGCGCGGCGACGAAGTCGGCCTGATCGCAAGGTCACTTGCCAAGACCAGAGAGAACCTGCACGAGATCGTAAGCTCCATTTCCGGTGCCGGTTCCAATATCAATGACAACATCACCAGCCTGAATGACACGATCCGGAACGTGGAAAGCATCTGCGAAAACAACTCCGCAACAACGGAGGAGCTGGCAGCAGGCATGCAGGAAGCGGCCGCAACAACGACCTCCATCACCGCGAAGACCGGCAATGTGAAGGAGAACGCACAGAGCATCGATCAGCTGGCTGAAGACGGCACGAACTTATCCGTCGTCGTTTCCGATCGCGCGAAAGAACTTGCCGCAACCACCAAACAGGCCAGCAAGAAGACGATCGATATGTATGAATCCGTCAAAATCAAATCCGAAGAAGCGATCGCTGCATCCCAGGCTGTTGAGAAGATCAACGAACTGACCGGCACGATCATGGCGATCTCTTCGCAGACCAGCCTGCTCGCATTGAATGCATCGATTGAAGCAGCAAGAGCGGGTGAAGCAGGACGCGGTTTTGCAGTCGTTGCAACGGAGATCGGAAACCTGGCAACGCAGACGGCACAGGCCGTTACGAATATCGGCGAGATCGTATCCGAAGTCAACTCGGCCGTATCGCAGATGTCCGACTGCCTGAAGCAGACTACCTCGTTCCTTGAGGAAAGCGTTCTGGCTGACTACGAGGAATTCGGCAAAGTCAGCGAACAGTACCGGCAGGATGCCGACACATTCGGCGACAGCATGGCACAGATCAAGACCAGTATCGCAAGCCTTGCAAAGGATATCGAAAGCATCGCAGGTGCGATCGACGGTATCGATACCACTGTCAACGAATCCTCCACAGGTGTTTCGGATATCGCTGAAAAGACCACCGAAATGGTTGATGAAACCTCCGACAGTCTTGAGAAAGTGGAAGAATGTAAGAGAGCTGTTGCAGATCTGGAACAGATCATCGACAGATTCAATCTGGAGTAAGGTCGCATGACGTAACTCCATATGATATGGTATTTGAAAGTCCCCGGGAAGTTCCCGGGGACTTTTTTTAATGAACCTTTGGGGAACCTTTGGGGACGGGGTTAGGGGTTCATTTTTCCACCGACCCCAAAATGAACCACTAACCCCGTCCCCAAGAGCTCATTTTGGTCAGCTCCAGCCGTTGTCGGTTGCGGCGGAGCCTTCGGGCATGCCGGGCAGGATCAGGCCGCCATCGATGCGCAGGCAGACGCCCGTGATATAAGAGGCTTTTTCGGATGCAAGAAAAACCACGGCATTCGCGATATCTTCCGGAACGGCGGTTCTGCCAAGCGGGATCTTTTTGCCCAGGGCATCCCAGAAATCTTCTTCAACGGCAGCAGCACCGTCTAAGAACCGTTTGTCCCAGAAGTAGTCGGTGTCGGCACCGTGGTCCATCATGGCCATTTCTTCTTTGGAGCGGATCCGGACAGCGCCCGGCGCCACGTTATTGATCCTGATGCCAAACGGTGCAAGGTCCAGCGCAAAAGCTTCGACCGCCCTGTTCAGGCCGGCTTTCATGCCGCAGTACATCCCGGCATTCGGATACACACGCTCGCCTCTGGAAGAGGTGATGTTGATGATGTTGCCTTTGGTCTTATGATCGATCATGTATTTGGATGCGTAGTGCATCATCATGATATATGTCCGAAAATCCAGCGTGATCAGAAAATCAATGTTCTCATCGGTGATCTCATAGATCGCTTTCGGCTTGTTGACGCCGGCATTATTGACGAGAAGATCTACGCCGCCAAGCGCGTTTACGGCGGCTTCAAAATAGTTCGCGGCCCCTTCTTTGACGGAAAAGTCCGCTGCAAAATCATAAGCTTTTGCACCCAGCCCTTCCAGCATGTTCTTCGTATAAGCGACAGCCTCTTCGGCATTCTGTTCGTTCGGGTAATAGGAAAACGCAATGTCATAGCCGTTCTCGGCCAGTGCTTTTGCGATGCCTCTTCCGATCCCGCGTTCTCCGCCTGTAATGATCGCTTTTTTTCTCATATGCAACCCTCTTTTCCTGAAATAATTATCCCCGGATGCAGGATCCGGGGACTGATTTTATGGGACCAAAGGGGCTCGAACCCATGACCTTTCACACGTCAAGCGAATGCTCTCCCAGCTGAGCTATGATCCCATAACACAATTATTGTAACACAGTTTGTATCGAATGGATATAGGAGATTGTGTTATACTGCAAATAGAAGTCATTACGGAGGGATGGGACAAATGAACAAAGATAAAAAAAGCCTGCTGATCTTTTATGCGATCACGCTGGCGGTAAGCCTTGTTTTTGAAATCCTTTATATCGTATATCCTGAGAATCCTTTATGGGTTGCGCTTCTGATGTGGGTTCCGGGTGCTGTAGGGATTGTCTGTGCGAAGGTTTTTTACCCGGAGGAGAAGCTGATTAAGATCTTTAAAAAGATCAACCCGGTTTATGTGATTTTGGCAATATTGATCCCGCTGGTATATCTGGTGGCATCCTATCTGATCGCCTGGGGCGCTCTTGGGGATCCTGCAAACGGAAACCCTACGGTGAACTTTGCCCTGTTTGTGCCCGTTCTGCTTGGATCGATCTTGACGGCAGCGGGAGAGGAACTCGGCTGGAGAGGCTTTGCCTATCCGGTGTTAAAGCGCACGTTTGGACCGGTAAAGGCCATTCTCATTAACGGCCTGATATGGGGCGTCTGGCATGTGCCGATGATCCTCGGCGGCGTTTATCAGGCGCAGGTTTCTCCCGTTTACGGGGTGATCTCATTCCTCATTGAGATCATGCTGATCGCGGTCGTGCTCTGCTGGTTAAGAGGGGCAAGCGGCAGCGTGCTTCCCGCGATTTTGCTTCATGCCGTTCATAATATGGTCGATCAGGCCTATCTGCAGCCGATGTCCACGAATGCGACAACCCCGTATTTTGCAGGCGAGCAGGGGATGATCACGATCGCCATCTGTGCGCTCATCGCAGCGGGGATCGTCATTTGGAACAGAAAGGGAAAGCCCGCGCAAAAATCATGATGGAGCATAACGTCGAGATCAATGGCATTGCAGTCAATGCGCATTACCGTGAAGAGAATATCAATGAGATCTTTCTGCCGCTGCTTAAGACCCTGACGGAGCTCTACAGGAGCAGGCAAAGAAGGATTTTGGCTTATCTTGCGGCACCGCCCGGTGCCGGCAAAAGCACGCTCGCGTCATTTTTGGAGCGGCTATCAGTGGATGATGCGGACCTTGAAGACGTGCAGGCCATCGGCATGGACGGCTTTCACAGAAGACAGGAGTATCTCCTGACGCATACGCTTATAAGGGAAGGGAAAGAGATCCCGATGGTGGATGTGAAGGGGACGCCGGAAACGTTCGATCTTGCGAAATTAAAGGCGGCCATTGCAAACGTTTTGGATGCGCCCTGCTGCGGCTGGCCCGTATATGACAGGTTGCTGCATAATCCTGTGGAGAATGCGATAAACGTTGAGAAGAATATCGTGATCCTGGAAGGAAATTATCTTTTGCTTGATCTTGACGGCTGGAGAGAACTTGCAGGCTATGCTGACTATACGGTTTTGATCCGGGCAGATGAGGAGAAACTCCGGGGACGGCTTGTGGAACGGCGGATCGCAGCCGGACACCCGGCAGAAGACGCCGGACAGTTCGTGGATTTCAGCGATATGTACAACGTGCGTCTGTGCCTTGCACACTCGGCGCAAGCCGATCTGACGCTGTGTCTGCAGGATGACGACAGTTACGCTCTTTGAGGCGTTCCGGGGCTAAAAAACCTTGCCAGCCAGCTACTTATCTGCTACATTTTATTTGAGCATAAATTCATATATCATACACATCATTCAGCACATTTGTATGACATTTCTGATGTGCCGTTAAGGCAGTTTAGGAATCTATGCTTACCCCAAACCACTTCATATTCATAAGTTATATCTTTTGTATTAAAAAGGAATCGTATTTGAAGGAATGTATTAATATTACCAAGCATTATATCAAGAATGCTTCTCCAGGCTGCGGAGAGATAATCAAGCAAGAGGGATATAATGAATCATTACATATAAATGAAATAGAAACCGCCAAATGGCTTATTCGGACTTTTGGCGGAGACGTTGTTTTATTGAATGAAAAAAACCTTGATAACATAAAAACACCAGATTTCCTTTGGCATAATAGGTATTGGGATTTAAAAGATGTTTCATCAGAAAAGGCTATAGATAATGCGGTAAGAAAGGGATTGAGACAAATCCAGAATAATCCTGGTGGGTTAATACTTGATTTTGGGGGAAATCCCATAAATCTTACAAAGGCAAAAGAGGCAATCGAAGGGAGACTCAGAAGAGGATTCCCTAGATCTGTTGATTTTATTGTTATTTTCCAAAATACAATGGTGGTATATAGATATAAAAAATGAGAACACCCCCTCGCCAATATGGGTAAAGGTTTGCTCTCATTTTTCTTATACCACATGATCGCATTATTATCAAGACTTTTGGCGTTTGAATAATCTGTTCTGATTACTGAAATAGGGTGGTCTATTTTGCCAAAACGGATATTTATGGTTTGTGCCTCCTGCGCTACAATATGCCTGTAACAAAGGAATGGCAGTTACGGAGGATAAAGATATGTGGACGATCATTATTTGCATACTTCTTCTGGTGGCGATGTTCAAATTGACGGGATTCTTTCTTAAGATCTGCGGCAAGCTGATCGGAGCGATCTTCAGCCTGATCGGTTATGTGATCATTGCGGCGATTGCCGGAGTCGGAATTGCGATCATTGCAATCCCCATCATCCTGGTCATCGGGGCCTGTACTATAGGCGTGTCGGCGGCAGCGGTCTGAGGGTGATTTTGCAGCCGTCTGAATATTTTAGTCAGGCCGCTTGATCGAAGCAGTGGAAACGGCGCCTGTGGCGATCGCATTGTCTACCCACAGGTTGAGTGAATTAATGGCGAGAGACATTTGCGAAAGGTGCTCCTTGATCCTTTTAAAATCATGGATCTCGTCTTCACTGATCGTGCCGTCTACCGTGATCTCGATCAGGCGGTCTTTTTCTGCCGAGAGCGTGTTCAGGGTGGCGAGCATTTCCAGCGTGATCTTCTCAAGCGCCTTGGACTCAACTTCGGGCACATATTCTTTGCCGATCGGGCATTCGTGCGAGCAGTAGTAGTTGCAAAGAGACGGGTTTTTATACGCCCTTGCCATAGCCAGAACCTCATCGGGGTGCGGCGCCGACTTTTCATTCTCGATCTTTTCGATCCGGTCCGCAGAAATATAGCCAAGCTCATTGGATGCGGCCTCTCTTGTCATGCCGGCGTTTTCCCGGCTTACAAAGTAAATGTTCTTATTTTCTCTGATCGATTTTCTTCCCATGTGTTTTCTCCAAACTTTTTATCATTTGCGTCTTCGTGCGAAGCGCAACATCATTGCAGTTCCTTCTCGATATGCTCTTTATCAAGTACAATAGGCGTGATTTCTGATCTGAATTTTTCCTTTGCCTGTTCCAGTTCCCGATCGTACTCTGCCATCTGTTCCGCAGAGATCTCTTCGTTGCCTTTCAGATAAACGGATGGCGAGACATCCGGTTCCGAGAGGGTATAACGGTATTCGGCCTGCCCGTTTTCAATGCTGTAAACGGTATAGTGCTCATCCACACCGCCCATATGGCCGTACAGTTTGTTTTCCTTCTCATCGTAGCAGAATACCAGTTCATCCGATACATGAATGCAGTTTGTCCTGCCGGAATCGTCAACCGTGTAGATGCCCCAACTTCCGTAAGTGAGGGGATCGCGTGATGCGGTGACCCACAATTCCGGGATTCCGTCTCCGGTAATATCCTTTAAGGCAAAATACGCGCCGCCGTTATCCGAATATGTGATCGCCTCATACCAGTCCGGCAGGTATTCGGCATCCGCCATGACATCATAGAGATATGATTTATATGATTTTTTCCAATTATCATCGCTGCTCTTCGCACCGGTACTCGCGGCAGATGCGACGGATTCCAGATATTCGATCATTTCCTGCCTGGATTTGTAATTTCCGGCATCTTCGGAAAGTGCGATTTCTTCGTCGCCTTCAGGAAGATAGGTGTTCAGCTCCTGCTCAAATTCCTCCATGGGAACCTGCATGCGGCCGACAAAAGGATCGTCAAATACAAGATCGCCGTTTTCATCTTCGGCGAAGTTGCCATTGTCATCCACCAATGCGTCATAGCCGCCCATCCAGATCAGGTTGATCCCGTTTTGGTCAAGAGAATAGATCTCATACCATCTCCCGGCCCCGCCGGTACCGGTCTGCGATGATACGATTTTTCCGGAGCCGTTCATGGAGTAGATATAACGGCTGAAGGTGCCAAGTCCGAAAACACCCTGTTCGTCAGAGGCTAAGTCATCTTTGCCAAAATCGATCAGATTTCCGTTTTCATCAACCGAATATACGGAAACCTCGAAGCTTTCATGCAGCATACATAACTGTGGGATCCCGTTTGCATCAATGTTTATCAGAGCGAATTTGTCATATTTCTGCCCATGATCATAGATCGCATCCAGATATGCCTGCGCCATTTCAGGCGTCAGATTCCACGGGTTTTCATCCTCAGCAGGTGCCTCGGTTTCTAAAGGCTCCTCAACGGGAGCAGGCAGCGGTTCGTTATCTTCGTCCGCCGTCTCCTCTTCGAAATCTTCAAACGCCTCTTCGACCTGTTCTTCTTTATCGTTATGGTGAGACAGGGCCGCAACTGCGATGCCGCCGCCGAGTCCAAGCGTCAGAACGCCTGCGATCAATCCGATCAATAATCGTTTGTTCATGGATCATTCTCCGTATCAATAAAACTTGTATGAACATTGTACCACAAATGAGCCTTTGGGGTTTGCAATGAGCTCTTGGGGTTTGCCATGTCTCCGAAGAATGGACTCTTGGGGACGGGGTTAGTGGTTCATTTTTGGGAAAGATGATAAAATAAACCTACAGAGTTTGTAAACGGGCAGATCACAAACGGAGGGAAGGATGAATTACAGAAAACTCGGAAAGACAGGATGCAGTGTCAGTGAGATCGGTTTTGGCGGAGAATGGCTTGAGCGGCATGATGAAGCGGATTCTGTTGCGCTTCTAAAATACGCGCATGAGAAAGGCATCAACATTGTCGATTGCTGGATGCCGGATCCCAAATCCAGGGACATCATCGGCAAGGCCATGGAAGGATGCAGGGATTCGTGGTATGTGCAGGGACATATCGGCTCCACTTACCAGAACGGGCAGTATGTCAGGACGCGGGACATGGAACATGTGCGTCCGGCTTTTGAAGATCTTCTGGGAAGACTGAAAACGGACTATATTGATTTTGGCATGATCCATTATATCGATTCCGTGGACGAATGGAATACCGTCATGGACAGCGCGTTTATCGATTATGTGCACGAACTGCATCAAAAGGGTGTGATCCGGCATATCGGGCTCAGCACGCATAACCCCGTGATCGGCCAGCTTGCCGTAAAATGCGGATTCATCGAGATGATCTTATTCAGCATCAATCCGGCTTTTGACATGCGGCCGGCGACGGAAGACCTGGATTCGATGTTTGGCGGATATGACAAGGACCAGTTGTCCGGGATCGATCCGGAGCGCGCCAGGTTTTACCAGATGTGTGAGGAAAACGAGGTCGGGCTGACGGTCATGAAGGGCTTTTTTGGCGGGGCTTTGCTTGATAAGGAAAGATCGCCGTTTGGCGTTGCGTTTACGCCGGTGCAGTTGCTCCATTACGCGTTGACCAGACCCGGCGTGGCATCCGTTCTTTGCGGGTATGACACGACGGAGCAGATTGATGCGGCTGTCGCATACGAGACGGCTACGGAAGATGAAAAAGATTACGCGACCGTGATCGCCAATGCGCCGCTGCATTCCTATTCCGGACAGTGCACATACTGCGGGCACTGCAAGCCCTGCCCCGTGGATATTGATATCGCGATGGTCAACAAGTTTTATGATCTGGCAACGGTGCAGGAAGCCGTGCCGCAAAGCGTGGTCGAACACTACAAGGCACTAAAGCATACCGCATCGGAATGTCTCGGGTGCAGAGGATGCGAGAGCAGATGCCCGTTTGGAGTTGCGATCGCAGACAGGATGGAGAGGACGGCAGCCCTGTTTGGGTGCTGAAAAACAATGAAGAAAGAAGAAAAGACAAATGTGATGCGTGTTTTGGACGGGAAGAAGGTCCCGTACGAAAGTCATGCTTACCGGCCGGATGCGACCATGAGCGGTGAAGAGATCGCAGCAATTCTTAATGAGGATCCCGCCAAAGTATTCAAGACGCTTGTAACGCAGGGAAAGAGCGGTGCATACTATGTGTTCGTGGTTCCCGTCATGGGAGAACTCGATCTGAAAAAGGCGGCAAAAGCTGCCGGCGAAAAAGCAATCAGCATGATCAAGCAAAAGGAGTTGCTGCCCCTGACCGGATACGTGCACGGCGGCTGTTCCCCGGTGGGCATGAAAAAGCCTTTTCCCACGTGGATCGACGAGACGGCGCTGATCACCGACGCGTTCTTCTGCTCCGCCGGGCGGAGGGGCGCGCAGATCCGGGTGGATCCCGAGGCGCTGGCAGGATATATCGGAGCGGATTTCGCCGACCTCACCGAGGCGTGAGCGGCGGCCGCAGACAGGAGGAACAATGATGCATCCGGAAACAGAACGCATCCGCGCCGCGCTCGCGGCGGTGCGGACGGAAACAGATTTCGTGCCCCGCGCGGCCGTGGTCCTGGGCTCCGGGCTCGGCGGCTTTGCCGACGAGATCCGGCAGGAGGCCGTGGTAAGCTATGAGAAGATCCCCGGGATGCCGGTGTCCACCGCGCCGGGCCACGCCGGGCGCTTCGTGTTCGGCTATGTGGAGAACACGCCGGTGGTGTGCATGCAGGGGCGCGTGCACATGTACGAGGGCTACCGGCCGCAGGACGTGGTGATGCCGATCCGGCTGATGCACGCCATGGGCGCGGAGATCCTGTTCGTGACCAACGCTTCCGGCGGCATCCGGAGGGACCTCACGGCCGGTACGCTGATGCTGATCCGCGACCAGATCTCCTGCTTCGCGCCGAACCCGCTGATCGGCCCGAACATGGACGAGCTCGGCCCGCGGTTCCCGGACATGAGCGAGGTGTACGACCGCGCCCTGCGCGCGATCGTCCGCGAAGCGGCGGAGAAGAACGGCATCGACCTGCGCGAGGGCGTGTACGTGCAGCTGACCGGACCGAGCTATGAATCGCCCGCGGAGATCCGCATGCTCGGCGCGCTCGGCGCGGACGCCGTGGGCATGTCCACGGTGGTGGAGGCCATCGCCGCCCGCCACGCGGGGATGCGCGTGGTGGGCGTGTCGTGCGTGGCGAACGCGGCCGCCGGGATCTCGCCCACGCCGCTGACCGGCGAGGAGGTCATCGAAGTCGCCAACGCCACGGCGCCGCGGTTCCGCCGCCTGCTTTGGGACAGCCTGGCCGCCATGGGCGGGGAGGAGACGGCATGATTCGGCTGTACAACGCGAAGTATATCCCCATGGCCGGGGACCCGGAGGTCCGCACCGGCGAGATCTGGGTGGACGGGCCCGTGATCCTGTACACCGGGCGCGAGGCGCCGGAGAACGACCGGCCGGTGTTCGAACGGGAGATCGATATCCGGGGCGACCTGGTGATCCCCGGGTTCAAGAACGCCCACGCCCACAGCGCGATGACCTTCGTGCGCTCCTACGCGGACGACCTGCCGCTGCAGAGCTGGCTGTTCGACAAGATCTTCCCGCTGGAAGGGAAACTCATCCCGGACGACGTGTACGCGCTGACGAAGCTCGCTATTCTGGAGTACCTCGCCGGCGGGATCACCTCCGCCTTCGATATGTACTTCCACCGGGACGCCATCGCGCAGGCGGCCATCGACTGCGGCTTCCGCATGGTGCTGTGCGGGGCGCTCTCCACGGGCGAC